>Ga0210391_10000038_pt1 | contig 168946 bp, 144 predicted proteins | sample IncBWC12OmetaG_FD_160573 | JGI IMG/M metagenome (GOLD analysis project Ga0210391, IMG submission 160573) | Forest soil microbial communities from Barre Woods Harvard Forest LTER site, Petersham, Massachusetts, United States - Inc-BW-C-12-O ...
TATACCCCCAAGTCTGCCATAACAATGGCAAAGCATTCTCTTTGAAAATGCAAGCTGAAATCCAAACTGAAATGAGGACAAAATGAAGAGAACTTTCGTGATCCCTGCCTTGCTGTTCCTAGCCGCGTCAGCGATTGCACAAACAACGTGCGCGCAATCAAAGAACCCGGTAAGTACCGCCCTGAGAGACATTCTGCCTGGCCGGCAGAAAAACACCGTCGCAGCCGTCGAAGCCATGCCCGCCGAAAAATTCAGTTACAAGCCCAGCGCCGACCAGATGACCTTCGGCCGTCTCGTTGTCCACATGGCCGAAACGAATAATCTGCTGTGCGGCAAGGCGGCCGCCGTCCCTGCTCCCAAGGTCGAGGAGGCGAAAGACACGGACTCGAAAGACAAGCTCATCGTCGCGCTCAAGGCCTCCTTCGATTTCTGTTCCGACGCGCTGGCGAATATGGACGATTCGAAACTAGCGGAGACCACGGAAGGATTCGGCGGAAAACAAGTTACACGCGGCTGGTTGAGCCTGATCCTAGCCGGTACTTGGGCGGACCACTACGCCGAAGCCGCAATGTATCTGCGCCTGAACGGTGTGTTGCCGCCGACCGCGAAGAAGTAAGAGTGGGAAGCCTGACGTGCTTAGGTTGTGTGGGACGGAGCGTCCTCTGTCGACAGCCGTTTGAACGACCGCGTCACTTTTTGCGCGCTTCGTCACATCGGCGACAAATCCGGTGGCCTTGCCGCCGGCGGTCACAAGTCCGCGCGGATCATAACCGCGCGCGACTTCGTCGCCTTCTTCGTAGCAGACGCCCCTTGATCCCCCTGACTAAGCGGAAGATTCGGGGGACCTTCCGCAGGCCGGAACCAGCGGTCCGATGCCCTGAAACGGCCCCAAAAATTTCCTCAAAAATTTAGGAAACGTTGTAGGCCCCTGAAACAAAAGAGATTAGTAGTCAAGCTGCGACGGCCTGCTTTCGCCCCTGCCCAACCGCTGCAAAGGAGAAGCCCTCTTTCCCGCCACTTCTTTGCAGAATGAAAAATTCCAGGTTTTCAACCAGCGGACTCGCGCCTCGCTTACAGTAAGCCTCGCCTTACGGAGGCTATGGGCAAGCCTTGGGTGTGGTACTTCGACGCCGCAAACGTTCGATCCGAGTTAAGTCGACGGGAGCCGGCGCACTTGCTCCCTTGACAGCGGCCGCTAACCAACCGACACTCGCATAGTCTAACTATGTCATGGGGTGATGATTTGCACCGGGACGAGATTCCTCCTGGAACACTTTATCTGCTGATCTTGAAAACTTTGGCGCGCTCCGGCGAGATGCATGGATATGAGATCGCCGATTCTATTCAGCAGATATCGGATGACGTTCTCCAAGTCGAAGAAGGCTCGTTGTACCCCGCGTTGCAGAGGATGCTCATCAAGGGATGGGTGATCGCGAAGTGGGGCACGACGGCTGGCAACCGCCGCGCTCGTTACTACCAACTGACTGCAGCAGGCCGCAAACAATTGGCCGTCGAGATGTCGCAGTTCGAACGCGTCATTGGCGCGATCACGCGTGTGATTGAAGCGGTCTGAAAGGAGTTCTGTCATGAACTGGCTGCGCGAAGTCGCAAGACGACTCCGGATGCTCGTGCATCGGCGCCAATTCGATGCGGACCTCGAAGAAGAGATGCGGCTGCATTTGGAGTTGCGACAGCAGGAACATCTCGAGTCTGGCATGACCGCAGACCCTGCTCGGGCCGCTGCCCGGCGTCGGTTTGGCAACGTAACTGCGTTCAGAGAGAAGAGTCACATGGCGTGGGGCTGGGAATGGATCGAGAACCTCGTGCAGGACGTGCGCTACGGCCTGCGCATACTGCGTAAGAATCCCGGCTTCACCTTCGTCGCCGTCCTTACCCTTGCCCTTGGCATCGGCGCAAACACTGCGATCTTCAGTGTCATCAGTGGAGTGCTACTCAGTCCGCTTCCCTATAAGAATCCGCAGCGACTCGTCGCCAGGAGGAAAAACGATTCGCCCCCGAACGTGACCTACATCCAGAAACAGGCGCGCGCGTTTTCAGAAGGTGGCGGAATCAACGTCCAGAAGATGGACTACACAGGCGGAGCCGAGCCCGTGCGAGTCCGCACCGGACTCGTCGATGCTGGGTTTCTCGAAACGCTGGGCGTGCAGCCGATGCTGGGCCGGATCATATCGCCCGTTGAAGATAGGAAAGGCGGGCCGCACCTCGCCGTGGCCAGCTATTCTTTCTGGCAAAACTTCCTTGGCGGCGATCCACATGCCTTGGGCAAGGCGATTCCGCTGGGTGGGAACATCTATACCGTGATCGGTGTCATGCCCGCGAGTTTTGCTCCGCCAACGGAGCATGCCGATGTCTTCGTCTCTATGTGGGCTGGCGATCCCCGGGGGGCCGCCCAACGTGATCTGCACGTCATGCACACCTACTGGCGATTGCGGACGGGCTTCACGCTCGCGCAGGCACAGGCGGAGATGGCCGCAATCGACCGCCGGCTTGCGGAGCAGTATCCCGCCGAAGAAAAAGAACGAAAGACGCAATTGGTTCCGCTGCAGGAATGGCTGGTAGGAGATGTACGGCCGGCGCTGCTGGTGCTCTTCGGGGCTGTAGGCCTGGTGCTGCTGATTGCGTGCGCGAATTTCGCGAGCTTGCTGATGGCGCGGGAAGTCGCGCGGCACCAGGAATTGGTGATCCGGGCGGCGCTGGGCGCGGCGCGCGGTCGCCTCATCCGGAAAACGCTGACGGAGAGCGCACTGTTGTCGGTGCTCGGCGGCGCTGCCGGGTTGCTGCTCGCGCAGTGGGGAACGCGCATCCTGCTGGCGCTGAAGCCGGAGAAGCTGGCACGCCTGAGCGGGATTCACATGGATACGCGCGTTTTGCTGTTCGTCCTGGTGATTTCGGGGCTGACCGGTGTGGTGTTCGGAATGGCGCCGGCGTGGGTCGCGGCTCGCGGGGACGTGGCCGAGGCCCTAAATGAGAGGGGTCGAAGCACGACAGCGAGCACGACGGGGCATCGCCTCCGAAAAATTCTGGTCACTTCGGAGCTGGCGCTCGCTCTGGTGCTGCTGGTGGGGGCCGGTTTGCTGATCAAGGGATTTTCGCGGTTGCGCTCGATGAATCCCGGGTTCAATCCCGCGAACGTAATGACGATGTATCTCCAACTGCCCGCGACACGGTATGGCGAGATCCCCAAACGGACGCAGTTCCGCCGCGAGTTGCTCGCTCGTTTGAATTCCCTGCCGGGTCTGCAAGCAGCGATGGTGAGTGATATTCCGCTCGGCGGGAACTATGTGGATCATGGCTTCGTCATCGATGGGCACCCTCCAGTGGCTGTGGGCGGTGAGCCTGACGTGCAAACCCTCTCGGTGATGGGCGACTACTTCCGCGTGATGCAGATTCCTCTACGCGCAGGCCGCGACTTCACTCCGCTGGACCGTGAAGGGCAACCTCTGGTGGCCATCGTGAACGAGGAAATGGTGAGGGAATTTTTCACGCACGAGAACCCCATCGGCGCGCGCATTCACTGGGCGCGCGAGACAGAACCTCCTCAATGGATGACCGTCATCGGCGTGGTGGGCGACGTGAAGCATTCGGGATTGGATCAACCGGTGGATCCCGCTGCGTATACACCTTTTCCGCAGTCCAACGAGATTTGGAGAAGCTGGATGACGCTCGCCATTCGAACGCGGGACGTATCCTCCGGGCTGGTCGAAGAAGTGAAGAAGCAGGTTTGGAGCCTGGACAGCCAGATTCCGGTGAGCGATGTGCATACCATGGAGGAACTCATGGCCGTGTCGCTTGCGCAGCAACGTTTCAACATGTTGCTTCTCGGGCTGTTCGCCGCGCTCGCGCTGGTTCTCGCGGCCGTGGGAATTTACGGGATGATGGCTTATCGCGTCGGCCAGCGCATGCACGAGATCGGCATCCACATCGCGCTTGGAGCCCAACGCCGCGACGTACTGAGGCTTGTTCTGGGTGACGGAGCGAAGCTCGCATGCTTTGGCATCGCGATCGGGATCGCCGGTGCAATTGCCCTCACGCGGTTGATGACGAGCCTCCTCTTTGAAGTCAAGCCGACTGACCCAGAAATCCTTGCAGTCGGGGCGATCATGCTGGCCATCGTTGCGCTGGCGGCTTGCTACGTGCCGACACGCCGTGCCATGCGCGTCGATCCGATGGTCGCATTGCGCCACGAATAGTCCGCCTTCCCTTTAGCGACATTGCGCGGTACTCGTACGACCAGCATCTCACCTCGCTGAAAATGTCGAAGCCCACTCGGCGGAAGAGAGAAACTCCAGTTTGTGGGCGGGTGACGTTAGCGCTTTATCGGGCAAACCGGAAGTTACCATTCGTCCGTCAGACTTGTACCGATTCACGCTCTAGCGTCTGTCCAAACCACCGCATTTGCCGCTCATCGCCTCCTCTCGCTATGGGGAAAATTCGTGGGACTCTCAAGAACTTCACTGTCACCCCGCAAGAGCGCGGCAATGCCGGGTTGCGCGAATCGGTTTACGGTTCGAATTCTTGTCCATGACTGTGAAGACAACCCAGTAGCGTCAGGCACCATTGTCAGGCAGTCCCGCAAAGAGGATGGGAGAAAGGCAGCTGCGATTTCCTCATTTTTTATTTCTATGTACTTTCTTTCGGGTGCCCAAAGGCGCTTTCCGCTTCAATTTGATCTGATTGTAATCAATGGCGGCAAGGACAACATTCCTTAGAGCACGATCATTGATCTTATCGCCCGCGAAAAAATCGATCGCTCGCCACGCGTTGCCTCCGAGGGCCGCGTTGAAGAGCCTGTCAGGATCCGGGAGGCTGGCCCCGTGGGCGAAGGTAAGTTTCACCTTGTCTTTGTGGGCGTTGCCGACCGCGATCATTCCGTCGTGCGACCACACTGGACTTCCCATCCACTTCCATTCCTCGATGATCTCCGAGTCGGCCTCAAGGATGATCTTGCGGATGTGGGCGAGCGTTTTTCCACGCCAGTCTTTGAGTCCTTCTATAAGCCGGTCAATACGTTCCGATGGATTCATTGGATCTTATGCCTCCAATCCTTGTCCCGTTTTCATGCGAGTAGTTTTATTCTTTGAAATAAGTCGTCGAAGGACATGACCTTTCCACATCCACAATCCCGAAACAACCATCACAGGAAGGAAGACAAACCGAGTAGCGGGAGCATAGTTCGGAAGTTTTTCAAACGGACTATAGATGTAACCGAGAATCGGAATGCCGAAGATGATGTGAATCCAGCGAAAAATCGAACGGTTGGTGGCCTCTTTCATGATTGATTTGTCCTCCATCTACGGGCGAGACCGCCCCATTTACTCCGGACTGTCAATGCCGAACTGCTTGGCGTACTCGGCGTTCAACCGTTGCCAGCCTCCGAATTTAATGGCGTCGGGGCCGACAATGCGGCCGATGGGAGTTCCGCTGAGAAGGTGATCCAGAACATCGAAACAGATGTGCCATCCGGCAGCACCCATGGAGATGAAGGGGCGACCGATGTTGGTCCACAGCGTCAGGCGAGTGCCGCCACCAACGGGTTCGAGTTCCCACCGCATATCGAAGCGACCCCAGTTGTACTCGAGCATTCTGGGAGCGTCAGCCCGCCTCACTGTTGCTTCGGAAACATGCGGCGAGGGCGCTCCCACTGTGGTGAGCTTCGCCGTGGTTCCAACCGTGCCGAGGCTCCTGTCCGCGTCGAAGGGAGCCCACTCGCGCAGATGCGCCGGGTCGGTAAGCGCCTGCCAGACTTTTTCCGGCGAGTGGCGCAGTTCTCTGACGAGAATGAGCGTCCACTTGTCTCCGTCCTTTCGTACCTGCGCCCCGCTGGCCGGACCCGATGTGTAGTGCTCGCGATCGGTCATCTTCTTCACCTCAGCGTCAGTAGCGTGCCAGCTGGGTGAGCTGGATAAGGTTGCCGCAGGTGTCGTTCAGCATGGCAATGGTCGCGAAGGTCACGTCAGTGGGAGGCTTTGTGAACTCGGCGCCGCGGGCCTTGATCCGCTCGTAGTCGCCCTTGACGTCGTCGGTGAAAAACATGGCCGCGGGCTGGCCCTGTTGAAACGTCGCTTGCTGATACGCTTTGGCTGCGGGGTTGTTGTTCAGCGACAGCTGCAGCTCAGTGCCGTTCGGCTCCTCGGGCGAGGTCACGGTTAGCCAACGATATGGGCCCTGACTGAAATCGGTCTTCTTAGCAAAGCCCAGCACCTCTGTATAGAAGCGCAAGGCCTTGTCCTGGTCGTCCACAAGTATAGTGGTGAGTTTGATTTTCATTTCCGTTCTCCTTTGTCACGTTCTGGGTTTGGGGCCGGGTCGCCTTCTCGTGGACTTCTTTTTCGTCGGCGTTGACTGATCCATGCGGTCGAGGTGGCGTTCGAGAGCATCTACGTGAGCGGACCAGAACCGGCGGAACGGGGCGAGCCACGCATCCACCTCCTGAAGTGGTTCGGGTTTCAACCGGTAGAGACGGCGCTGTGCGTCCACCGTGGATTCTACGAAGCCGGCGTCTCGCAGCACTCGCAGGTGCTTTGATACAGTCGGCTGCGACATCCGAAGCTGACGTTCGATCTCTCCGACCGACTGTTGTGAGGAGACCAGCAAGCTCAATATCGCGCGGCGGTTCGGCTCCGCAATGACTTCGAACACAGATTCCATTCTCTTAGTATACTTAGCAGAGCATATACGTGTCAAGGTATAGTCAGGCAGCCCCCGGGAAAGGGCGGCTGCAGGACGATAACTTCACCCTTTTCCATCCGGATGGCCGCGGGATGCTCGGAAGTCATTGCGGAACAATAGTTTCTCAGAACATCGAAGCTTTCAATTCCGAAACGAAGGCTTGATTTTGTCAGGAAACAGAAACCGAGCAGAACGCCTTGGTTTCGGGAAAATGCCGAGCGCAAGGGAGACTCTGGCCACTTCAAAACAAGAATTCGAGCAAGGGGTGGGAGCCAAACCCGGTTTCCTGGAAGAATGGCCCCCTCGTCGCCCATGCAATGGTCAGAGTCGATCGAATCAGGCCTGACCGGCCCCGCGCTTCTTCTCTGTTCCACGTGGGGGCACGTTTTCCTCGCGATCCGTTTGCCGTGCTTCTACTGTTGAATCTTCACTACGGCAAGACCGCGCGAACTCATCCACCTGTTTCTCGGCTTCCTGCTTCATGATCCCGTAACGCTCCTGGATCTTTCCAATCAGTTGATCCCGGCGGCCGCGTATAACCTCGAGGTCATCGTCGGTCAGCTTCCCCCACTTTTCTTTTGCCTTGCCCGAATACTGCTTCCATTTTCCTTCGACTTGATCCCAATTCATTGGAACCTCCTGATTTTCGGTTTCAGCTAGTGCGTACCGGTTCGACTTTGCGCCAGCTGGGAGGACCGCCGAAGGCCGCAAGCCCAGAGGAACACCCCGAGGGGGCTCCGTATATACAGTGAATCATTGAGAGACATGTGGAGCGGAATGTAGTCGGGTGAGTTTTCTGACAGGTACAGCATTCATTCGAAACGCCTAGGGCCTCCGTGGTATGGAGAGCGCGGCGATGCTGCTTTACAAAGGGATGGAATCGCGGCAAGGGCCCAAAACAGGAACCAAGCAAAATGCCGCATTCTGGGCCTGGAACATTCTGAACGTAAAACATGAGGAGGTTGTGATGCTACGTTGGGCATTGGGATTCTTTATCTTGGCGCTTATTGCAGCGGTGCTCGGCTTCACCGGAATCGCGCTGGCTGCGGCAGGAATCGCGAAGATCATCTTCTTCATCTTCCTGGTTCTTTTTCTTGTATCGCTTGTGGGCCATCTCCTGCGCCGGGTTTGAGAGAACGGCTCTGGCGTTCTCTTCATAGGATAGGCGGTCAAAGACAGAACGGATTTCGACTAGCGAGTGGGGAGGATCTATGAACGGACGAACAATCCTGGGTATAGCTCTGGTCGTCATCGGTCTTTTCGCGCTGGCGTACCAAGGCTTAACCTACACAACACAAAAGAAGGTCTTGGACATTGGTCCCATCCAAGCCACGAAGGAAGAACATCACACTATTCCTCTTCCCCCCATTCTTGGCGCTGTGGCTCTGGTAGCAGGGATCGTTGTTGTGGTGTCCGGCCAACGTGGAACTTAGGGCCCGAATATAAATGGTACTAATCTCGAGAAAAGGACGGAGGATATATTTATGAAACGTATGACGGCAATTTTTGCGGGTGCGCTTATGCTCGCGCCCCTATCATTGGCAGGGAATGCAGCAGACGAGAACGCAAAGGACGAAAACAATCGTTTGCAGAACGCCGGCACGGTTATGCAGGAGATTCTTGATATTCCGGATGACATTCCTCAAGACCTGCTCGACAAGGCTCGCTGTGTGGTGGTTTTGCCATCCGTTCTAAAGGCTGCCTTCGTCGTTGGAGGAAGCTACGGCCGGGGAACCATGGTTTGCCGCACCGGTAAGAACTTCACGGGGCCGTGGGGCGCGCCAGCGATGTACGCCCTGGAAGGCGGCAGCGTGGGGTTCCAGATTGGAGCAGAAGCCACCGACTTCGTGATTCTCGTGATGAACAATCGCGGCGCGGAGAGCCTGCTGCATAGCAAAGTTAAGCTCGGCGGCGATGCCTCCATCGCGGCCGGACCGAAAGGTCGAACCGCCTCGGCCGACACAGACGCTTATATGCGTGCAGAAATGCTCAGCTACTCGCGTGCGCGTGGCGTATTTGCCGGAGTGTCTTTGGAAGGTTCGACGCTCCGTCCAGACAATGATGCCAACCATCGCCTGTATGGACCCGATGCCACGGCGGCACTCATCATCACCGAGCCGAAATACGAATCTCCTGAATCTGGAAGGGTTCTGGTTCATCGCTTGCAAAAGGCCACTCCTGAACGAAAAATGTAAATAAACCCAATTTGGGAAGGTAGGGCGAGGGGGGAAGGCCACCTCGCCCTATTTTTGTCTTGGCATTTCTGCCCGCCCCTCAACCCATGCCGAACCCGGGGCCTATTCACGGATACGAGATCCTGTTCAATTTCATACAGCGCGAACTGTATTGTCCGTGTTTCTCTGTCGTCTTATATCTAATGGCGACAAGCGCTGATTCTGAACAGATTGCCGAAGGAGATGCTGCCGTGATGAACAGCCAAGCGGTATATTCGGACAAATCTCTAATTGCCAGGGCGCGGGCGGGAGACCGTGGCGCCTTTGGAGAGCTTGTCCAGCTGCACTCCCACCGCGTTTACGGGATGTCTTTGAAGATCCTGAAGAACCGCGAAGATGCTGAAGACAATTTGCAAAATGTCTTCTGCAAAGCATATGGCAAGATCCGCCAATTTGAAGGAAATTCGCAGTTCTCGACCTGGTTGATCCGGATTGCAATCAATGAGGCGTTAATGATGTTGCGTAAGCGCAGGCCGCAGGAAGCGGCAGCGTCGACCGACGAGGATTGGGCCCGAGACGATCATGAGATGAAAGCCGAGCCGAGAGACTCACATGCAGACCCCGAACACCAGTACGTGTCGAAGGACCTGGCGGCAAAAGCCCTCGAGACACTACAACCAACGCTTAGATATACTTTCCTGCTGCAAAAAGGGGAAGGCTGGACGAGCCGTGAATTGGCCAAAGCCCTGAACATCACTCCAGAGCTCGTTAAATCCAGGATATTCCGAGCCCGGGTGAGGCTGCGGCAGCGGCTTTCCGCCCTTGCAAAGCCAGGATCCATGGCGCTTCAGAGCTAAGGGAGGTTCCGGCAGTTCTTTTCCGGCCACGTTCCGAGGTGGAAAAAGGATGCGGCCAGAAAGTAGCCGTGTGACGGCCGGCGAATCAGTGATGACAACTCACTTCATTAATAACGCTTCTTGCGATTTCGCTGTCAATCTTTGGGCTGATATATGTCCCATCGCCGATCACCGCAGTGAGAGCTCTCACCAGTTCCTGTTCCGCATCCGTCTTCAGCAGATAGCCTCTCGCACCGGCGCGAAAGGCATTGCGAACCAAATCGGCTGATTCGTGAAGAGTCAATAGAACAATCTTGACGGCGGGTTGAGTCTTGCGAATGGCCCGAGTCGCTTCTATGCCGTTAAGCCCGGGCATGGATACATCCATGATGATGATTTCAGGTTTTAGCTCGTCGGCCATGCGGATAGCATCCCGTCCGTTATCCGCTTCACCACAAAACTCCCACTCCGGGAACGGATGCAGAATTGTTTGAACGCCACGACGGATAAAAGCGTGATCATCCACAATAAGTACTCTAGGCATGGGCTCCTGTCTCCTCCCGCCCTCGGTAGGAGTCAGATACCCGGCCTGACCATGAGCAATGGGCCATTTCAAGAGGCATCGGGTTCAACAATGTTGCCTGTATAAATGACAGCACATTTTATGTGACCGCGGGGATCTTCACGCTTCGATGATTTGGTTCTTTACAGCATAACGCACTACTTCGCTCACGGAATGCATTTCGAGCTTTCTCATGATATTAGCCCGGTGAGTTTCGGCTGTCTTCACGCTTATTCCGAGTGCAACCGCTACTTCCTTGCTGCTCTTTCCTTCGGCGAGCAGCTGAACAATTTCTCGTTCGCGAGAGGTGAGCCTGTTCCGCAAATGAGCTTCTGGATCGGGTACGGAATTCTGATTGGTGAACCCATTCAGAAGCATTTCTGCAGCTCGCGACGTGAAAAATGTCCGATGATTCGCCAAAGCTTCAACCGCACTTACGAGATCCCGATCCGCGTCGGACTTCATGATGTAGGCCCGGGCGCCCGCCTCGACGATGTCGCGAACAAGCTGATCCGAAAAATGAAGTGTCAGAATCAAGATCCCCATTTTTGGAAATGACTTGTGGATCCTACGAGCTGCCTCGAGGCCGTTCAGATCGGGCATGCTGATATCCATGACTACGATTTCTGGCTTGAGCTGTTCAGCCAGGGCGACTGCTTCCCTTCCGGTTTTGGCCTCGCCGCACACTTCCCAACCCGAGCGTGAGGTGAGGAGCTGTTTCAAGCCCCGGCGAATGATGTCGTGATCGTCTGCAACGAGAATTTTCACTGTCTTTGTCCCCGATCTCAAAGCAGCCTCTCGAGGCTGCTCTACTGTGTTCCCTGCCGGCAATCGAGGCCGTTCGGCACCTGAAGCTTGATGAACGCTGTCCATATTCCGCGATCAATGAATATTACGTCCGGGCCGTCAATCCCATACTGTTTTCCCTGTATTTTACACTCTGGAAGCAGTTCCTGGGAATGTGTTTCATCGCCAGAAAACCCAGGCAGTCCCGGCGTGTGCTCGTCAACATTCGTGTTGGCTTTAGCCGATAGTTAACTGATTTTGAAAAACGAATTCGGTGATTTGCATACACCAACGCGGCGCGACCTCTACACGATTGCACCGATTGTTCGAGCAAGCTGGTTCAGGTGGAATGGACCGCAGAGGGCAAACCACAATGTTGATCATACTTCTAGTCATCCTTCTTCTGATGAGTTTGGGCAGCCTGCCGACGTGGCCGCACAGCCGAGAGTGGGGCTACTACCCAAGCGGGGGACTGGGCCTCGTGGTAGTGATCCTTCTGGTTTTGTTGCTTCTTGGAAGGATCTGAAGTTCTTGGAGCAGATCATCAGTTAATGGGAGAAAAATGAGGAGGCTTCGGTGTTCATCGTCTTGTTTGGAATTTTGTTGCTTGCCTGGGTGGGTGGCTTCCTGATGTTCCACGTATCGAGCGCTTTGATACATCTTTTGTTGCTGTTCGCGGTCATTTCGTTAGTCGCGCATCTCTTCCGGCGTAATACTGCGTCGTGAAGCGTCTCTGGGATTTCCTTACGCTCAAATGGAGGGCAAGAGGATCTCAGACGGACACCAAGAAGGAGCAAACGGCTCGGTATGATGCGCAGCTCAGCAGAACCGCTACAATCCCGGTTGTTAAGCCGAATTGCCTGGCTTCTCTGGGCAATTGTTCTCGGCCTTCTCATGGCTTTTTGTTTCTTTGCCAGTTCTTTCTGCATTACCTTGCTTCTCGCTGCGTTCCTCGCAATCCTCGTTGATCCTGCCGTTAGCCACTTGGAGCGGTGGCACATCCCGCGTTCTGCTTCCGCCGGAATCATCATAGTCGCCGGAGTGCTTTCTTTCTGCTTCCTGACATACGCCTCTTACAATCGCATCTCGGATATCGCGGAGACGATGCCCCAGTATGCGGATCGGATCCGCGATGTTATCAGGCCATTCAATCAGAAGATTGCGAGAGTTCAAGAAACTGCCGGCAGCCTGAACCCCGAAGCGTCCGCAAAAAAGGTTGCTGAGGTAAAGATCAAGGAGCCGCCCAGCTGGCCTTCCTACATTATTCGTGGCGTTGGGCCAGTATGGGGAGCCATCATTATTATCGGGGTCGTCCCCTTCCTCATGTTCTTCAACCTGATCGGCAAAGAACAGATGAATCAAAGGCTGAAGAGTTCACTGGGCACGATCATCGACGTTCCACAATTTATCGCGCGAGTAACCAATATGGTGCGCGGCTTTGCGGCCGGGAACCTGGTCATTGGATCAGCAATGGCGGCCGCCACGGTTCTTGTTCTTCTTGCCTTGAAAATACCAGGCGCAGTCATACTCGGCGTCGTGAGTGGCTTCCTGAACCTGATCCCCTTTCTGGGCGTGATCCTGGCGGTGCTGGTCCCTTGCGCGGCCGCGCTTTTGCAATTCAATACGGCAGGCCCACTTGCCATCATTTTGATAACAGTAGTTTGTCTCCATATCATCTCCGCCAATCTTCTGATTCCGAAGATAATCGGCTCGCGAGTCAGCATCGGCCCCGTCGCGGCCACGGCGGGAATCCTGTTTTGGGGCTGGCTATGGGGAGTGATGGGTATTTTGCTGGCCGTGCCTTTGACGGCTTTGATAAAGATCGTCGCCGATTGTCATCCCTCATTGATTCACGTGTCCAATCTTCTTGCGGAATCGCCCCGTCCTGTTCCCTCTTTCATAGATTCGAGCCGGGATCCCATCTACAAAACCATTCCTTTCACTCGTAAGGGATTTTCCGCCAGAGTAAGACCATGAAAACGGGCGAAGCTGGAGGAAGAGTTTTTTGGAATAGCGGATTGGCAGCAATGCGACGGCGGCGGCAAGCCCGTTGAATTTGGGTCTGAAGGAACTCCGATGCTCCTCCATGAAAGGCAACAGGGGAATCCGGCGCGCTCATACGGAAAGGGGAGACTTAAGTCCTTTATAGGAGCATCAGACAGATGCAATACCTTTTGGGCGACACTCGCACATTGCTGATTTCAGCCGCCATCTTGGCGGGCGCCATCGCCTTGGCGTTCGTTGCACATTTTGCTCTATTCTTTGTCGCGGAAAGAATCTTCCAGCGCAAGGGCAAGTCCACGGAATCCTTATTTGCAAAGCGTGCCAAGAAATCGACACTCGTAATTTTCCCATTGCTGGCCATAGTCCTTGCCATACCACTTGCGCCACTCCCTGCAGATTTGAAGAGCATTGTGCAGCACGCTCTGGGCCTTGGCGTGATTGCATCGGTTGGATGGGCGATCGTAATTCTGACGGAATTGGCGGGAAACATCGTCTTTGCGCGCTATTCCATGGACTCGCCCGACAATCTAAGCGCTCGCAGGGTTCGCACACAGACACAGGTTTTGCAAAGGATTGCCTCGCTCACTGTGAGCATCGTCACGGTGGCCGTCATGCTCATGACCTTTCCGGAGGTCCGTCACGTCGGTGTGAGCCTGCTTGCTTCCGCCGGCCTCGCCGGGCTGATTGTCGGAATGGCCGCGCGCTCGACGCTCTCAAACCTGATAGCGGGCATTCAAGTTGCCCTTACGCAGCCCATACGGATTGAGGACGCTGTAGTTCTGGAAGGTGAATGGGGCTGGATCGAGGAAATCAACACGACCTACGTTGTGGTGCGCCTCTGGGATCTCCGGCGACTGGTTGTGCCGTTGAGCTATTTCATAGAGAAACCATTTCAGAGCTGGACTCGCACGACGGCCAATCTGCTGGGAACCGTGATGATCTATGTGGACTACAGTGTCCCGGTCCAGGAATTGCGCGAGGAACTCTACCGAATTCTTGAAACAACGGACCTGTGGGACAAAAAGACATGGGCGCTGCAGGTGACAGACGCGACGGAACATACGATTCAAATCAGGGCTCTGATGAGTGCTCGTAATGGACCGGCGGCATTCGATTTGCGATGCTACGTTCGAGAAAAACTGGTGCGGTTCCTGCAGGATAAATATTCCTTCGCTTTGCCGAAGCATCGACAGGAGCTGATAGGCGCTGCAGAAAAATAGCCCGTTTGTTTCAAATTTCCCGCCACCCTCTTTCCTGCTTCGTGGCCGCTCTATAAAGAGCTCATTCTCGGCATCTTCACTTCTACTGGAAACGTCTGTCTTTATTACAGTGAAGACCTGATTGTTGCGCTCGGCATCCCCGGATAGCCTAAGACCCAGAGAACAAATTCCTCCGGCACACCCACCGAGAGCAGGTGCTTGGCCCGAACCCAGGCGCCTGTTCTCTCCTCCCTCCAGAGCCGGGAGCCCGCAATTCTTCCCAGATCTTCTGACCAAAGCGCGAGACAAACCAATCGATCGCAAACTGAGAAAACTTCGTGGCGAAAAACAAGCGAATGTTTTGGGTTGCAGTCTGCCTAGCTGCTAGCTTGGAGGCTGCATGCTCTTCGCTTCCAGAATTCGCCCATCAGACAGAGGAGGCTAGAAAGTTGCGCAGACGAGTAGGATCGTTTAGGGTACTGCTCAATCTTAGAGAGGTGCGTATTAAAAGAAGATCGGCTCCAAGGATCATCCGCCGGAAGCCTCCCTTGCTTGAACAATGCATGCGTTCTTAACGCTATAAATGAAATATTCGTCCCGCGAACTCGCCGCCAGTCGAGCCAATTGCGCTCGGGCTTCTTCCAGTCCTTCCACAGCCTTCACCCACAGTGGGTGACCATCGGGCAGTCTTTTGAAGATGTCGAATTCGGCTCCCATAGATTCCCCCAAAGAAGGATTGAATTGCGGCTGCCTTGTATGGGGGCAAGCGATGCGCCATTCTCGCACTCCATGTAAATATTCTAAAATCAGAGACTTATAGACGATGGGAGGGAGGGATAGCTCTTTTGGGCGTATCGAAGCGCGAATTTTGTTGGGCTTGGTATGTATTTTCTGCCCGGTTCGCAGGTACTAGAACTGCGGAAAACACCGATTTGTCGTCGAAATCGGCTTGACCGTGCCATAGGCAGCTAGCAAAGAGTGCTGAGCTAATCGCCGGACTCTGCGTCTGGCAAAGGAAGCGTAGCAGTGACGGTTGTTCCTTCCTGAGCGGAGGAGATCTCGAGGTCGCCCCCCAGTTGCCGCATGCGTTCATTCATGCCGCGCAGTCCAACACCAAAGGCGCCCATCCAGTCCTGCACCCGGTTTTCCCCATTTCTCGCCTGGATTCCCTTTCCTTCGTCAATCACCTGGAGGATGGCGGAACGGTTCTTGGTCAGCAAGCGCACTAGCGCTGTTGGGCTGCCCGAGTGACGGTGTACGTTTGTTAAGCTCTCCTGAAGGACTCGAAATAGCGCCAACTCTTGGTCACCAGGAATGCGATCAAAATCCGGGGAAACTTCAAGAGCGGTCTTGATTCCGCTTCGCTTTGTAAAACCATCCAAATACCAGGGAATTGCCGATTTCAGGCCCAACTCTTCCAGCATGGGAGGATATAAAAGGTAAGATATGGTGCGAACTTCCGTGATGGCCTCTTCGATCAGCTGCGAGCAGTCGGCCAGCTCACTGGTATTCTCTCGTTGGCTTCGTGCGGCCGAGGACTTGAGCGAATCCACTTTCATTTTCAATCCAACAAGATATTGACCTACACTGTCGTGAAGATCTCTCCCGATGCGCCGGCGTTCCTCGTCCTGCGTTTGCAAAAGACGGAGAGAGAGTTGACGGAGCGACCTTTCCGAATCATGCAACTTCCTCTGAGCTTCCGTCCTCTCGCTAATCTCGTTTCGTAACGCCTCGTTTGCCCTTATTTTCTCGGTGTAATCACGCGTAACTTTTCCGAATCCGATTAACTTACCGGTATCATCCCTTAGGGCTGTGATGATCACATTGGCCCAGAATCGCGAGCCATCTTTCCGTAGACGCCAGCCCTCATCTTCCAACCGACCTTCCTTCTCGGCAATCTCCAATTCTCGTTGCGGTTTAGCTGCCCGGATGTCCTCTTCGGGATAAAACACCGAGAAATGCCTGCCTATGATCTCGGAGACTTTGTATCCTTTGAGGCGTTCTGCTCCAGTATTCCAGCTGCTGATGTGCCCCTGCTCATCAAGCATGAAAATGGCATAGTCCTGAACGGCATCTACCAATATCCGGAAGCGCTCTTCACTCTTGCGAAGTGCAATCTTGGCTTCGCCACTTGCGAAGGATCTGTCGGTTTCGCCAAGCACGACGGCGGAATGTTCTGCGCATACCCTCATGAGCGGTTGCGTGTGCTTTTCGCCATTGAAATTAGCCACTGGATAAGCGCATCGGAGGGAAAACGAGTACTTCTTTGCCAGTTCATTCCAGAGCTGTTCAAGCCGAATCGCCGCCTCGACCTTGCCCTCTGTCCACAACAACGAAACCATCTCCCCGAAGGCCACGATTTCAGGACGCGCCCCTTTGAGAAGGGTACTGCTTCGCGCGATGGTCCCGCCGACTACCTCGAGGAAGCGCGTGCCGTCGGGCATCCCTTCCACCATGATTTCCGACAGAATCTTCGTAGCGTCGAGCTCAACATACCTACCCTGATTAACGGCCCGGTGAATATCGATACCGCAGGCTGTTAGCCGGTGCTGTAGACCCTCGCGATGCTCCTTGGTGGCAATGACAACCGCCGCATTGCCAGCACCGAGGGCAGCCCCGATGAAGTTAGATAACGCATCAAGCAGCGCATCGCTCTTCTCATAGAAGTACGCAACATGGTCCCCCTGAGGCGGATTGGCAAGCTGCCGCCGGGGCGCTAAATCCCTGGGGTCAGGACTCAAAGCGCTTGTCGTCATTTCGGCCCTCCCACCTTCTGGATTGCGGGCGCTGAGCCCCCCGAGTTGCCCGATCCGGGAACTGCAGCCACATCATCGCGCTTCAGAACGCGTTTGCTTCCCGTTTTCTGATCGAAGGTAACATAGCTATCCCGAGTAGGCATCCCTATTCTGGGAGGCACAGCTCGTCGCCCGTGGGTCCTTGTCAATTCTCTGAATCCTTGTATTTTGTGCGGGCGCCTGGGCCTTCCGGCGTGTCTAGTGACTGTGAACGCCGGCCCGGCCACTCCGATCGATAGCCTACCGCCAGAACAGAAGCCCACGCCACCCTTCTGGCTCCCGCTCGTCAACTTGCCGGGAATGACCTGACCAGGGCCCTTTGACGCTTCCGGCTAAGCGGAGGACGCAGAGTCTGCCCTTCGATGCTGCCTTTTATGCAGGTACATATCCCAATCTGCGTGGGCCATAAGCTCCCCGAGTGTCGAAGCAGCCCGCGGATCGAACCGCGCCATGCCGATGCTGAACGAGAGTTTGAAGCGTGACTCCCTAATGTTTGCCTTCTCGAGACTCTGCTCGATGCGTGGCACGATCACCTGCCTGCTGGCGATGGAGGCGTCCGAGGCTAGCACTGCAAACTCGTCGCCACCCAGCCGGGCCAGAATGTCCGAATCACGAAATGTCGCCGTCAGAGCCTCGGCGGCGCGGGTCAAGGCTAGATCTCCTGCCTCGTGACCGAAGGTATCGTTGATTCCCTTCAGATTGTCCACGTCACAATAGAGGAGCAATGCGTCTTGTGAGTTGCGATGAGCCAGCTTTAGGTGGTGTGTGGCGGATGCAAGAAAACCGCGCCGATTGTAAATCCCCGTAAGGTCATCCGTAACAGCCAGACACCGAATTTCCCGATCCAGCAGTGACTGCCTCATGGCGCACGATGCTGCGCGTTGCAGCGCGTTGTCCAGGCTCCGCTCATTCAGAGCACCGGATTTTAGCCCGTTCGAAATCTCCTCCAGCGCGGACAAGATCTGATGGAGCTCGGAATCTTCCGAACGCAAAGCGGCCGCGAGATGAGACTCCATGGATTTCCTTGAAGGGCCCTTGGCCCGATCTATGGAGAGGACAGCGGCATTCGCTCGTGGATCAATTTTGGACAGGCCCCCGCATTCGTCACGGCCATCCGCGAACTCTTCCGAACTCTCTAAAGTTCCCGGTACCTGCCGCATGATGGTGTGAACACTCCCAAGATTACCTCCTAATACTAGTCGCCCAGCTTCCTCGGATCCATCGGGTAAAACATGTATTCCTTCGCCGTGCAATTCGTTTCTGTCGGCATGACGCGGAACTGCTCCCGCAAGAATCTGCGTCGAAAGATGCACCGTCGTGGCACGCTATATCACGCTATATAGTGATTGAGTGACCGTGCGACGAAGCGACGAAAACCCAGCGCACGCCAATCATGGATTTTCCCCCTCGCTCTTCCTAGCTGATGCAGGCGGAGTACGCGCAGCCGCCACCTTGTTCCATAAGGCATTTCTCCTCTCCTTCTACACCCATGACCGGATGGGAAGCACCTTGGCGGAACTCTAGCATTCGAGTCATGTAGCAGGACGTCCATTTGTTGGCGTCCAGAAATGGCACCGTGCCACGCAGCCCGCTGCAGCAGAGCCACACCGGGCAAGCGAAGGATGACGGGGCAGAAGGAAACACAATGCGTATCATTCTTTCGATTCGATCGCTGCTGTTCACCCTGGGAATGCTGATCATGTCCACGGCATCGTTCGCGCAAGTCCGTGTCGGTGTAGCGATAACCATCGCTCCGCCCGAGCTGCCGGTTTACGAACAACCAATATGTCCCGGCGACGGCTACCTCTGGACCCCCGGATACTGGGCTTACGGCGATGACGGTTATTTCTGGGTGCCAGGAACTTGGGTGCTGGCTCCGGAAGTAGGTTTTCTCTGGACCCCCGGCTATTGGGGTTGGGGAGACGGCGGGTACATTTTCTATGATGGTTACTGGGGTCCGCAGGTGGGTTTCTACGGCGGGATCAACTATGGCTTCGGTTACTTTGGCCACGGTTTCGAAGGCGGGCGCTGGGATAACGGACACTTCTTCTATAACCGCGCGGTGCTCAACGTAAACGTCGACGTCATTCACAATGTGTATAACACGCGAGTGAACGAAACAAACGTTGCCCGCGTTAGCTTCAATGGCGGAAGCGGCGGCATCAACGCGCGCGCCACTGCGCAAGAAGAAGCTGCCGCACATGAGCGGCATATCCCGGCCGTAGCCGCGCAAACAGAACATATACAAGCTGCGCGTAGCAACCCGGAACTGCGCGCTTCCGCGAACCACGGCAAGCCGCCTATCGCTGCCACGGATAAACCTGGCGAACTTAAAGGTGGCGGAGCAGTGGCTGCCAGGGAGGCTGGTACGGTGCATGAACCGGCGGCGCGTCCGGAAAGCAACGCTCCTCGCGTTAACCCTGCAATCCATCCGAGCGACCTTCCACGGACCGAGCGGCCCGCTACCCCAAGTACGGGGAATCCGAATCTGGACAAGAAGTACCAACAGCAACAACAAAAGCTTCAAACGAAGCAGGACCAGGAACGGCAGAAACTCCAGCAGAAGCAAGACCAGGATCACCAGAAGCTGGAAAAACAGAAGGTCGATGACGCAAAAAAACAGCAGGTCGAGCAAAAGCACCAGCAGCAGACACAGCAACTGGCGCAAAGACACACCCAACAACAACAGCAGTTGCAGCAAAGGCAGCAAGCGGCACCACACCCGGCCCCCTCAGCCCGGCCTCCAAAGGGTTAATCTGGCCGAGAATGTGTTTTACGGGCGGGAGATCAGCCAAACGGCTGATCTCCCGCCCGTAGACTTTATACACGTGCAATCTCCAGCGTGGCGTGCCCCTCGAACGAACGAATTTTCGCTTATAGAATCCAATCAGGAATATCTGCTGCACAGATCATACCGGCCTGTTAACGCGGCGAATTGAAATAGGTTGATGCGAGCTCTGCAAAGTGAAGGTCAACTACCCCAATGAGGATCCAAAAACAGGTTGCCCAAGCGTTCGGTCATGGTTCCTTTTAATCCCTCCGCCGGCGCAATCCACACAAAGGCGCGTCCAGGGTATGGCCTGAAGCCGGTTATCGGGAATCGCCTTTTCACACGCAACGCAGACTCCGTATTCCTTTTTGGTGATCCGCTCCAATGCCTGCTCGATTTCGGATATGTTGCGGATCTCGCGCTCCATTGTGGTCATTACGAACTCACGATTGTGGCTTCGAAAGGCTTGCGTAGCCTCATCGTCGACTTCATCTTCGACCACCATTTCCCGCCTCAATTGGTCTACGTGATTTCTCAATTCTTCTAGTCTGGACCGCAGCAGATTCTCAAAGTTCTTAAGTCTTTTGGACTGGCTCTCTTTTTTCTTGGTTTGCATCGCTTCCTCTCCCTTCGGCGTTTCTTTTGCGTTCCCTCCGCGCACGCTATAACTCATCCATCGTTTCGGAAGTTTCACTCCTCTATTGTTCTCGCGCCATACCTGAATTCACCTAGTTTGTGAGCCGTAATGCCGGGGATCGCCGTTCGTTAGAGCCCACGCGCCTCGGCGGACCACTGATTGCCGCGAAGCTCAGTAAAACCGCAGCTGAGTCGCTGAACAAGGAAACGGCCTTCTGCTAGATTTTTGGACAGGCAAAAATTCAGGTAAACACTGGATGGCAAGAGCCGGGACCAGGGGCCACAGTCTTGGGAACATCTGGAGTTCAACGGAGTGCTTAAACCGAAATTGAGGGGAACACGAGATGATCAAGAAAGCGTCGAACGGTTATAAGGTTCTTTCGGAGAAAGGCAAAAACCTCGGCGGGCCTTACAAAACAAGGAAAGAGGCCGAGAAAAGGCTACGGCAAGTAGAGTACTTTAAGCATAATCATCGCTAGATGAACCTTGGAGCCAGCGTTGGACGTGGGCCATACTTCCGCTGTTCCCGATCTCGACCGATTCTCGCCCTTGGTAGCACTGGAGGAAAAATGAGGCGGCTCGCAATTAGCTCCACGCTAATTCTTCTCTTCACCGCAATTTCCGTGTGTGGATTTGCCGCAAGGCCTCTCCAACAGCAGAACAATACCCCCATGTCCTTCACGGGCGAACTCATGGACAACATGTGCGCCGCACAGCGCTCCCACGACGCGATGATAAAGAAGGAAGGGTTCAAGAATTCCAAGGATTGCACGTTGGGATGTGTCAAGAGCGGGGGGCAGTTCGTCCTATATGCTCAGGCTAACAAAACCACGTATCAGCTGGATGATCAGGAAAAGCCAAGTGATTATGCAGGCCAAAAAGTCACGATCATAGGCACCTATGACGGCGCGACAAAAACCATCCACATTCAAAGCATTCAATCCGCTCCCTAAACCTGCCTTCAGATACCAGACGATGGCGCGACCTAGCGTCGGGCTGATTCGCAGCGATTCGATGGGCATGCCAACATAACCATGGTCCCCATGCGGGGCTCGCTTGCCGCAAGCATCCGTTTGTAGCACTCGAGCCGCCGGGACTCCATTTCAACTGGACTTCTTCTTCGGTACCTTGGCGCCCTTTTTTCGGGCTTCAGAGAGACCGATCGCTATAGCTTGCTTGCGGCTAGTCACTACGCCGCCTTTTCCATTCTTACCGGAACGGAGCGCGCCGCGCTTCTCACGACGCACCGCCCTCTTGACGCTCTCGGCTGCTGCTTTGCCATATTTTGCCATTTCTCCTCCCAGTAAACGCTCTCCGACTGTGACCCTCAGAGTATGTCGTTGCAATCCGTGAATTACCCTACGGGTCGAACGAACCTTGTGAAGTGGAACTGGATAGAGGCATCGGTTCTTCGGAATACAGGATCCACGGGTCCGTGCCGGTAGAAGACCAAACATGAGGTTTTGTTCTGGTCCGAAGGCACCATTTTATGTCTGCCTGTTCGTCCCCCGATGTCTGAGGTAAAACGGGTATTCCCCGAGTGCGGAAGGCAAGCGTATAAGGAAATGGCGAGGTCGTATCGCCATGGACCTGCGAATTTTGATCGTAGATGACTCCGTAAGCATGAGGCGAATTATCGCCGCCATTGTGGGTTCGCATTCCGGCTGGGAGATATGCGGCGAAGCGGAGAACGGCAAGTCGGGACTTGAAAAGTTCCAGGAACTAAATCCGGACCTGGTGCTGCTGGATTTTGGGATGCCTGACATTAGTGGAATCGAAACAGCATCACGAATGTCTACGGCTAACCCTACGGTGCCACTTATCCTTTTTACTGTATGGGATCTGGAGGGTCTTGAGCGAGTTGCAGCCAAGGCCGGAATCTGCGCGGTCGTGCGAAAGAGCGAGGCTTGGAAGCTGATAGCACAAATCGAGACGGTGTTCGCCCGACGGTCCAATCGCGGCATTCAATAGAATGCGTTTTTCATCTAGGGTTGGCTACAGTAAAAACCCGATGTTTTCGGACTAGGCTTCTGTCCTATAAAGATTGTCGGGGTGTCAACGATTGGGCTTGCGAATCCTCATTGTGGACGATTCAGAAGCAACGCGGCGCCTATTGCGAGCCATCATAGGCACGCGCCAATGGACCGTCTGCGGAGAAGCCGAGAATGGCCTCGCTGGTATCAAAAAGTTCGAGGATCTAAAGCCAGACTTGGCGGTCATTGACTTGGCCTTGCCGGACATGAATGGGATTGAAGTAGCCAAGCTTATGTCGTCCCGGGACCCCAACGTACCTCTGGTCCTGTTTACTATTCTCGATGTGGAAGGGCTTGAAGGCCCCGCTCGCAAGGCCGGGATTTGTCAGGTCGTTTCAAAGGCCCAAGTGTGGGATCTGATTAGGAGCATCGATAGTGCGGTTACTCAGTTACCAGGGGCGCACGAGGCGCCTGATATCAGCGTCTGAAGCCCTGCGATGTGCTGAACTGTCCCGCGGAGTTGGGTGGCGCGGACTTGACGGGAATGAGCGCCTCTAGCAGCGTCCCGGGATTGCCTTTTCGAAGTCGCAATTCCCCACCCAATTCTTGGACGCGCTGCCTCATTCCGGCAATGCCAACACCAAGTTTGTCCGCTTCAAAATCCGCAACGGAATCCGGAATGCCCTTGCCATCGTCGTACACCCTAATGACTATTTGGCCTTCTCTTAGCGTCAGATGAAGACAGGCTCTTCTCGCCTCGGCATGGCGGAATACATTGGTAAGCGCCTCTTGAACGACTCGGAATATGGTGGTTTCCAATTCTGATCCGAAGCGCGGAAAATCCTCCGGCTGTATTTCCAGGGATGTCTCGAGGCCGCTTCGCTTGGTCAGTCCGTCCAAAAACCATCGAAGGGAGGACTGAAGGCCGATTTCGTCGAGCATGGGAGGATGCAGGAGATGCGAGATACTGCGAACTTGTTGGATGGCCTGATTGATCAAAGCGCTTGCTTCCGCTGCAGCCTGCTCTTTCCACTCGATGGATTGATTTTGCATCTGGATGCAATCCACCATCATCTTTGCGCCGCTGAGCTCTTGGCCCAAGCCGTCGTGCAGATCTCGGGCGATCCGTCGCCGCTCCTGGTCTTGCGCTGCGATGAGGCTGCTCGAGAGGCGCCGCAACTCGAGGTTGAGAATTTCCAGTTGCCGCGTCTTGCGATGCAGATCGACGAAAACGCTGACCTTCGCTCGCAACAATTCCGGGATGACGGGGACGGAAATGTAGTCCACCGCCCCCCGTTCGTATCCTCTGAGCCGGTCCAAGTCCGTTAGAAGGACTGCGGAAATGAAAATGATTGGTGTTCTGTTGAAACGCGGATGCTGGCGGATCATTTCCGCCAGTTCAAAACCGTCAAGTTCAGGCATGCTGACGTCCAGAAGGATCACCGCGATATCTGACTTCAGCAGATGGTCGAGAGCCTCCTTCCCCGACTGGGCTTTGATCAGGTTCTCACCTAAGTCGGCAAGAATGACTTCATAGCTGAGCAGCTTGCCAACCTGATCGTCCACCATGAGTATATTTACTTTTTCGTGCACGCCCATTGACTAGCCCTCGCAGGCGATGAGCTTACTCTTCCGCGCGCTCATCAGCAATTATCACAATCGATCCAGGAAACAAATCTTACCGATGGAGCCACATCCGTAGTCCGGACAGCAACTGTTCCGTGTTCACCGGCTTCGCCAGATACTCGGATGCGCCGGCCTCAAGACATTTCTCCCGATCCCCTTTCATTGCTTTCGCCGTTAGGGCGATTATCGGAAGGCGCCGGAATGCCGGATTTTGCCGGATGACATGCATGGTTTCATACCCGTCCATCTCCGGCATCATGATGTCCATAAGCACGATCGCCACATCAGAAGTCGAACTCAGAGTTTCAATCGCCTCGCGGCCAGTGCCCGCCGTCAGAACGGTCATTCCGCGACGTTCGAGCACGCTGCTTAGAGCAAAGATGTTCCGGACGTCGTCATCCACAACAAGAACCTTCTTTCCTACCAGTGCGTCATCCGACCGGTGCAAGCGATCCAGCATTTGCTGCTTTTCCGGAGGGAGATCGGCAACGACGCGATGCAAGAAGAGCGCCGTCTCGTCCAGGAGCCGCTCCGGCGACTCCACGCCTTTTACAACGACGCTGCGCGCCAAAGTGTGCAGACGAGCATCCTCTTGCGGCGACAAATCCTTCCCCGTGAACACGACAACTGGCAAGTCGGCTAGGGATGGCGTATCGCGCAGGCGCTCCAAGACATCAAAGCCGGACATATCGGGAAGACGGAGGTCGAGCACCATGCAATCGAATGGCTGCTCGGTCATGGCGGCAAGCGCCTCTTCGCCCGTCGCGGCGATAGTAACCTGAATATCGTTATGCCCCAGCAGCTCTCGAATACTCAGTTGTTCGCCAAGGTTGTCTTCCACAACCAGCAGACGCTTGAGGTGTGGCGCTGCGTAGTCCTTGATTCTTGAGAATGCTGTTTTGAGTTCCTCGGGCGTAGTGGGTTTCTGAACAAATGCAAATGCGCCACGCGAGAGCCCGTGTTGCCGGTCTTCATCCAAGGTCAGGATTTGGACCGGGATGTGGCGCATCGCCGGATCTTGTTTCAGATGATTGAGTACGGTCCAGCCCAACATGTCCGGCAGAAAAACATCCAGGGAAACGGCCATGGGATGGAACTCCCGCGCCAAGGCCAGGGCCTCGGCACCTCGCGTAGCAACGAGAACTTTGAATCCCCTATCCCGCGCCATGTCGCGCAGCAGGCGGGCATAGTGGGGGTCATCCTCAACAACCAGCAAAATGGTGTCCGTCTCACTCAGGTTCGCGCGGTCATCCTCGATGGGCTCGATGCGGTGTTCGGCTGCGGCCGCAGGAATCAATTGCGGCGCTTTCACGGGGGCCGCTCTCATTTCCAGGAGATTGACACCCGTCGACGGACCCACATAGGTTTGCGGAAGGTAGAGCGTGAACGTGCTGCCCGTTCCGACCTCGCTGCGTAGTTGGATTTCGCCGCCGAGCAGACTGGCCAGCTCGCGACTGATGGCCAGTCCGAGCCCTGTGCCGCCGTATTTGCGGCTGGTGCCTGCGTCAGCTTGCTGAAAGGCTTCGAAGATGATGCGCTGCTTTTCCGCTGGAATGCCGATGCCAGTGTCTTCTACCTGGAAAGCAATGACGGCTGGTGCTGCTCGAAGAACGGCATGGTCCTCGCTCCAACCGCGCTCGGCCAGAAACACGGACAAACGCACACTGCCTTGTTCGGTGAATTTAAACGCGTTGGAGAGCAGATTCTTGAGCACCTGCTGCAACCGTTTCGCATCTGTGACCAGACTGCGGCTCAACCGCGGGTCCGTCGTCAACTCGAATGTAAAGCGACGATTCTCCGCCTCATGACGGAAGGGACGAGCCATCATGTCCAGCAAGCTTGCAAAGAAGACTTCTTCAGCCTGAACGGAGACTGTTCCTGACTCAATCTTGGAGAGATCGAGGATGTCGGTGATGAGATTCAGCAGGTCCGTCCCGGCTCCGTGAATGGTGCGGGCAAACTCGACCTGCTTGACGGTCAGGTTACCGTCAGGATTATCAGTCAGCTGCTGGCCCAGGACGAGAATACTGTTGAGCGGAGTGCGCAGCTCATGGGACATGTTGGCGAGGAATTCTGACTTGTACTTGGAGGTGAGAGCCAGTTCTTTTGCCTTTTCTTCGACGGCGCGGCGGGCCTGGTCAATTTCCTGGTTCTTACGCTCCACTTCCACGTTTTGTTCAGCGAGTTGCTGGGCTTTTTGAGCAAGCTGTTCGTTGGTCTGCTGCAACTCTTTCTGCTGTGTTTGAAGCTCGGTAGCCAATTGCTGAGATTGTTTTAGGAGCCCTTCGGTCTGCATCGTGGCCTCGATGCTGTTGAGCACAATGCCGATGCTGGCAGTCAACTGTTCTAGAAAAGCGAGATGGGAGGCGGTAAAGGTGCTCAACGAGGCCAACTCAATGACTGCTTTCACGCGATCTTCGAAAAGAACGGGAAGTACGATCACGTTCAGTGGCACGGCCTTGAATAATCCGGAGCGAATGGGGACCGCATGGGGGGGAACTTCGGTAATGAGCATACGGCGTTTCTCCGCCGCGCACTGCCCTATGAGGCCCTCGCCCACTCGCAACTGACGCGCATGTCCGTTCGGTGCCTCATCGGCATAAGCCGACAGAAGCATCATTTCAGCCGATTCGTCTGTCTCCATTTGATAGATCACGCCTTGCTGGGCGTTGACGAGAGGCGCGAGCTCAGACAACAGCATGCGCCCCACGGTGGAGAGATCGCGCTGGCCCTGTAACATGCCCGTGAACCGTGCGAGATTGGTTTTCAGCCAATCTTGTTCCTTGTTGCGGTCTGTCGTCAGCCGCAGGTTGTCGATCATAGTATTGATGTAATCTTTGAGTTCGGCTACTTCTCCGCTTGCCTCCACCTGAATGGAACGTGTGAGATCGCCTTTGGTTACCGCGGTTGTCACTTCCGCGATGGCGCGAACCTGGTTGGTGAGGTTGTCTGCAAGCAGGTTTACGTTGCCCGTAAGATCTTTCCAAGTGCCCGCGGCTCCCGGAACGTTGGCTTGACCGCCGAGACGCCCCTCGACGCCCACTTCGCGGGCAACCGTCGTCACCTGATCGGCAAAAGTGGCCAGCGTATCGGTCATGTTGTTGATGGTTTCGGCTAGTGCCGCAACCTCGCCCTTGGCGTTCACGGTGAGTTTTTTCGTCAGCTCCCCGTTGGCCACGGCCGTCACAACCTTGACGATACCTCTCACCTGTTCGGTAAGATTGGCAGCCATGACGTTGACGTTGTCGGTTAGATCTTTCCAAGTGCCCGCCACGCCAGAGACTTGGGCTTGACCGCCGAGTTTTCCGTCCGTCCCAACTTCACGAGCAACGCGCGTAACTTCGCCGGCGAAAGCGTTCAGTTGGTCCACCATCGTGTTGATGGTGTCTTTTAATTCGAGAATTTCGCCCTTCACATCCACGGTGATCTTGCGCGACAAATCGCCTCGCGCCACCGCTGTCGTGACTTCCGCGATGTTGCGCACTTGGCCCGTAAGATTTCCAGCCATCGAGTTGACAGAGTCTGTTAAGTCCTTCCAAGTGCCGGCAACGCCAGGAACGTTGGCCTGTCCACCGAGGCGCCCTTCGCTGCCCACCTCGCGCGCGACGCGCGTTACTTCGCCCGCGAAAGCGTTGAGCTGGTCCACCATCGTATTGATGGTCTCTTTGAGCAGCAGGATCTCGCCGCTCACGTTGACTGTAATTTTCTTGGAGAGGTCGCCGCTGGCGATTGCCGTTGCGACTTCGGCGATATTTCGCACCTGACCCGTTAAGTTGCTGGCCATGGAGTTGACGGAGTCGGTGAGGTCTTTCCATGTGCCCGCAACACCGGGAACCTGCGCTTGGCCTCCGAGCTTTCCGTCGGTACCCACTTCACGAGCGACGCGAGTCACTTCAGACGCAAAGGAGCGCAGCTGATCCACCATTGTGTTGAGCGTATCCTTCAATTCGAGAATCTCGCCCCTGACATCCACGGTGATCTTGCGCGACAAATCGCCTCTTGCCACCGCCGTTGCAACCTCGGCAATGTTGCGCACTTGGCCGGTCAGGTTGCTGGCCATGAAGTTCACGTTGTCGGTGAGGTCTTTCCACGTACCTCCTACGCCAGGGACCTGGGCCTGCCCTCCCAACTTCCCTTCCGTTCCAACTTCGCGAGCCACGCGCGTGACTTCGGCAGCAAACGCATTCAGCTGGTCCACCATTGTATTGATGGTGTTCTTCAATTCGAGAATTTCGCCTTTCACGTCTACCGCGATTTTGCGCGACAGATCGCCGCGCGCGACTGCCGTCGTCACTTCCGCGATGTTACGCACCTGGCCTGTCAGGTTTCCGGCCATCGAATTGACCGAGTCCGTGAGGTCTTTCCAAGTACCAGCGACTCCAGGGACGTTGGCTTGTCCACCGAGCCGACCTTCGCTACCTACTTCGCGCGCCACGCGAGTTACTTCGCCCGCGAACCGGTTGAGCTGGTCCACCATGGTGTTGAGCGTTTCTTTGAGCTGCAGGATTTCTCCGCGAACGTCCACAGTGATCTTGCGCGAAAGGTTGCCGCTGGCGATTGCCGTTGCCACCTCGGCAATGTTACGCACCTGTCCCGTCAAGTTGCTGGCCATGAAGTTCACGTTGTCGGTGAGGTCCTTCCATGTGCCGCCCACTCCCGGAACCTGCGCTTGTCCTCCCAGCTTGCCTTCGGTACCCACTTCGCGCGCCACGCGGGTCACTTCACCAGCGAACGCGTTCAGTTGGTCCACCATCGTGTTGATGGTGTCTTTCAATTCAAGAATCTCGCCCTTTACGTCCACGGTGATCTTGCGCGATAGATCCCCTCGCGCCACCGCCGTCGTAACTTCGGCAATATTGCGTACTTGCGCCGTAAGGTTGCCGGCCATTGCGTTGACCGAGTCGGTGAGGTCTTTCCAGGTTCCTGCGACACCTGGCACAACCGCCTGGCCTCCGAGCTTGCCGTCCGTACCAACCTCGCGGGCAACACGCGTCACTTCGGAGGCGAAAGACCGCAACTGGTCCACCATCGTGTTAATAGCTTCTTTGAGTTGTAGAATTTCGCCGCGCACATCCACCGTGATTTTGCGGGAGAGATCGCCGCTGGCGACGGCCGTAGCCACCTCGGCGATGTTGCGAACCTGCCCGGTCAAGTTGCTGGCCATCGAATTCACGGAGTCCGTCAAGTCTTTCCACGTACCTGCCACTCCGGGCACCTGAGCCTGGCCGCCGAGTTTTCCGTCGGTACCAACCTCGCGGGCGACGCGAGTGACTTCGGCCGTAAAAACACCGAGCTGCTGGATCATGGTGTTGACGATAGTGGCCGAACGTAGAAATTCTCCTTCAAGTGGGCGCCCGTCCACGTCCAGCCTAACCGTTTGCGTCAGGTTGCCTTGTGCCACGGCTGCGATCGCCCGCGTGACTTCGGTGGTCGGCTGGAGCAAGTCATCCACAAGCGTATTGATGGATACCTCCATCTCTCCCCAGGCACCTTTTGGCTGATGAAATTGGGTTCGCTCCCTGGTTTTCCCCTCCTTGCCGACCACCTGACCGATGCGCTTTAGCTCCTGTGCTATTTGCTGGTTTGACCCCACGATTTCATTAAAGGTATCCGCAATCTTCCCGGGCAGCCCCGTCCAAGTCCCGGGAAGCCGCACCGAGAAGTCTCCTTCGCGCATGGTCAGTAAGCTGGAAAGAACCATATTCAATTCGTTCCCGGATATCTCGGCCGCGGCATTGCCTGCGCCATTGCTCCCGGCTTCGGCGCGGAGATGCGTCACTGCGCTTACATCCGGTGAGTTTCGGTCAACTCTTTTCATGCTCATCTCCAAATTGCCAGCAATATGGTTCCGCCCACCGGAAGAAGCTTTTCTCGCTTTTCGCACTGCTTCGAATACCTTATCCTTCACGCTCCAGAATCCAATCCAGCCTACACCCGCGGCTAGGGAGCAACATTCCTCAAAATTTTGGAATCAAGTGTAATTAGCACAGGAACCGGAGGTATGCTCTACAGTCTTTCCTGTAGTGCCCGGCTTCTCTCGAGCGGTCCGAGACCGTTGCTTGTTGACTGGTTTCCCGGAATCCTCCTATGGAACGGAATGCGGGTCGATTCCAGGCTCCAAAGATCCCTCAAGCCCATGAAAATGCGTATCTTACACCTGTTTCAGCAGGTAAGGCAGAGATCCCAACCCCGAGCCTATGGCAGTCCCCGGGGGGAAGTTGCCGAGCGTAGGTGAAATCCTGTATTGACCGAGAAATATCAATCCTCTATCAGTGTAGTTCCCAAGATTATGGATTTCGCGGTCAGAAATTAGCGGTACGAGGTCAAGATTGACATGAACCCATCTATGGAAACGTACGCAGGTCATAATCGCGAGGGATCCACGCCTTATGACACCAGAATCGAAGACGCGCTCACAGTTCTGGTAGTCTCGGCGGATCTTGAGAGCCGCCGATCGGTAGTCAAAACCCTGGAAGCACTCTCCGTCCAAGTGATTCCTTGCTCCACGTTAAATCAAGCCGAGCAAGTTCTTTCCCTCCGACGTCCGCATCTCGTCTTCTGCGACGAGCGGCTGCCGGATGGCGGCTATGCGGACCTCCTGGCTTTGAAGGAACCGGGCGGGATGCCGCCGATTGTTGTGCTGACCAGAAATGGAGAATGGGAACTGTACATGGACGCAACACGCCGCGGAGCGTTTGATGTGATACGGAGCCCATGGTGCCCCACCGACATCGAACTGAGCCTAATCCGCGGCGCCCGCGAGGAATTGCACAGCACGTTCCGGAAAATCCGTTAGATCAGGTTGGCAAGAGTACGATCTTTCCAGCTGGCCAGGAACGCGGAGCGGTGGGCACCATACTCTCTATTTCCTGCTGAGGGCGGCCCTTCTCTACTCGATGAGGGCCTGGCTATTGCATGAACCCGCTGCGTCAGGTCCGACGTTGACCGGAACCTTCCAGGAGGCAATCCAGTGCTTCAAGGCTTGCACGCCGATCACCGGTCCAGTCCAGCCGCAGTGGCAGTGAGGATTAAACCAGTGCGCATCAGCGACCTCCAAATTCTTTTCCAAACTCGCGCACGCAGAAGCTAGAGGATTTCCGCATTGTGGACAAGCAAATAGAAGGACGTGTGCAAAACTTTCCGTTGCCAGTGTCAAGCAATCCTCCCCAGACTAAAAAAAGTTGGACAAGTAAGGGCCCTACTACAACCATTCTCTTCTTCACGAGAGTTGAACAAACGCAAATCACGAGATTTCCTATGCATTCGCCTAGAGTCCGTTCTCGACGTTTACAGCTATTCGATGTTCCACAATGAAATTGGAACTTCCGCATTTCCTGGCTCGCGCCGCAGCCTGTTCATCAATTCCGACAAGCGTGGACGATCGTTGTTGTCCACCGCCATGAGTCTCAGCCCCAACCCCTGGCCAGGATTTGCACGTCGTACCACGGCTTCGGCTCGGATCTGGCCTTCTTGAACGAGAAAATGGAGCTCGGCCGCGTCTCCCGGATCCTTGGATTTTTCTGTTTCGATGAAGAGTCCGCTGAAGCTAAGATTCTTGACAGTCGCTACGTCCTCACGCCCGTCAGAGCGCCAAAATATGTACACATTCACCAAGGCCTCCACCCGCGAATGGCTTCTTCTCAAAGGGAGCATGTTCTGCTGCAAATTCCTTTTCCTCCCGTGAATGGCCTTTTCGAAATCAGTTGCCGCACCTTGATTCAACGGATAGCGGCCAGCAGGGCCCTCGACCGCCTGATTTTTGTCCATGCGTGCCACCTCCGTGCATCAACAGCATCAGCCCAGAAGGTTGGCTCCGGTATCCTATAAATCCAGTAGAGCCGAACAAACTTCACTGGAGTGGCGGGCGCGGATATTCAACACAATAATCTGTATACAGCGACTACCGGATACCAAAAGAATTCAGAAATCCATCAGACTCAACCTGTAGTTGGACAGGGAGGGCGCAAAAATGAAGAAGCTGCCTGTTGCGCTATTGGCGCTTTGTGTCGCGGCCTTTGGGGTTCCATTCCTCACCCAGGGAAGATCTCAACAGACCACGCAGGGTGATACAAAGCCCGAGCTAATGGATATCAAGGGCACCGTAAGAGCGGACAACGCCAAAATCACTTTTGTAGCCGACCAGGGCGGAAAGACATGGGAAGTAATCAATCCAGAAACGCTGAAAAATCACGTGGACCAGCACATCCAGGTAAACGCGAGCGTGGATCCTGAAAAGGGCCAGATCCACGTGATATCAGTAATAGTGCTTTAACCGCCGTCGTGGTTCTGGTTGCCTTCCGAACGTTCTCAGGTGAAGCGGCTGCTGTTCGAGACTGGATCGGGTGAATCCGGTCCCGGAGCAGGCACCCCGGGAGAATCAGGGCTTACCCCGGAATTGCTCACTGATGCGTTTGGCTGCCTACAAGATAGACCCGATAGAAATTCCCCTTCTCGCATCCTATCTTCCTCAGTCGAGACCAGAATTGGCCGAGCCGGGGATCGACCAGTCCTTGCCGATGGAGAAATCGTGGATTCAAAACCCGCGCATCCCGATACCAAGCCAATCGCGGCGCCGGCAAAGCCCGAGCCCATTCAGCTCCTCCGGGGAGACTCCGCTGGACTACTCGGCCGGAAAATGGAATCCATTGTCAGGGATTACGCCTATCGTATTTATCAAAACAACAGTGAGACGCACGGAAGAGATCTGGGGCACTGGGTCGAAGCGGAAGCGAAGCTCGTGGGCACGGAATTGGAAGTACGCGAATCTGGCCCCTGGTTTCATTGCAACTGCCCTGTGCGTGGAATCCCCGCGCGGCAAATTCAGGTCGGCATTGATCCCACGAAATTCATAATCCATCTAAGTGCTGACATCTCCTCCAATGCCGCCAGGTCGGAGGGCGCCTACCCCATTTTCTATTGCGCCAAATGGCCAGAGAAAGTGGACCCCTCCACGGCGGCCGCGTACGTTCTGGATGCGAATATAACGATTGAAGTCAAGAAGGCCGATCCGCCGGAGCCGAACCTCCCGGCTAAACCCGTCAGCAATCCAATTCGTTGACCGATCGAGTCAGGCCGACTGGGTTTTTCGCTTTTCTTCCGGCCTGGGTCCAAGCACTTTCATGGACTTCAATGCTTCGAGGAACTCCTGGTGCAGCTCCTGCTCCGCCAGCACCCAGTCGGAAATGTCGTAACCGTGTTCCCGGTTACGCCGTTCGTAAATTTGGTATGCGCGCTCGGCGATATTCGCCTGTGTCGGCATTTTGGGAGTAGTTTCGCTCATCGTTTTCTCTTTCCTATTCTTTATGGCATTTCTCTCGCTCAATTGCGTACATAGTCCGCCGTCGAGCAGCTGTCACTTTCCAACCTCCGCCTTTCCTGCGTCCTGCGAATAAATCAGAGCTGTGTAGGGAGGGATCTTCAAAATTGCCAGGAATCCACCCTTTTGTTTTTTGGCTATCGCATCCTGTGCTTCCGAGCCAAAATCCGGGCTGTATCCGGACCAGTCCGAATTCAGCCGTAGCCTCCAAAGACCCTCGTGGGGGAAGGCCACCGTCGTGTTTTCAGCCCAGCTGTTGGCAAAATTCACGGCTACGAAGACGTCATCTCCGGGACCACCTTCGTACCAGCGATGGTAAGCGCAAAGATTCTTTGCCTCGTCCAAGAAGACCAGGTTGATATTGGAACCAGTCAAACCCCGCGTCGCGTTTTGTTTGTTGAGGCGAAGTTGAATCAGATCGCGGTAAAGCCTCACGATACCGCGATATTCTTCTTGCTGATCCCAATCGAGCGGTTGGCTGTCCTGAAACCAGCCTCCGGACAGGAATTCCTGGCCCTGAAAGATCATTGGTATGCCGGGAGACGTAAAAACGATAGCCGCCGCCAGCGTCGAACGCTTCTGGGCAAACCAACTCTCGGAGTTCTTCGCGTCGATCTCCTGGGGGATGCGAGCCCTCCCGTTCGCCACCTCGTCGTGCGATTCGCTGTAAATAACCCTTTGGAAGGGGTCGTCGTTGAATCGCTGAACGATGGCCTGAGCCAGCGCGTTCATGGACCGAGATTTATCCGCGACCGCTATGGCCACGGATCGCACCGGATGAACGAATTGCGCACACCATTGCGCGTGGTAACCTGCGCCGCCCTCTCCGATCGATTTCGTCAGCCACGCGTTGTCGCGCAGATCCTCCGCAATGGTGATTTTTTCTGGGTACTTTTTTCGAATTTCACCATTGATCCACTGCGCCAAACTCCAGCCATCGGGAAGATCGCAGCCTGGATCGTCATCCCCTCGCACGGAACGCATGTATACAGTCGAATCCATTCGTAATCCATCCATGTGAAAGTCTTCCAGCCACATAATGGCGCTGTCGCGAATGAATTGTCTTACTTCCTTTCGGCCATAGTCCGGGCGCGTCTCGCCCCAGGGGGTCGCCGCACGCCAATCGTTATAAAAATAGATGCCGCCTTTTCCATTTTCCTGCCATCCATCGAATTGCCATAGATCAAGATCGCTCGGGCCAAAGTGGTTGTACACGACATCCATAAGTACGCCTATCCCGCGCTTGTGTGCCGCCTTCACAAGCTCCTTGAGCGCCTGTGGCCCTCCGTAATTCGACTCTACGGCAAATAGATGCGCTGGGTTATACCCCCAACTGCGCTCCCCCGCGAATTCGGAGACGGGCATGACTTCAATGGCATTCACGCCGAGCCGCTGAAGATAGTCGAGCTTCTCGATGGCCGCCTGAAATGTTCTGACTCTATTGCCTTTGCCCTCGCCGAACGTGCCGACGTGCAGCTCATAAATAACCATCTCGTTGACCGGGGCAAGCTGAAAACGGTCTCCCTGCCAATCGAAGGCTCGATCGTAGACCACGGTATTCCCTACTGAATTGGTGACTTGTCGGGCGTAAGGATCGATTCGCGTTACTTCAAATTCGTTATTCTTGAGGAAGTAGCGGTACTCGTCGCCTACTTTCGCGTTGGCGACATCCTGGTACCAATAACCGTTGCCTTCGTTGGCCATTGGATTGGCCTGTTTTTCCCAGTTGTTAAATGTTCCGATAACAGAAACAAATTGCGCGTTGGGAGCCCACACTCGGAAGGAAACTCCCTTTTGCTGTACAAGGGAGCCCATGCCGCTCGCTGGCTTGACGTACGTGGCGCTCAAGGCTTGCTCCCAAGTCTTGTGTTTTATGTCTCTTGATACTTCTTAAGGTTGGCAGAATTCCGTTACTTTGCGTCTCGGGTGAATGCTGTAGAAACCGCCGGCGGAACGACCAGGCAACCGGGAAGGAGACCAGCGACGGGATTATCTGCACAGTGGTTCGCGCAGACCCCGGCAGAGAGTCGCCTCGCCGGAGTTTCTATTGTCAGGGGAAATGCGAAAGCGAAGTGCAAATCACGCCGCCATTCTGGCGCCTGCCGCCCATCGCAGAGGAAGTGCCCGCGAAGGCTTTGTCTACTTTTTTGGACGCTTAGGGGTGGGGCTTGGCACGAATCGGTAGCCGATGCCGCGAACGGTGAGGAGGTAGCGGGGTTTGCCAGGTTCGTCTTCGATGTAGCGGCGGAGGCGCACAATGAAATTATCGATGGCTCGCGTGTCAGTGTCTTCATGCAGATTCCAAACTTCCTGCAAGAGTTGTTTGCGAGAGACGGGGCGTCCGCTGTTGCTGATCAGGCAGCGGAAGAGGTCGGATTCCATCATAGTTAGGGGAATGACTTGGTCGTCCACACGGAGTTGCAGATTCTGAAAATCCACGACTTTGTCGTCGAATCGAAAACTTTCAGGCGAAGGCGAATTGTCGGCTGGTAAGTCCTCCATTGACGCGGGCTGTCGAGACGCGGAACTGCCCGCGGCCAGCCAGTTCTTGCGCCGCAGGAGGCTCTCGACGCGAGCGATCAGAATGGAGAGATTGAATGGCTTCGGTAGGTAGTCATCTGCGCCGGATTCAAATCCTTTTAGAACATCCTCCGGGCGGCCGCGAGCCGTCAGCATGAGCAAAGGGGTGTAGTTTTCGGCCTTGCGCAGCTCGCTTGCGACTAGGAATCCATCCTTGCCTGGAAGCATGACATCCAGCACCAAAGCATCGAAGCTTTCGCGATTCTTTAGCAGTCGCTTCAATGCATCCTCGCCGTTGTCACTGATCTGCACGGCATGGCCCTCTGCTTCGAGATTGAAGCGAAGACCTTCCGCCAGATGCGCTTCATCCTCAACAATGAGAATGCGGCTCACGCGTGATAGACCCTGGGAAGACGAATGGTGAATGTGCTCCCCTGCCCTTCCCCGGCACTCTCGGCAAAAGCGTCCCCGCCGTAGCGGCGGGCGATCGAGCGCACGATGAACAGGCCGAGGCCCGTTCCCTTCACTTTATCTGTCTTGGAATTCGATGCGCGGTAAAAGCGTTTGAAGATGCGCTTCATTTCGTTTCGCGGGATGCCGATACCGCGATCGTGTACGCGCAGCAAGACTGTGTCGATATTGGGCGTGAGCAGGTCCACGACGATGTTCTTTTTTTCTCCTGAATACTTGATGGCATTGTCGAGCAGATTGAATACCGCGGTGCGAAGCTCTTCAGGATTGCCCAGCACCACGATTTCAGCAGGCGGCGCTGATCCCAGGTACAAAACTTCTGGCGCAAGATTTTGGCGGAGTCGCGCAAGCGCGAGGACCTCGCGCACGATGACGGAGAATTGTACTTCCTGCCAGTTCTTTCGCTCGCTGGCGTGTCGTACCTCGCCCGCTTTCAACACCTGTTCGACAGTTCCAAGCAAGCGGTCGGTGTCATCCAGCATGATGCGATAAAACTCGCGCCGCTTCGCTTCATCCAAATTCCGGCTTGCCAGCGTTTCCAGGTAAAGACGAATCGAGGCGATCGGGGTTTTTAGCTCGTGCGTGACGGCATTCAGGAAACTGTCCTGCTGCTCATTTCGGCGGATCTCGCGGACGAGAAAGATGGTGTTGACGACCAGGCCGGCGATCAGCACACCGAAGAAAATGATGCCGAGGACGAGCGGCACCACCTGGCGCCAGTGAAAAATGATCCAGCTGACATTGAGGACGATCGTCAGGGCAACAAGACAAGCCCCGAGCGCTATAAAAAACGCGATAGCTTTGGTGCGGCGCGTTATGCGCATACCGTCTTAGTTTACGCCAGAGCGGAGTCAGCGCCAGCTTAGAAGGGGCGCGATGATATGCAAAAGATTTGCCGATCCCCGATGCGGCGCAGCACTAAAGCAGGCGTTGCTCAGTCGCCGCCGGATACCAGCACCGGAGCGGCTACTTGCGTAGCGTCTTGAGGAATGACGGTGTGCCGCTCGGCGGTCTTGCTAGGTTGCACCGGCTTGTGACCCTTGATGTCCCACGCAAGTCCGAGTGCCCGCAATGCACAAATCCCGTACCAGTTCATATCGAACTCATACCACGCGAGACCGTGACGCGCCGACTGCGGCACGGCGTGATGATTGTTGTGCCAGCCCTCGCCGAAGGTAAGGATGGCCACCCAGAAACTGTTCTTGGAAGTATCGTCGGTCAGGAATCGCCGCGAACCCCACATGTGCGTCGCGGAGTTCACGAGCCAGGTGGCGTGCAGGCCGACGACCGTCCGCAGGAAAACTCCCCACAAAAGAAAGGGCCAGCCACCCATCAGAAAGAGTGCAATACCGAGAAGTGTAAGCGGGACCCAGTGCCACTTGGTAATCCAAAGATGAAACTTGTCCTTTCGCAGATCGGGGACAAAAGGGAGAAGCTCCTTGGCGTTGCTGTGCATGGCCTGGCCCGTCAGAATCCAGCCCATGTGCGCCCAGAGACCGCCATCCTGCGGCGAGTGTGGGTCGCCTTCCTTATCGGTGTTCTGGTGGTGGACTCGATGCGTAGCTACCCAGGCGATTGGTCCGCCTTCCAGGGCCAGCGTCCCGCAGACCGTCAGAAAATGCTCCATCCACTTTGGTGTTTTGTAACCGCGATGGGTAAGCAGACGGTGGTAGCCCATGCCAATGCCGAGACTTCCGGAGACCCACCAAAGTGCGGCCGCCAGCGCCAGCACCTTCCAGCTAAAAAAGAACAACGCGGCGACTGCGCCGACATGAAATGCAAACATGAAGAAGGATGTGGTCCAATTAACGGGTTGAGAAAATGTTTTGTCGTGGCCTAGGATGCTCATGAATGCAAACGTAGCATGAGGGGCCGCGGTCTTCTGTAATAGTTGTGTAATCCCTCCGCGGGAAGTTCCATGGATTTGCGGCTAAAAAGTTAAGAGACATTTAATTTCATGGGCGCATTGGCCGAGGCCACCTGTACCTAATGACAGGTCGCGGCCAAGGCAAAGAAACTCCGTACAGCCAGAAAGTAGGGCACAAAGGAAGCGATTGCGGAGGGAACCCGTACGGAGGCCGAATAGCGTATACTAGGGGCGATCATTATCCAGAACAAAGGTACCGTCACCCGAGCGCGTCGGGATGAATATGTTTTGCATGGCGGTGGCCGCGGCGAATCTACCGCCAGAATTGCAGTTCGAGTCCCTGCCTTCTGTTTGCCACGAAAAGCTCATGGTCTTTTTCTTTGGCCAGGGTGTGGTGTGTGGGCGGGACCGGCAGTCTCGCAAGATATCGCTCAGGGAGAAAACGCTTGGCGCTACTCACTCAAGAAAAACATGATCTGGCGGGAAACCTAATCAACCTCGGCAAGAGCCGTGGCTATGTGCTGCATGAAGAAGTCAACGAGGTCCTTTCCGCCGAAGAGCACACCACGGAAGAGATCGATAGTCTCTTTTCCACCCTCGAGCGCGACGGCACCGAGATTTTCGAAAATATTTCCGCTGCGAAAGCGGCGCACACCGCGCTCGAAGTCACACAACGCATTGATCTTGGCCTCAGGAATGACCCTATCCATGAGGAAGAAACCGAGATTGAGCGGCCCGTGCACTCCGCGCAGAAGAGCACCGATCCGGTTAGCACCTACTTGCGTGAGATGGGCGTGGTGCCGCTACTAACGCGCGAAACAGAGATTACCCTCGCCAAGCGCATGGAGCGCGGCAAGCTGCGCGTATTGAAAACCGTCTCGCGCTCTCCGCTCGTGGCCAAGGAATTGATCGCCGTGGGAGCGGAGCTTCGTAAGGGCGCTGTCTCCATCAAGAAAATTGTCCACCTCCAAGAGGAGGAACTGCCCGAAGAGAAGGCCGAAGAAAAATTGCGCGAAACGCTGCGCACCATTAACCAGATCGAAAAGCTTCACCTCGCGGCGAGGAAACTGGGGCTCAAGCTCGAGAACACGGCTCGATCCGACAAGCAAGCGCATCTACGAGCGCGGCGCCGTCTGGCCCGGGCGCGCATCGAAGTCTCGCTTTTGGTGCGCTCCATCGACTTCAACGAGGGCGAGAAGAGGCGTCTGATTGGAGTTTTGCGGCTCACTGTCGAGCGGCTGCATTCTCTCGAACGCGAGATTGCCCGTTTCGAACGGCGCGTGAACGCCTCGCGCGGCGAAGGCGCAAATGGAGCACGCGAGGAACTACGCGCGCGCCGGGCCGAACGAAAGGAAATAGAGGAATCGAGCGAGGTTGGTTTGGACTCGCTGAAGCGCGCGCTCACCGCCATCCGGCTCGGCGAGGCGGAGACCGAGCAGGCAAAAACGGAACTAACCGAGGCCAACCTTCGCCTTGTCGTCTCCATCGCCAAAAAATATACCAACCGCGGTCTGCAATTCCTCGATCTGATCCAGGAAGGCAATATTGGCCTCATGAAGGGAGCCGACAAGTTCGAGTGGCGCCGCGGATACAAGTTCAGCACCTATGCAACCTGGTGGATTCGCCAGGGCATCACTCGAGCCATCGCCGACCAGGCGCGCACCATCCGCGTGCCGGTGCACATGATCGAGACAATCAACAAGCAGGCCCGCACCAGCCGCCAATTGGTCCAGGAGCTGGGCCGCGAACCTACGTCCGAGGAAATTGCGAGACGCATGGATCTTTCCATCGACGCGGTCTGCAAGACAAAAAAGATTGCGCAGCAGCCGGTGTCCTTCGAGACGCCCATCGGAGAAGACGAAGAGTCCCACCTTGGCGACTTTGTCGAAGACAAGGGCGTCGTGTCGCCATCGGATGCCGCCATTCATCTCAATCTGAAGGAACATTTGGCCTCCGTGCTGAAGACCCTCACGCCGCGCGAAGAAAGAATCATCAAGATGCGCTTCGGCCTGGAAGACGGCAACGAGCTGACGCTGGAACAAGTAGGCCAGTCGTTCGCCGTTACCCGGGAGCGCATCCGCCAAATCGAAGCCAAGGCCCTGCGAAAGCTTCGCCATCACTCGCGCTCGAGGCGTTTCCGAATCTTTCTCCAAAGCGCGTTTTGAAAACCAGCCGCACGGTTACAGGCTTGTACATCACATTCCGGGCAAGCCATGGAAGTTCCGCACCGGCTCGCCTCGACGTGAAAAACGCCGGCTAATCGAGGGTTGTGGACCCCGGTTCCCCCGTCAAGCAAATTGCCTGCCACTGCAAAATATGTGTTAAGAAGTTTCTAGCTATCGCGTCTTAGTTGTAGAAGAGCCGAGGAGGGCAGCTTGGCGGCCGCGATAGAAAACATTATGGTTACGCAAGCAGCGGCAGAGCTTGAGGAAGTCTTTCGCGCACACCAGGCTTGTGTCCTCAAAGCCGCTTATCGGGTAACCGGAAGCATGGCGGACGCCGAGGACGTCGCACAATCCGTCTTCCTCCGATTGGCTCGCGGGGCTGTCGATCACAACCGCATCTCCAATCTGCAGGGCTACCTGCACAGGTCAGCTGTGAACGCCGCCTTGGACCTTATTCGGTCGAGAGGCCATCGGGAAGTCGTGCCGGTGGAAGCAGCCGACGAACAGCACTGCAATTCCAGTCTTTCGCCGGAACGCGCGCATTCCTCGATGGAAATCAAGAATTGGCTTCGCCAAGAACTCGCCAAGTTAAGCCCCCGCACTGCCGAAATGTTTACGCTCCGTTATATCGAAGGCCTGGACAATCCCGAAATCGCCGCGATGATGAACACCTCGCAGGCGGTTGTCGCGGTCACTCTCCATCGCACTCGCGCTCGTCTCAAGAAGAGCCTTCGTGGCTTTAGAAAAGGTGCATCATGAGATTTTTTCGGTCAAAGCAAGATGATCGCCTGGATCAAGCGATCTCCGAACTCCGCGCGGAGGAGCCCAATGCCAAGACTCTCTCTCTGTCCGCCGAACACGTTTGGCAGAAGCTGCAAGCAGGCCTGGGCGAGGAACACGCGGCCACCGCATTACAGCCTATCCGTGGTTGCGCCGATATCCGCGCCATGTTGCCCGCTTTTCATCAGCAAGAGCTGTCGCCGGCTCGCGCCCTCATTGTTGAAGACCATCTGCGGGAATGCGTTTCCTGCCGTTCCTATGCCCACGGCCGTGCAGCTGATGGAAACACCGGCGCCGACTGGCGGATGGAGCCTGCTTCGCGCGGTTTTCAGTGGAGTTTTGCCAGACTTTCCTTCGCGGCAGCCACTTTGGCCGTGTTGGTCGCATTGGTTTGGGCCGGGCACAACTGGTACATCCTGGGCCCTCCGGGCAATCGTGCGCAGATCGACTCCATCGCTGGTCAAGCGTTTCGCGTTGGCCCGGTTGGTGAGCAAGCACTCAAAGCGGGTGACAGCGTCTCCCAGGGTGAATTCATCCGCACCGCCGCCAATTCCCGTGCCACGGTGCGGCTCTTTGACGGCTCCAAAGTGGAGATGAATCAGCGTGCGGAATTGGCCGTCAGCGCGGACCGCCGCAACACCACCATCCACCTCGACCAGGGCAGCATCATTGTCCAAGCCGCGCATCGTCTGCATGGGCACTTGTATGTTAGCGCTCCCGATTGCACGGTAGCGGTCACCGGTACGGTCTTTTCCGTGAACTCCGGCACTAAAGGCTCGCGTGTCTCGGTGATAGAGGGAGAAGTCCGCGTTAAGCACTCTGGCGTGGAATCCATCCTGCACTCGGGCGATCAGGTCGCGACAACGCAGAGCGTTGGGACCGTTCCCGTCAGCCAGGAGATTAGCTGGAGCAGCGACCTCCGTCACGAACTGGCTTTGCTTGCGGAGTTTTCCGCTCTTCGCGAAAAACTCGAAGCCATTCCGACGCCCGGCCCACGCTATGAAAGCAAAATCCTTCCCATGCTTGCGCCGGATACCATCCTCTATATCGGCATTCCCAATCTTGGAGATGCCCTGCATCAAGCAAATCAGATCTTCCAGCAGCAGCTGTCGCAAAGCAAAGTTCTGCAAGACTGGTGGAACAAGAGCGGCCATTCGAATCAGCATCCAACTCCCGAAGAGTTGATTGGACAGATTCAGGCCATTAGCCAGTATCTGGGCGACGAAATCGTGATTACGTTCAGATCCGGCCCCGCCGCCCGCGACCAGGGACCGGTCCTGCTTGCCGAGGTGAAAGAGGCCGGCCTCGAGGATTACTTGCAAAATCATCTGGCGGCTACCTTGGCCAGCACACAGGGAAAATCCAATCTGCGCGTCGTGGACTCGCAGTCACTCTCGTCCCTTACAACTGGTGAGCGAGGAATGATCATGCTTGTCAGGCAGAACATGCTCGTCGTCGGCGGCGACGCAACTTCTGTCCAGGAGATGAGCGCGCAGCTCGATGCCGGAACAACACAATTTGCTGCCACCGACTTTGGCCAAAGAATTCTGAACGTTTACAGCCAGGGCACGGAGACTTTGGTCGCCGCAAATATCGGTCAGATTCTGAACTCTGGCCAGCAACAGCAACACGATTCGAAAGTGCTTCAGAATAGCGGCTTCAGCGACATAAAGTATTTGATCGCCACGCGCGGCCAGAGCTCCAGTCAAACAGACAACCGCCTCACTCTGGAATTTAATGGCCAGCGTCGCGGCATAGCATCCTGGCTGGCCCCTCCAGCTCCAGTGGGTTCGCTCGACTATGTGTCGGCCAACGCTGGCGCGGCGGTCTCTTTCGTCGCGAAACAGCCCGCGCTGATGCTTGATGACGTTTTCAGCACCTTCAGTGCCGCAGACCCTAATTTCAGCCAAAGTCTGGCTCATGCAAATGCAGAACTCGGCCTAGACATTCGCAATGACCTTGCGACTGCTCTCGGCGGGGAAATGACTCTGGCTCTCGATGGCCCGGTCCTTCCCACACCTTCGTGGAAAGCCATCATCGAGGTCAACGAATCGGGGACCGTTCAACTTGCCATCGAAAAAATGGTGCAGCTTGTTAACCGGGAAGCGCAAAAAGAGAATCAGCCCGGCTTAGTGCTCAATCAAGCCCAGGTTGGCGGCCGCACCTTCTACGTCCTCGAATCGCAATCTCCAGGACTTACCTCCCTTACGTCCGAGTACGACTACACCTTCGCGGATGGATACATGATCGTGGCACCCTCTCGCGCGCTGCTCCTGGCCGCGCTGGAGACTCATGCAAACGGGACATCGCTGGCTCGCTCTGCTTCCTTTCAGGCTCTCCTGCCGAGCGACAATCAAACAAATTTTTCGGGCATGCTCTACCAAAATCTCAGCCCGATTCTGAAACCCCTCGCCTCCCAGCTTGATTCCGGGCAATTGGCGATGCTTCAGCAACTGGCCACCGACTCCAAACCGAGCGTGATGTGCGCTTACGGGGAAAGCGACCGCATTGAAGTGGCCAGCAGCGGCAAGCTTCTCGACTTAAATTCGAGCCTTCCGATCCTGCTTCACTTGCTGGGTGTAGCGGATCATGGAACTTCACGTTAGGATAATCCGTAATGATCTGTAGATGATGACCCCAACCATTGAGCTCGATGGCCTCGAAGTCAAACTCGGCGGCCGTACAATTCTTCACGGTCTCACCGGCGTTTTGAAGAGCCGTGCCATCGGACTCCTCGGGCCGAACGGCGCCGGCAAGTCTACACTCATAAATACGTTGCTTGGTTTCCATGTCCCGTCCAAGGGGAGCGTGCGCGTTCTCGGCCTGGATTCTCACTCCAACAGCAAAGCTCTCCGCTCATTGGTCGGCTACATGCCCGAGAACGACGCGTTCATTTCGAAAATGTCCGGAGTCCGCTTCGTTCGCTACATGGCGGAGATTTCCGGCCTTCCCTCCGAATTTGCAATGGAGCGCGCGCACGAAGCTTTCGTCTACGTCGGATTAGGCGAAGCGCGTTATCGACCGGTGGGAACGTACTCCCTCGGCATGAAACAACTCGCGAAGCTCGCCCAGGCCATTGCCCATGGCCCCAAAGTCCTTATCTTGGACGAACCGACCAACGGCATGGATCCGCCGGCCCGCAAGCGGTTGATAGAACTCATTCGCGAAATCCGCGAAGCCAGCGACATTTGTCTGCTGCTCTCTTCGCATTTGCTGCGCGACGTGGAGGAGACCTGCGACGAAGTGCTCATACTCCGTAACGGGAAAATCGCCTCCATCTGCAATCTCGTCGAAGAGCGCCAGGCCAATCGAAAATTCCTCGAACTGGAAACCCTCGGCGCCGAGGCGACCTTCACCTCCGCGCTCGAAAGCCTCGGTTGCGAGTGCGCGATTTTCAGCGGCGGACGCATCAAGGTGGTCATGCCGGATAGTGTTGAAATCCGCGAAGTCTTTAAGGTCGCCGCGGATCGCGGTGTGCAGATTCGCCGCATGAATCACCGCCGCGATTCCCTCGAAGACATCTTTCTCAGCGCCATGGAACAGACGGGAGCGCCCGATGGCCGTCTATAAACGCCGGTACAACGCCTACACCGGCGCGCTTACACGCGAGTGGTCGCGCTTTTTTGTTCTGACGCGCTATGCTTTCGCCGACCTTTTCAAATCCCGCTTCTTTGTTATTCTTCTGATTCTCTGCTTTATTCCCTGCCTGTTTTTTGCGGGCTACATCTTCGTCGCCAACAGCAAAACCGTTCAATTATTCATGCAGCTGCGGGGCAATGATCTTTTCAAAGTGGAAAGCGAATATTTCATCTTCATGCTCATGGCGCAAACGCAGGCAGCTTTTCTCTTGAACTGCTGGGTTGGCCCGGTCCTCATCTCGGGAGATCTGACCAACGGCGCCCTTCCGCTTTTTCTCAGCCGACCGTTCAGCCGTGCCGACTATGTTCTCGGAAAGCTCTCCGTTCTCGGCTTGCTGCTCTCCGCCATCACCTGGATACCCTGCTTGCTCTTATTCGGCCTCGAGGCCGGGCTGGCCAAGGACGGATGGATCTGGCCGCACCTGTGGATGGTCGTCCCCATCGTGATGTGCTCCGCGATTTGGATCCTGATGCTGTCCCTCATTTCGCTGGCAGTGTCAGCGTGGATCAAACTGCGAATAGTCGCCACCGGCATAATCTTCATTACATTTTTCATTCCCGCAGGCATCGGGGAGATGTTCAACGCCATCATGGGAACCATCTGGGGCCGCCTGCTTAATTTCTCTTACGTGTTCCAGCTCATCGTGTCGCATGGATTTCGTGAGGAATCCGGACGGCTTGCCAGGCGGGGATGGAACGAGATTCCAATTCCTGCCGCCTGGGGCTCCCTGATTTTTGTCTGTGTGGTTTCGCTCTTCATTCTCAATGCGCGCTTGCGCGCGCGAGAGACGGTGCGCGGATGACGACAGACGCCCGTCAAATCGTTTTTGATAATGTCTCCAAGTTTTACGGGGAAGTTCTCGGCGTAAACAAAGTAAATTTCTCGCTCGAGCCGGGAATCACCAGCCTCGTCGGCCCCAACGGTTCGGGCAAGACCACCTTGATGAACTTGCTCACCGGCCTGATCAAGCCATCCCGGGGCGCGATTTACGTCCTCGGCCTTACGCCCCAACAACCCATCGAGTTCTTCCGCCAAGTCGGCTACTGCACGCAGTTTGACTCCTTCCCTCCTGGCACCAATGGCTACGATTTTATTTACTGGCCATTGCGGCTTCACGGTTTTGGCCACGGTCAAGCCGCCAAGCTTACGAACGAAGCCCTCGAGCGCGCGGGAATGGCGCAAGTTGCCCGTCGCAGAGTCGCCGGCTACAGCAAAGGCATGCGCCAACGTATCCGCCTCGCGCAAGCCATTGCTCATCATCCTTCGGTCCTCGTTCTCGATGAACCCCTCAACGGCCTCGATCCCATGGCCCGCTCCGAATCGATCGCGCTCTTCGAAGCTATCGCCAAGCAAGGCATGCACGTAATCATCTCCAGCCATATTTTGGAAGAAGTCGATCGTATCTCCGATCGCGTCGTGCTCATGAGCAGCGGCTACGTCGTCGCCGAAGGCCAGATCAAGGAAGTTCGCCGCGAAGTCCGCGATCACCCCATGCAAATCCTGGTCCGCTGCTCCAATGCCGCAAAGCTGGCCTCCGCGGCTTTCGAACTCGATCACGTCGTCGAAGCCAAAATTCTGAATGACGGCCGCAGCGTCCTCGTCCGCACGCGCGACGCCGAGCAGTTCTCCCTGCTGCTCAACAAAATTGTCTCTGCGGGCTTAGTCGAAGTCGATGCCGTCGCCCCTGCCGACGACGACGTGAATTCCATCTACCAATATCTCATCGGATCGGATGGCACTCCGACATGAGCATCCAGGATTCGGTAGCTCGCGCCCAAAGCTCTTTGAAAGAACAACCATGGCGGCTCTTCGCCAGCCAGATTTCCGTGCTCGTTCGTAACGAGGTTCGCCGAAACCTTTTCTCCCGCCGCAGAATCTGGGTTTATCTGCTCGCTTTCCTCCCCGTCCTGCTCTTCATCATTCACAACATCTTCAGCAGGTACCACCTAGATTCGTCCCGCATCGAGGACGATACGGAAGTCCTCGCCGGATTTGTCCAGCTCTATTACTTCCGCCTGGGCATCTTTTTCGCCTGCATGGGGATCTTCACGTGGCTGTTCCGCGGCGAAATGGTAGAGCGCACTCTTCACTATCAATTTCTCGTGCCGGTCAGAAGAGAAGTCCTGGTGGTTGGAAAATTTCTTGCCGGCGCGGTCATTTCCATCGCCCTGTTTGAAATCGCCGTCCTTGCTTGCTTCTCTCTCACCTATAGCCGCTTCGGCGCGGCGGGCAGTTCGTACGTTTTTGACGGCCCGGGTCTGCACCAACTGGCCTCCTATCTCCTGGCGACGCCTCTCGCCTGTATCGGCTACGGCGCCGTGTTTCTCGCCCTCAGCCTGCTCTTCAAAAATCCCATCATCCCGGGCGCCATGTTGATGGGCTGGGAAACGATCACTCCGATCTTCCCCGCCTGGGCACAGCGACTCAGCGTCGCTTTCTATCTGAAGCATCTCTGCCCGGTGAATCTTCCCATCGAGGGTCCCCTGGCGATATTCACGATCGTGGCCGAGCCCGTCTCTCCCTTTCTTGCCGTCCTCGGCTTGCTCTGTCTGACGGTCGCGATTCTTGTCCTGTCCTGCTTCCTCATTCACCGGCTCGAAATCACTTACACAGCGGAGTAGTCCCGCTTCGGAAAGGGTTCCACCCCAGGCTCCCCGCCTGTACCAAGGGCCAGTCCGTTCCTACTTGTCAATAACCTTCCTGCGCCGGAAAATACGTCCGTCTTGTCGACCCGAGCTTCTTAACCGACCATGAAGGATGGTCGAGAAATACTCGCCCATGGTCCAAACCATGACGTCTCTTCTTGAAGTAGAGAACCTCCGCGTCTCCTACTCTGCCCGCACAGGCGAAGTCTGCCCAGCGCTTTCAGGCGTTGATTTTGACCTCGGCTACGGAGAGATCCTAGGCGTACTCGGCGAATCGGGCTCTGGCAAAAGCACACTTGCCGCCGCCCTCCTGCGGCTTCTTCCAGCTGGCGGGAAAATCCAGCAAGGTTCCATCCTTTTCGAGGGAAGAAACCTGCTTCGTGCGAGTCCACAAGAGCTACGAAAAATTCGCGGCGGACGCATCGGCCTGATCTCTCAAGAACCTTCCTGCTCCTTGCATCCAACGCTCCCGGCAGGCCAGCAGGTCAGTGATGTTCTGGCCGCCCACGAAAACCTGGATCGGCGCGCTCTACGCCAAAAAACCGGCCACCTCCTCGCCTCGGTATTTCCGGGAGACAGTGAACGCATTTCCCGCTCCTATCCTCACGAATTGAGCGGAGGCCAGCGCCAGCGCGTGCTCATCGCGCAAGCGATCGCCTGCGCCCCTTCCCTCGTCGTGGCCGATGAACCCACCGCGTCCCTCGACCCCACCACACAGCAGGAAATCCTGCAACTCTTTCGCACCCTCAGGCAGAAGCTCGGCCTCGCCATGATTCTTATTACGCACAATCCCGCTCTCCTCGCCGGCCTTGCAGATCGCATCCTTGTTCTCTACGCGGGGCGCATCGCTGAAATAGGTCCCAGCGCGCAAGTGCTTTATTCGCCTCAGCATCCCTACACCGCCGCGTTGTTACGGTGCTTGCCTTCGCACCTTGCCGAACCCCCGAGCACACGCAAAGCCAGGCTGCACGTTATTCAGGGAGAGGCCCCAGACCTGTCTTGGCATGGAAACGGCTGCCAATTCGAGCCCAGGTGCACGGAAAGAATGGAAGTTTGCAAACGCGACGAACCCCCTGCGGCCGCGGTGAGCGAGCTACATGAAGTTTCCTGTTTCAAATTTGCCGGCTGAACCTTGTCCAGGAATGATGACATGCAGCCACTTTTGAAGGTCGAAAATCTCGTGAAGCATTATGGAGCAGGGCGCTCCGCACGTTCGAAAGACAAACTCGCCGCCCTCGATGGCGTGTCTCTCTCAGTCCTGCCAAAGACCACGACAGCCCTCGTCGGCGAATCCGGCTCCGGCAAAAGTACGCTCGCACTCTGCATCGCCTGCCTCGAACACCCGACGTCCGGAAGCATCTCCTTTGAAGGAATCGATCTCGCGTCGCTCGACGAAAATCAGCTCCGCCTTCTCCGCCCGCAAATACAACTCGTGTTTCAAGATCCCGCAAGCTCGCTCAATCCGCGATGGACAGCCCTCGAAATTGTCAGCGAACCCTTTTTCGTGCAGCGACGCTACAGCAAACCTGACCGCGCCGTTAGAGCGCTGCGGCTTCTCGACCGCGTCGCTATCTCACGCAAAATGGCCGCTCGAAGCGCCTGCGAACTGAGCGGCGGACAAAAGCAGCGCCTCGCCATCGCCCGTGCCCTCGCGCTCGAACCAAAACTCATCATCCTGGACGAAGCCCTCTCCGCCCTCGATTGCTCCGTGCAAGCCCAAATCTCAAATCTCCTGCTCGAGCTGCAAGCTTCTCTCGGCTTGACCTATCTCTTCATCACCCACGATTTTGGAATGGCCGCCCACCTGGCCGATCAAATCGCCGTTATGGATCGCGGCCGCGTCGTCGAATCCGGTTCCGCAGAAAACGTTCTGTACTCGCCGAACCACGAAGCCACTCGCGCCCTCCTCGCGGCCACTCCGCGCTTCAGCGAACCGCCTGCCGAATTGGTGCACGCCTGATGCGTTACCTCATCCGCAGAACGCTCCATGCCGTCTTTCTCCTCCTCGGCGTCTCTCTGCTTACTTTCCTCTTTTCGGCTCTGACGCCCGGGAACTATTTTGATGAGATGCGCCTGAATCCGCAGATCTCTCCGGAAACAGTCGCCGCCCTGCGCGCTCAATATCAACTCGATCGGCCGCTCCCGGTCCGCTACGCCCGCTGGCTCAACGCCGCCGTCCACGGCCAACTGGGGTTCTCCTTCGCTTACAACAGCCCCGTCGCTCCGCTTCTCTGGATCCGCGCGCGAAACACTCTTTTCCTCACCGTGACAGCCACGCTACTCGCCTGGCTCTTGGCTCTTCCGCTCGGTGTCTGGAGCGCCGCCAGATTCGGCCGCCTGCCCGACCGCGTCATCTCCTGGACCACAGCATCGCTTCTGGTCATCCCCGACCTGGTCCTTGCTCTCGGCCTATTGATCCTGGCGGTCCGTACCGGCTGGTTTCCAACCGGAGGCCTGCTGTCTGTCGGCTTTGACGAATTATCCGCGCTCCAAAAACTAGGCGACCTCGCCAGGCATATGGCGCTCCCGGTCGTCGCGCTGGTCCTTGCCACTCTGCCAATGCTTGTGCGCCACGTCCGGGCATCCGTCGCCGAAGTTCTCGATGCTCCCTTTCTGCGAGCGGCCCTCGGCCATGGCATCCCCTATCCGAAACTTCTCTACCGCTATGCGCTTCGCGCCGCCGCAAACCCCCTCCTTTCTCTATTCGGATTTAGCATCGGCACTCTCTTGAGCGGATCTCTGCTCGTCGAGGTCGTCATGAGCTGGCCCGGCCTCGGCCCGCTTCTTCTCGAATCCATTCTGGCGCGCGATCTTTACGTGGTCATCGGCGGCGTTCTACTCTCGATGATTTTCCTCGTCGGCGGAAATCTCTTTGCGGACTTTCTGCTCTATTGGGCCGATCCTCGTATCCGCACCGCAGCGAGTGCAAAATGACCCGGCCCCCTAAACCCACGAAATGGCTCGTCGTCCTGCTGCTGCTTCACGGCATCGTCGCCGCCGCTGGATTTTTCGCACCTTACGATCCCATCGAACAAGACCGCGAGCGCCCCTATTTTCCCCCGATGCGCATTCACCTGATCGATGCGCACGGTCACTTACACCTCCGCCCGTTTTTCTATCCACTTCGCTTGCGAGAAGGCTCCTTCGATCGATACGAAGAAGACACCGCCACAACTATCCAGCTCCGATTTCTTGCAAGCGGCGCTCGCTACCGTCTGCTGGGCGTTGTACCTGCTCGCTTGCATTTGTTCGGCACCGCGGGCTCCCGAATCTATCTCCTCGGCAGCGATGCCTACGGTCGCGACCAGCTCTCGCGCATTCTCTACGGCGGTCAAGTCTCTCTCCTCGCCGGTCTCCTCGGCGCCGGAGTCACCCTGCTACTCGGCGCGCTCATTGGTGTGGCCGCAGGCTATTTCGGCGGCTGGCGTGACGAACTCCTGATGCGCCTCGCTGAACTTTTCCTCGCGCTCCCTTGGCTGTATCTTCTCTTTGCCCTTCGCGCCTTCTTGCCTCTCGCCGTCAGTCCACTCGAAGCCTTCCTTCTCGTCGTGGTCGTCATCGGCATGGTCGGGTGGGCGCGTCCCGCTCGTCTGGTCCGCGGAGTTGTGCTCAGCGCCAAAGAACGCGATTTTGTCCGTGCCGCGCGCGGCTTTGGCGCCTCTAACCTCTATTTGTTGCAACGCCACATTTTGCCGGAGACAGCCAGCGTCGTCCTTACGCAAGCCGCCATCCTCGTACCCCAGTTCGTCCTCGCCGAAATGACGCTCTCCTTCCTCGGCCTCGGCGTTCCCGAACCCACGTCCAGTTGGGGAAATCTCCTCGCCACCCTCCAGCAATACAACGTCCTGGTCTCCTATTGGTGGATGTACTTACCCGCCCTGGCAATAGTGCCGTTCTTTCTCGGATACCTCAGTCTTGCGAGTGCATTGCAGGAGCGCGCGAGCCCGTACAAGATAGAAGAGAAGACTAACTGGAACTTATCATGAGAAAAGACCGCCCGTCTCTCCGGCGCCGCTGCTTCACCCTGAGCCTCCTCTTGGCTTGCGCCTCAACCTATGCCCTGCCTGTCAAGGCATTCCCTCACCCGCAACAATCGAATACCAAGGAAGAACTGCTCGCGTTGCCAGGAGAAATCGGCCGTTCCGGCGGACGCCTGATCGTTCCGCTCCGTAGCGAACCAAAAACTCTGAATCCGCTGATCGCAGCCGACAGTTCCTCTCGCGAAGTCATCGGTGCGATGCAGGCCGACCTCGTTCACATCAATCGCGCCACACAACTCACGGAGGCGGCTCTTGTCAAATCCTGGAAGATTTCCGCCGACGGCCTTCAATATACCCTCACTCTGCGGCAAGGCTTGCGCTTCTCGGACGGCCATCCACTCGACGCCGACGATGTTCTCTTCACCTTCCGCGTCTACCTCGACGAGAATGTACACGCCACCCAACGCGATCTGCTGATCGTCGGCGGAAAGCCCATCGCCGTTCGCAAAGTGGACGCGCAGACGCTCGTTTTTCAGTTCGCAAAGCCCTACGGCGTCGAAGAGAGACTCTTCGACGGCTTCGCCATCTTGCCTCGGCATCTCCTCGAAAAACCGTATCAGGAAGGCAGGCTCGGCCAACTCTGGGCGCCCTCCACACCACCCGGGGAATGGGCCGGACTCGGCCCCTTTCGCCTCAAAGAGTACATCCCCGGCCAAAAACTGGTGCTTGAGCGAAATCCGTACTACTGGAAAACCGACGCAAAAGGAAACCGTCTCCCCTATCTCGAGGAGCTCGTCTTTCTATTTGTCCCCAGCGCCGATGCCCAGGTTCTTCGTTTCCAATCCGGCGAGACGGATATCATCACCCGTCTCGGCGCGGAAAATTTCTCCGCCCTCGGGCGCCAGCAGCGGGGCTACACCATGGCAGACGCTGGCCCTGGCCTAGAATACAACTTCCTCTTCTTCAACTTGAACGACCTTGGCGAAAAATCCTCTGCCGATCTGGCGCGCAAACAGAAATGGTTTCGCGATGTGAAATTTCGCCAGGCCGTCTCCGCAGCCATCGATCGCGACGCCATCGTCCGCCTCGTTTATCAAGGCCGCGGCGCCGCTCTCTGGGGCCCGGTCACGCCCGGAAACCGCCGCTGGGTCAACGCCGCAATCCCGCATACGCCGCGTTCCCTGGATCGTGCGCGCACCCTTCTGAAGGAAGCCGGCTTTTCCTGGTCCACTGTCCCGGATGGCGACTCCGCTCTTCTGGACCCGGACGGCAAACCCGTCGAATTCAGCATCCTCACCAGTTCTTCCAATGCCGACCGCACTAAAATGGCTACTCTCCTACAAGACGATCTCAAGCAGCTCGGCTTGCGCGTGCAGGTCGTTCCTCTGGAATTCCGTTCTCTTCTCGATCGCGTCACGCAAACCAAGGAATACGATTCCTGCCTCCTCGGTCTCGCCAGTTTCGATGCCGACCCGAATTCCGATCTGAACGTCTGGCTCTCGAATGGCGCCACGCATCTCTGGAATCCGTCGCAATCGCATCCAGCCACGCCTTGGGAAGCGGAGATCGATCGCCTCATGGAGCAGCAGCTCTCCACACCCGGCTTCGACCAGCGCAAGAGGCTCTACGATCGCGTCCAGGAAATTCTCGCCGAAGACCAGCCCATGATCTTCCTCGCGAGCCCCGACATTTTAGTCGGCGCAAAAAATTCCATCGCCAATTTTCGTCCCGCCGTTCTCGAACCCTATGCCCTCTGGAACGTCGAGCAACTCTACTTCCGCAACTCCAGGGAGAATGCCAGCCGATGAGTCCGGTGCTTGCCAAAAGAAAGAAAAAAGCGCCGGGCGCCTGGACCGATGAGCGCCTGGTGAAAGAATGCCTTTCCGGCAAAGAAGAAGCCTGGTCTCTCCTCATCGAAAAGTACAAAGCACTCATCTATTCGATCCCCGTCAAATACAGACTGCCTCCTCACGAGGCCGCCGAAGTTTTTCAAGCCACCTGCGTCGAGCTTCTCAACCGCCTCCCCGAATTGCGCGAACCCCGCGCGCTTCCCAAATGGCTCATGCAGGTTGCGCACCATCAGTGCCACCGCTGGAAGCGCCAACAGCAGCGCCTCGTCAGCCGTGACGCGGATCCGAGCTTGCCAGACCCAAAGACCCCTGCCATAGCCGAAACCCTCGTGCAGCAAACACAAGAAGAGCAGATGCTGCGCGAAGCCATGGCCGCTCTCTCGCCGCAATGCCGCCGCCTGGTGGAACTTCTTTTCTTCGAAACTCCCGCGCGCCCCTACGCCGAAGTCGCCGCGCAATTGGGTCTTGCCGTCGGCTCTATCGGTTTCACGCGTCAGAAATGCATGGATCGCCTGCGAAAGCATCTCGGCGAATTGGGATTCGACTGATGCCCACTGCCGTCAAGACAAATCCTGCAGAAGAGCTCCTGCTCCAATTGTCGCGTGCCGATACGGATCAGGAGCGCCTGAAATTTCTGGCCAAGCACGGCGAGTTGCTCCGCAGCGAAGTCGTAAAGCAGCTCGCGGACCTGGTCCTGGAAAAAATCCGCGTAGACACAAAAGAAGCCCTGCGCCTCGCCGAAGCCGCGGTCTTCATCGGCAACAAGCTTCGCCGCAATGTAGACATCGCCCTCGGCATCCGCGCCAAAGCCAACGCTCTCTACGCCTGCGGAGACAATCGCGCCGCCGTCGAGCATCACGAAAAAGCCATCGAAATGTACGAGTCTCTCGGCAACCTGAAAGAAGCCGCTCGCACTCTCAGCAGTTCCATCCAGCCCCTGATTCTGCTCGGCGAATACGACCGCGCCTTCAAATCCTCCGAACGCGCCAGAGAAATTTTTACGCAAATCGGCGAAACCCGGCGCATCGCCAGCCTGGACAACAATGTCGGCAACATCTTCCATCGCCAGGATCGCTTCGAAGAAGCCATGCTCCACTACAAGCGCGCTTACCAAACACTCTCCCACTACGAAGATTGGGAGCGCGCCGCCGTCACCCTCCATAACATGGCCATGTGCCTCATCAGCCTCAACGATTTCGCCAAATCCCTCGACTGTTACCAGAAATCGCGCGAACTCTGCGTCCGCTACGACATGCCTCTCCTGCGCGATCAGGCCGACTACAACATCGCCTACCTCTACTATTTTCGCGGCGAATACAGCCGCGCCATTGAAATGCTTTTCACCACGCGCCGCGCCTGCGAGGTCACCGGCGACGCCTATCACCTCGCTCTCTGCCACCTCGATCTTTCCGAAATCTATCTCGAGCTCAACCTCAGCGAAGAAGCCCGCGAAATGGCTCACGAGGGTTTTCTTCGTTTCGAGAAGCTCGGCATGGGCTATGAAGCTGCAAAAACTCTCGCCAACGAAGCCATTGCCTACGGGCAGCAGGGCAAGACTGTCCACGCCCTTGAACGGTTCACAAAAGCGCGCGCCATGTTCGCCACCGAGAAAAATCTCGTCTGGCCCTGGCTTCTCGATCTCTATCAAGGCCTCCTTCTCTTCCACGAAGGCCGCTACTTCGAGGCCCGCCGCCTCTGCTCCGGGGCCGCCGCCTTCTTCGACAAAACTGCCCTGCCCGGTAAAGCCGCCCTGGCTCACCTCCTTCTCGCGCGCATTGCCTTAGAGGTCGGCGAACTCCCCGTCGCACAGACGGAAACGGACGCAGCCATCTCGAAGATCTCCGGTGTTCAGGCCCCGGTGCTCGCTTACCAGACTCATTTCCTCCGCGGCCAGCTCGCCCAAACGCGCGGCGACCGCCCCGCTGCTTACGCTGCCTATCAAGAGGCCCGCAAGTCTCTCGAAGCCCTGCGCAGCCGCCTGCACGCCGAAGAACTGAAAATTTCCTTCGTAAAAAATCGCCTGCAAGTCTATGAAGCTCTGGTCGATTTGTATCTGAGCGGCGATGGCGGCACGTCCTCTGCTGCCGAAGCTTTCTCCTGCATCGAAGCGGCAAAATCCCGCAGCATGACCGAAATGATTTTCCAAGGCGGCCAAAGCCTGCCTCTCGGTGATGCAGGCCAAAGCGAACTCGTCCGCAGAATTCGCGACCTCCGGGAAGAATTAAATTGGTATTACCACCGCATCGAACTCGAGCAACTTCGCCCGGAAGAAGCCTCCCCGCAGCGCCTTCAGCAACTCCAGGAAAAAGCTCTATCCCATGAAAACGAACTTTTGCGCACCCTCCGCGAACTGCCTGCCCACGAACGCGAAAACGCCACTCTCGAAGCCCCCGCCGATTTTTCCCTGGAAAAATTGCAGGCCGCCATTCCCGCTAACGCCGCCCTCATTGAATACTATTCAACGGGAGACCGCCTGGTCGCGGCCGTAGTTACTCGCAATTCGATCGAGATCGCTCCCATCACCGTCTTTTCCCGCGTCCTTCATTTCCTCCACCTTCTCCGTTTCCAACTCTCAAAATTCCGCATGGGTGCCACCTACACACAGCGCTTCGAGCAGCCGCTCCTCCAGGCCACCCAGAGCCACCTGGAGTCCCTCTACGCCGAGCTGATTGCCCCGCTCGACAAGCATCTCCAGGCGAAACACCTCATTTTTGTTCCCCACGGCCCGCTTCATTTCCTGCCCTTCCACGCCCTTAGAAACGGCGACGCCTATCTCTCTGACACCCACACCATTTCCTACGCCCCGAGCGCCACCGTCTTTACCCTCTGCCAAGAAAAGGCGCCTAGCCAGATGTCCGCCTCCCTCGTGATAGGCCTCCCCGATGAACGCGCCCCTCAGATTCTTGAAGAAGTCCAATCCGTAGCCGCGATTCTTCCAAACTCCGATCTCCTGCTCGGTGACCAAGCCACCACCGAAGTCCTCAAGAGCAAAGGTTCAAAAAGCGCTCTCCTCCACATCGCTACCCACGGCACCTACCGCCAGGACAACCCCATGTTCTCCGGCATCCGCCTCGGCGATGGATACCTCAACCTCTACGATCTCTACCAGATGCGCCTTTCGGCCCGCCATGTCACCCTAAGCGGCTGTGCAACCGGCATGAACTTTGTTGCTGCCGGCGACGAGCTGCTCGGCCTCGAGCGCGGTCTCTTCTGCGCCGGTGCCTCCTCTGTCCTGCTCTCTCTCTGGGACGTCCACGACCGCAGCACCTCGGAACTCATGCAAGCCTTCTATCGAGGCTACATAGAGACTGGCGATATGCCTGGCTCCCTGCAAGCCGCCATGACCGAGCTGCGGCGGCAAAATCCCCACCCTTACTTTTGGGCGCCCTTCGTCCTTATTGGACAACTTACAGCAAATAAAAGACTTAACTAAATTTCTCCAGCCTATATCTTTAGCTCTACTGTCCCCCCTTATGCACTGGGAGATGTTGACGCATCGCCTTCGCTGGGGAGCACGGGCGGACAAGGAAAATAGGGGGAAAGAGAATGAAGCACTTTTCAACAGAGGAGTGGGTCGATTTCGTGAACCAGATGGTCACAACCGGCCAAAAGCAAGCAATCGAAAAGCATCTCGCAACCGGTTGCAACCGCTGCATGGAGACAGTTTCGCTATGGCAAAAGGTCAGCAAAACGGCATCCCGAGAGGCGAGCTATCAGCCTTCGACGGACACTGTGCGCCTTGCCAAAGCAGCTTTCGCGACAGCGGGCATGGCAGCGGCAAAGCAGAAATCTCAGGGCTTGATCGAGGTTCTGTTCGACAGCTTCCTGCAGCCAGCGATTGCCGGAGCCCGTTCGGTCGTCATAGGAACAAGACAAATGCTTTATAGGGCAGACCCTTACCAGATCGACATCCAAATCGAGCCCAAGCCGGGCAGCAACCGCCTCGTCATCACCGGCCAACTCCTCGATCTCAGCCATCCCGGCATCATCGGCCACGACATTCAGGTCATTCTTTCGAATCATCGCGGTCATAGCGTCATTGCGGCCACAAATCAGTTTGGCGAGTTCTCCGGCGAGATCGAAAACTCCGGTGATCTGGAGCTTTCCATCCCCGGCAACGCCGAGCAGCCCATCGTCATTTCCCTGCGAAACGCCCTGGGAAATATGCCCGGAGGCAAGCCATGAACTGGCCCGCCGGAACACCTTTTACAAGGGAGTCCCGTTTTGGTACGGAAGTACCAAAACCCCTTGTAGCTTTTGATTGGCACCAGGAAACCACTCGTACTATTTGCCCAAAAGGAAGATTCGGCAAGACTTAGCGGGTAATCCTTTGTGCGGATGTGCGGTTGGTTCGGAAGCAGGAGACCCCGAAAGGGACTAAACATAACTATGAAACGCAACCTTTGCATCTTTGTGATACTTATCGCTCTTTTCGCGCTAGGCACGACCCCAGCAACGGCACAGAACCGCTACATCGTCCGCACATCGGGAGGCCTCGGCTCCGTCCTGAAGCTCTGCCTCTCGGCGAATTGCAAGGTCCAAGGCTCACTGGATGGAACGATCGGCAAGACCTATCTTGTGACCTCCTCGCAAAACCTGATCGCGAACCTCCTCGGCTTTGTCGGCAATCTCCTGGAATCTTTGCTTGGGATTGAGAGCGTTGAAGCCGACCAGCTTCTCGCCCTCCCTCAAAAGCCGATTTCCACCATTCCCGCCGGTCTCTATGACCTCACTCCCGTCAACTATTACGGGACCGTGGTGATCCATGGCTATGTCGCCCAGCCGGCCACCCAGATCATCCGCCTTGCCGATGCTCAGAACGGGTTTGGCGTCAGCGGTTCCGGCATTGTGGCCGTCATTGATACGGGCGTCGATGTAAACCACCCCGTTCTCTATCCGGTTCTTCTGCCTGGCTATGACTTTACCCGCAATCAACCCGGTGCCTCCGAGTGGCTCGATGTCCCCCAGCTCGAGAACGGAAATCTCAGCACCGGGTCCCAAGATGAGCAGCCAGTCATCGTCCAACAATCCAGCGCCGCGATTCTCGACCAGTCCTCGGCGGCCATTCTGGATAACGGTGGCAGCTCGTACTCGGACTTCGGCCACGGCACGATGACCACAGGCCTGGTCCACTTGGCTGCGCCGAAAGCGCAAATCCTTCCTCTGAAGGCCTTTAGCGCGAACGGCACAGGCTATGTTTCCAATATCGTCGCGGCCATTTATTACGCCGTGCAGAACCAGGCCAACGTCGTGAACATGAGCTTTGACGTGTCCACGCCCTCGCCCGCTTTGTCTTCTGCCATCTCCTATGCGAACCAGTCCGGTGTCGTGCTTGTCGCAGCGGCCGGCAACGGCAGCACCAGCGCCCCCGTCTACCCCGCCGCTCTCAACACGAGTGTCATGGGTATCGCTTCCACGTCGAATTCCGACACTCTCTCTACCTTCTCTAACTACGGCGATATCGACGTCTGGATTGCCGCCCCCGGCGAATACGTCATCAGCACTTACCCCGGCGGCACGTACGCCAGCGCTTCCGGTACCTCCTTTAGCTCACCGCTCGTAGCCGGCTCTGCCGATTTGCTCCTGAGCGCGAAGCCTTCTCTCAACCAGGCCAGTGCAGCCAGCGCTTTTTCTCACGCCATCCAGCTCACCCCTAACCTCAACCACGGCCGCCTCGATGTATATCAAGCCCTCTCGGCTTGGCTGAACAGTTCGAGCGGACACTAAGTGACTAGCATGTCGGCTGAGCGGATTCCGGTGCTCACTACGTCCTCAAATCCACTGTGGACGCCGGAATCCCTCCGCATCAAGCAGGTGGAGGAACAAGTCTCTGCCCTTCGCAGTTCCGTCATCTGCGCCTTCAATCAGCTTCTCGATCTGAAGGATCTCAACACTGGCGTGCACAGCACCCGCCTGGCGGAATGGGGCATGCGCGTAGGCCAGGAGCTAGGGCTCGACGAAGCGGAACTGCAGAACCTCGAAGTCGCCGCACTCCTTCACGACATCGGCAAGGTCGGTATTCCCGACGCCATACTGAAAAAGCCCGGGAAACTCGACGACCAAGAATACGCGCTGATGAAGAAGCACCCGGAGTACGGCTGGGCAGTTTTACGCATGCTCCCGGGATTCGAGCGCGCTGCCCTCGACATTCTCCACCACCACGAATCCTTTGACGGAAAAGGTTACCCGGCCGGCCTAAAGGAAACAGAAATTCCGATCGTCTCCCGCATCGTGACGGTCATCGATGCCTTCGACGCCATGGTCTCTTCCCGCCCCTATCGCAGAGGCCTTCCCCACGAAGAAGCCGTCCGCCGCCTCGTTCAGTGCAGCGGCACGCAATTCGACCCAGTGGTGGTGCAATCTTTCCTGTCCTTCGCCCAGGCAGAAATGGACACCGTCTTCGCCGCCGCCGGCACATCCGTTTCCTCAGCCTTATAAGCGCTCTCGACTCGAGAAACGCTGACGGCACCCGATCCGATCGCGTGCAGCAGCTCTCCTGCCGCTTTTCTCAGCCACTCTCACAACTCCGTATCTGCCGTTTCGGCACGGCCTAAAATAATCTCAGTTTTCGCCAGTGCCGCTCGAGAGCGCTTCCGTTCCATTCCTATGCTCCAGCCGCAAGCGCGCAGCTACAAGCTTGATCTCGTCGTAACTTATTTCGGGCGGCAGGGCTTCTTTCAAGCTCTTGAGCCTCCCGATTCCGAGCCGGCTGCAAACCTCTTCAATTTGCGCTTGCTTCGCTGGCTCAATCCATTTCGGCTGAAACTCAATTTCCCCATTCTCCAAAAGCCTCACAACCAACTCGACGACGCTTCCAACCTGGCGGCCCCGCGCCTTCGCAATCTCCTCAAACGTCCGCCCCTGTGCCAATAACCTCATCGTCTCTTCCGCAGGTTTCTTTTTTTCCTCTTCCTGCTTCGTTGCTCGCGCGCCGCGACCAAACTCCTTTAATGCATCCAGGATTCCCTGCCCGTACAGCTCGGTCTTCTTATCGCCGAACCCGGACACTCCCCGAAGCTCACCGAGCGAACGAGGCCGCACACGGCAAAGCTCGTCGAGTGAGGTGTCATGCATCACGATGAATGCCGCAGTGCCACGTTGCTTTGCGGTTGTCCGCCGCCACTCGCGAAGATATTCGCGCAACTCAGGATCGATTCCCGCACCCTGACGATTGGCGCCCGGATCGCCGCCTGAAATCCGCGCCGGCTCTCTTCGGGTTTCCCTCGCCGGAAGCCCTGCGCCGCCAGAAGCAGCTGCCGCCGCAGCCAGGCGTTTCCTGGCTTTTGTCGTCGATACCGCCGTGCCCATCCATTCCGGCTCTCTGGAACACACATCGCAAGCTCCGCAAGAATTCCACTTGCGGTTCTCTCCGAAGTGCGAGCAGATCCGATGATGCCGGCAAATTTTTCCTTCGACGAAGTTCCGAATCTCGTGATACCGCTGCCAGGCTCGTTGCTTCTCCGCTGGATCGGTCAACTGCTCCACGAAATATGTCAGCAACCCCACATCGCGCTTCTGCCAGAGCAAAATGCAATCCGCCGGCTCACCGTCGCGGCCAGCGCGGCCTGCTTCCTGGTAATACTGCTCGATCGATTTCGGCAAAGACAAATGAATCACCGCCCGAACCGCCGCCTTGTTAATCCCCAATCCAAACGCAATCGTCCCCACCAAAACGCGCACTTCATCCGACATCCACCGCTCTTGATTCTGCCTTCGCGTGTCGCTGTCCATTTTCCCGTGATAACCGATCGCAGCAATCCCCTGTTCCGCCAAGAAATCCACCGTCTCCTCGACCCGCGCGATCGTCGGCGCATACACAATCACATTCCTGTCCTCGTACTTCCGCATCGCGCGTATCAGCAGCTCATCCTGCGTCTTCCCCGGGCATTCTTTCACGATGTAATTCAGATTCGGCCGGTGAAAGCTGGCGATATACTTATGCGGCTCGCGCAGCTTCAACTGCTCGATAATGTCGTGCCGCACACGCCGCGTCGCGCTCGCCGTAAACGCCGCAATCGGCTGCTCGGAAAAGTGCTTTCGCAGTGAGCTTAGCTGCCGGTATTCCGGCCTGAACTCGTGCCCCCACTCCGAAATGCAATGCGCTTCATCAATTGCAAAAAAAGAAACAGGTACGAGTCGCAACCACCCGATCGTGTCTTCCCGCGCCAGCCGTTCCGGCGAAAGATACAAAAGGCGGTACGCTCCATCGATGGCCTTGTGTTGCACGCGAGACTGCTCGTCCCCCGGAAGCGTGCTGTTCAGCAGAGCCGACGGAATCCCCATCTGTGTAAGCTGGGCCACCTGGTCTTGCATCAAGGCAATCAGCGGCGATACCACAATCACCGTTTTCTTCTCCAAAATCGCCGCCGGCAGCTGATAACAAAGCGATTTTCCGCCGCCAGTAGGCATCACCACGCAAGTGTCGCGGCCGCCCAGCAGACTCTTAACAATATTTTCCTGCAAGGGACGGAACGCGTCGTAACCCCAGTATTTTCTCAGCGCCCCGAGCAGCTCAGTGTCCGAACTCATGCACAGAGTATAGTTCCCGGTCGCAGCCCGGTCTATCGAGCTCTTCCGTCCATCTGTCCTCTTCGAGGGCGGCTGTCCACACCATCGCCAACCCTTTCTGAACATCTGTTCACACTCACCCCTTCGCGCGCACCGACTTATCTCTTGACAATAGAGTGCCAACAGCGTAACTGATCAGCCGAAAAGCTCGCTTTCCAGTCTGGGCGGTGCTCGGCGATTATCGGCTTAGCCTCCCGCAAGGTTTCGGGCGGAGTTCCTGACAATAAAATGGAAAATTATTCCGTTCTGGAGGGCCAACTGTGACTTGGAATCAAGTTTATGATCCCCTCGGCCACTGGTGGCTCTCAACGCTGGTTGCCGCTCTCCCCGTCGTCGTTCTTCTCGGCCTGCTCGCCGGCTTCAAGGTCCGCGCCCATCTTTGCGCCGTTGCCGGCGCCGCCACTGCTATCCTCTGCGCCGTCCTCGTTTTCCATATGCCCGCGCAAATGGCCTTCAGCAGCTTCCTCTACGGCTCCGCCTACGGCCTCCTCAAAATCGTCTGGATCGTCATCGCCGCCGTTTTCCTCTACGACATCTCCGTCGAAACGGGCCAATTTGAAATCATGAAGCAGTCCGTCGCGGCCATCACTCCCGACCGCCGCCTCCAACTCCTCCTCGTAGCCTTCTGCTTTGGCGCTTTCATTGAAGGCTGTGCCGGTTTCGGTGCCCCGGTCGCCATCGCTGGCGCTTTCATGATCGGCCTCGGCTTCAAACCCTTCCACGCCGCCGCACTCAACCTCATCGCCAACACCGCTCCCGTCGCGTGGGGCGCTATTGGCACTCCCGTCCACGCTCTCGCCTCCGTCACCGCCCTCAACGAAAGCGATCTCAGCGCCATGATCGGCCGGATCCTGCCGATCACCGCCGTCATCGTGCCCTTCTGGCTGGTTCGAGCCATGGTAAGTTGGTCAGAAACGTGGGAAGTTTTCCCCGCCATCCTCGTCGTCGGCATCTCCTTCGCGGGCACGCAATGGTTTTGGGCCAATCACATGGATAGCAATCTCGTCGACATCGCCGCCGGCGTCGTCTCCCTCATCGCCACCATGATCTTCCTTCGCTTCTGGAAGCCCAAACATATCTGGCGATTCCCCGAAGAGCGCGAAGCCGACGCCACCAAAGGTGCTGCCGCAGTCCAGACTTCCGTGACCGACACCCTGGGCGACGAATGGCAAATCCGTCAAAGATCCCTCGCCGGTACGCGTTACTCCGCCGGTCAAATCGCCAAAGCCTGGCTGCCCTTCGCCATTCTCTCGCTCTTCGTCCTCGCCTGGGGCCTGCCCAGCATCAAGCTGGCCATGAATAAAGCCACCACACCCGCTTTTGCAGTCAAGCTCCCCGATGGTAAGAATCGCCCCGGCCCGGCAGGCTGGGACTGGCCCGCGCTCCACAACAAGGTCTACCGCACCGCTCCCGTAGTGGCTAAACCCGCCCCCGAAGCCGCCCGCTTCGATTTCAACTGGCTCACCGCCACCGGCACGGCTTGCTTTCTAGCAGCACTCGTAGGAGGCCTGATCCTCGGCCTCGGCCCCGGCAAAATCCTGAAAATCTTCGGCGGCACACTCTTCCGACTCCGCTTCGCCATCGTCGCCATGACCTGCATGCTCGGCCTCGGCTACGTCACCCGTTACTCCGGCATGGACGCCGTCCTCGGCCTGGCCTTCACGCGCACTGGCTGGTTCTTCCCCTTCTTCGGCGCCTTCATCGGCTGGCTAGGCGTAGCCCTCACCGGCAGCGACACCTCCTCCAACGTCCTCTTCGGCGGCCTGCAAAAAATCACCGCCCAGCAGCTCAACCTCAGCCCCATCCTCATGTGCGCCACCAACAGCGCCGGCGGCGTCATGGGCAAAATGATCGACGCCCAATCCATCTGCATTGCCACCGCCGCTACCAACCAAGTCGGCCAGGAGGGCTCCATCTTCCGTTTCGTCTTCTGGCACTCCGTAGCCCTGGCGTCCATTGTCGGCGTGATCGTCATGCTCTATGCCTACGTCTTCCCCCAATTCATCCCCAGCGGCCTAAACTTTATCCACTAGCGCTTTTTTTTGGGCCTTACGGCACGACAAAATACGTTTCGCGTTTGGCAGGCGCTGACCGCGGCCTCGATTTTCGCAAGTTCACACGCAGCCTCGCGTGATCTCGTGTGCAAATGAACCCATTCAGAGAACAAGATCTGCACGTCCGAGTTTTCATTCTCTCTGGGACGAACCGGAGGCTCTTCGGGGAGAAGTCTCAATCCCCATTGAGAGGAGCACAATGATTTTGCTCCGAGGGGCGGCTGCCAGAAAATGGAGATTCGGACCGAGTGACTCTACCAGCCTAATTCGAACTTACAAATTCAACGTAACCTCTGGCATCGGTCGTAGTATTCTCCTTCTACGAACGCCATGAACGCTGCCCTCCTCACTGAACTCCGCGCCATCACCGGCTCCCGCGCCGTCATCACTTCCCCCGAAGAACTCCACACCTACGACTCGGACGCCTTAACCAATTTCCGCACCATGCCTCAAGCCGTTCTCCTCCCCTCCTCCACCGCCGAAGTCCAAGCCGTCCTCCGCCTCTGCCATCGCGAACGCATTCCGTTCGTAGCCCGCGGTTCTGGCACGGGCCTAAGCGGCGGCGCGCTCCCCGTGGAAGACGGCATCGTCATCAGCCTCACCCGCATGAACCGTATCCTCGAGGTCGATCTCCCTAACGCCCGGGTCGTCGTCGAGCCCGGCGTCATCAATCTTGACGTCACCACCCGCGTCCTCCCCCAAGGCTATTTCTACGCCCCCGATCCTTCCTCGCAATCCATCTGCAGCATCGGAGGCAATGTCGCCGAAAACTCCGGAGGCGCCCACTGCCTCAAATACGGCTTCACCACCACGCACGTCCTCGGCCTCGACGTCGTCCTCCCCGACGGCTCCCTAGTCCACCTGGGCGGAAAAACTCTCGACACCCCCGGTTACGATCTCCTCGGCGTTTTCGTCGGTTCCGAAGGCACTCTCGGTATCGCCACAAAAATGATTCTCCGCATCGTCAAGCGCCCCGAATGCGTGCAAACCCTCCTCGCCGCGTTCCCCGATACCAACGAAGCCGGTGCCGCCGTCAGCAGCATCATTGCCGCGGGCATGCTCCCCGCCGCCATCGAAATGATGGACACGCTCGCCATCGAGGCCGCCGAAGCCGCGGTCCACGCCAATTACCCCAACTGTGGCGCGCTCCTGCTCGTAGAACTCGACGGCCCCATGGCAGAAGTCGCCTCCCTCATGTCCGACGTCAACGATATCTGCCGCGCCCACGCCGCCTCCGAAATCCGTGTAGCCCAATCCGACGCCGAGCGCGCCCTCGTCTGGAAAGGCCGCAAAGCCGCCTTCGCCGCTATGGGCCGCATCTCGCCCAACTACATTGTGCAGGACGGCGTCATACCCCGCACCGCTCTTCCCCAAGTTATGAGCGAAATCGGGCGCCTCAGCGCCGCCGCAGGCATCCGCGTCGCCAACGTCTTCCATGCCGGCGACGGCAATCTCCACCCGCTCGTCCTCTTCGACGCGCGCATCCCTGGCCAACAACATGCCGCCGAAGCCCTTTCGGCCCAGATCCTCGACCTCTGCATCGCCGCCGGCGGCTCCATCACCGGCGAACACGGCGTAGGCCAGGACAAGAAATACGCCATGTCCAAAATGTTCGCCGAACCCGACCTCGCCACCATGCAACGAGTGCGTTGCGCCTTCGACCCGCTCCAACTTAGCAATCCCACCAAAGTTTTTCCCACGCCCCGCCTCTGCGGCGAAAAACCGGGCGAATACATCCCGCATCCGTCTGAAATCTCCGGCGCCGCCGACCGCTTCTGACGGCATTCCGCAGAGGCGTCGCCTCACCGATTCGCTTCGCCAAACCCGTTATCCAGGGCGAACGGACCGGTCAAGAACCAACCAACTCGCGGTAGTCGTGTCACCGGGCCTTGCTGCAAATCGCGACTCGGGTCCATCCGCTGTTTTAACCAGAAATTAACGAAATGTTTCGGCTGAATCCGTTAGCGGTGCCGTAGCCTCCGCGTTTCCTGCTGTCGGTAAAGTGGACACCGTCGGCAAAAGGTTCCGGCAGGCTTGAGGGCGGAAGGCTTTCTGAAAGCCTTTAAAATATGAAGTCGAGGAGGTCTTTTTATGATTCGGGTTCGATATGCGAGAGCAGCGATAGTGGCGTGCCTTCTGTTGATGGCGCTTGTCTCTCCCGGTTCGCTGTTCGCGCAAATCGACACGGGCGGAATCACCGGCACGGTAACCGATCCCTCGGGCGCGGTGGTGGCCGGAGCCATGATTACGCTAACGAATACCGCGACCAGCGTATCGCTGACAACCCGATCCACTTCGACCGGGACATATAGCTTTGCCGCGGTGCGTCCCGGGAGCTATAGCCTTGAAGCCGAGGCCCCCGGTTTTGAAAAATTCCTGGATAATGGCCTGCAAATCCACGTGCAGATGACCTTGACGGTTGACGTCCATTTTGTAACAGGCGCGGTGTCGCAGCAGGTCGTCGTGACGGCCTCAGCCCCTTTGCTGCAAGGTGAGAACGCCGCCCTCGGCCAGACGATCACGATCCAGGCGGTCAATGATCTGCCGCTGCAGACCCGGGACTGGGCGTCGCTGGCGCAGCTCTCGGCCGGTGTCGCGACAGCTCCGGTGGGCAACCCCAGCAGCGATTCCGGCACCACCAGCAGCGCATTCTTCTCTGTTAACGGCGTCGACTTATGGCAGAACGATTTTCGGCTGAACGGCATAAACGACAACATCGAGGTTTACGGCGGCTCCTCCGTTGGAAGCGATGCGGCCATTACTCCTCCGCCCGACGCCATTCAGGAGTTCAAGCTGCAAAGCGGGGACTTCAACGCCGAATTTGGACACTCTACCGGAGCCGTTATCAACGCCGCCATCAAGTCCGGCGGCAACAGCTTTCACGGTGATGCATGGGAATACTGGCGCAACGACGTCCTCAACGCCAATCTGTACTTCAACGATATCAATGACAAACCGAAACCGGAGTATCGACAGAACCTCTTTGGCGGAACCCTGGGTGGCCCAATCCGCAAAGACAAAACCTTCTTCTTTGCTGATTACCAGGGCGGGCGCTATATCACGCCTTCCCCTCAGACCGACACCGTGCCGACCGAGAACATGATCAAGAGCGGCTTTACAAATTTGCAAGACCTGATTACCTACAACAGCGGCACGGCCACCGATGCCTTGGGACGCGTGTTTCCCCACGGCACCGTTTTTGATCCGGCCACGACCCGCTTGGTTGCCGCCGGCGCTACGGATCCGATCACCGGTCTGACAAATTCGAGCGGTAGCGCGGTCTACGTCCGTGACCCGTTCTATACGGGAAGCAGCCTGTTCGGGATTACCAATTTCACCGGTTCGGCTTCCATGCTGAACATAATTCCCATTGGACGTCTCGACCAGAATGCGGTGAAGCTTCTCGGCGTGTACCCTGCTCCCACTTCGCCGGGCCTGGCCAATAACTTCTTCTACACTCCGAAGGAGCCAGAGACCACCAATTCCTACGACATAAGGATTGACGAGTATTTAAACGCCAGTAACGTCCTCTTCGGCGTCTTTGACAGAAGCCTGATTTCCGAGGATGTTCCCTCCACTCTCCCGGGCGTGGCCGTAGGTGAGGGCGGAGGCAGACATGACAGCTTTCCAGCTTATGCCTGGGCGGTCGGATACAATCACATCTTTAGTCCTACATGGACCAACGACATGCATGTCGGAATGGTCCATTCGGACAAGCTTCAGGAGTCCATCTACGGAGATAGCTTCGGCATTCCCGCGCAATACGGAATTCAGGGAATCCCGCAGGTCGCGAACAATGGGGGCCTGCCGCCTATCACGATCAATGGATTGACGCATATTGGCGTGGGCAATTTTACTCCGACCCTTCAATACGTCTACAGCATCGAAGGGGAAGACAACGTAAGCAAGGTTTTCAGGAACCATAATTTCAAGATGGGCATTCAAGTCGACGACATCGAGGGCAATATTTCTCAGCCCCCGCAAGGCCGCGGCGACCTGAATTACACCGGCCAGTACACCGACATCCCCAACAAGAACAGCAGCCTGACCGGAATCGCGGACCTGCTTCTGACCCCCATGCCTTCCACCGTTGGCGGCCCCGATTTTGTCGGTGGCATGGGCAGCTTCTCGGGATCGAATATCGCGGCGACAGACGATCATCGCTGGTATACCGGAGTTTATTTCCAGGACGACTGGAAGCTCACGCCGAAACTGACCTTGAACCTCGGCCTTCGTTGGGATTATTTCGCGCCTTATGCAGAAATAAACGGCAGACAAGCCAATTTCATAGCTGCGGGCGGCAACGGCGACACCGGCACATACTACCTGTCTAACCAGGGCTGCAAGGTGCCCCGTTCCGCTTCGTTTGACGCACTGCTGGCTGCGAGCAATATCACACTCGATTGCGTCTCCGGACTAAACCTCGGCGAAGCTCAGAAAACCAATTTCGCTCCCAGAGTAGGATTTGCCTATCGCATTAAAAACAACCTGGTGGTCCGCGGGGGATACGGCATCGCCTATGGAGCGCTCGGGAACCTCGGCTACGGCGGCACTCTCGGCACTAACTATCCGTTTGTTTATACTTCGACGTTCAATAGCCCCGATTCCCAACATCCGTTGCTCCTTTCCAATGGGCAACCGGCAACCATGGAGACCGCCTTCACTACCATTAATCTGGGAGATCCGACCATCAACAGTGGACTCGGTCTCAATTTGTACGGGCGCCAATTCAATTACCAGACCCCTTATGTCCAGACCATCAATCTCACCGTGCAGGATCAGTTCACCAGCCATGACGCCGTTCAGATCGGATACGTTGGCACTCTGGGGCGCCATCTCGACAACCTTGGATACAACAATTCTCCCACCGAGATCCTTCCCCCCAGCGTCAATCCGCAGAATTTCGTTCCCTTTCCGAGTTTCAGTCGCAATGCGACTTACGAAACGACCAACGCCAACAGCAACTACAACGCCTTGCAGGCCACCTATGAACATCAGTTCAGCTACGGTTTGTCTCTGCTTGGCAACTACACCTACAGCAAGTGCCTGAGCGACCAGCATACCCAAGCCTCTCAGAATCAGCAGTACCGCGCCGAGTGGCTTCCTGGATTTGGAATTCAGCAGGACTACGGCCTATGCGACATTGATGCCACCCACTTGGCGCATTTGTCGGGCAGCTACCGGTTGCCATTTGGCCGCGGCCTCCAATATATGAGCGACGCCAACAAAGCTGTGGATGCCTTCCTAGGAGGTTGGGCGATCAACTTCATCTACACCTACCAGAGCGGGCAGCCCTTTACCGTCCCGTGTCCTGTGGCCACCTCGGAGTTCGGCTGTTTCGCCGACGTTGTGCCCGGTCAAAACCTCTACGCCGGACCGCACAACCGAACCGAGTGGCTCAACCCTGACGCATTTGCCCAGCCACCCGTGGCCACCGCGATTGGCGAGACGAACTTTGCTGTTCTCGGCGGCGGTCCGCAGCAAGCCCGCGGGCCGAACTTTAGCAACCTGGATTCGTCCCTCTTCAAAAATTTCAAATTCACCGAAACCATCAGCATGCAGTTCCGCGCCGAGGCCTTCAACACCACCAATACTCCTCAGCTTGGCCAGCCAACCAACCTGAACTTTACCAATACCGCGGGCGGTTTCAGCGCCATCACCTCAACCAGAGCGCCATCGCGCCGATTGCAACTTGCGCTGAAATTGTTCTTTTAGGACTGAGTAGGAAAGACTCGAGTCGCCAGAAACATCGATAAATCTCTGAATCGTTTGGAAGCTGCCCATAAATGATTACGCGCGTTCGCTGGCACCGTGATCCACATCTCTCCTCGCCGGCTATTCATTCTTTTTCCGTTGCTTCTCACCCGTTGCATCGATCGGGGGCTTGCTGAACTCCAAAGGCCGGAGAAAAGCCGCCGAATACGTCTCCACCCCCACTGCACCCTGCCCCCATCTACTTCATAAATCCCCGCACAAGCTCCGCAATCAGATCCGCTGCTGTATCCAGCGCGAAATGGCCCCCATCGACGATATGCACTTCGGCCTTCGGCACGTCGCGGCGATAAGCCTCCGGCTCCGACGGATCGAACGACGACTCATACTTGCCCCAGATCACCAGTAGATGCGGCTGCTTCTCCCGCATCCAAGCCTGCCATCTGGGGTAGTTGTCCACATTCGTGCGGTAGTCGTAGAAGAGGTCGCTTTGAATGTCGGCCTGCCCGGGCTGGTTGAGAAAATAAAATTCGTCCGTCCACAAATCCGGGTCATGACGTTCCACGTCGGGATCGTCCCCCACATGGCGCGCGCGGGCGGCCGCAAGCGACAAGAGGTTTGTGCGAAGCGCGCTTTCATTGGCAGCGCGTTCCGCCCAATACGCGCGCCGCGTCTTCCAATTCGCCCCCAGCCCTTCGTTGTGGGCCACCGCGTCCTGCACGATCAGCGCCTCGACACGCTCGGGATGCGCCAGTACCATGCGAAATCCCACCGGCCCGCCGTAATCTTGCATGTAGAGCGTGTAGCGCGTGAGCCCCAGCGCCTCGGTGAAGTGATTCATGCTCTCGGCAATGTGATCAAACGTGTACGCGAATTTTTTCGCGTCCGGCCAGTCGCTATGTCCGAATCCCGGATAATCCGGCGCGATAAGGTGATAGCGATCCGCAAGCCGCGCAAACAGCGGCTCAAACATGCGCGACGAAGACGGCAGCCCGTGCAGCAGCAGAAGCGTCGGCGCATCTTTCGGCCCGGCCTCTCTGTAAAAGATCGAGAGTCCGTCAACCTGTATCGTGCGATAAGAAGTTGAGTGTGGCACGAGGCGCTCCCTTCCCTGGGCCAGGCCCAGCAGTGGAAATGATGCAAGCGTCAATGAAAGCACCAACGCCATGCGGGGGACCGCGAAGCATACAGCCCGACCGGGCGAGCCGAAAAGACGCATCGTCTACCTCCGAGCTAGAAGTCCCACGCCGTTCTCAGCGGGGCGCGCTAGAAAAGTCCTTCACTTGGCTCGCTCAGGCGAGCTCTTGCGCCGGCGATCGATCTGCTTCTCGATTGGGCCATCCTGGACCTCACATTGTCAGAACGACGCGGAACTGTGCGTTGCCGCTCATCATCCGCGCATAAGCTTCACCCGCTTTTTCGAGCGGATAGGTCTCAATCATGGGACGCACGCCACTCAGCTCGGCGAAGCGCAGTGTGTCCTCTGCGTCGGCCGGTGTTCCGGAGGCCCAGCCTTGAATCGCTCGACTTCCATTGATCAGCTGTACCGGCGCAACTTCGATAGGCTCAAAAGCTGCGCCAATCACCATGAGCTTGCCGTTCGGCCCAAGGCCATTAAATAACTCCGACATGGCTTTGGAGCTTGGAGCCGTGGCCAGAATCACCTGCGCTCCACCCATCTTGAGCAGTGCCTCTGCCGCATTTGTCGCTTTGCTGTCGATGTAAACGTTCGCTCCCAGTTTTTTGGCAAGCGCCGCGTTCTCCGGCCCCCGGCCGATGGCCGCCACCCTGTATCCGAACTTGTTCGCGAATTGAACCGCGAGATGCCCCAGCCCGCCGATCCCCTGCACCGCAACCAGGTCCCCCGGCATCGCGCCGCTGTGCCGTAACGCGTTGTAGGTCGTTATTCCTGCGCAGAGCAGCGGTGCCGCGTCAGTATCGCTCAGACTTTCAGGTAGGGCCGTCAGTGCCTCCACCGGAGCCACCATGTATTGCTGGTATCCGCCGTCATAGCTGATGCCCGCGATTTTCATGTTCTGGCAATTGCGAAAATCCCCGCGCCGGCACTGTAGACACGTCCCGTCGTGGCCCCCGTGCCAGCCAACGCCAGCCCGCTGGCCCGTCCTCCAGCCAGAGACGCCTTCACCCAGTTCCTCGATAACGCCCGCAACTTCATGCCCCGGAACGCGCGGAAACTGGATGCCGGGCCACAAACCTTCCTTCGTGAGCACATCACTGTGGCAGACACCGCAAGCCAGGACTTTGATGAGCACATGCCCTGCACCCGGCTTAGGAATCTCGCGTTCGACAATCTCGAAATCGCCTGCCGCCTTGGAAATCTGCGCCGCCTTCATGGGTGCCACCGCGACTCTCGTCGTTGCCATAACTCCTCCTGAGAATTCTCAGCCAGTCTTGAAAATCACTGATATCGACTATCCGTTTACCTCAGCGGAAACCCCTAAAAACATAGTCCTTCGCCTTTACCGTCGTATGACACGGGCAACGCACATCGTTTCAGGGGGCGGGAGCTCTCTCCAGGAGCAATGAGACGGCACGAAGTGACCAGGGCAGCCCAGGCACCCTAACGGGAGTCAGAGCGGCGCTCGCCGCTCGCGCAAGCCGCGCACTCTCCGCAGATAACGGCGTGCAGTCGGACACGCCGTTCTGTGTGATGCGATACGCGGATAAAGGGTGCATACAATTTCAGTCATCAGGAATTCTCTCTCTGATCCGCTTTAACGACCACCCCAGTGCCGTGATTCAGCCGGAGTGAGGAAACAGCCTAGTCCAAGTAGATAGCCGAACTCGCATCCATCTCCCTTATTGTGAAACGTATTCTGGCGGCAGGCATCCGACTGTATGAGGTTTTCCTATGCGATCTGACATCATTCCCGGCGCCATCTTTCCCGATTACGAACTTTCCGACCACACCGGCAAACGCCAGAAGCTCTCCGAATTGCAAGCACAACATCCCATGGTTCTCGTCCTCAGCCGCGGAGGTTTCTGCCCCAAGGACCGCCGCCAGGCGGAACTCCTCGTCCAACTCCATCGTGAACTCGAAGTCGCCTATTGCCGCCTCGTCACCATCAGCACCGACAGTATCAGCGAGACGAATGAATATCGCACCGGCGTCGACGCCCACTGGCCATTCCTCTCCGACGCGGGCCGCACCATCCAAAAAGACCTCGGCATCGCCGAATACACCGATCCTCTCCACAATCCCATGATCCCTCATGTGATTGTCCTCGAGCCCGGCCTTGTCGTTTACAAGGTTTACAATGGCTACTGGTTCTTCGGCCGGCCCACCATGGAAGATCTTCGCCAGGACCTCCGCGCCGTCAGCAAAAAATGCCGCCCCGACTGGGACATCACTACTCCCGAGCTCAAGGCCGCGTGGCAGCGAGGTCAGAAGGACCTCTTCTACCCCTACGGCAAAACCTACGTCCAAACGCTCGGCGAACAGGATTAGCAGCGACAGGCGGACCGTTTTAACTCCGAGTGACCCGTGCGGCCCGAGTGCCACAGTCCCAAGAGCCGGCGGCGAGTCTGCATGCTCTCCGTGCCGCGGTTGCGTAGTGCAATTGACGCCTTAAAGTATTAAGCTTGGCCTCAGCGCTTTCGCGCGATCCTCGCAGCTCGGCATTACGGCTGCAAGGAGGGTGACCTTATGGCCCTCGTAGTCCTGCCTGTTTCGACCCCCGGGAAAATCTTAATGGTCTTTGCCTCTGTGCTGGCTTGCGCTTGCTTCCAGTCTCCTGTGGCGTTCGCGCAGCGCCCGGGCCACGTTGGCGGGGGCGTACACCCCAGAAGTGCGGGCCCTCTAGGTGCGCCGCGTGTAGTTCCTGCACCAGCATCACGTCCAATGTTCTTGCGCTCCCACGGCGGCTTTCCGGAGCGCTCCCCTCTCATTCTTCGTCCTTCTTCCTTCCTACGCCCGCAGTTTCTCTGGTCGTGGCAGGCTTTCAACTCTTCTTGGTGGCTGTACTGCGGTCCGATCTGGGGCGGGAACTCCGGCTGCGACGATTTGTTCTTTTCCGCGCATACCACGGAACATTATCTCGCCCCGCCGCTGACGTATGCGAGTCCTGTCTACGTTTACAGCCTGGATGGCCACCAGCTCGTGCAGCTTTATCTAAAGGACGGCACTGTCTATAGAGTGAACGACTACTGGTTCGTCGACAAAGAGATCCATTTCACCTTGCTCGATGAAAGTGCCACGAAATCTATCGAGCAGGTGATCGCTTTGGACGATTTGGACGCGCAGAAAACCGTCGACGTTAATACACGCCGTGGATTCCGCGTCGTAATGCGGAGCGAACCCCTCGAGCAGTATTTGCGAGATCATCCCGACCTCACGCCGCCACCCTTCGAGCCTCCTCAAAAAAACTAGTCGGCGCCTGACCACGATCATTTGGGCGCGGGTGTCCCAGCCCCGTTAGTCGAGTTTCGGGCGCCTGCTCACGAGCTTCTCCGGATCCGCTCTTCCAACAGCACCGCGACGGTGTCACCCACTTCCTTGCCGATCGCTTGGCGTATATCCGCCCTTACTGGCAGCTTATGCGTCCCGTCACCCAAAGCCATGAACGAACTCTGAAATGGATGGCCATCGATTTTGCCCCTGACCTTCACCAAGCCACGCGTTCCAAAAAACTTGACCGAACCAGGCCAGATCACATACGTCCAACCGCCCTTGGCCCTGCTCTTCCGCAATTTAGCCCTGAATTTTTTGTTCAGCATATTTCTGAAACCTTCCCCCTGATCGTTTCTGTGCTTTCCTCACCAAACTTCGAACTCTTCAGCGCATTCCTTCCCATATAACATTCTTCCGCAAAAATTTGCTCCGATTCTTGCCGCGAATCAAATCCTTATTTGCCTCGACACAAAATTGAGCCGAGGCGTGGAGCTCTCATTGGGTAATATCGCACCTCGCTCTCTGCGAGCCCTCTCTTTAGTCCAATTTTCTTCGTTTGCGCGCTTTATCACCTCTTTCCACATTTCAAAGGCTTGCTCGTTCTCGTCGGGCTTCACGTCCTCAAGTGGTCTGAAACAAAATTCTTTGAAATGGACGCTTGCGAAAAACCGTAGGGCGAGGCGGTTATCCTTGACAAGCCGGCTGCCCCAGGACGTTTGCCGCTCTCTCTGGTTTGCTGCCGAATGGACCCCTTCGATCCGCCTGGGCCCCACGAATGTCCCGTCAGTGGATCCCGGGTTGCTCGTAGTACCCCTGTCGCGTCCGCGCCGTGAGTTTACGGTCTGCCACGCGAACCTCGATATGGTGATACTGGTCTCGCTTCTGATCCAAAGGTGGTGCGAAGGAAATCTCATAGTACGCTTGCATATCGACGAGGCACTGTCTCACCGAGCCAGTAATGTCGTTGCTAGAAGTGAGCGCGACGCCCCCACTCTGGGTGGCGATCACCTGCAAAGCCAGGTCGCCCCATTCGGCCTGGCTGGGTTTATTGATTCCTTTCTCATACGCTTCCCAACGGAAGGCGCGTCCGCCAAAGTCGGCGCTGCCAAGAGGATCGATGCTGTAGAGGGTGATGCGGCCTTGTCGCAGCAGCGTCGACGCCTGCACGACGTCGTTGAAAATCCGTTGCTCTTGCTTAGCATCCATCTGCTGCTCGACGCCCGGACCAGAGAGGATCGGCCATCCCGGTGAAACCCACAGAATGATCTTGCGCCCGGGGCGGGCCGCCTCGCGCGTCGCAAGCTGCAGCAGCGCCTTCGTGGAAATCTCGAAGCGTTCTATGGCGCTGTAGATGCCGCCCGAGCGGTGAATGGAATGTAAGCCCAGGCTGTATTGATCGAGCGCTGCACTAAGCGCGTTGCCGTCGCTCGAAAAATCGTTCTGAACCTTGATGCCGTCGTCTGTAAGAAAAGCCAGCGCGATGGGGTTGGCGAGTTGTCCACCATCCGCCCGCAAAAATTTATCGATCTCCGAACGCTCGTAGGCGATGCTCTCTATGCCAGTGTTCACATCATCGACAACAAGCACGACCTCGACCGGTACCTCCCGCCCCCGCACAGCCCGAAACGAGACTATGGGCTGCGGAACCTTATTGTCCAGAACAGTGAAGTCCTGCTGCTGAAGATCGCTAACTGGCGGCCCCGACTTTGGCGTCACGACCACGTCGAGATTGATCATGCCTGCGTCGATCGGAGTAACGGGGCTAGCCTCTTGCGCGGCTGGGACCGCCGCGGGATAGAGCAGAGCAACGAGCGAGAAGAAGCAAAGTCGTGCGCCCTTAAACATCAGTTCCCTCCTTATGAGCAAGAACCGACGGCTCACCCTGGTCGTGTTTCGCTGATTCGGAGCCCTAATGGCATAGACGCGATTCGGCCCGGTTTAGTTCCACTCCTGTGCCTCTTGCCCGCTCGCCGTGCCTTGAGGAAGGATCCGGCGCCGGCGCTAGGCTGTGAATGAGGCGGCTTAGTGTTGTAATGTACTGAGTCTCTCCCATGCCGACGCCGCTGCTCCATATCGAAAACGAATTCCGCACGGTTCTGGCTCCCGATTCGCTCCGCGCAGCCACTTCGGCCGACGCGGTTTGCGGCAGGCAGCCGCAGCTTGTCGTCGAGCCAGCGGACGAACAACAACTTGCCGCTGTTCTTCGTCTCGCAACTGGCGCGGGGCTCGCCGTGATTCCGCGCGGGGGCGGGACCAAGATCTCCTGGGGCAACCCTCCCGCTCGCGCCGACATAATTCTTTCCACCTCGAGACTCGACAAGATGATCGAGCACGCCTGGGCCGACCTCACCGTCAGCGTCGAAGCCGGCTGCACCATTCTGAAGTTGCAGTCTGCGCTCGCTCGGCATGGCCAGCGACTCGCCCTCGATCCTCTCTGGCCCGCGCAAGCCACCATCGGCGGTATTCTGTCTACGAATGACAGCGGCTCGCTGCGTCTTCGCTTCGGTGCGCTTCGCGACTTGATCATCGGCGTCACTCTTGCGCTTCCAGATGGCACGCTCGCTTCCAGCGGCGGCAAAGTCGTAAAAAATGTCGCTGGCTACGACCTGCCCAAGCTCGTCACCGGTGCTCTTGGCACGCTTGCAGTCATCACTCGCGCCGTCTTCCGTCTCCACCCCCTCCCGCGCAACACGAAGACGCTCTCGATCTCGGGCTGCACTCTGGAAGATATGCAGCGATTCATCCTCAGCGTGCAGGATTCCAAACTCGCGCACACAGCTCTACAAGCGCGAGTCGCACAAGATGCCGAGCCTGTCGTGGACATTCTCTTCGAAGGCACCGAAGCAGGCATCGCTGCGCAAGAAGCGCAGTTGAGGGACCTCGCGCGTCCCGCACAAGTTCTCGAAGCTCTATCCTCCGTTTGGAGCGGGCCAGAAAAACTGTGGAACTCCGCGAACGCCGCGCGGGACGCAGTGGCAAAAATCACCGGGCTTCCGGCCTCCATCTCGCGTACCGTCGAAACTGTGCAACGCGCGGCAAGCTCTCAGAACACGCATTGGGAGTTGACGATGCAAGCCACAGGCATTGGCTGGCTGCGCTTGGATGCCGCACCAGAAAATCTGCACGCCGTACTTTCCGGTCTGCGCTTCGAGCTTGAACACAGCAGCGGCTCACTTGTGCTGTGCCAGCATCCAGCGGAGATGCCGCATCTCGACGCCTGGGGACAACCAGGAGACGCTCTTCCACTCATGCGCGCGGTAAAAAATCAGTTCGATCGGAAAACCACTCTGAATCCCGGCCGCTTTCTCGGTGGCATATGATCAAGGAGCTTTCGTCCATGAAGAAGTTCGGTTTTGCAATTCCGCTCATCGCACTTTTTCTGCTTCCTGCGGCGGCCCGCGTGGCCGGTCAAAGCGCACCCACGGCGTCTCGCCCGGAAGTTCACGCCCTCAAGATCACTATTCTCTCCACCATGCTCGCTGACGATGGCATCGGCGAATGGGGTTTCGCCGCCCTTGTGGAAGCCGATGGCCGCAAGATTCTATTTGATACCGGCGCTCGCCCGAATACCGTCCTCGAAAACGCGCGGGAATTGAAACTCGACCTCAGCGACGTCGAGGATGTGATTCTCAGCCACTTTCACGACGACCACACCACCGGCCTCTTGACGCTGCGCCGCGAATTCTCCAGATCGAATCCGAGCGCGCTTTCTCGCGTTCACGTCGCGCAAGGAATTTTCCTCGAACGCCGCGGCCACAATCCCAATCCTATGATCCAGATGAAAAAGGATTACGAAGCCACTGGCGGTGTGTTCGTCATCCACGATAAGCCCGAAGAGATCTTTCCCGGCATCTGGCTCACGGGTCCGGTTCCGCGCGTCTACCCCGAAAAGAATTATCCAGCGGGCACGGAGGTCAACACGGGCACAGCGTGGGTCGAAGACACCGTTCCCGACGACCAATCTCTCGTCTTCAACACTGCGCACGGACTCGTTCTGCTTTCGGGCTGCGGCCATTCCGGAATCATCAACACGCTGCAATACGCCCGCGGATTTCTCCGCCCTGCTCCCATCGATGCCGCTATCGGCGGCTTTCATCTCTTTGCCGCCACCGACCAGCAACTGGCCTGGACGGCCTCGAAGCTGAAGGAATACCAGACCGCCCGCATTCTTGGCGCACACTGCACCGGCATTGAAAGCGTCTACCGACTCCGCGAACTTCTCGGCCTCACTCGCCAAACCTGTCTTGTTGGAACCATTGGCGCGACTTACGATCTGAACGGTGGAATCAAAACCGGCCCCATCGCTCGATAACTTTCAAACCGGATTCGAGGTGCGTCCCATGAGACTCACGAGCCACAAAAACCATTTGTGCATTGGGAAGAGACCGGCCCTCGAATGGACCGTCTCTCTCTGCTTCTCGCTCGCCGTAACCGTCTCGTCGTCGGCCCAATCACCCGCACCCGCCGTCCCTGCCCCAAGACGCGCTTCTGCAAACGCCGCCGTTCTTCTCGAGACTCTCTCGTGGGACGAAGCCGAGCAAATCCTCACATCCGACACTGTCGTCGTCATCGCTCTCGGCGCCGAATCGAAAGAGCACGGCCGCCATCTACAGCTCAACAACGATTTCCTTATGGCGGAATATCTCAAGAAACGCGTGCTCGACGCCGCCCCTGAAAACGTCGTCGTCGCTCCCACTGTCAATTACAGTTACTACCCAGCCTTCCTCGAATATCCCGGCTCCACTTCCCTCGGCATGGATACCGCCCGTGCCATGATCACCGACATCATCCATTCTCTTGCACATTACGGTCCGCGCCGCTTCTACATCCTGAACACCGGCTTCTCTACGCTCAGACCTCTCGGCCAAGCCGCCTCCGATCTCGCCAAGGACGGCATTGTCCTGCGCTACACCGACCTCACTAAAGAAGATCCCATCGAGAAGAAAGTTCGCCAGTCCGGAGGTACCCACGCCGATGAAATCGAGACCTCGATGATGCTCTATATCGCCCCTGAATCGGTGCGCATGAAAAAAGCCGCCCGCGATCTCAACCCCGATCAGCCGGGCGGTCTCACGCGCGATCCTCAGGGAAAGGGAACCTATTCCCCAACGGGCGCCTGGGGCGATCCGACTCTCGCCACGCGAGAAAAGGGCCAGGCCGTCGTCGAATCTCTGGTAGCAACGATTCTGAAAGACATCGAGGAGCTGCGCCAAGCTTCGTCCTTGCCCGCAAAATGATTTCGCCCGGGATTCTTCGGCGTTTGCCGGCAGCACTGTCCTTCGGTTATCTTCACGAGTGACAGCAAGCAGCGATCTTTCATGACTACCCTTCCCGACGCAACTCCGTTGGCCAGCACCTTCGACGCGCACCATCCGCCGTCCAAGCAGATTATCGAGACCTGCGTCCACTGCGGCTTCTGCTTGCCGGTTTGCCCCACATACGTTCTCTGGAACGAAGAGATGGATTCCCCGCGCGGGCGCATCTATCTGATGAAACTCGCGAGCGAAGGCAACGCCCCGATGAATCCGCAGTGGGTGAGCCATTTCGATTCGTGCCTGGGCTGTATGGCTTGCATGACGGCGTGCCCTTCCGGTGTCGACTACGGAAAATTGATCGAAGCGACTCGCGCGCAGATCGAGCGCCATCACCCGCGCACAGTCGGCGAAAAACTTCATCGGCGTTTTTTGTTCGCAGTTTTCACGCGACCGGACCGTTTGCGACAGTTGCGCTGGCCGCTGTTGGCCTACCAAAAATCCGGCTTGCAATCGCTCGTTCGCGGCGTGGGCCTTCTAAAACTCTTTCCGAAACGCCTGCAAGCTATGGAAGCCCTGATGCCGCAGCTCGCGAAAAACGAATACGTCGCGGAAGTCACGCCAGCACAAGGCACAAAACGCAAGCGCGTCGGCTTATTGCTCGGCTGTGTGCAACGCGAATTCTTTCCGCAGGTAAACGCCGCAACGGCGCGCGTCCTGGCAGCCGAAGGCTGCGAGGTAGTAGCGCCTAAAGACCAACCCTGTTGCGGCGCGCTAATGGTTCATGCAGGAGAGGAGCCGGGCGCGTTGGCGCTCGCCAGAAAGACGATTGAGGCATTCGAGCGCGCCAACGTGGAAGCGATCGTCACCAACGCCGCAGGGTGCGGCTCAAATGTAAAGGAATACGGCCACCTGCTTCGCGACGATCCAAACTACGCCGATCGCGCCAGAGTCTTCGCCGCAAAGTGCAAGGACATCACTGAAGTTCTCACCGAACTGCCGCCGCGCGCCACGAGAAATCCGCTGCGCATGCGCGTTGCGTTTCACGACTCCTGCCACCTGCAACACGCCCAAAACGTCCGCATGCAACCCCGCCAGCTGCTTCTGGATATTCCCGGCCTCGAGTTAACAGAAATTCCTGAAGCCGCCATCTGCTGCGGCTCGGCGGGGATTTATAACCTGGTACAACCCGACGCCGCCAATGCCCTGGGCGACCGCAAAGCGCAGCTAATCACCCCGCTCAACGCCGAAGTCGTGGCCACCGGCAACCCCGGCTGCTTGCTCCAGCTGCAGTCTTCTCTGGCTCGCCAAGGCCAAGTGACGCCGGTAGTCCACACCATCCAACTCATCGACGCTTCTATTCGGGGGAAGCCCTTGTAGGGGCACGGCAAGCCGCGCGCGTCCTGGGTGCCTGGGACACTCTCAAGAATTCCAGCCGCGTTCCGCTACGCGGCCTTTTTCCTCCAAGCCCCAAGAATTGCGCCCATCAGACAAAATCCAACTAGGGCGTAAAACTCATTGATGGCAAACAATTGCATCGGTTTCATCTCGTACATATACGTTGTAAACGTCACCGGCCCGACAAATCCAATCCACAAAAGTATTCCAAGCGCCGCCCCCCGGGCCGCCGTATTCGCACTTCGCCAAATACAAATCTGCGCCAGGACGAATGCGATCAGCAGATTCAGCGCAAATGTGACTACATAAGGCAGCACGGGATTCATGGTCTTGGCTTGTTCCATGGAAATGTTCTCAAGCGCCATCCAGGGTTTGTTGAACAAGACTCCGTACCATACCGCCCCGAGTATCCAGTAAGCCAAAGCCGAAACAAACACCGCCGCATAATTTGTCTTCATCGCTCACTCCTTGTCTATCTCTCTTTGGCCCGTGGCCCGTCAACGATATCCGCGCACAAAAAAATAAACGGTCATAAACGCTCCCACCATAATTACGAAGGCGCGAATCCAGGATTGCGGCAACTTCTGCGCATAGTAGGCGCTGGAAAGCCCGCCAATCAGCGAGCCCGCAGTCATGATCATCGCTTGCGGCCAAAAGATTGCGCGCGTGATCACAAAGGTCAGCGCCGCGACTCCATTGATCACGCCGCCCAACAGCACCTTCAATTTATTCATAGCATGAATGTCCGTCATGCCCATCGCGGCGAGCATGGCCAGATTCATGATGCCGATTCCGCCGCCGAAATATCCGCCATAGACGGCGACGAACAGTTCGAATATGGATGCGCCAACGACTGCGGCGTTGTTCGAATCGCGCGAAATGCCCGCCGAAATCCGTCCTGTCAGGTGCTTGCCGAAAGCAAAGAGCAGCGTGGCGCCAAGCAGCAGCCACGGCAGCACTTTCAAGAAGGTCCGCGCCGGCGTCTTGATCAGCAAAATGGCTCCGGCCAGTCCGCCAATCACACTGGTGACAATCAGGGGAATCATTACACGCCGCGGAATGTCCAACTTCATTCGGTAGGCGCCGCCGCTCGCCGTCGTTCCCACCCAAAGCGCCAGAGTATTGGTGGCGTTGGCCGGCACCGGCGGCACACCGGTAAACAACAGCGCGGGAAACGCCACAAAGCTGCCGCCGCCGGCCACGGCGTTAATAGCCCCACCGATTGCCCCGGCGAAAAAGAGAAATATGGCGTTGTGAAGGTTCAAGGAGACTTTTTATCACGATTCCCTCCTGCGGCTCTAGTTGGAATAGAGTGGCGCCGGATAAAGACAGGCTTTTTGGCAGGCGATTTAGGTAGCGGCTCAGAGGCCCCGGTCGATCCTGCCCGCACAAGTCCTTTCTTGACAAGCAGCCCGGCTCCGTATATGTACGGTCAGTTTCTTGTGACTCTTCCCCATCGGAGACCAGACTCGAAAGTTCTAACGTGAGTCACAGGGGGTATTCCTGATGAAAGAGTGCGCGCCATGGGCCGTGGTGTGCTCATCATCAGGCTGTTTGTCCGGGTCTGGGATGAGAACCTGAATTCAGCGACGGATGCAACAGGAGGACGCATGGGAAGCCAGGCAAACATAATCGCAGCGGGCGGAGAGAAGAGGGACAGCATCCCCAAGGTGATTCTCGCCTCCGCGGTGGGCACGATGATTGAATGGTACGACTTCTACATCTTCGGAAGTCTCGCAGTCGTTCTCTCCCCGAAATTCTTCCCGCCCGGCAACGACACGTTCGCCTACATCTCCTACCTCGCCACGTTCGCCGTAGGTTTCATGGTGCGGCCGTTCGGGGCCTTGTTCTTTGGACGGATCGGAGACATCGTTGGTCGGAAATATGCGTTTCTTGTCACACTCTCCATCATGGGCGGTGCGACGGCGCTGATCGGATTTCTCCCGACGTACGCGAGCATCGGAATACTCGCTCCCATCATTCTTCTCACCATTCGCGTTCTGCAGGGCCTTGCCCTTGGCGGCGAATATGGGGGCGCAACGGTCTACGTGGCGGAGCACGTACCCGATGGAAAGCGCGGCTACTACACCAGCTTTATCCAGATCACGGCGACGCTCGGTCTTTTCGTATCGCTACTTGTCATCCTCGGCACGCAGCAAGCCATGACGCCCGACGACTTCAAGGCATGGGGCTGGCGGATTCCCTTCCTTGCTTCCATCGTTCTTGTGACGATTTCCCTTTATATACGCTTGAAAATGAAGGAGTCTCCGATCTTTTCACAGCTGAAAGCCACCGGCATGACTTCGGCGCAGCCTCTGAAAGAAGCCTTCACAAAGCCTCAGAACTTGAAAAACGTCTTGATCTCGCTGTTCGGCGCGACGGCCGGTCAAGGAGTTATCTGGTACACCGGCCAGTTTTACGTGCTCCTCGTTTTCCTGCAAACGATCCTGAAAATTAATCCAAAACTCTCGAATATTATCGTGGCCTACGCGCTCCTGTTTGGAATGCCTTTCTTCACTGTGTTCGGCGCACTTTCCGACAAAATTGGCCGCAAGTGGCTGATGATGGCAGCCTGCCTGCTGGCCGTCGTGACGTATCTGCCGATTTATCACGCCATGCAACGCGCCGCAGGCAACAACGTTCAGACGCTCAGTTCCGTCAGAAACAAGGTGACCGGCGCCCCGACGCTGACGGCGCTCACAATAGATGACACAGGCAAAGCCGTTCCCGCGAAGGAAGCTTCCAGTCCGAACGTTCCCATGCTGGTTTTCCTTGTGTTCATTCAGGTCATTTATGTGTGCATGATTTATGGACCGATTGCGGCATATCTTGTGGAAGCCTTCCCTGCGAAAATAAGATACACATCGTTGTCTCTGCCTTATCACATCGGGAACGGTGTCTTTGGCGGTTTGGTGCCGCTCATTGGCGTCTATCTTTGTGAAAGCACACACAACATTTATGCCGGGCTCTACTACCCCATGATCGTGGCCGGTATCACGTTCGTCGTGGGAAGCTTGTTCCTGAAGGAAACGTACGGCCGCAAGATTTGGGACGAAGTGGGCGGGATGAAGTAGCAGGACTTCACGTCCCTCGCAGGGGCGGATTGACTCGTGCGCCTGCGCGGGAGCATCATTTTTAGCGGGCAGGCGTATTCCGCTGGGGAATTGAGCTTGCCCGAATCAGACTGTCCTCGTTGTAGAGTCACAACTGAAATCGATCTTCGAAGGGGAGTTCTCACCGTGGCCAAAGCTCGCCAGAAAGCAAGTGTGAAGGGGTCGAAGAACAAGAGCAAACTCACGGAAGCGCAGATTGCCGTCCACTGGAAAGAAGAGGAGTACTTCTACCCTTCCAAGAAATTCATAGCGCAAGCCAATCTCGCCGATCCGGCTTTTGTGAAAAAATTCAGCGAAAAAAACTTTCCGGAATGCTTCGACATCTACGCCAAACTGCTCGACTGGGACAAGCCGTGGCGCAAGACTCTGGACACCTCGAATCCTCCCTTCTGGAAATGGTTTGTGGGCGGAAAACTGAACGCCTGCCACAACTGTGTGGACCGCCATCTCCCCAAACACAAAAACAAAGCCGCTTTGATTTTCGTCCCCGAACCGGAAAACGAATCCGCCACCGTCATCACCTACCAGGAACTCTACAAGCGCGTGAATGAAGTCGCCGCGATGCTGCGAGATTTTGCGGAACTCAAGACCGGGGACCGCGTTACCATCCACATGCCCATGATCCCGGAACTGCCGATTACGATGCTCGCCTGCGCGCGGCTCGGCGTGATTCACTCCGTGGTCTTCGGCGGATTCAGCGGTGAGGCGTGCGGACTGCGCGCGGCAGATTCGGGCAGCCGCGTTCTTATATACGCCGACGGGTATCACCGCAACGGGAAATGGGTGGACCACAAGCCGGGCGCGGACATCGCGGTGGAAACGGCAAAGAAAGAAGGCCAGCACATCGACAAAGTGCTCGTCTGGAAGCGCTACCCGGGCCACTACCGTTCCGAATCACCGATGATTATGGACCGGGACTATTTCGTGGAAGACGTTCTCAAGGACTATCGTGGCCAGATCGTCGAGCCCGTGTCCCAGGACGCCGAGGCCCCGCTCTTCCTGATGTATACCAGCGGCACAACCGGCAAACCCAAAGGTTGTCAGCACCGCACCGGCGGCTATCTCGCGTACGCAGCTGGCACTTCCAAATATTACCAGGACATTCATCTCGAAGACGTCTACTGGTGTATGGCGGACATCGGCTGGATCACCGGACATTCCTACATCGTCTACGGGCCGCTGGCGCTCGCCGCCACCAGCGTTCTCTATGAAGGCGTTCCGCAATATCCCGACGCTGCCCGCCCGTGGAGAATCGCCGAGCGGCTGGACGTCAACATCTTCCACACGTCTCCCACGGCGATCCGCATGCTGCGCAAGGCCGGCGGCGATGAACCGAAAAAATATAACTATCACTTCAAGCACATGACCACGGTCGGCGAGCCGATCGAGCCGGAAGTGTGGCGCTGGTATTACGACGTCGTTGGGAAGAAAGAAGCGGTGATCGTGGATACGTGGTGGCAAACGGAAACCGGCGGGTTCCTCTGCAGCACGAAACCCGCGCTTGATCCCATGAAGCCTGGCAGTGCGGGCCCGCCCGTTCTAGGCATCTACCCCGTGATTTGGGACGAGAACGGCGAGGAGGTGAAACCCGGCGCGGGCAAGGCGGGGAATATTTGCATTCAGAATCCCTGGCCGGGCATCATGCAGACGATTTGGGGCAGCTCGGATCGGTTCGTCAACCAGTACTACAAGAAATATTGCAAAAACCCAAAGAGTAAGGATTGGCGCGATTGGCCTTACTACGCCGCCGACGGCGCGGTTCTTCCGGCGGACGGCTACTACCGCATCCTCGGCCGCGTGGATGACGTTATCAATGTCGCCGGGCACCGCCTCGGCACCAAAGAGGTCGAGTCCGCTTGCCTCAGCATCACGGAAATCGCCGAAGCTGCCGTTGTTCCGGTCGTCGATGAGATTAAAGGGCGCGTGCCGGAGGTCTACATTTCGCTGAAGCCCGGGGTTGCTGCGAACAAGGCCATCCAGGACAAAGTGATCTCGACCATCGAAACCATCATCGGAAAAATCGCGCGGCCCAAGCGTATTCACATTGTCCCGGACATGCCAAAAACGCGCTCAGGAAAGATCATGCGCCGTGTCTTGGCTGCCATTTCAAATCACATGGATACCGGCGACATTACGACGCTGGCGAATCCGGACATCGTCGCGCAGATTCGCGAGCTGGTGCAGGGGCGCAATACCGGACCACTGCAGGAAGGGCCCGAAGACATTAAACTGTTCGGAGAAGAAAAGTAGAGTTAGGCACAAGGAGACGTTCATGACGGAGCTTTCAAGAAGAAATTTCATCAGGGGCACCGCGACGGCCGCCGCGGCTGCCAGTATGCTTTCCGCCAGTGCGTTTGAGCTCTGTGCGAATCCGCTCGGGCTTCCTATTGGCTGCCAGACCTGGCCTGTGAGGGAAGGCATCGCCAAAGACTTCCCCGGCACAATCAAGGGGCTCGCCGCCGCCGGCTTTCAGAACATTGAACTTTGCTCTCCTGTTGGTTATGACGATTCCGGCTTCGGCGGCCTGGCCAAATACAAAGGCTCCGAACTCAAAAAGATGCTGAACGATTGGGGAGTCAGTTGCATCAGTTCGCACTTTGGCATGGAAGAGCTTCGGAAGGATCAGGCGGGCCGCATTGCCTGGGCGCAGGATTTGGGCCTCCAGCAAATGCTCGTCGCCAGTCTGGATGGCCCGAAAAACCCGACCATGGATGACTTGAAACGCGCCGCCGACGAATATAACAGGATGGGAGAAAAGGCGGCGGCAGCCGGCATCCGGCAGGGCCTGCACAACGAAGGTTTCGAGACTTCTTCGGTTGAAGGCCATCGCTCCTACGACATCCTGATCGGGCTGCTCGATCCCAGATTCGTGAATTTCCAGTTTCAAGTTTCGACGATCAGCGAGGGGTTCGACGCCGCCGAATATTTCATGAAATATCCCGGCCGATTTTTCTCGATGCATGTGCAGGGCTGGTCGGCGACGACGAAAAAAATCGCGCCGGTGGGCCAGGACACTCTGGACTGGAAGAAAATATTCGTCGCAGCAAGAACCGGCGGCCTGAAAAACTACTTTGTCGAGATGAACCTCGACTTCATGAAGGCCAGCGTGCCGTATCTTCAGAAACTTCAGGTCTGAGGTTCGATGACGCTGTTGAGTGATTCGTGACGACGTCTACATCGAGCGAGCGACAACAGTGATCGGAGTAGTCTAGGCTAGCAGCCATGAACCCAGACCGCCGCGGATTCCGGTTTTCGTTGAACGCCGCTGCAGAAGTCGCTCCGGAAAGTTCGCCGAGCGCAACGGTATCCGTACGGGCCACGGAAATCAGCTTGCACGGCTGTTACCTTGAGACGCCGGCGCCGTTCGCGGAGCTGTCGGCGGTTTTCGTGAAGATTTTCCACGAAAATGAATATTTCGAATCCAAGGGAACGGTGATCTACGTGAAGCCAGCCTCGGGGATGGGCCTGGAGTTTCGCGAACTCAAGCCTCACTGCCGTGTCGTCTTGCAGAAATGGATTCTCGCCGCGTTGCGCAGCCAATCGAAAGCACAGTAGTTCCCCCCAGTCCGGCGAAGCAGAAGCTCCGCCGTCCGATTACCCGCCAACGCGGATATGCGAGAAGGAACTGAAGAGTCCAAATACGTTCAAAAGCCACAGCACCACAACGATCACCACGACCGCATTCAAAATGGACTTAATCGTTCCCTGCATCGGTATGAAGCGGTTGACAAGCCAAAGCAAGACTCCTACAACGATCAGAACCGTCACTACCGTTAGTAATGGCATCAGTCAGCGACCTCCCTGCTGAACGGGGTTACCGTCCATTCTCAACGGAAGGGTAGGTGGGCAGGCGGGTTCACGCCATACAGGGAAGAAAGTAGGACGCCCAGTGAGATGCGTTATGTTCCGCAGCCATGGGCTATCCGGTTTTTGAAATTAGTGGCCGGCGGCGCAGAGGCTGCGCGTTTGGGCCAGGACGTCCGCGTCGAGCTGGGCGGCCTGCCATCCGCGGGCCGAGCAGACTTGGTCCGCCGTCAGACCCAGGGCCCCGCGCAGATCCGCGCCGGCTATGTTTGCGCCGGTGATTTCCGTGCCGCGAAAAATGGCGCCGCCGAAAAATGCGCCGCGCAGGTCCGTGCTTCGCAGGTCCGCATCCATCAGGATAGTTCCTTTGAACTGGGCGCCGGTCAGGTTTGCTTCCATCAATTTAGCCGAAGAGAAATCTGTCTGTTCTAAATTGGCGAAGGAGAGCACCGCGTGTTCCATCTTCGTATCTCGCATGTCCGCGCGTGACAGGTCGGTGCGCAACATGCGTGCGTTACGAAGATTTACGGCATAGAGCGACGCGCCTCCGAGCTTGGCATTGGACATGAGCGCATTCTCGAGAGTTGCGAAGGACATATCGGCACAGCGCAAATCGGCTCCGGTGAAGTTGGCGCGGCTGGCGTCCGCGGAGACCATTACCGTCTTCGAGGCCTGTACACGGTCCAGAATGGCGTCGCGCAGCACGGCTTCGCGCAGATTCGCTCCGCGCATGTCGGCTTCAGAAAGATACGCACCTTCTAGGTTTGCGCGCCATAGTTTGGCGTTCACGAGATAGGCCTTGTAAGCCCTCGCGAATCGCAAATTCATTTCGTTCAGCCGCGCTCCCGGCACCGACGCGAGCGCTTCTTCGCTCCAATTCCCGTGAGGCGGTGGCCCGGACAGCGTCGCTTCCGTCAACTCCGCATAGGGTCGGTAGCCGATGGATTGCATTGCTTCCGAAGCCCACCTCAGCAAACTTGCCTGCGAGTGTTGCGTTGCAATATTGCTGTCCGAAGGCAGGCCGCGGTTCACTCCCAGCGAAAAAATCAGCAGCGCGCATCCGGTCAACAGCGCAATGCGCGCCGTTGCAAAGCTGAGCCGCAGCAGATTCTTCGACTTTTGCCGCAACAAGTCTCCCGGCTGCAGAACGCGCGCTACTATGGTCGGAACACACGTCGCTGCAGCCACGGAAAGTGTCAGGAGAAACGCGTGAAGAAGTGTTCCACGAAAGTCCTGGCGCACCAGATAACGCAGCCAAAACAGGAAGAGTGTCGCCGGCACGACCCAATAGGCCAGCACGGTGGCGACGATCGTTTCAAGCACCCAAAAGGGCGAACGGCCTTCGCGCATCCAGCGAAAATGGCGCCGCACCAGGCCCATCAGGTACCAAGGCCCGTCTTTTTCGAGTGTTTGGCCATCTTTGAAAACGGCAGGCAGACCGGACATGCTGCCCCACAGGCGCAGCAGCAAGAAATGAAACCGCAAATATAAGATGAAAAGGACCAGGGGGGCGCCGAGATAAAAACTGGTCATGGAAATGATTTTAGGGAAGCGCGCCACGGGAATCGCAGAAGCGTCGACGACCAGACGGACATCGGTGGTCATGCCAATCAGGGCGATACACGCAAGGCTTGCGCCGAGGATTAGGAAATAGAACCAACGTGCGACCTTTGAGGCGTCCGAGATTGCTTTGGTGCTGTCAAAGGCAGCGATGGTCTCCGGCAGAATGGCGTCGAAAAGATTCGTTCCCCCGAGGCGCCCAACCCATACTCCCTCCGCGCCGTAGAGATTCGCGCCCATCAAATTTGCGCCGCGCAGTTCGGTGCCCAGGAGATTGGCGTCGCGCAAATCCGCTTGGACGAGGCTCGCCCCACGCAGATTGGCCATGGAAAGATCGGCGCCGATCAAATTCGCGCGCTGGATGAACGCGCCTTCGAGGTTTACTCCGGTGAGGTCGGAATGGGAAAGATTCACGGCGCAAAGATCCGCTTTGACGCCGGATTCTCCGCCTGATTCCACCCACATTTTGTGCTGATCCAGAATTTCCGCCAGGTCGAGAAGCGAAATCGCGCCGGTGGCTTCTTCGGCAGAAACCTGGTTCAGCGAATCTTGGATTCCCGCGAGCATCTTGAAGCTTTCCCCCACTCAAAAGAATGCGGCCCTTTTGCTGTTCATGGCGCTCACACGGAGACTGGCAGTAGCCGGGTGTGACGGGCCCTCATCCCCGGTTGGCGAGCCGCTGCTGGGCGAACTCCATCATCCCCCAGAGAACATAGGAAAAGCGCCTGCCCAAGAGTACAGGACGCGCAGAGGTAACTGTGCCGCTGTGGATTTCTTTCTGGCTCCGGGTGACTGGCTGAGAGGCCTATTACGGGACTTGAGGCGATCCGAGGCCGCCGAGGGGCCGGGCGGCGGACAAGACCCCACGGTTCAAGGCATGAAAATGGCGGCGAAGGGAGAGAAGGAAGGAAAGAAAAAACTTAGAGCCGGGGCACTCCGCTGAGGGGCCGAGGGACCCCGGCTTATCCTGCCCGCCTCCGCAGTGAGCGAGCAAGAAACTTATGAGAAATTTCTGAACGGCAGGCGCGCCGCAGGCCGCACTCGCGGTTTCCGCGGCGATGCCGCTGCTTCCAAAAGTTTATAAGAAGCGCTGTACCTCCGCGATAGAGTGGCGACGAGAAACTACGACTTCGAGTCGTCGTCGCCGCGGAGGAATTCGTAGCGCTCGATTGCGGCAACGACGCCTATGGCGCCTTCGTCGCGCGGCTCGGTCCGCTGGACGCGGCCGAGGCAGCGCACGCGCACCGGACCCGCCAAGGTGATTTCATTCGGCAAGGTCAAGAGAATTTCGACGGGCGAGCCTTCCCTTACGTCTTTGGAAAGGAAGAAGTAGACACCGCGAGAACTGACGTCGCGGGATTCCGTGCTGGTCTCGCCAACCGCCGCGCCCGTTGTCCAACGGACGGTCAGCGGGAGCCGCATTTGGAAGCGTTGAGTAGTGCGGCGTTCTGAACCGGTCAAGGCATACCTCCTGATCGAAGTCAGAGTGTATCCGGGAGAGGCCTAGGGAACAATAGGACTCCGGGTACAAAATCGATTCAATTCTGGAAGGTACGCCTGTACTAGGACGGGGCGAAAACGGTTTTTTGGGAACCGAAGGCCGCAGGCGCCCCTCGTCCCTTTCTAAGAATATGAATTTAAAGGAGTTGCCGAAAGCGGCGTTCGTAAAAGTATGAAAATAAATGTGTTGGATGCTCTGTTCTGGCCGGTTTCTGCCTTGCGCGGGCGCGCGACGGAAGTGGGCGGATTCGAGTGTCAGAGCGCCGAAAAAAACAAAAGCCGCATCCATTCCTGCTAGCGAATGAATGCGGCTTTCGGCTGAGTCTTTCTCAGAACTGCAATTTCAGGGCGAATTGAATGACACGAGGGCCGCCCACCGTGGCAGCATACTCGCCGAAAGCAGGATTCCCGATGTCCGTGTTGGTAATCGCAAAATTCGGATGATTGAAGATGTTAAAGAACTCGGACCGGAAGGTCAGGTTCAGTTTTTCGGTCAGCGGTATTCTCTTCGAGACGAACCAGTCCCAATCCTGCTGCCAGGGGCCGCGAACCTGCGGGATATTGCGGCCGAGGTTTCCTAGAAGCGTGCAGGGATTTGCCACTGAGCAGTCTGCGCCGACGGTAAATGTTTGATTTCCGGGTCCACCAAAGATATTGAGGCCGGAAACCGTTGTTGGACCGGTGATGAGAGGCGTTGTGCCGAGGATGCCGGTATTGAAGACGCTCGTACTGGTAAAGTTTTCAGGGCGCCCGCTCTTCATCAGATCGTTGAGGTTTCCGATGACCTCGGGGAAGGTGCCACCCGGCGGCAGGCCCAGAAGATTCTGGGCACAATCAGAACAGGTGAAGGTGACTGGCAAGCCAGACTGAAGCGTGGTCAGGCCGCCCATGGACCAATTGCCAAGTACGTGGCGCAGAAAGCCTGATCGAGGGCCGGGGATATTGTAGGTATAAGTCACCTGGAGGCGGTGAGTCCTGTCAAAGTCTGAAAGGCCGCGAGCGCCCCGCAGATCCAGTTGATTTCCGGTGGTCGCGCCCAGGTCCTGTTCGCCAGCGAGGTTACCTGACTGATTGTCGATGGATTTAGAGAAGGTATAGGCACCCTGGAAAAACAGATTTCCCATTTGGCGCTTCAGTGTGAAGACGAATGCGTTGTAACTCGAATGACCGTTCTCCGTTACGGTGTTAAGGCCCTGAGGAGAAAATCCAAGGATGCCTACACGCGCATCGGTATTTGCCAGAGTGTTGTCGGTAATGACGGTTTGTGGAACACCGTTCAAACCGCCGACGGTGATGGGATTCGCCGTATTGGCCAGAAGCGCTTGATTGAGTTGCTGGCCATCGAGGAGATGAACGCCCTCCGAGCCGATATAGCCGGTCTCGATGCTGAAGTGCCAAGGAAGGTCGCGTTGAATGGTGAAGTTCCAGTTACCGGTGTAGGGTGTCACCATAGTGCGAACAAAAGGATTTAGGGTCAAAAGATTGTTGTTAAACGTGGGATTTCCCCCGGCATCGAATCCCGTGAAAGCCGCCGGCGTAGGAAACTGGGGAAACTGGCTGGCGGTAGGGAGATTTGGAAAGGGATTGGAGAGGGGCGTCCCGGGGAAAGCGACGTTGGACAACTGGAAAAAGGGCGAGGCGGTGATCAGCTGGAGCAGGGTTTGATTGGAAATGCGAATGTAGTACAAGCCGTAGCCCGCGCGTATCGCCGTCTTGCCATTGCCAAATGGATCCCAGGCCAAACCAACGCGGGGTGAGAAATTGTGCGGACTGCTGCTGAACAACGTCGAGTTGCTCACGCCCGGGGTGCCCTGGATAGTGCCAAAGCTCGCACCAGCCGGCAAAACAAATCCCTGCAGCAATCCGTCTCCGCCATTCTCTTTCGCTGCGGTGGTCAGAAGAGAGGGATCAAAATTTCCAAGGCGGTCCTTGACGTCGGTCGAGGGGCCCATATAGTCATAGCGAACGCCGAGATTCAGCGTGAGGCGTTTGAAGACCTTCCAATCATCCTGGAAGTACGCCGAAGCATCCCGGGCGCGAAAAGCGCGGTCCGTTATCCCGGTACCGACAAAGGCTACCTCTAGATTCCCTTCCAGAAAATTCGGCGTGGACGTGAATTCGACAAACCCACGCGAGGCGAAATTGTTGAAGAGATTAATCTGATAACGGCGCATCTCGCCGCCAAACCGGAACGAATGCTTTCCGTGGGTCCATGACAATGTATCCGCGAGATGAAAGGTATTGGCAGTCTCGGCTTGATCATTGTTGGTGGAGATGCCGCCGAATTCCTCGCCGAAGTCATCCGTAAAAAAGAGGGGGATGTCAGAGAACTGCGCGCTGTTGAACCTGGTCATGCCTATCGAAGACAAAGTTGCGGGAACTTTGGGGACATCCGCGAATGCGATGCGGTTGTAGCCAAAACGAGCTTCGTTCACCAGGGTCGGCGAGATGGTGTACGTCCAGGAAATCGACGCCAAGCGGTTGTCGAGAGGGTTGGATTGTCCGCTGCCGAATCCACCTGCATCCTCACCGCCCAATGGATCGTTCAAGGAGGAGTTATCCCAGAAGAAGCGTTCCGAAATCTTGTGCTTTGTTCCAATGATGCGGTCCACGTTGATATCGAACTTGTCTTCGTTGAACGCCAGTGGCTCAGAAACGGTGAACAATCCGAAAGTGCAGGCCGCTCCGACGCAACCTGGGGCAGGCTTTGCCGAAGGCACGAGAAACCCACCGAACGGCCCGGGAGCATTGAGAAGCGCCAGTGCTGTCGGGTCGACACTGGGGATCCCGAATTCCTGTTCGATATTCGTTGCCGTGCGCTGCGTGGGATAAACGGGTATGTCCGCAGAGATCGCGCTGGCGACGCCGTTGATCTGCCGCGTACCTTGATAGGAGCCAAAGAAAAAGGTGTCTTTGAGTTTTGGCACGGGCCCGCCAAAGTTTCCGCCAAACTGGTTCTGTTTTAGTTCCGGGCGCGGGGAACCACTCGCATTGAAGAAGTACAAGTTCGCATTCAGATCGTCATTGCGAAAGAACTCGTAAGCCTCGCCGTGGTAGATGTTGGAGCCGCCGCGCGTGAGAACGTCGATGTTACCGCCGGAGGTCTTGCCCTGCGACGCGTCATAGAGACTGGTCTGAACGCGGAATTCTTCGAGGCTGTCCTGCGAAGGCACGGGCACGGCTTTGAAGTTGTTGCTTCCGAGGTCGTTGGCGTCGATGCCGTCGATCACGAGATTGTTAGCGGTGCCGCGCTGGCCGGCGACAAAGACGAATGCGTCGCCATGCCCGGCGACGGTGGGGTCGGGCAGAGACGAGGACGTGCCTGCGTTGAGGGCAAGCAGAAACTGGAAATTGCCAGTGGCCAGGGGTAGTTCACGCAGAACGCCGCCCCCTAATACGTTGCCAAGCGTGGCATTGCTGGTGTCGACGGTTTGCACGGCATCGCCAGCAACGACCACCTCGGAGGAAACCTCACCGAGTTCCATGACGACGCTGATGTTCGTGACCTCGGTGACGTGGACGGCAACATCGTGAAGAACGCTTCGCCGGAAGTTGGGGCTCTCGACGGTGACGTCATAAACGCCTGGATCGAGGAGTGGAAACACAACGCTGCCGTCGGGGCTGCTCTCCTTGCTCTGCGCGGTCCCGGTTTTTGAAGTGATGGAAACCTTGGCGGCGGCGATCGTACCGCCCTGAGGATCAGTCAGCGCGATGCGGATGGCCCCTTTCTCGGAAGTGATCTGAGCGGAGAGGGATGGCGCAAAGAAGAAGAACAAACCGATGCAAAACAAACTAAAAAAGCTTAGCACGCTGCCACGTGAAGCCATGTATTTCCCCCAGTGACGAAGATTGGGCACCAATTGCGGTAGTGTCCCTGCGGGGATGCGAAGCTCAGAAGAGCCGTCGAGGCTCGCGGGAGCCTATCGCATCCACCAGACGCACTTCGGGTGCAAGCAGAGCACCAAAAGAGCTATAGAAAGGTAGGGATTGGCTAAGGCCTTGTTTTCTTAGCGTTATGTCGGGCCGGTGGGAAGAGTTTGAATAACTTAATCTAAATTTATACGCATACCCATATTAAAAATGAGGCTCGTCTTCCGTTTCCTATTGTAAGCCCCAGGATTCTTGCGGGGTTACTCTTATTGGAAGCTTTTAACTGTTCCGTGACGCGGCCTGAGTGGTGGGTCGCGAATCCCGTCGGCTTGAGACTCAGTGTCGATGGCGCCTGGTGGTTGCGCAGAAGTCAGCGTGAGGAAAGGAATGCGCGGTTCGAGACGCGGAGGAAGCGTAGCGGCTCATGGCGAGCGGCCTCGCTCCGTCTCAAATTTTTTTATGCGGTGGGGATGAGATCCCAAACGCGCCAGAATTCTTTCATTTCAGGGGGCGTGCCGAAGGAGACGCGGACGTAGGAGTTCATGGAGGGAAAGAGGCGGGCGATTTGGATGTTGTTTTTTTTGAAGTGTTCGATGACTTCGACGGCGGGGCGCCCGGTTTTGAACATGGCGAAATTCGTGTAGGAAGGGATTCCCTCGACTTTCCGGGATTTTGCTTGATTAAAGAATTCCTGACGATCTTCAGCGTTGCGCTTTTCGCTCATCTGGACATATTCGATGTCGTCGTAGGCTACCAGAGCGGCACGGGCGCCGACGGCGTTGAGGCCTTCAGGAAGACGGCGGGCGGAGAGAGATTGGATTTTTTCGGGAGCACCAACGGCATAACCGACGCGGATTCCTGCCAGGCCAAAAACTTTCGAAAAGGTACGCGCGACGATAACGCGGTCGTCGTTCATCGGTTTTTCGATGAAAGACGTGTAATCGGGTGTTGTGCCGACGAAGTGATGGTAGGCCTCGTCGATGAGGACGGTTGTGGAGGGCGGAAGCTTGCGGATGAATTCTTCGAGCTCCTTGCGAGGGGTAAGGCTTGCCGTAGGGTTGTTTGGGTTACAGATATAGACCAAAGCCGTTGAGGCGTCGGCGCGTGCAAGCATGCCCGGCAGATCGTGAGAGTAATTTTTGTCGAGAGAAATCTCGACGACTTGCGCTCCCAGAGCTTTGGCGCAGCGCCCGATGGATTCAAACGTAGGCACAGCGGTGATGAGGGTCTTGCCCGGAGCGAGAAAAGCGGAAGCAGTGATGCTGAGAATTTCTCCGGAGCCGCAGCCGAGGACCAGTTGCTCCGGCCTGATGGAATGAGATTGGGCAATTCTTCCGTGAAGGGCGCTTACCGCCGGGTCTGGATAGCGATTCGCAAATTGCAGAGAATCCTGCATGGAGGCGATTACCTTTTGCGAAGGGCCGTAGGCGTTTTCATTGCGGCTCAGAATAATCGGGCCCCCGGGGCCGCTGGCGCGCGGTGAAGGCACGAGTTCACTGAAGGCGAGATCGGCGAGTGGGGGGAGGGCGGCGGCAACCGCTGTACCGGCCGCAACATTGCGGAAGAGATTTCGTCGCGTGATAGGCACGGGATCCTCGCAGTTCGTTTGTCGTCTGAAGTTGATAGCAGAGAAAGGCGTGCGAGGTCAATCAAGCACTGTTCTTCTCGATTTGCGGACTCGGCGGAATTCCGGCAGAAGAAGATCCCTCATCGCACGGGAACGGCGCTGCGTTGCGCTTGGTGAAGTTGGCCGCCGATCCAGGCGGTTGGCAGGGCGAGGGCAACGAGTGCGACCGGATACCAGTGCGGCCCGAATGCGGGGCCTTTGTTCCAAGTCACCGCGGCGCCCAGGAGGCTTACGGCAAACCCCACGAAGCCGACAATCATGGCATGCAGCATGGGGTGATGGGGAGCGAGGCGTGCCGCGATGTAGCTGCCGAGGACGCCATAGATGGTGCGATAGATCGTTGCAAGCAGAAGGGCATGATCGTACCCGACCATGGATGCTCCCCAGGGAGGAAAAACATGAGCGGCATGAAGCACCAGGTCCGTGCCGATGGAAAGAAGGATCCCTAGGAACATGCCGGCGAGTAAGGCGACGATGCTTCGGCCGATGCGGGGCCGAGATTGTGGCTCGTTCACGAATTCTTGCCCTCCTTCGCTGCCTCCGAAAGGCGGCGGTATTTCTCGAGCCACTCCGTAGCTTCGGCAAAGGGCCTGGTTTCGAGGCGGCGAGGGCGGCGCTGGGCGCGACGGCTGCGCGAGACAAGGCCAGCGCGCTCGAGGACTTTGAGGTGCTTGGAGATGGCGGGCTGGGTCATTTCAAACGGCTCAGCCAGCTCGTTGACGGAAGCGTCGCCGGCGGCGAGGCGGGCGAGGATGGCGCGACGTGTGGGATCAGCGAGGGCGGCGAAGGTGGCGTCAAGGCGGTCGGAGGAGGTCATTGCATAACCCCTTAGTTCTACAACCGTTTAGTTATATACAATGCGGAAGAAAGTGTCAAGCCCCAGAGGGCTCCTACCGGGACTGCTCCTGGCTGGCAGATGTAGCAGAAAGGTGAAATGTTTACTTCGGTAGTGAGGCCGCAGAGGTTATTGGCGGGGTCCTGAGTGTCGGGAAACCAGCCTTCACAGACTTGCCAGAATGCGATTTAAGGGCGGCGGAACGGCGGAAGAACCGACAATCACAGACGTGGCACCGAAATGGCCGGACCGACAGTTTGGCCAAGAATGCCTCTAAAAAACCCCGGGTTTTGGATCTACGGATTCGCTCGCTCTGACACCACGGACACCGGAACGCCATGACAGATCTCCCCAGAGTGGATGATTGGATGCGAGGAAAGCAGAGAGCCGTCCCAGCCCGGGCTCCCCGATCTCTCGAAGAGTCTCGTCTCTCTGCAGTCCTCGCACATCCACAATCGCGGATAAGGGATTTCCTGTCTATCCCATAAATCCTGTAGAAGGAGTGTGGATTTGGTTGAGTAGGGTACGTACTAGGAACACGGCCGTCGGACGTTGACCCCGAGCGACAGGAAGTTAACGTGGCTGAAGGGCAGCGCCGCCGCCTAAGCAGCGGTATTTGCATTGGAAAACCGCGAAGACACCCGCCGGCACGCCCAAAATACAGAGATGTGCCCGGAGGTTCGCAGTATGTGCGCTTCCCCTAGGTCTGGTCGATCAGGCGGTGGTGAATCGCGTAGAGAGCAAGTTCCAGGCGGTCGGAGACGCCAAGTTTATCGAAGATGTTGTGCAGGTGATTCTTTACGGTTTGCTCGCTGATGAAAAGTTTTTCGCCGATTTCTTTGTTGCGGAATCCTTGGGCGACGAGCTGGACGATTTCTTTTTCGCGGTCGCTGAGGAGCGGCTTTTCGCGGCGCGGGCCGGACTCGGAAGATTTCGAGAAGGCTTTCATGACTTCGGCCGTCATGCGGTTATCGAGCCAAATTTCGCCAGCGTGAACGCGGTGAATGCTCTTCACCAAAAGATCGGTGGCGGACTGCTTGAGAACCACGCCGCGAGCGCCGAGGCGCATGGCGCGGACTACATCGCGATCATCTTCGGCGGCGGTGAGAACGATGACGCGCGTGGGGAGCGTATCGAAATTGACTTCTTCGAGGACGGCGAGGCCGTCTTTATCGGGCATGCGGAGATCGAGCAGGAGAATTTCGGGTTTGAGTTTGGCGAGAAGCTTAATGCATTCCGCGCCGTTCTGAGCTTCGCCGACAATGGTGATGTCTTCGTCGGAATCGAGGAGCTTGCGAAGGCCGTCGCGAAAGATCGCGTGGTCGTCCGCTAGTAGGACGCGAATTTGCTGTTTAGTTTTGGCCATGTCAACCGAGCGGGACTTCGATTATTAGTCGCGCTCCATGGCCAGGGTTCGACTCAACGGTCAAAACGCCTCCCACAGTACGCGTACGCTCCTTGATGGAAATGGGACCCAGTCGCAGGCGGTCGAGCTCATCCCCAGTGAACCGGCCGGCGAAACTGAAACCCTCGCCGTTGTCGTCAACTACCAAAACGATGCGACTGTCGTCCTGCGACAGTTTTACCACGACATGGGAAGCCTTCGCATGCTTTTTTATGTTGTTGAGTGCTTCACGGTAAATCTGGAAAATCTCGCGGCAGACGCGGTCAGGAGCGTGGAGGTCGGCGGATTCGATCATGACGTCGAGGGCCAGGGCGGATTCGTTGCGGTAGCGCTCGGCGAAACCCTGCATCAGATCGACGAGATCGGCGCTTTGAACGCGGAGGGGGCGTAGGTCGGTGACCATTCGGCGGAGCTCGGCGGACTCGTTTTTGACGGTGTGCTGGAGATTGCCAAGGCTGGCTTCGGCCTGGTCAGGGGCGGCCGCGACCTTGCGGCGGAGGACGTCAAGCTGGATCTCGATGCTGAGGAGGGTTTGAAGAATGCCGTCGTGCAGGTCGCGAGAAATACGGCTGCGTTCGCCTTCGATGGCGCGGGCGCGGAGATGGCGGAGAAGGAAGATGTTTTCAAGTGAGGGGCCGATGTGGCGGGAGATGCGCTCGAGCCAGGCCAGGTCGGGGCGCTCGAAGAGTTTGCGGCCGTTGATCAGGAATAGACGGCCTGCGGGCTGCCCCATCTGGTCGAAAGCCACGGATAACATGGAGCGGAGATGGAGCTCCTGCTGGGTGGGGCCCGGAAGCCGCGGGAGAGTGGCTAGGCGGCGGCCATCGCGGCGATCCCATCCAAAGCCGCTGCCGGCGCCTTCGAGGCTGTTCCAGCATATAGTGGCGTCCATATCATCGAGAAGGAAGCCGTCGGCGCGGGCCAGAGAGTAGCTTTCCGGGATCAGCCGTTCGCTCTGGCCGGCCTTGAGGCGCCAGAGGTAGATGCGTTCGAGATCGGTATCTCGGTAGGCCAGAAGGGCGACCTCGACCTGGAAGGCGCGGGCCAATTCATCGAGCAGGAGGCGGAGGGATTCGGCCAGGCCTTGGTCGACCTGCAGAGTGGCGGTAATGCGGGAAAAGAAGTCGTTTTGCGAGGCGAAGTGGCGGCTGCGGTCGGCCAGGAAGGCCAGGGCGGCGCCGCCAGCGAATGTGCCGCCGAGCAGGCCCAGCCAGGCGATGACGCGCATCCAGCCGATTTCGCCTTTTACGGCAGTGAGGAGAACGAGAATGAGCGCGAGCGCGCCTGCGAGCGGGATGGCGGCGCGGAGTCCCCAGCGCATGCCCGCGACCCAGCAGATAAAAAGATAGGGAAACCAGACCGGGACAGAGAGCGGACTGATGTACATGAAAAAGCCGAGAGCCAGCAGATCGCAGGCAATGGGCAGATGCCAGGAGCGTTTGCGGAGGAAACGCTCGACCGGAATGGCGGCGAGAGAAAGTATTAGATAGGCGACGAGGAACGAAATGGAGCGCTTGGCGGCTTGGGGATCGGGCTGTTCGAGCAACGCCAGAATGGAAAGCAAAACGACGATGGGGCGCGCGTAGACGATTTGCCGCTCAAGATGGCGGCGGTCCGTTTCATGGGGGCTCATGCGCGGGGACGCGATTCCTCTCGAACAGTCTAGCAAGGCACAGAGATGGCGCGAGGGGGGCTTATGCGGGTTGCGACGATTTAGGCAACGCGACGGAATCTTCCCTCGCTGCCTGTCTGGACCTTGGCGACCGGGGAGCAGGGGCAGTTCCCCCACGGAACATACCCTAAGGGAACAACTCCCTTTTCGAAGGTGTCTAACTACACTGAGAGGCAATGCCACCAAGAACCCTGTTTCGCCTGGGCCTGAGCCTTCTTTTCCTCGCGCTCACTGTCTATTTCTCCACAGGCCATTGGCTGAACTCCCGGATCTTTGAGCCGCTGGATTATCCCGTCACCCTCGACACTCGCCATCTTCAGTCGCCGCCGTTCCGGATTAATCTCAACGAAGCCTATTACGCTTCGCTTGATTTGGACGATAGCGCCGACGACTGGTACCAGGATAATCGCTGCAACTATAAGGCGATTCTCTATCGAGAGTGGTGGCTCTATAAGCTGGGTTCCCATGCTGGTCAGCGGCGAGAACTCTGGGTAAGCTCCGGGGAAGACGCCACACCGCACCACTACTTCAACGGATTCCGCGCTTCCTCCGGCCAATACCAGCTGGAGTGGGATCTTCGAGCCGCTGCTTCCTGTCTCAACGGCAGGCATCCGCGCCTCCATGTGATTACCGATTCTGGGGGCTACCGGCAAGCCGTTGGTCTGGCTCAACTCTGCTGCATTTTCCTGGGCGGAGCAGGGCTCGCACTCGTTGTGATTGCAACCGCGCGCCTCAGTTTTCCTCAGGGCTCGGCACCATCCATGTTTCCGGACATGGTTCTGCGCAATTTCATGCCGCTTACAAAACACGAACCGCTACCCGTGATTCACGCGTTGCCTCATTGGGGAATACTTTGCGCAACCTTTCTGTGGATTCTGATAATCATCTTCCTGATGTTTGGCCCGCAGACTCCCCACGGACTCCTTGTGAGCGTGAGAAGCCCTGAAGTAGTCTCCTCGAAGGAGAGTACGGGGCAGGAAACAATTGGTGTATATGTGGCCCCTCATGGCCGCTTTTTCGTGAACGGTGAGGAGGTGGAACGGGGCAGCCTGCGCACGAAACTGCTCGAGCACCTGGTGCGCGGCGTGGCGTGGACGGTCTATTTCGAGGGCCACGCCGACACGCTCTACATGGATGACGTCTACGCGATCGACACGATCGAAGGCTGCGGCGCGAAACTCATCTGGATCACTCCGAAAATGCGCGAGGAATGGAGGCACAAAGAGCAATCCGCCCAACGCATTCCCCGAGTTCTGATTCTGCCCTCTCGATGACAGGTTGTCTCTGAGGGCGGGGTCGATCTAGCCTTCCCGTTTGGATGATGAGCCGCAAACCGGAAACTGGCCTGTCAACCGCCTTTGGGGGGACGAACCGGGTGATAGAACGCGGAAACAGCGGGGATGATTTTGCCCGTGACAGAGCCCCTAGACCAGGCGTAGCGGTTCGCCGATCGCGTGCATCAAAACTGATATGAAGTTTAAGAAGATCGAGCCGGAAGTTTTTGCGTGCACGACGTCGGCGGCGCGGCCGTTTGGGTGCATGGAGTTGTGGGCGGGCAACGAGAGGGCGCATCGTTCACTGGAGTTGGCGGGGTTGGAAGCGGACGTCATCGCTATACCCTCGGGCGCAGACAGGGGCGGCGACCTTTCTGCTGTGTTTTCGTGCAGCGACAATATAGCGCGCGTGGTGCTGGCGGATTGTGTGGGGCACGGATTTGTGGCTAGCGGAGTGGCGAGGCACGTTCATCATTTGCTGCACAAATTTCAGGATATCCGAGATACAGCGGGGTTGCTGGCTTCGCTGAACGATGAATTTACCCTGGATTCGGAGAAATCGAAGGGGGCCTTGCGGCTGACGACTGTGGTGACCGGAACATTTGATGGCGGGACGGGGGAGTTTAATTTTGCATATGCAGCGCACCCGCGGATGCTGCTTTGGAGGGCACGCGAGGGGAAGTTTTTTGAGTTGGGCGAGGGCATGGAAAACTTGCCGCTTGGATTCGTCACAGGAGAAATGTACAACGAGCAGAGCATTCAGCTGCGGCCGGGGGACATGGTTCTGGCGTTTTCCGACGGAGCGACGGAGGCGCAGTCGCCGGCCGGTGAACAGTTGACGGCCCGCGGGTTTTTGCACCTGGCGGAAGCGACACTGGGGAAATTGCCTGGGCCGGTGAAGCTTACTGACTTTTCCGCTGCCTTGCTTGAGGGTGTGCAATCACATAGGGGAAGTTCGGAACTTGACGACGACGTTACGCTGCTGACGCTGCGGCGTTCCGGCTGAGAACGCGGTCGAAACAATCAAAATTCTGTTAAGAAGGGCACGGCCCTTCGAATCTCGGGGTAAACGTGCCGTGCTACTGCTAGATTTCTGAACACGCACGGTTGTAAGAATCGCGGGACAGGGCTAAGGGGCGGGCTGCGCGGGTGGATGCTCCGCAAAGTATTGATCGAGGCTCGAACGGAATTCAGCTACGCCTTGCTGGACGTTTTTGTCGAGAGCAGCAACCACAGCGCCGACATCTTTTCCGCCGACGGGTTCATCGTGCATATAAAAATGTGTCCACACGGAAGTGCCCGTCTTTATGTTGCGCAGCTCCAATTCCATGGTGACTCGTGCAACGATAGAGCCGCCAGAAACTTCCTTGAAATCATAGAGACGCCCGTGCAATAGATAGTCCCCGCGGATATCGCTTCGCAAAGTATAGACTCCACGATAGCGACCGGAGGCGCGGAACTGCCGCAGCAAGACCTCGGCGATCATTTCCGTGGGCGGCTCCGACCAGCGCTGATATTCGTAGGTTCCCATGCTTTCGCCGCCTGAGCTGTAAACGATTTGGTCTTCCCGGTAGAGCGCGGGACCCGTGAGGCGCCCAATCAGCAGCGTGATCGGGACTGGATTGGGGTTTGCCGCGGGGGCCAGGTCACCGGGGACAGTCAATTGATAGTATTTGCTCGGCCGGGCAGCACCACATCCAGCCATCCAGGCCAGGGCCAGCACCAGAAACCCCAGAGTGATTTTCGGAGTCATCATCTTCCGACAGACCCGACGACTGCGGCCGGCTCGCGTGAGGTCATTGGCCAATTCCTTGGAAAATTCAGTGGGTTTCGTCATGAGTTCGAAGATTCCTCGATTCATTGATTCTCTCCCGGTTTGTGGTCGCGCGGATTCGTAGCGCGAATGAGAGTGTAGGGGCGCTTCTTGATGGTGTCCGTGAACTCCTTGAGATTCTGGGAGACGCGGCGGAAATTATCGAGCAGCTCGTCGATATTTTCGGTGTTGACGTCGAGGGTTTGATCGATCCGCGAGGTGATGTCGGTGAGGGTGGTTAAGGACTTGCGGAGTTCCGTCACGGCTTTGCGCACATCGTCACGATTTTCTCCGAGAAGCTCGTCAATATGGGTGAGGGCTTTGTTGGCTTCGTCGGAGGTCTTGTGCAGATCCTGAAGCAATGGTTCCACCTTCTGGCTCGCGGCGTCCAGGTGCTGAATAGTGGAGGTGATTTGCTTACGGTTGTCCTCGATCAGGCCGCGCGTGTCCGCAAGAGTGGCGGAAAGATTGGCGCGGTTCTGGGCGTTGAGCAAGTCATTGACGCGGTCCACAGTCACTTTCAATTCCGTGGCGCGGTCATTTAGAGATTGGATGAGTTGCTTCGCCTGCGGCGCGAGGTCGTTGATCTGAGCCGTGAGAGCGTTGAAATCGACATAGGGATCTGATGGCAATAACGAGCCCGGAGGAGCCAGAGCAGTTTGTGAGCCGCCAGGGAAAATCTCCAGATGATTGTCTCCCAAAGGACTCATGCTCATGATCTTGGTGTGGCTGTCCGTTTTGACGGGCAGATCGGTCTGCACGCTGAAAACCACGTCGATCTGCGCAGGATTTTTAGGATCGATAGCCAATTTTTCCACGCGACCTACCTTGGGACCTCCCGCGTAACGCACCGTGGCGCCCTGTTCGAGCCCGCCGGCAAACGGAAAGTAGGCGTGGTAGGTCTTTGCGGTGCGGCCAAAGGCGCCGGAGATGGCAAACACCATGCCGATCAGAACTGCGGCGGCAACGATAACGAAAAGCCCCACAAAAACCTGGTCGCGCTTCCCTGCCATCACGTCCTCTTTCCCCTGCTAGTGCTTATCACAAGCGGCGGTCTTGCGTGAGCATTTGCAGATAATCCATTTCGCGCGCCACTTCCGGCTCGGGCACGCGGTCCAAGAATTGGCGTACGCGCGGCTGCGTGCTGGCGCGCATTTCCGCGGTGGTGCCGATGGCCACGACGTAGCCCTTGTCGATCAGCACCATACGATCGGCGATCAAGTAAGCGCTGGCCAGTTCGTGAGTGACGACGATAATGGTCATGCGGAAGGCTTGCTTCAATTCCAGAATTAACTGGTCGATGCCGGCAGCGATAATCGGATCCAGTCCGGCGGAAGGTTCGTCGAAAAAGAGAATCTCGGGGTCCATGGCCAGAGCGCGAGCGACAGCCGCGCGTTTCTTCATGCCGCCGCTGAGCTGCGACGGCATATAGTATTCAAATCCCGCGAGCCCGACCTGCTCGAGCTTGAGCCGCAGCATAATTTCGATTGTGGAGTCTTCGAGCTTGGTGTGCTCGCGCAGCGGCAGCGCCACATTTTCACCGACGGTCATCGAACCAAAGAGCGCTCCGCCCTGAAACGACATTCCAATCTTTTTGCGAATTTCGTCCATCTCCGCATCGGGGATGGCCGCGATGTTCTTGCCCTTGATCCAGATTTCTCCCGAACTGGCTTTTTCAAGACCGACCAGCGTGCGCAAAAGTGTGCTCTTGCCGGAGCCTGAGCCGCCGAGAATGACGAGGGTTTCGCCGCGTTTCACATCAAACGAGACGCCGTGCAGAATCTCGCGTTCGCCGTAGCTCACGCGCACATCGCGCAAGGAGAGCATTACTTCCGGCTCGAGGGAGTCCGTGTTTTCCATTTCTCCAGGCAAGGTCACACTTCCCTAACTTCCGCTCACGAAAAAGAAGAGGCACGTAAATACCAGATCCACGAGCACGACCAGAAAAATCGACATTACGACAGCCCTGGTCGTTGAACGGCCAACCTGCTCTGCGCCCGCGCCAGTGTCCAGTCCTTCCTGGCAACCTACGGCGGTGATAGTAATCCCAAACATCACGCTTTTCACCAGACCGGTCATGATGTCGCGTAGAAGGAGGGAATCGAGCGAGGCTTGGATATAGCGGCCAAACGTAAAATCGGCTTGCGCCACGCCGAAGAGCGAGCCGCCAAGAATGCCCATGGCGTTGGCCCAGATCGTAAGGCAAGGCAGCATCACAATCATCGCCAGGAATTTCGGCGTGACCAGAAAACGGATGGGACTGATGGCCATCGTTTCGAGAGCGTCAATCTCTTCTGTGACTTTCATGGTGCCGATTTCGGCAGCGAATGCCGAACCGGAGCGGCCGATGACCACAATGGCGGTGATAAGCGGGCCAAGTTCGCGCGACATGGAAATTGCCACGGCAGTAGCCACGTAGTTCATCGCGCCGAAACGCCGCAGCTCATAAGCGCTTTGCAGCGCGAGAATCAAACCTATAAAAAATGTAATCAGGGAGAGAATCGGCAAGGCCCGTACGCCTACGTCCATGGCCTGGGATACGGCGCGCTGCAAGCGCAGCGGCTTGCCCTGGAACGGCCCTACGAAAGTGTAGTAGGCCGCGCGGCCACCGAGCGAAGCGAGCGAGCCCACGTAGGCAAGGCTGTTCATTACGCTGCCGCCGATTTGTGACACGAATTGCATCCGTATTCGCAGTAACCCGATTTTCTGAAACTCAATTCACTGTGATTCGGGAAAATTCGCCGCCCTGCACCAGAGTATTCAGCCCGCCAGCGCTTGCTCTTCGTTGTCGTAAACTTCAAAAATCTTGAGCAAACGCGAAAGCTGCAACACTTCCCGCGCGGAGGTGCTCAATCCAAACAATATAAACCGCGAGCCGACGTCCCGGGACGCTTTGAGGCCTTCTACTAGGGAAGCCACACCGGAGCTGTCGATGTACCGCACCTTGCTGAGGTTCATCACCACGCGCGGCGTGCGATTGTCTCGCACTTCCTTTAAGAGCGCCTTTCGAACCGCCGGGGAGTTCGCCAGGTCGATGTCTCCTGACACGTCAAAAATTATGGTCTTGTCGAGTTGACGACTGGAAATCTGCACTTTGTATTCTCCTTCAAACGATTACGAGTTCACTTCCCTCTTCGGCGCGCGTACGTACTTGACCAAGCGGAGACGATTGGTGCCATGCGCGCGTTTGTATTCGACGATATCCATGCTTTGCTGAATGAAATGCAGCCCCAGTCCGCCGGGCTTTACTTCTTCGAGCGCCCGCATACAAAGTTGCGCGCGCTTTATCGAAGGTCCGCGATCGCACAGAAGGATCTCTAGTCCCTCGGACGCCTTCCTATCCGCCTGTCCGTGGACGGAGCGGAAGAACATCTCGATCGGCTGGTCCGGGCGGCCATTGTACGCGTGCCGGATGATGTTTGTAAGCGCTTCGTCGACCGCGCGGGTGACCGCACGGCAGTCTGGCGCGGAGAATCCAAACGATTCCGTCAAACGCTCCACGGCTCCGCGGACGGCACAGAGTAGACTAGGGTCGCTCGGCAGCTCCAGCCTCAGCAGCAAGCCTCGGCTCAAATCGCCGTTGCGCTCCTTGGCTTTGCTTCGCCGCTCTGTATCTAGGGCTTTCATTTGAGACTCAATTTCTCCTCCGGCCAGGCCCCGCCCTCGAAGCGAACCCCTAACGCGCGCTCCGTTGATTCTTCGCCCACGCTGCAAGATATTCAGGTGCATCTCGCGTGATGCGAAAAGCAACCGCCTTCTTGCAACGCTCTTCGCAACGGCCCGAAAAGCGCAGGCAATTCCAAGTGCTCGCGGAAGGCCGCTCCGAGCAGCCGCAGAGAACAGATTCGGAACAGCGGGTCCTCAGGCCTGGACTGGGTCTTGCTTAGCGTACTGTAAGCGTTTGGGCCTGCTTCTTGCAATCCCCGCAACGGGAATTGGATGCCCGGCGCGGGTGCTTTGATTCATGGAAAGCAGCGGCAGGACATGGCCTGTTTGCTTCCTAAGTGGCCTCGGTAGCCACGCTCCCTGGATGCTTTTTCGTGGCGCTTTTCCATCGCGAGGAAGTAGCGTAAACTAGACAAATCGAACGGCGGTGGGAGTAGCTCAGCTGGTAGAGCGTCGGTCTGTGGCACCGAATGTCGCGGGTTCAATCCCCGTCTCCCACCCCAACTCAGTTTGACAAGTGGTCTTTCTACTTTCCACACAGGATAATCCTTAGTTCGTACTCGAGAAACGTGCCATCCGCGTGAGCAGTGCCGGGTTTTCCAACAGAATGTGTCCCCACCCCAGGAGGGTGGCGCCTCAACCTTCCCTGTTTTGTCAGACTCCAGTAGTCTAGAGGACCTTCGTAGAAAGATTTTCGCTATGGGAGAACCCGCTCCGCCGATGACTGTGCTCCGCTGTGGTGCGATGCTGTTCGACATGGACGGTGTGCTGGTTGATTCCACGCCGGCCGTGGCGCGAGTGTGGACGGTTTGGGCGCAGAAACACGGTTTTGATCCGGACGATGTAGTGCACAAAGCACATGGCAGGCCCAGCATCGCGACGATCCGCGAACTGCTGCCCAATGGCAAGCACGAGGCGGAAAACCGCGAGGTCGAGCGTCTGGAGATCGAGGACATCACAGACGTCGTGGCGCTCCCCGGAGCGCTAGACCTCTTGCGTGCGATTCCGGAAATGCGCTGGAACATCGTGACCTCCGCGAGCCGCCGGCTAGCAGAGGTGCGCTTGCGCGCGGCCGGATTGCCGGTCCCGAAGCATCTGGTCACTGCAACCGATGTCGAGCGCGGCAAGCCCTTCCCCGATCCATATCTAAAGGGCGCGGAGGTTCTGGGAATTTCTCCGACAGAATGCGTTGTTGCCGAAGACGCAGCTTCGGGTGTTCGCTCGGGAAAATCGGCCGGCGCACGCGTACTCGGTTTGCGCACGACTTCGACGGATAGAGAGCTTCTGACCGCGGGCGCGGATTGGATGGCAGACAACCTGAGCGCACTTTCTCTCGATCCCCTGGAACAAAAAGCCGGTCTTACCTTTCTTCTGAAGACAAAGAAGTAGCGCGAGCTCGAGGCAAAAAGAGATACAATTTTGCGTTTTGTAAGGTGGCCTAATTCATTCTGGATGGGGGAAAGTCGCGATGAGCATCTCGAAGCACTGCAGGTTTCTTTTGGCGCTGGCTTTGTCTTCCGCTACGTTGTCTTTCGGCGTTCAAGCGCAAGACAAAGATACAAAACCGGCGGACAAGCCGGCCGATGCGCCGACGCCTGCGCCAAAAGAAGAGTCTTCCGTCACGGACCATTCGATCAAACTGGGCTCGCAAACGATCCCCTACAAGGCGACAGCAGCGACGGTTCTGTTGAAAAACGAAAAGGACGAGCCCATCGCGCTGCTCTATTCAACGGCGTACACCCGGAGCGACGTGAAAGATCCGAGCACGCGCCCGATTGCCTTCGTCTATAACGGCGGCCCGGGCTCGGCGTCCGTTTGGCTGCACATGGGATCGTTTTCGCCGAAGCGCGTTGTGACCGTGAATGCTGACGCAACGCCGCCCGCACCCTACAGGCTCACGGACAACGCGAACTGTCTGCTCGACAAAACAGATCTAGTTTTTGTCGATCCCGTCGGCACAGGCTTCAGCCACGCCGTTGGGAAAGCGCAGGACAAGGATTTCTGGGGCGTGGACCAGGACGTGAAGTCGCTGGCGCAATTCGTCAATACCTACATCAGCCGCAACAACCGGTGGAATTCGCCGAAGTTTCTCATTGGCGAAAGCTACGGCACTTTCCGCTCCGCCGCACTTTCGAACTACCTGCAATCGCACGATGGCATGGATTTCAACGGCATCGTGCTCATCTCCTCGGTACTCGACCTCGGCACGATTTCCTTCAATCCAGGCGAAGACATGCCTTACGTCTTTTACCTGCCCAGCTACGCGGCGACGGCGTGGTATCACAAGGTGCTGAAGGATCGCCCCGATAGCCTGGCCGGATTTCTGGAAGAAGCTCGGAATTTTGCGCAGACTGGGTATCTGAACGCGCTGGTAAAAGGCGCAAAACTGGGAGCCACCGAAAAATCCGAAGTAGCAAAACAGCTTTCCCGGTACACCGGCCTGAGCGAGGATTATCTGATCAAAGCCGATCTTCGCGTAAACCTCCCGCAATTCATGAAAGAGCTGCAGCGCAGCCGGGGCTTGACTACCGGCCGCCTCGACGCGCGCTTTTCCGGCTATAGCTATGATCTCCTCGGCGAGTATGCCGAGTACGATCCGCAGGATACTTCGATCACCGGCCCGTTCACCGCGGCGTTCAATACCTATGTTCGCGAAGAGTTGAAGTTCGGACAGGACAAGGTCTATCACACCGGCTCCGACGATGCCGGCAACAATTGGGACTGGAAGCATCGCAGCGGGGACAACTTTGGTTTTCCTGGTTCCCCGAACGTTGAGGGTGACCTCATCCAGGCCATGCTGACGAATCCACATTTGCAAATCGAAGTCGAAAACGGATTCTACGATTTGGCCACGCCGTTCTACGCGACCGAGTACACCATGGAGCATCTGGGGCTTCCGGAAAAGCTTCAGAAAAATATTCACCTGCAGTATTACGACGCGGGCCACATGATGTATCTGCGCGACGAGGATCTTGCCAAACTTAAGACAAACATCGCCAACTTCATCGACAGCGCTTCAAAATAGAATCCATCAGAATCCGGTCTCCGGCTGCACGCTCAGCCAGAATGGGGCCGAGGTGCTGCTCGCGAACAGTTTGACGGGACGTTCGTGGACGGATACGTCCCACCCGGCTATGCTTCTGGTGTTGAAGCGCTGGTCAGCCGCATCCCTCCTGGTAGCTTTCAGGTACGTCTGCTGAGAGTTACCCCCTCGGGCCATCGCGCCTTTGCCTAGAATCTCTGATGTCGTAGCGCATTCGAACCATTCCCTTCCCTCAGGTGACCTGGTTAAAGAACTATGGGAACTCCTACAGTAGCAGCGGTAACGCAAGTACCTCCCGTGCAGCGCAAACTGGACACGGCGCAGCTCATCACCGCGATGCTCAAATCTCACGGGCACGTCAGCGACCTGATTTTTTCTCCTGGGCGGGCACCGCAAATTGAGGTTAGCGGGCAGCTCGTCGAACTAAGGTTCAAGGGGCTCGAACGCTTGACCCCGCAGGATACCAAGCTGCTCGCCGAAGACCTGATGGAGAACAACGAACACGCCGCGGGCAAGCTGGCTCTGGAAGGCTCCGCCGACCTGTCCTACGGAGTTTCGGGAGTGGGCCGGTTTCGCGTAAATATTTTTCGCCAGCGCGGAAGCTGTGCGATCGTCATGCGCGTCATCCCGGACGCGATTCCGGGATTTGAAGAGCTGCACCTGCCGCCGCAGTTGAAAGAGATCGTGCAGCTGAAAAACGGGATCGTGCTCGTGACCGGGCCGACCGGTTCAGGAAAATCTTCGACGCTCGCCGCGATCATCGACTTGATGAACACGGAGAAGGCCTATCACATCCTGACCATCGAGGATCCCATCGAGTTTTTGCACAAACACAAAAAAGCCACCATCCACCAGCGGGAACTTCATAGCGATACGCCAACGTTTTCTCTCGCTCTACGCGGCGCTCTCCGCCAAGCCCCCAAGGTCATTCTGGTTGGCGAGATGCGCGATCGCGAAACGATTGAAATTGCTTTGGAGGCCGCGGAGACCGGGCACCTCGTATTGTCGACGCTGCATACCATTGACGCTGCAAAGACCATTGAGCGCATTGTGGGCGCTTTTCCGCTCGCGGATCAGCTGGCCATACGCAATCGATTTTCAAAAGCGTTCCGCTGCATAGTTTCGCAACGGCTTCTGCCCAGGAAAGACGGCAAAGGGAGGATTGCGATCGTTGAAATCCTCAAGTCGACGATGCGGACGCGGGATTACGTCGAAAAGGGAGAGACTGAAGGAAAATCATTGTTAGATGCCATGCGCGACGGCGACACGGAAGGAATGCAATATTTTGACGGAGAAATTGACAAGCTCATCCGCAGCGGCGTAGTGGATTTTGAAACGGGCCTTGCTTTTTCCTCAAACGCAGGAAACCTGAGACTTGAGCTTGCGGATTTCACGGAACTGCCTGTCGCCGGAGCATCACCCATCGCAACCACGGAAAACGTCGAAATGGAAATCGAGCGCTGATTGCGCTGGCAATAAGCTAAAATCCCTTCGCGATGATTGTGGAGCGCTTCCACGCCGGTTCATTTCGGAATCGATCCACGTGGGAATCCTTTTTCTCTAAATGAATCCACTCGGAAGCCAATCGGACACCCACTTCTGGCCGTCGGCCGAGATTGCACTCCTGCTTACGCTCATCTTCGGGCTGCTGGCGGTGTGGAAAGCAACAACAGGCGGCCGCGCCTTTCAGAAAATAGAGCAGGGTCTCTCGCGTTTTGCCGAACATAAAAATCTCCTTGTGGGTTTGGTGTTTCTTGGCGTCGTGGCCATCCGCCTCGTTGCCTTGCCGCTCCTGCCGGTGCCTATTCCGGGGATCCACGACGAATTCAGCTACTTGCTTATGGCGGACACCTTTGCCCATGGTCGCCTCGCCAATCCAACTCACCCGATGTGGATGAGCTTCGAAACGTTTCACGTGAACTGGTTTCCGACGTACTCCTCGATGTACCCGCCAGCCCAGGGTTTCGTAATGGCCATCGGACAATTGCTCGGCAATCCCTGGATCGGCGTGCTGCTGAGCGACGCCGGGATGTGTGCTGCGATCCTCTGGGCGCTGCAGGCGTGGATGCCGGCGCGATGGGCTTTGTTGGGCTGCCTATTTGCCGCTTTGAATTTGGGCCTCGCCAGCTATTGGATGAACAGCTACTGGGGCGGCGCCGTGGCAGGGATCGGTGGAGCGCTGGTGGTGGGAGCGCTCGGACGCATCTTGCGCCGCGCCAGCGTGAGCTGTGCCCTGCTACTCGGGCTGGGGATTGCCATCCTCGCGAACAGCCGTCCTTATGAAGGCTTTCTCTTTTGTGTCCCGGCGGGATTGTGGCTGGTTTGGTGGCTCATCGGAAAAACAAAGCTCCGTATCGCAGTCGGAGCGCGCCTTTGCCTCGTGGTTCTTCCGCTTTTGATTGTCCTCGTTTTGACTGCGGCATTCATCGGTTACTACAACTGGCGCCTGACGGGAAATGCACTTCTTATGCCGCATGTTCTGAACACGCGTACCTATCACTCGACGCCGCTGTTTCTCTGGGGGCACCTCAAGCCCGAACTCGAGTACAACAACCAGCAGTTCGAGGATTTCTATAACGGCTGGGAGCGTGAAGACTACAAAACCACGTGGAAGGATGCGCGTGATGTGACGGCGGAAAAGCTGGCAAGAATGGGCGTCGAGTTTTTCTGGCCGGGCGCTCTGTTCCTCTTGCCTGCGCTTCCGTTTGCCCTTCGCGATCGCAAGATGCGTTTCCTGATCGTTACACTACTTCTTTGTCTCGCGGGAGTTTTTGTTGTGATCTGGTCGGCGCCCCACTATGCCGCGCCGGTTACTTGCGTGATCTACGCGCTGCTCGTGCAAGCTACGCGGCATTTGCGCACGATGAAATGGAAGGCACGTCCGGTAGGCATCGCGTTGTCTCGCGCGCTCCTCGTCCTGCTCGTCCTAAGCGCATCCCTTGGCATTGCACGGCGCTCCTGCGATCCACTGTGGTGGGCGTGCACGGGCGATCCTAGCCGCGTTGCCGTGACGAGAGAGCTCCTGGCCAGACCCGGAAAACACTTGGTCATGGTGCGCTACTCGGAGGATCACAACATCCACGACGAATGGGTGTACAACGGCGCCGACATTGACGGCTCAAAAGTCATCTGGGCCCGCGAACTCGGCGAAGATCAAAACACGAAGCTCTTCGCTTATTTTAGAGACCGCCAAATCTGGCTCGTGGAACCCGACGTCGACAACACCGAAATTAGACCCTATACCCCGCCGATGGACTCCCATCCATAAACGCACCACGCACGCCGTCAGGCCGCGTTTCCTGCAGGAGCGTGCGCTCCAGGAACATTACTCGCAATTCCGACGTTCACTCTTCCACGAACGCTTTTAGCCTCGACAATGCCTGATCCCACTGCGCGGAGACACGATCGAGATATTTCTTGAGTTCATCCATCGGTTCCGGATCAAGTGCAAATAGGCTCTCGCGTCCCGTACGGAAGCTGTGCACAATCTCCGCCCTTTCCAACACTCGAAGATGCTTGGTGATCGCCTGGCGAGTAAGCCTCGAGCCCCGCGTGAGCTGCGAGATCGATCGAGGCTTCCCCCCGCAGAGTTTCGCAACCAGCGATAGGCGCGTCGCGTCGCCCAGCGCAGCAAAGATGCGCGCATGGATCTGCGGCCTGACGATCGTTCGGCTACGGCTTTTGCGCAATGTAGCTCTCGATGTTTTTCATTTGCTCTGTCCAGCCGCCATCGTTCCTACGGAATGCTTCAAGGAAGCGTTCGCTGGGAATTTTATCGAAGCCAGACTCGGTGAGCAGAAGAAGTGTGCCCTTGGCCGTTTTTTCCAGTCTGAACTCAACGAGCGTGGGAGTTTCCTTCGAGTAGTCGATTTTGGGATCGACGGAATAAGGATGCCACGTAAAGGAAAAGAGCCGTTCTGGATCCATCTTCTGCACCACGACCTCCCATTGGACGTGTTCATAGCCAGGATAGGTGATATGACCGCGGGAAATCTGACCCGGAACGAACGGCCCGTCTAATTTGACGCGAAACCATTCGCCGAATTCGCGGTAATCCGTCAGGGCGCGCCAAACGCGCGAAACCGGCGCGGCAAGCTCAATACGCTTTTCGATTCGATTTTCCATTGTTATGCAACCTCTGGGTTGCAGGTTAACATGCGCGGAAATAATAGGCAACCTTTTCGTTGCTCTTTCTCAGTACCCATCGCCCGGAAAAAGCACAATGGCCCAGTGGTTGTCTGTGCTTCCGCTAGCGAGATGCAACCATCAGATTGTTGAGGCCCAACTCGAAGCGGCGATGAAGGCATTTCTGGAAGCCGATACGCTGGAGCATTTGCTGAAGAGTTTCGACAGGAATCCGTTTTTGGTGCTCGTCGCTTTCCATTTCATCGCTGATCAGGTGGAGTGAGTGCAAAACATTCAAAATGGGGTCAACCATCGAAGACGGCCAAGTCATGATTAACGAGCCGCCGGATGCGATCACTCGTTGCGCCTCGCGCAACACTTTTTCTGGCTCGGTGAGATGTTCGAGGACGGCGAGCATCACTACGTGATCGAAGTGTCCATCCGGAAAGGGGAGTGGCGAGCGCAGATCCCCACGCACACGCTGCCAGCGGCCTCGCACCCCATCCGCAACCTGATCGTCAACACCGACACCAGTGGCGATGCGGTCGGAAGCGTAATCCAGAAACGCCGCTTCCAGGCCGCAACCCAGATCGCAGACGCGCGACCCGGGGCGTATATAGGGATAGGCCGCGCGAAAACGCAGCCTGGCGATGAAATGGTCGATCCCGGTATAGGGCATTTATTTTAGGTCGTAGTCGCCGATGTACGTACCGCGGCTGATGCCAAGCATGCTCAGAAAAAAAGACGCGAAAATGATTTGAACGCCGATGAACAGCCACATCGACCAGAAAAGAACTTGGCGAACCTGAGCCAGCGGACCAAAGCCGCTTCTAGCCCACTGCCAGCTGACCCACGCGCAACCTGCGAATCCGGCAAGAAACAACACGCCTCCCAGAAGCAACCCGGTTTCGAGCGTGACGCGTCTTAGAACGCGCTTCAGCGACACCGTGTTGCGATCGAATCGTTCTGCGTAGCTGAACACTTTTGCGAAAGAGCCAATCGAAAGGATCTGCACGCCGAGCAGCGTGAAAATTACTCCGAAAATCATTGTGTGAATATCGAGAACCACGTGCGGCGAGATTTGGCGTGGTCCCGGCAGGAGCCAGAGGACGAGAAACAGGCCAAATAGGACCAGCGACGCGCCAGGCAAGAGAAAGAGCCAGTTCGGCGCGTACAGCAGCATGAATCGCAAATGCCGCCAGCCATCGCGAAAGCTGCGGAGATGTGGCGGCCGCCCGCGCTTGTCGGGCCACAGGGTGATGGGAATTTCCGTGATGCGCGCGCCGAGTTGCGCCGCCTTGATCACAAACTCGGACGCAAATTCCATCCCGGTACTGCGCAAGTCCATGCGGTCGTAGATGGCTCGCGTGAAACCGCGCATCCCGCAATGGCTATCCCCTATGCCAGCGTGAAAAAAAAGATTCAGGAGAGAAGTGAGCGCGGGATTGCCGACATACTTATGATGCCAGGGCATCGCGCCGGGCTTGATTTCTCCACGAAAGCGGTTGCCCATCACGACGTCATAACCCTGACGCCACATCTCGACGAAGCGCGGCACTTCACCGAAGTCGTAGCTGTCATCCGCATCGCCCATGATGATGAATGGGCCGCGCGACGCTGAAATGCCCGCACGCAGCGCCGCGCCGTAGCCGCGTTGCTCCACGCGAACGACGCGCGCGCCGAGTTTTTCGGCGATCTCGATCGAGCCGTCCGTCGAGCCGTTGTCCGCGACGACGACTTCTCCACGCAACCCTGCCGACTGAAAGGATTGCATCGCTTTCTCCACGCAAAAGGAAAGCGAGTTTGCCTCGTTCAAGCACGGGATTACGACCGAGATGTCCACAGGCGGCGCATCGCTGCTCACATCGAGCCGCGTGGTCACTTCTGTCTTCAATATGGGCGCGCGATCTACGGCCAAATGTATGGCCTCCCTATTCTCTTCGATGCTGCATCCAAGCTTCCTCGCGAGAGAACCTTACCCAAAGCGATTCTTCGACTGGCTGACTTCCGGCTTGCATTTTGCCGCGCCGCCATTATGATGGCGGAGTTTCCTCTGCACTCCAGAGACTCCACATTGTCTAACACTTCGGCCGAGTCTTCCACCAGCACCGGCGGCGTAACGGCAGGGGCCACGCGCGGCCGTGGAAACTTGCTGCAAGTGCTCGGCATGTGGTTCGGCATCGCCGCGGCCGTGGGCAATACCATTTCCGCGGGCATCGTTCGAACGCCGGGCGACATTGCCAAACTTCTTCCGAATGCGTGGCTGTTTCTCGGCGTCTGGATCGTCGGAGGAATGTACGCGCTTTTCGGCGCGTCTTCGATGGCGGAGCTGGGCGCATCCATTCCGCGCAGCGGCGGGCAATACAATTTCTCGCGCCGGGCCATCGGCGAATATGCGGGATTCATCGTTGGATGGAGCGACTGGCTCTCGACATGCGGCACCGCGGCCGCGGTCGGTATTGTGATCGCCGAATACAGCGGCGATCTTTTTCCCGTGCTCGCCGGACACGTAAAAATGATAGCTGTTCTGGTCATCGTGGGCTTCGGCGTCTTGCAGTGGCGCGGAATCCGCTGGGGCCGGAGCACACAGCTGATGACCGCGGGGATCAAATCCGCCGCGTTCATTATTTTGGTTATCGCTTGTTTTGCGCTCGGTGGCCACGCGCGCGCCGTTGCTGCGGTTTCAAACAACGTTCTGCCCGCAATGCCTGGCGGCTGGCCGCTCGCCGTGGCCATGATGCTCGGGCTACAGGCCGTCTTCTATACGATTGACGGCTGGGATGGCGTGATTTATTTCGGAGAAGAAGTTCGCAATCCGGGCCGCGACATTCCTCGCGCAATTTTCGGCAGCGTTTTTTCCATCATGGGAATCTATCTGCTGCTGAATCTGGCAGTGCTCTACGTTCTTCCGATGAGCGAAATCGCGGGCAACGATTTTTCCCTGGGCACGGTTGCGATGCGCATCTTCGGCCCGTACGGCGATCCCATCATCCGCTCGATCATGGTCATCTCGATGCTGAGCTGCCTCAATGCCAATCAGCTTTTCTGCTCGCGTACGCTGTACGCGATGAGCTGCGACGGCTTGTTTTTCCGGCCATTCGCGAAAGTCAACGCGGGCGGAACGCCGGCACTTGCGCTTCTCCTGAGCACGATTGCTGGAGTCCTTTTTGTGCTGGGCTCGTTCGAACAGGTGATCGCCATGCTGTCGTTTTTCTTTGTGGCGAATTATACGCTGACCTATACGTCGGTTTTCGTGCTGCGCCGCAAAGAACCGGAGATGGCGCGGCCTTACCGGGCTTGGGGCTACCCGTGGACAACGGGAGTTGCCCTGGCCGCCTCCATTGTGTTTCTTGTCTGCTCCATTCTGACGGACAAGAGAAATGCGCCTCGCGCTTTGTTGATGCTGGTTTTGAGTTACCCGGTGTTTCTCGTTCTGAAATGGGTGTCGCGGAGCAAGAATACGGCCGAAGGCTCGCCTGGTTCTTAGTTGGCCACTTTTTCGGCGACAGTCTTGCCCTGCAAGAAGAGCAGCAGGTAATCCTTCCCTCCTGTCTTGGAATCGGTACCGGACATATTGAATCCTCCGAAGGGATGCGCGCCGACCATCGCGCCGGTGCATTTGCGGTTCAGATAAAGATTGCCCACGTGAAAAGCTTCCTGAGCTTTCTCGAGCTTCGCTGGATTTTTTGAATAAACCGCGCCGGTCAGTCCAAACTCCGTGTTGTTGGCAATTTCGAGCGCGTGATCAAAGTCCCTCGCTTTAATCACTGCAAGGACGGGGCCGAAAACTTCCTCCTGAGCGATGCGGGCTTTGGGATCGACGTCCACAATGACGGTGGGCGGGACAAAGTAGCCGTCTCCAGGGGCACGTTCGCCGCCGAGGACCAGCTTTCCTTCCTTCTTTCCCAAATCAATGTAGCCAAATATCGTTTGCAGCGCGGTTTCGCTCACTACCGGCCCCATATAGTTGGCGGGATCTTCGCTGGGACCCACGGAGATTTTCTTGGCGCGCTCCACAAGTTTGCCGACGAACGAATCGTAAACTTTTTCCGAGACAATCGCACGCGAGCAAGCCGAGCACTTCTGGCCCTGGTAGCCAAATGCCGCTTGCGCAACGCCTTCGACTGCGGAGTCAAGGTCACCTTCTTCATCCACGATGATGGAATCCTTGCCACCCATCTCGAGCACCGTGCGCTTGATCCAGAGCTGGCCGGGAACTTTCCTGCTCGCGTTTTCACTGATGAGCAGGCCGACTTCCTTGGAACCGGTAAAAGCGATGAAACGAGTTTTTGGATTTTTGACTAGGGCGTCGCCGACGGTTTCGCCAGGTCCCGTAAGAAAGTTCAACGCTTCCTTGGGCACGCCGGCTTCATAGAATGTCTCAACGACTTTTGCGGCAACGAGCGGCGATTCCTCCGACGGCTTGAGTACGACAGTGTTTCCGGTGACCAGCGAGGCCGCGGTCATTCCTGCGGCAATGGCTGCGGGGAAATTCCAGGGTGGAATCACGGCTCCAACACCAAGCGGAATATATTTGAGATAGTTTTTTTCGCCCTTCATGGGAACAACAGGGTGGGGGCCGGCAAGGCGAAGCATCTCGCGGCAGTAGAACTCAAGAAAGTCGATGGTCTCGGCGGTGTCGGCGTCAGCTTCGGCCCATGACTTCCCGACCTCATAACAAATCCAAGCCGAGAGCTCGAACTTACGCTTCCGAATAATGTCCGAGGCGCGCAAAAGAATCTCCACACGCTTTTCAGCGGGCACTTGCTTCCAGGAGTCGAACGCTTTATAGGCAGCTTCGACTGCTTGATTGGCGTGATCGGCTGCGGCTTCTTGAAAGACCCCGAGAACCTGCGACGGGTGCGATGGATTGGCCGACGTGCGCTTCGCGGTGGTGATGACTTTCTGGCCGCCAATATACATGGGGTATTCGCGGCCGAATTCCGAGGCGACTTTTTTCAGCGCGTCTTCCATGCCTTTGCGGTTTTCCGGCTTCGAAAAATCGACAAAAGGCTCGTTGGTGAACGCGGAAAGGTGGATTTTGGCTTCAGCAGTGGCCACGGCGCATTCCTCCTCGAAGGGCAATCAAGTGATTGTACTGCGAGCGCCGAATGCACGACAAGGATTTGCCCCCTGGAATTCGCCGGAAACCGTTCGGCCAGCCCAGCGTGTTTTGGCAGCGAGCGAGGCAGACTGATGCGTTGACTTGGCTCGGACCGGCAACCTAAGATGACCGGACCATGGCGGAACCCCAACCACCACTCATTGGGCAGACCCTTTCGCACTACCGCATCACGGAAAAGCTCGGCGGCGGCGGGATGGGTGTCGTCTACAAGGCCGAAGATACTCGCCTGCACCGGTTTGTCGCGCTGAAATTTTTGCCAGACGACGTGGCCAGCGATCCCATGGTTCTGGGCCGATTTCAGCGCGAAGCACAAGCCGCCTCGGCGCTTAACCACCCCAATATCTGCACGATTCACGACTTCGGTGAGAAGAATGGCAAAGCCTTCATCGGCATGGAGTTTCTCGATGGCATGACGCTGAAGCACAAGATCCAAGGGCAACCATTGGAACTGGACGAGCTTCTTGTACTCGCCATAGACGTCGCAGACGGGCTGGACGCCGCTCATGCCGAAGGCATCGTTCATCGTGACATCAAGCCGGCGAACATTTTCGTCACCAAGCGCGGTCACGCAAAAATATTGGATTTTGGACTGGCTCAGGTCGTTCCTGGGTCTTCAGCGGCAATTTCCGGAGCGAAAACGCAGACGGATTCGACGGAGGAACTATTCCTGACGAGGCCCGGAACTGTGCTGGGCACGGTGACTTACATGTCACCGGAACAAGTGCGGGCCAAGCCGCTCGATTCCCGCACCGACCTTTTTTCGTTTGGCGTGGTGTTGTACGAGATGGCGACGGGCATGCTTCCCTTCCGCGGCGCAAGTACGGGGATAGTCTTTGATGCGATTCTGAACCGCGCGCCAATCCCGGCATCGCGCGTGAATTCCAATGTCCCGGCCAAGCTTGAGGACATCATCAACCGGGCGCTCGAGAAAGACCGGGAGTTGCGCTACCAAAGCGCCAAAGAGATGCGGGCGGAACTCCTGCGCCTGAAGCGCGACATCGATTCGCTAGCCACGGGCGTCGCGATTTCCGGATCGATTGCCTCGGGAGAAGAGGGCAGCCAGCTGGCCAGTGCGGCGCGACTCGCGCCAAGCTCCGTTTCCTTGCCCGCTGGGCCGGCTAGTCAGGATTCCCAGGCAGCTTCTGTTCCATTGTCTCCCGCAGCCTGGAAGAAAAACTGGATATTCCTGCTTGCCGCGGCGGTGACCGTCGCCGCTTTGCTGATTGCCGGCGCGTTTTATTTTGGCTCGCATCAGAGCAAAGGCCTGACGGAGAAAGACACTGTCGTCCTCGCGGACTTCTCGAATAGCACGGGCGATGCTGTATTTGACGACACACTGAAGACGGCTCTCAGCGTTTCGCTGAGGCAATCGCCCTTCCTCAACGTGCTCTCCGACAACAAAGTCGCGGCCACGCTGCAACTGATGTCGAGTCCCGCGAACAGCAATCTGACTCCCCCCGTTGCAAGAGAGCTTTGCCAGCGCGCGGATGGCAAGGCGTTTATCGCAGGGTCCATCAGCAATCTCGGTAGCCAATACGTTCTGGGATTGAAAGCGGTGAACTGCCAGAGCGGTGACGTCCTCGCCCAACAGTTGTCTACTGCGCCAGCGAAAGAAAAAGTGCTCGACGCGCTGGGGGAATCGGCTTCAGGGCTGCGCCGGCAACTCGGCGAATCGCTGGCCACGGTGCAGAAATTCGATGTGCCGCTGGCGGAGGCGACGACCTCGTCTCTTGACGCATTGAAAGCGTTTAGTCTCGGCGAAAGGGCGTATCGCGAAAAAGGCCCTTCGGCGGCGCTGACCTATCACCTGCACGCCATCCACCTGGATCAAAATTTCGCGATGGGTTATCGCGAGGTTGGAGCGGATTACGAAGGTCTCGGCGAATTGGGCCGCGCGAGCGAGAATTACGCCAGAGCCTTCGAGCTTCGCGGTCGCGCCAGCGAACGCGAAAAACTGGTCATCACCGCGGACTACTACTCCACCGCGACGGGAGAACTGGAAAAAGCGGCCGATACTTATAAGGAATGGATTTCCAGCTACCCGCGCGAGTACCGCGCCCATCTCGACCTCGGCCTCGTTTACAGCGCGCTGGGAGACTATTCCAAAGGTTGCGATGCGTACCGCGAAAGCCTTCGCATCGCTCCCGATGCGGGTGGCCCTTACAGTGATCTGTCCAACAGCTTGCTGGCCTTGCAGCGCTTCGAGGATGCCCGCGGGACTATTCAACAGGCGCAGGCGCGAAAGGTCGACGGCCTGCTCTCGCACAGCGCTTTGTACGCGCTGGCCTTTCTCGGAACGAATACCGCGGCGATGGCGGAGCAGCAGCATTGGTTTGCCGGCAGTTCGAACGAGAACGTGGGGTTTTCGCTCGCCTCCGATACAGAGGCGTACGCCGGGCATCTTCGAAAGGCCCGCGAATTGACCCGGCAGTCTGTGATCGCGGCGGCTAGCGCGGACAGCAAGGAGAACGGCGCTGTGTGGGAGGAAAATGCCGCGCTGCGGGAAGCAGGTTTTGGCAATTTCGCCGAGGCGACGCGGTTGGCGGCGGAAGGATTGAAGCTCACGACTGCCAGCCAGGGCGTGCAGATCGAAGCAGGCCTCGCGTTTGCAATGTCCCGTGACGCGGCTCACGCGCAATCCATTGCCGGCGATTTGAACAAGCGCTCGCCGCTGGATACGCAGGTGCAATCACTCTGGATTCCGACCATTCGTGCGCAACTGGCGCTGAATGCCAATAATCCTGCGCAAGCGATTCAGGAACTGCAGGCCGCGGCACCCATTGAATTGGGACAAATCGGGTTCGTCGCGAACATTTCGTGCCTCTATCCGGTCTATGTTCGGGGGGAAGCGTACCTGGCTTCGGGGGACGGCGCGGCCGCCGTGGCCGAGTTTCAGAAAATCCTGGATCATAGCGGTATCGTCTGGAATTGCTGGACCGGAGTGCTGTCACATCTGGGCCTCGCTCGCGCGAACGCGCTCGAAGCAAAATCCTTGCAGGGAGCCGATGCGGACGCCGCGCGGGGGCGCGCGCTTGCCTCGTACACAGAATTCCTGACGCTATGGAAGAATGCCGATCCTGAGATTCCCGTTTTGAAGGAAGCGAAAGCTGAGTACGCGCAGTTGCAATGATTTTTTTCCGGCTAAGAGAAGAGCATCAGCGCACCGCCCTGCCTACCCAATCTAGCCGGATATTCCATTCTGCGGCAAAGAAGAAAGCGCAGACGGGCACGGCGTGGCGTGCCCTACGCGGCCAGCTCGCGCGTGGCTTCGGCGAAGATCTTCGTGTGCAGGTCGATATCGGACTCGGTCGTGGCGGGGCACATTAGCGCCATATTGTGGAACGGCGTGAGGAGGACGCCGCGGTTGAGAGTGTAGAGGTGGAGGAAGCGCTCGAGTTCGAAATCCGCGGCCGCGGCGGATTCGCCCCCATTGCGCGGCGCGTTCGGAACAAAAGTATATTCCGCTCGAGCGCCCAGCCGAGCGACATTCCAGGAAAGACCGCTGGCGAGGATTTGTTCGGCGACGGCGTCGGCGAAGCGCCTGGCAAGTGGGATCATATGCCCAAAGGCCGCGGGTGTAAGGATGTGTTCGAGCGTCGCGCGCATGGCGGCAAGCGAGAGCGCGTTGCCGGCGAGCGTGCCGCCTATGCCGCCGACGTCCACATCCTCAAGATGAAGCCTCGCGGAGATGCGTTGGGCAACTTCTTCCGTGACGCCGTAGGTGGCACCAGGAATGCCGCCGCCGATGGGCTTTCCGAAAACGAGAATATCAGGTTGCAGATTCCATTCGCGCGTGCAGCCGCCGGGGCCGGCGCAGATGGTATGCGTTTCGTCAGCGATAAGAAGGGTGCCGTAGCGGCGACACAGATCGCGCGCGGCAGACCAATAGCCGTCGTCAGGCAGGATGATACCGACATTAGTCATCGCTGGCTCCGCGAGCACGCAGGCGACGTCGTGTTGCTTCAAACCGTCTTCGAGGGCCTGCAAATCGTTGAATTCGACGACGCGCGTGGTTTCAGCGGGATTCACGGGCGGGCCGATGTTGCCGCGGCGCGGACCGACCACCCCATCGTGAAGCGAGACGAAAGTTTCATCGACTGTGCCGTGATAACAGTAATGGAAGACGAGAATCTTGGGACGCCGCGTGATCTCGCGCGCGATGCGAATCGAGAAACGGTTGGCATCGGTGGCCGTGAGCGTGAATTGCCAGAACGGAAGGCCGAAACGGCGCTGCAGATCTTCGCCAACCCACAGCGCGTCTTCCGTGGGAAGCATGAGGGTGATGCCTGCGCGGACGCGGCGGGCGACCACATCGGCAACGACGGCAGGCGAGTGGCCGGTCATGGCCCCGGTATCGCCGAGGCAGAAGTCGACATAGTCGTGGCCATCGACATCTGTGAAGTGCGCGCCGCTAGCGGATTTTACAAAGACTGGGAATGCGCCGGCCCACTTGTTCATCCAATTCATCGGCACGCCGCCGAGGAGAGAGGATTGGGCTCGAAGATACAATTCGGCGGAGCGCGGATGATCGGCGACGAAGCGTTTTTCTTCGCGTAGGTGAAGCGTCAGAAGACGAGTGCGGTCGATGGGGATCATACGCCTGACACGCAATTCAGCTGACTCGCTGCAACCCCCGCTTGATTCCGCCCCGAACTACATCGCCGTATCTTCCTTCGGGAAGGTTATTCATCTCGGCTGCTGCCAACTCGTAGTGTCTCCTGGCTTCTTCCGAATTGCCAAGATCTTCGTAAGACTTTCCCATGTTCAAGTAGAGAGAGGGATAGAAACCTTGAACTCGCTGATCATTCACAGCATCCGCGCGGTCCAGTGCTTCCTTATTCCATCGCAGAATTTCCTCGGGAGTTTTCTGGTGCCTCGCAACATAGTGGGCTGCGATGCAAGCGTCATAGTCGTTCTTGCTCTGCTCCCACGCTTGGACGAAAAGCATGTGTGCTTCGTCATTTCTGCCTTCCCTTTCTGCCTTCATTCCCTCGGCACAAAGTTTGATGACCGGATTGTTGGGATCCATAGACGCCCCATCTCGTCGAAAGATTAGAATCTAGCGATGACAATTACCGCAAGTCGCGGATAATTTCGCGGGCGGCATTAGCGCCGGATGACCCGGTCAGTCCGTTGCCGGGATGCGTGCCGGAACCGCAGAGATACAGCCCGCGGATGGGCGTTTTGTAGCGGGCCCAATCCAGCACGGGGCGCATCGTGAAAAGCTGATCAAGGGCGAGCTCGCCGTGGAAAATATGGCCACCTGTAAAACCGTAAATCGTTTCGAGGTCGTGCGGAGTGATGACCTGCATATGCTCAATGAGACCGGGGAGATTAGGGGCGTATTGTGCGAGAGTTTTGACGACCGTGTCGCCCAAATCTTTGCGGCGCGCGTCCCAGTTCGATTCAGACTTGACGATCGTTTTGCCGTCTGCCGAAGCGCCGGCAAGCTTGAAGGGAGCAAATTGTACGTAAGCCGAAAGGACGTGTTTGCCTTCCGGCGCAAGCGACGGATCGAGAAGCGTAGGAAGCGTGACTTCGAGATACGGCGCTGAGGAGAATTCACCGTATTTGGAAGCGTCGAAGGCCCGCTCGAGATAGTCGATCTCCGGGCCGATGTGAATCCGGCCGGAGAGCGAATTGAGAAAACCTTCGACGGGGTCGAGAGACGTAAAAACGGGAAGACCTCCAAGAGCGAGATGAACCTTGGCGACGGTTCCTGCGGCGCGAACGTTGCGGATGCGCAGAGCAAAAGTGGGATCGAGCTGGGTGGGATCGAGCAGCTTGAAAAACGTGCGCTTGGGATCGACGCCGGAGACGACAGCTTCGGCGACGATCTCTTCCCCATCGGCGAGAACGAGTCCCGCGACGGCACCGTCCTTAATGCGGACAAGCTGAACCTCGGCATTTGTGCGGATTTCTACGCCGGCCTTGCGGGCGGCATCGGCGAGGGCTCGCGTAAGCGAGCCAAGTCCGCCGCGCGGAAATGCGGCTGAGCCAACGGGATGCGAATCCGCGGCGGCACGGAGCAGGAGGACGGCCGTCGAGCCGGCGGACCAGGGGCCCAGCGCGGTGCCAAAGATGCCGCGAGCCGCAATGACGGCGCGAAGCAGATCCGTTTCGAAAAATTCCGAAACGAAATCGGCAACAGCCATGGGCCCCCAGCGGAGCAGATCGAAGATCCCGTGCTTGCCTAGGCTGCGGACGCTGCGACCAGCCTTAAAAAGATTCCAGAAATCCTCAGGAGAGGGCGAGTCGATAGCAGGCGGGGTGATGGAAACGATCTCGCCAATAACGCTGAAAAGATGATCGAGCGTTTCGGCAAATTGCGCGTACTTCGCGGCGTCTCTTTCGGAGTGGCGGGCAATTTCGGCGGCAGTCTTGGCGTGCTCGTTATAGAAGAGAAGCGACTTGCCGCCGGGAGCGGGAGCGAAAACGCGCGGATCGGGGCGCAATATTTCGCAGTCGAGTTTGTGGAACTCCAGGTCGCGGGCGATGTCCGCGCGAAGCGGTCCGATCGTGTGCGAAAGAGTGGAAGCGTGAAATCCCGGATGAAATTCTTCGGTGATGGCTCCGCCGCCAACCATTTCGCGGCCCTCAAGAACGAGCGGCTTGAAACCACCTTTAGCGAGATAAAATGCGGTGATCAGAGCATTGTGGCCGCCGCCAATGAGAGCTACGCGCTGTCCGATAGGCATGTTTAGTTCTTGCTCCCGCGCGAACGAGAGGATTTTTTCCAATCTTTGAGGATGACCTGGCTGGCGATGCGGCCGGGAGCGCCCATGATGCCGCCACCGGGATGCGTGGCGGATCCGCACATATAAAGGTTGTCGATGGGAGTGCGGTAGTAGGCCCAGCCGGGAACGGGGCGGAGAAAAAAGAGTTGCTCGAGAGAGAGCTCTCCCTGGAAAATATTGCCTTGTGTGAGGCCAAACTCACGCTCAAGGTCCAGCGGCGTAAGAATCTGGCGCCCGGTGATAACTTTTTTGATGTTGGGGGCATGCTCGGCGATGGCGTTGATAACAGCGTCGCCAAAGGCTTCGCGCTGTTCGTCCCACGTTCCCTTGGCGAGTTTGTACGGGGCGTATTGCACGAAGCAGGACATCACATGCTTGCCCGGAGGGGCGACACTCGGATCGGTCAGGCTGGGAATAACAATATCTATATACGGCTTGCGCGAAAAATTGCCGTACTTTGCGTCGTCATACGCGCGCTCCATGTATTCGATGCTGGGAGAAATGGAAATCGCTCCTCGAAGATGCGCGCCCGGCCCAGGCAAACACTTGAAATCGGGAAGTCCATCGAGAGCGAGATTTACCTTGCCGGAGGAGCCGCGAAATTTGTAGCGCCGCACGCTTTCCAGAAAATCCCCGGGAAGTTCACTGGGATCAAGGAACTTCTCAAACGTCAGATGTGGATCGACGCTGGAAGAAACAACGTTGGCGAAAACTTCTTCACCGCTTTGCAAAGCGACGCCGCGGGCTCGTCCATTCTTGACGAGAATTTTCGCGACGCCCGCCTGTGTGCGAATTTCCACTCCGGCCTCGCGCGCCGCATCGGCTATTGCAGTCGAAATAGCCCCAGTCCCGCCCCGGCTAAAGCCCCAGGAGCGAAACGCACCGTCGATTTCGCCCATGTAATGATGCAAGAGAACGTACGCGGTCCCCGGCGAGCGAATCCCTAGAAAAGTCCCAATGATGCCCGAAGCCGACATCGTAGCCTTCAGCACATCGGTCTCAAACCACTGGTCGAGAAAATCGGCCGCGCTCATGGTCATCAACTGAACAAGCGTATAGCGCTCTTCCGAAGAGAGGCTGCGAAAACGCTGCATAAGGAAATGAAGTTGCTTCAGGTCGCCGGGCTTGAGCGTCGTGGGATCGGGCGGAATCATCGAGAGCAGCGGCTTCACGAAGCGGCACATCGGCGTCATCATTTTCGAAAATTCATCGTACGCCTCGGCGTCAACGCGCGAGTGACGACGAATTTCGCGCTGCGTGCGCGCGTGGTCGTTCATGCGCCAGAGGTGATTGCCATTAGCCATCGGCGTGAACGTGCCGTCAAGCGGAAGGATTTCGAGCCCGTGGCGAGGCAGGTCCAGCTCACGAATGATTTCCGGGCGAAGCAGCGATACGACGTAGGAACATTCCGAGAAGAGAAACCCGGGAATAATTTCCTCAGTAACGGCCGCTCCGCCGAGAACATGCCGCCGCTCGAGCGCGAGCACCTTCTTCCCTGCTTTGGCAAGGTAAGCTGCATTCACAAGCCCGTTGTGTCCGCCGCCAATGACAATGACATCGTAATGCCGCGCCATGCAGAATGACCCCGCTAAGAACACACAATGAAGCTGCGATGCGATTGGAAGACGGGACATTTTACTGGCAGCCGCCATGGCACACAAGGGCTTGAGAAAATCGCGTGAAAACCGGGAAAAAGGAGAATTGCCGAGCTGGAATGCGTTGGTTGGCGGCTCGGGAATTGAGGAGGACAAAAAAAAGAGAGCGCGCGATGGAACGGCTGAAAAGAGCTCCCAATGCCGGAAAACCAGCGAGCGTAGGACCTCTTCTGGCGCAGCTGGAATCTCAACGGAAAACTGGGAAGAGTCTGATCAAGGCCAGGCCGGGAAATCAGGTTTATTTCACTTCGCTGTTTTTGCAATTGGCGCCCGCTCCCGACCCCGCCAAGGGGCCAAGGATCGGAGCGCTACCCAGGGGATCGAGAATCAAGGTGCATCCGTGAAACGACAGCGTCTCCCTGATGAAAACGCAAGAACGGCCGCCCATATTTCCTCGAGAAAAAGTCCCGTTCACCCCATCTTGCCGAGGCCGCAACTTCCGGTCGCCGACGCTCATGACGGAGACTGATGAGACGTGCGGTGTTGAGGAGCGCTATTTTGCGGCCGGTGGATATTTCGGCGGAATTTCTGCGTAACCCGGCGCTGCAGTTTTGAGGTTGGGGGAAACAGAAGCCTTGGCATCGCCTATCGCCCAGCGAATTCCGCCCGCCAGCAAATTCAGGTGGAATGGATTTTGCCAATTCTCGGCGCGGTCACCGATGGCGTTGTAGAACACTCTGCCGCGTCCCTCCATACGCGCCCAGACGACGGGATACGGCGCGCGCTTGTAAGCGTTGCCATTCATCGTCGAAGTATCCAGCGTGCAGATTGCGTGTAAATCCGGCGCAAAATCCTTCATCGAATACCATTCCTCCATCAAGCTGACAGGTGAAGGAACTCCCTCAAGGCCCGGGAAACTGGGATCGCTGATGATCACGTTGGCAGTCTGCAGCCGCGGATCGTTCTGTTGACCATGGATAATGAATTCGCCGCCGATCATCCGAATGTAAGGATCGGATTCGTCTCCATGGGCGATGTAGCGATTCGCCAGATCGGGTGTGTCGGGCGGCGTGTGAAACGTGTCAGTCGCGGCATGAATCCCGACGAAGCCGAGGCCGTTACGGACCGCGTCGAGAAAAACCTGCTTGCCTTGGGCAGACATGGGCGGATTCTTGTCAGTGCCTTCCTGTGTGAGGTCGCCGGTCGTGAAAAAGACCACAGCGGCGTACCCGTGAAACTCCTTCGAGTCAAAAATGCGGCCGTCCTTCGAGGCCATGAGATCGAAATGGTTTTGCGCCGCGAAACCACGGATCGCGGTTTCGGCAATGCTGGGTTTGCCATCCGTCACTTTGATGACGGCGTGTTCGAAACCCGACGATTTCGTGAACAGTAAGACAGACTTGTTTTTTGCGGCACTGGCCGGATAGGAAAGCAGAAGCCCAGCGCCGGCGGCCGCCGTGGTGCGGATAAAGTCGCGTCGAGTCGAAAGTGAGTTCATTTTGTATGTCCGTGGCGATCGAAGATTATAATCCTTCTTTGTCAAACCATCCTGAATGGAAGACGGCGTAGTCTACTGCTAGCGGCAGAAGCGGGGCAAGCGAACAAACCTGGCCCACTTGTTTTCCGTATTTCCCCACAGCTCCACGAGCGCCGCCCCTGGCCTGTTCCGCCAATCACGAAAGGAAACACTGTATCTCCATTCTTGTGGGATACTCTGCCCGTCGAAAGAGCGCGAATTCCGGTTCAAGTCACGTGAAGAACTGTTCGAGAAAACTTGCTCATGCCACCTTCGTCCGGCCAAACATTTTCTGAATCGGAACGCATCCCCCGTCGCAGGTGGGCGATCGCGTGTCTGCTCGGCTTCGGAGTCCTCGTCAACTACTTCGATCGCGTAAACCTTTCCGTCTCGAAGGACGCGCTCGACGCCGCCTTCGGCATTTCCGCCGTGACGTTCGGATACCTGTCGAGTGCTTACAATTGGACGTACGCGGCGCTCCAACTCCCGTCCGGCTTGCTGCTCGACCGCTTTGGAGTAAAGAAAGTAGGCCGCTACAGCACGATTCTCTGGGCCATCGCTTCTTTTGGCGCGGCCGTCTCCACGGGGATCGGCGGCTTTCTCGCCGCACGGCTCTTCCTGGGCATCGGCGAAGCACCCACGTTTCCTGCGAATTCGAAGGCCGTCGGCTACTGGTTTCCGAAGCAAGAACGAAGCCTTGCGACGGCCATCTTCGACTCGATGGCCAAACTTTCTTCCGCCATTGGAGTCCCGTTGCTTGGCATCCTGCTTCTGCATTTTGGCTGGCGATGGAGCTTCGCCGCGACAGGATTCATCAGCGTCCTATTTTTCGTTTTGTTTTACGCGTTCTATCGGAACCCCAGCGAAGATCGGCGGCTTTCAGATGCCGAGCGGCATTTCATCGCCAAGGGCGGAGCGCAGCCCGAAGATCGTGCGAAGGCGGCGAAAGGAGCGCCACTCTGGTATTTGCTTCGGCAGCGGAGGGTTTGTGGATTGGCGCTCGGATTTGCCGGTTATAATTACACTTTCTACCTGCTCCTGACCTGGCTGCCTTCCTATTTCCTTGCCGTCCACAATGTGGATTTGCTGCACTCCGTTGCTTACACCAGCGTGCCCTGGCTGTTCGCAACTCTCACGGATCTCATCGTCGGTGGATGGCTCGTCGATGCACTGATCCAGAGCGGCCGGAACGCCGTGCGCGTTCGTCAGGTGGTTCTCATCGGCGGGACCAGCCTCGGACTCGGCATCCTCGGCGCTGCGCATGCCCAAAGCGCCGCTGCGGCACTCTTCTGGATCAGCCTCTCTATCGGAGGATTGTCCGCGGCTTCGCCGGTGGGATGGTCCATCCCCTCGCTCATCGCTCCAAGAGAAAGCGTCGGCACTGTTGGCGGAATCCTGAATTTCAGCAATCAGCTTGCGGCAATCGCCGCCCCCATCGTCACAGGGTACGTTGTCCAGACGACGCATGCCTATTCATGGGCTTTTGTCGTGGCAACCGCCATTCTTCTCATCAGCATTGCGGCCTATATTTTTCTGCTTGGAAGAATGGAGCCCGTGCCGGAACCCGCGTGATTCCCTAAAACTCAGGGAACTCCGTTTGCAGCATTCGGCGCGAGTTGATTCTTCGCTCATGTTTTTGCCGGCGCGGCCTACTCTGGTTTTAGAGAATTGTCCGCCACACTCTTTGTAGACTCGACCAGTGCCCGCGTCGCACCCGTCGAAATCCCGCCATCCACAAGCAATGTCTGTCCTGTTATATATCTGCTGGACTCCGCGGCGAGAAATACAACCGCGGCGTCCAGATCCTGGGGCTGGCCTGGACGTTTCAGCGGAATGCGGTCGCAAAGATATTCAACCCATTCCTTGTTTTCATACAAAACTTTGTTTTGTTCTGTGCGAAACCATCCCGGCGCAAGGCAGTTCACTGTGACGCCGTGCTTGCCCCAGTCGTCCGCCAAACTCATCGTCAACTGCTTCACGCCGCCGCGGCTCGCTCCATAGGGAGCTAGACCCGCATAGCCCGCAACCGTCGTCACGGAGCCAATATTTATGATGCGCCCATAACGGCGCGCAATCATCCGGCGCGCCACAGCCTGAGCGACAAAGAAACTGCCACGTAGATTGGTCTCGAGAATCAAGTTCCAGTCTTCCCACGTCACATGGAGCGCCGGCTTGCGCACATTGCATCCGGCGTTGTTCACCAGAATATCCAAATGCCCAAAAGCTGCCTCCGCTGCTGCGACCATTTTCTCGATGCTTTCGTGGCTGCGGACATCCAGCTCCGTGCAAAAGGTCCGGCGGCCGATCGCCTTTATCTCTGCTTCAAATGGCGCTAGCCGATGGACGTCGCGGCTGGTCAGCACAAGATCTGCGCCCGCTTTCGCCAGCGCCCGCGCCATATATTGTCCGAGCCCCCGGCTTGTTCCCGTGACGAGCGCAACGCGGCCGCTTAGGTCGAACAGCCCATCGCTCACGAAGCCTTCTCCGGCGAAAGTATGACCTTCATCAGGTTGGGCTCGCGCGCGTAGAGTCTTTCAAACCAGCGCGGACCATCTTCCAGAGGCGCGATGGCGGTGATCAAAGGCTTTACCTGAATCGCACCGCTTGCCAAAAGTTCAATCGCCCGCGGATATTCCCCGGAGGATGCGCATGATCCTTGCAGCCGAATTTGACGCGTGACCACTTTTTGCAGCGGCAGCGTCACTTCCGGCGAAATATTTCCGACCAGGACGACTATCCCCCCTTTCCGAACGCTTTCGATACTCGCTTTCACAGTTTCGTTTCTTCCCACCGCTTCGATCGCCAGGTCCACCCCCACTCCGTCTGTCAATTGCCTGACTTGCTCGGCTACATCCACCTCCGAAGACAAAACAGCCGTTGCGCCGACGTCCGCAGCCAGCTTGAGCCGCGTCGGATCCAAATCCGCGACATACACGCGCGCGCATCCCGCGACTCGCAGCGCCTGCAGAGTGAGCAAGCCGATCATCCCGGCTCCGAGCACTAATGCTGTGCACCCCGAAGAAACCTCCGCGAGAGAAACGCCATGAAGAGCAACGGACACAGCCTCAAGCATGGCCGCTTCACTAAAGGAAAGACTCTCCGGCAAGCGATAAAGAATCCGCGAAGGAACCGCGACATATTCCGCAAAAGCCCCGGGGCGGCGGAACTCCCCGCAGGAAACGCCCAGCACCTGCCGGTTATCACAGAGATTCACGTCGCCGCGACGGCAGTTGTTGCAAGTGCCACAAAAAATCGTTGAGTCAAACGTGACTCGGTCACCCACCGCGAATCCGCGGACTCCATCGCCCAGCGCCGTGATGGTTCCAGCCGCTTCATGCCCCATAACGATCGGCGGAATGCGCCGTCCAGAGGATCCGTCGTAACCGTGGACGTCACTCCCGCAGATTCCGCAAGCCGCCACACGGACAAGCACTTCGCCGTTGCCTGGCGACGGTCTCGGCAAATCCGCGATTTCCAGGTGCTTGTACTCCGAAAGCAAAAGAGCTTTCATCAAAACGTCCGATCCTTATTCACAGCGAAACTCCCCGTTTCCATGGAATAAAATCGTCTTGCGAGAGCAACTCCGCTTTCGTGCGGGCTTCCCCGCTAACAACCTGAACCACGCGCTCCAAAATCGTTTCGCCCATTTTCTCGATGCTGGTCTCTCCGGTAATGACGCTGCCCGCGTCGATATCGATAATGTCGGACATGCGCTGCGCGAGTTTCGAATTCGTCGAGATTTTTACAACCGGCGCGATCGGATTACCCGTAGGCGTCCCCAATCCCGTCGTAAACAAAATCACGTTCGCCCCGGCTCCCACTTGCGCGGAGACGGATTCCACGTCGCTCCCCGGCGTGCACTGCAAGTTCAATCCCGGCTCGGTGCAATATTCCGGATAGTCCACCGCCGCAGTAATCGGAGACGTCCCGCCTTTCTTCGCCGCTCCCGCGGATTTCATCGCATCCGTCAGCAATCCGTCCCGAATATTGCCAGGGGAAGGATTCATTTCAAAACTCGCACGCACTGCTTTTGCGCGAGCCGCATAGTCCCTCATCAAATTAGCGAAGCGGTCTGCAACCTCTTTGCGTACGCAGCGATCGATCAGTTGCTGCTCCACGCCGCATAGCTCTGGAAACTCCGAAAGAATTCCGATGCCTCCGAGTGCCGCCACGATGTCCGAGACGTGGCCGATGGCCGGATTCGCCGAGAGCCCGGAGAAACCATCCGACCCCCCGCATTGCAAGCCGAGCGTGAGTTTCGACAAAGGGGCAGGCTGTCGCGTGATTTTGTCCGCCTCCACCATTCCCAAAAACGTTTCGCGGATAGCTCTGCTCAGCATCGCGGCTTCCGAAGCGCTCTTCTGCTGCTCGAAAATGAGCACTGGCTTCTTGAAATTCGGATCCCGCCGATTGATCTCCTCAAGCAGCATCGGAACTTGCGCGTGCTGGCAGCCGAGACTCAAAACCGTGGCCCCGGCAACGTTCGGATGGTGAATGTAACCCGCCAGCAACCCGCAGAGGTTCCTCGCATCCTCGTGCGTCCCGCCGCACCCGGCTTCGTGTAGTAAAAACTTGATGCCATCCAGATTTTTGAAAGTTCTGGGAGTAGCGCTGGCCCGCTGCATTTCGCCAAATGTCGCGCGCTTCAACTCCTCCGACTTCCCTTCCCTATAAAGCCGGGCAAGCTCAGCAACCTGGCTGCGGTAAATTTGCGGAGCTGCAAAGCCCAATTCTTCCTCAAACGCCTGCTTCAAGACCGCAAGGTTGCGGTTTTCGCAGAAAACCAGCGGAAGAACCAGCCAGTAATTCCGCGAACCTACCTGTCCATCGTCTCTGTGGTATCCAAGAAAGGACTTGTCCGCCCATGCGGAAACATTCGGCGGAGCCCAGCGAGGGCCGGCGCTCTCCCTCTCGTGGAAAGAAGCGGCGGCATGGCGAATATTGCGAGTCGAGAGCAAATCTCCGCGCCGAAGATTCTCAAGCGTGTGGCCCACCAGGACGCCGTACATAGTAATGTCGCCGCCGGCGCTCACGTCTTGCGTGACGAACTTATGTTTGGCCGGCACGTCGGACAGCAAAACGCAGTCGCTGCCCGAATAGCTTATGGTTTCGCCCTTGCGCAAATCGGTCAGTGCGACGAGAACGTTGTCCCGCGCATCCAGCCCCAGAACTCTTGCCTGTGTTGATCCGTTCCCAGACATTTGCATACCACCCTTATCCGCGTCGCTGTTCCTCATTCTATCCGGGTCGCTCCACACGCGCTAGGGCACCCGCCGGCGCAGGACGGCTTGCTAGCGCGCGAAGTTCGCACCTATAATCCCGTTTCGCCTCTGCGGCTCCTGCCGCGGAAGAAACTCGGAGGCTTCGTGCCCGTCGGAACTGCATTTCATGAGAAAACGCTTGCACTGTGCGAGAGCCTGAATTATCGCGAATGGTCGGGCTATTACACCGTCAGCGTGTACGAGATGCACCACGAGCACGAATACAATGCCATCCGCAATTCCGCCGCGCTCATCGATATCTCTCCTCTCTTCAAGTACCGCATCACGGGCAACGATGCTACTCGCTTCGTGAACCGCGTCATTTCGCGCGATATCAACAAAGTGGCGATCGATCAGGTCATTTACTGCTGCTGGTGCGATCCCGAAGGAAAAGTCATCGACGACGGCACCATCACTCGCCTCGGCGAAAATGACTACCGCTGGACGGCCGCGGATCCGAGCTTGCGCTGGTTTCAGCAAAATGCACTCGCGCTCGACGTGAAAATCGAAGACATTTCCGAACAAATCGCCGCTCTGGCGCTGCAAGGGCCGACGTCAGGAAAGCTGCTGCGCGCAGTGACGGATGCAGACGTTGCCAATCTGAAGTATTTTCGCGTGACGCGCGGCCAAATCGCTGGCGTGCCCGTAGATATTTCGCGGACCGGTTATACGGGAGATCTCGGCTTTGAAATTTGGATGCCCTGGAAAAACGGCGGAAAAGTCTGGGATGAACTGATCAAGAAAGGCAAAGCGTTCGACATTCACCCGGCGGGAATGATTGCCCTGGATATCGCGCGAATCGAAGCCGGCCTGATTTTGATCGAGGTGGATTACACCTCCAGCAAAAAGGCGCTCATCGCGTCGCAAAAGTTTTCGCCGGCAGAGATTGGGCTCGGAAAACTGGTTGACCTGAAAAAAGACAACTTTGTCGGCCGCGAAGCCCTGGCGCGAGAAAAGAAAAACGGCGGCCCCGAGCGCGCGCTCGTGGGCCTGGAGATCAATTGGAACGAGGTGGAAACGCTGTTCGACAAAATGGGGATGGCACCGCAGGTGCCTAGCGTGGCGTCGCGCGTAGCCGTACCTGTCTATCGCGGCGGCAAGCAAGTGGGAAAAGCTACTTCAACGACGTGGTCGCCGACGCTCAAAAAAATGATCGCGCTTGCCTGCGTGAATCGGGATCAATCGTCGGTGGGCGCCACGGTGAACATCGAGATGACCGTCGAGGCGGTCCGGCACACGGTCTCAGCAAAAGTTGTGGCCCTGCCATTTTTTAATCCGGCGAGGAAAACAGCCGTACCCGTCGCCCAGCACGCGGACGGAGAAGAAAAAATGTGAGGATGGCGGCAGCAAGGCGGGCGCGAGAAAACTGCGAACAATAACCCCGCAGTACAGAATGTCGGTTCAATGAATCTTGGCGAAACTCTCCTCCCTGGTTAGAAGTTCATCCAGAGCATTCCTGTCCAGCAATTTCCCTCGAAGGAATACCGCGCGAATTTTCTCCGTATTGTGAATGTCTTCGAGCGGGTTCGCGTCAAGTAACAACAGATCGGCGATTTTTCCCGGCTCGATCGTTCCTTGTGTCTGCAGTTTGCCAGAAAACTCTGCTGGACTCCTCGTTGCCGCTTGCAAAGCCTGCATGGGCGTCAGCCCTGCCTGAACGAGCAGGGCGAGTTCTTCATGCAAACTCGAGCCGGGGAAGACATAAGGAGCCGTGGTGTCCGTTCCCGCCATCATGGGAATGCCTGCCGCGTTCATTTTTCCAACGATCCGCAGCGACGCCTGCATCAGCCTGGAGCGCAACCGGAACTCCTCGGCCGTGGCTCCCTTGTCTCGGTCTTTCGTCCCGTTCTCCCAATTCGCCAGAACCCGCAGCGGAATATACTTTCGCCGCGAATCGCGCGACGGGTCGTTTTCGGGCGTCGGAAACGCGTCATTCCGCAGAAGTATCAGCGTAGGGACCTGCCAGGTTTGGTTGCGAAGGAATTTTGCAATAAGCGCTGACGTCTGCTCTTCTGAATAGCTTTGCAACAATTCGATCTGCCACGCGAGTTCGCGATTCACCGACTGCCCGATCGTTGCCTTTAGGGGAGCCGCCGCAAACTGTTTCCGCATCAGCGAAGGCTCTTCACCGGAACAAGCCCGAAGCACACCCGTGAGATGCTCGATGCTTTTCTGCCCCGCATCCGAGGCTTCGGCAGCAGTGACATGATCCGGAACGTGTCCGACGAAAGTAATCTGCCCGCGCCGGCAAACATCCGCGATCGCGAAATACGCCTCGCGACTCAGATTCGATTGCACCTTGATGAAATCCGCGCCCCGCGAAATCAGGGAGTGGACATCGTCGGCGGCTTCGGTGGAATTGGTAACGACCAGCGACGGCTGGAAAAATGGCGGGCTCCCGTCGAGATAAGGCCCAGCGAAGAAAATCCGGGGAGCTTGCAACTGGCCGCTCTCAATTTCATGCCGAAGCTTCAAGAGAGCGTCGAGATCGCCGCCCATGTCTCGAACGCTGGTGATCCCGTTGGCGAGGAGTAGCGGCAGAATAAATTCGCGGCTGCCAGTTGGCTCGGAAGCGCCCGTCAAATGAGCGTGCATATCGGCGAGCCCCGGGACCAAGAATCTTCCCGAAGCGTCGAGGACTTGCGAACCGCGAGGGATAGCAACGCTCCGTGAAGGGCCCACGGCAGTAATGTGCTCATCGGCGATCAGCACGGTCATGTCGTCCTGAGGCGCAGTCCCCGTGGCATCAATCACCGCGACATGAGTGATCGCAAGCGCAGGACCAGCTTGTGGACGCTTGCCGGAGTAAAAGGCAAAACCCGCAAGAAGAAAACCTATTCCAAGAACATAGAAAACCCACATGAGATAGACAGGCCATGCGGGCCAACCATGGGCCGCCCTCTGTTTTTGGTAAAGGCGGTAGTCGAAGGCGCCGCCCAGGCCGGACAGGTTTGTGTGGCCAATCCGCGCCAGTCGCCTACGAAAGACCGCATCCAGGATCATCCCCGCGCCGAGCAGCAGCCCGCCTGAAAGCAAGAAAATCATTTCGCTTTCTTTCGTAAAAATGAAGCGGAGCCTCTCATTGCACCAGGCGATTGTATTTTCTGAGTACTTCACGCAACCGATCGTGCGGCAGCGCGACCACCCTGTGATTCTCAATGCCAGTCATAGTCTCCGCGGCGACCATCGCATTGATCACAGCTTCTTCCGTGGCCTGCACCGTCGAGGCAAAAACCGGCTCGATCAAATCGTTGGGAAGCATCTTAAGTTCGACGACGTGATCCGCACCATCAGCACCCGAGTTTGCCGTCGAGAACGCAATGAAAATATCGCCCGAGCCGTTGCCGGAAATGCTCCCGTCGCGCCCGAGCCCCAGAGACACGCGCCGCGCCAGTCGCTTCAGCTGATGGGAAATGAGTGGTGCGTCCGTGGCAACGACGACAATAATTGAACCGCGATCTAGTTCGCCGAACGAAGCGGAACTGTAAGCCGCGTCTTCCGGAATCTCCTTGCCGACGGGCACGCCAGCGATACGAAGATTCGGCCGCACGCCGTAATTGCACTGCACCAGAACACCCACGGTGTAGCTCGCGCCCTTTATCTCGAATTTGCGCGAAGAAGTTCCGATGCCGCCCTTGAACTCATTGCAAACCATCCCCGTTCCGCCGCCAACAGCTCCTTCTTCCACCGGTCCGCTGTGCGCCGAGTCAATCGCGTGAAACGCATCCTCGGGCTGCACATGAAAGCCGTTAATATCGTTCAACCATCCGTCCCACGTCTCCGCGACCACGGGAAGCGACCACCAATATCCGGTGGGATCTGGCTGACCATGGTTAACGCGCCACTGAATCACCGCATCGCGAACGACCCCGACGCTGTGCGTGTTAGTGATCATCACCGGACCTTCGAGGAAGCCGGACTCCTCCACCCATGTCGTACCGGTCATTTCGCCGTTGCCGTTCAGCGACCACCATCCGGCAAAAACCGGATTGGACATCGTATCTTTTCCGCGCGGAAGAATTGCGGTGACTCCCGTGCGCACGGGACCTTTGCCAATCTGCAGTTTTCCCTCGCCGGAGATAAGTGTCGTGTGGCCGACGGTCACGCCGGGAACGTCGGTGATGGCGTTTAACGGGCCAGGCGTGCCGTCGAAAGGAACGCCGAGATCGCGTGCGCGAGGTTTGACGGAAAGCTTATCCTGGGCCGGAATCAAAGATCCTGTCAGGAGGACTGTGTAGAATAGCAGTGCGATCTTGTAAAAGAGTCGACGCATTTTCGATTTGGCTCCTCTAAAGAATGCAGAGACAGACTACGCTACAAATAAGAAAAACTGCGACACGTTAATTGGGAAAAACTTTCGCCAGGGCTGACGAGAGCGCCGTTGCAATAAGTCCCGATTCCTCGGGCGTGACAATAAAAGGCGGCGCAATGAGAATGTGGTCGCCGCGCGTGCCCTCCACACAACCTTGTGTGGGGTAGACTAGAACTCCTTCTTCCATTGCAGCGGCGCGAATTTTCTCTGCAACCGCTTCCGATGGCTCGAAAGGCACATGTGTGGACTTGTCGCGGAGAATTTCAATGCCGACGAGCAGCCCGAGCCCGCGCACGTCGCCGATATAGCGATGAGAGAGAAGCGGAGCGAGAGCGTTGCACAGAGAGAGTGCCGCCGGGACCACGCGCGAGAAAAGACTGTGTGATTCGATGTAATCGAGAACGGCGTTGCCAGCGGCGGTCGCGACGGGATGCGCCTGGTAAGTAAATCCGTGCTTAAACGCGCCGGTCCCGTTCTCAAAAGCCTCGACGACATTTGCGGCGACGAGAACTGCCCCCAGCGGGGCGTAACCGCTAGCAATTCCCTTCCCGCAGAGTATTATGTCCGGTTCAATGCCCCAGTGCTGCACAGCAAATGGCCTGCCTGTGCGGCCGATGCCGGTCATAACTTCGTCGGCTACGAGAAGAATGCCGTGCTTGCGGCAAATCTCAGCAATGCGCGCGAGGTAGCCCACCGGCGGCACGGTGGCTCCAAGCGTCGCGCCGACAACAGGCTCGAAGAGGAAAGCAGCGGCTGAGGCAGCGTCGCTCCCGGCCACAAAGGAATCCAAATCATCGGCGCAGGCAAGGTGGCATTCAGGAAATGTTTTTTCAAACGGGCAGTGGTAGCAAAAACAAGGAGCGATGTGGCCCCACTCCGCAAGCATCGGCTGGTACGGCGCGCGCCGAGCGAGGTTGCCGCTGACGGTCATTGCGCCAAGCGTGCTGCCGTGATAGCTCTGGCGACGCGAAAGCACGCGGTAACGAGCGGTCTGCCCTTTTTCTAGATGGTATTGACGGACAAGTTTGATGGCCGTTTCGGCAGCTTCAGACCCGCCGGAGGTAAAATAAACGCGGCCGCCTTTCCGAAAGTTTGGCGGGGCCATGGAGAGTAGCCGGGCGGCAAGTTTTTCCGCTGGCGGAGAATGGAATTGCGAAGTGTGCGCAAAGGCCAGTTTCGACGATTGCTCGGCCATCGCGCGGCCGATTTCAGGAACGCCGTGACCAATATTGATGACCGCAGCCTGGCCTGCTGCGTCTAGAAATTTGCCTCCATCCGCGGAAAAAAGCCAGCAGCCCTCGCCACGGACGGCGACGGGCAACGCCTGGTGAAAATTGCGCGGAAAAAGGGCGGGGTCGTTTGGCATACGGACTCGCTGAGCGATTGTAGCAGACCCGCGTGGTCCGCCACGAAGCGCGCCCGGCGTATGAACTGATTCACAGTGCAGTTCTAAGCGTGCTTGCTCGCGGGGCAATTATGCTACGCTGGCGCAGATTCTAGGGAGAACTCATCGATGTTTACGCGCATTTCCTGCTGGATTCTGCTGCCGGTTGCTTGCCTTTTTTTCCCCGCTGTTCTGGCGCAGGCGCAAGCCACGCGAAAACCCGTGCGGCTGAACGTCGATTTGCGCGAAGCTACCAAACACGTTTTCCACGCGAAATTGGTATTTCCGGTAACCGCAGGTCCGCTCACCCTCGTATATCCAAAATGGATTCCCGGAGAGCATTCTCCCGTTGGTCCGATCGTCAATTTGACGGGGCTGCGCTTTCGAGCAGATGGCCAACCAATGGAATGGCGGCGCGACGATGTGGACATGTTCGCCTTTCATTGTCAGGTCCCCGCAGGCGTGAGCGAACTTGAAGTCTCACTGGATTATGTCTCGCCCGCGGGGCCCAGCGCCGGACGAGAAAATCCCTCGGCGACGGCGCAACTCGCGATCTTGAACTGGTACACCGTGCTTCTCTATCCGCAAGGAGAAAAGAGCGACGATCTGACCTACACGGCAAGTCTGCAGATTCCAGCAGGGTGGAAATACGGAACCGCGCTGCCAATGACAAGCGAGTCCGGCGGAGCGATTGAGTTTCAGCCGGCAAGTTTGACGACTCTCGTGGATTCGCCGGTGCTGATGGGCGCGCACATGCGCGTGATCGACTTGTCTCCCGGACAGAAACCCGAGCACCACATTCATATCGCCGCGGAAACCGAAGCCGGGCTGGAGGTTGCGCCGGAAACCGTGCAGCAATGGCGGCAGTTGGTGGCGGAAACAGGAGCGCTCTTCGGCGCGCGTCATTATCGCCGTTACGATTTCTTGCTGACGGAAAGTGATAACGTGGAAACGGACGGCGTCGAGCACCACGAATCAAGCGACAATCGCGTGCCCGCACGTACTTTCCAGGACTCAAACATCGAAGACGCCATGACGGATCTTTTGCCGCACGAGTTCACGCATTCGTGGAACGGAAAATATCGAAGGCCCGCGGGGCTGGCAACCCCGAATTATCAAGAGCCGATGAAAGGCAGTTTGCTTTGGGTGTACGAAGGAATGACGCAGTATTACGGCACGATGCTCTCCGCGCGGATCGGCAGCTGGACTCCGGAGAAATTACGAGAAAATCTTGCATGGGTGGCGGCGTATCTCGATCAGCGAAAAGGGCGAACATGGCGCGGATTGGAAGACACGGCAGTTGCGGCGCAATTGCTCTATGCATCGCCCGAAGAATACCGCACCTGGCGGCGCGATACGGATTATTACGATGAGGGCACGCTAATCTGGCTCGAAGCGGACACGATCATCCGGCAGGAGACCAAGGGAAAGAAATCGCTGGATGATTTTTGCCGGAAATTCGAGGGCGGAGAAAATACCGGACCTAAAATCCTGCCTTACACTTTGGATGACGTCGTTGCGGCCATGCAGCAAATCGCTCCTTACGACTGGCGCGCGTTTTTCACGCAGCGCGTGCTTTCGCACGGGCCAGGCGCACCGCTGGGCGGCCTCGAAAATAGCGGATGGAAGCTCGTCTATAGCGAAACGCCGAACGAAAATCGCGAAGCGGGCGAAGCCGCCACGCATCTGACGGACGTGCAGTTTTCGCTCGGATTTTTGGTGCGCGACACGGGCGGAGACAACAGCGACGAAGTGATCGACGTGATTCCCGGCTCGCCCGCGGCGCAAGCGGGAATCGCGCCGGGGATGAAGTTGCTCGCGGTCAATGGGCGGAGATGGACTCCGGACGATCTTCGCGCAGCTATCCGGCAAGCAAAGAACGGAGGAGCGCCGATTGAGTTGCTCATCGAAAACGAAGATTTTTTTCAGACTTACCGGATTGACTACCACGGCGGTGAAAGGTATCCACATCTGGAACGCATCAGCGGCAGGCCCGATCTACTGGGCGAGATAGCAAAAATGAAAGCGCCACCCGCCGGGGCGGCGAAGGAATAATTCTGATAGCCGAGGCGCACGCTTGGAAACTCATGCGGATCGTGACATCATCCGAAGTTCCGCACAGGGGAAATGCAATTCGCAGTTCTCCATCGGGGGAAAAGGCAATGCAACGAGCTATTCTGCGGTGCAGTCTGTTTGCAGCGGCGCTGCTAACCGGCCAGGCCGGCGGGCGAGCGCAAGATGCCGGAAAACATGCCATCACTTTTGAGGACATGATGCGGATGCATCGCGTCGGAGAAGCGCAAGTGTCGCCGGACGGCAAGTGGGTGGTCTATTCCGTGTCGACACCGGACATGGACGCGAATCGCGGCGCGAGCAATATATGGATTGTGCCAACGGCAGGTGGGGCGTCGCTGCAACTTACCCAGAGCGGACACGACTCGTCGCCCATATGGTCACCGGACGGAAAGATGATTGCCTTTTTGTCGTCGCGCAGCGGGGATTCGCAGGTTTATTTGCTTTCGATGGACGGCGGCGAAGCGAAGCCGTTGACGCATCTTTCGACGGGCGCGGACATCATCAAATGGTCGCCGGACGGTAAGGCGATCGCATTCACGTCAGGCGTGTATCCGGACTGCAAAGACGACGCTTGCAACAGCGCGCAAGACGCAGAAAAAGAAAAGGACAAAGTAAAGGCGCACGTCGCTGAGCATCTTCTTTACCGGCACTGGACTCACTGGAACGATGGCAAGCGCGGCCATTTGTTTGTTGTTCCGGTAGACGGAAGCGCGTCTCCGCGCGATTTGACGGCAGGCGCCAATTACGACGTGCCACCCGATGAGCGCGGCGGACCCGGCGACCTGAATTTTTCGCCGGACTCAAAGGAAATCTGTTTCGTGGCCGTGACCGATCCCGTCGAAGCGATCAGCACGAATGGGGATTTGTTCGTGGTGCCCGTAGCAGGCGGCGAAGCAAAACGAATCACGACGCAGCCTGGCTTTGATGGCGGCCCGGCGTATTCGCCGGACGGGAAGTTCATTGCGTACCACGCGCAATTGACGGCGGAGTATGAATCCGACCGATGGCGCGTGATGCTCTACGACCGTGCGACAGGCAAGATCGAGAATTTATCAGAAGCCTTTGACCGCAGCGCCAACGAACTGACCTGGTCAGCCGACAGCAGAATGATTTATTTCACGGCGGAAGATGAAACGCTGCAGCCGATTTACACGATGGCCCCGCGCCCAGGAGACGCGCCAAGGAAACTGATTGCAAACAGCTACAACCTCGGAATCTCGCTGAGCGGCGACGGTAAGACGCTGGTATTCGAGCGCACGAGCTTGACCCATCCGGCCGAGATTTTTGCGGCGGCGAGTGATGGAAGCGGCGTGCGGCAACTTACGCATCAGAACGACTCGATCCTCGCGTCAGTGAAAATGAACGAGCCGGAATCATTCTGGTTTGAAGGCGCAGGTGAAACCAAAGTGCAAGCCATGCTGATCCGGCCGCCGGATTTCGATACATCGAAGAAGTATCCGCTGCTGGTGTTGCTGCATGGCGGGCCCCAGACGATGTGGTCGAACGCGTGGGGCTACCGATGGAACGCACAAGTATTTTCCGCGCCGGGGTATGTAACGCTGATGATCAACCGGCGCGGGTCGACGGGCTACGGCCAGAAGTTCACCGATGAAATTACGAACGACTGGGGCGGCAAAGCCTACGTCGACGTGATGAATGGCATAGACTTCGTGCTAAAAAAGTATCCGTATACGGATGGGTCGCGTGTGGCAGCCGCCGGCGGATCCTTCGGCGGCTATATGGCTGACTGGATTGCCACGCATACGGGCCGATTCAAGGCCATCATCAGCCACGCCGGAATTTACGACAAAAATTCGATGTACGCCACGGAAGAGCTGTGGTTTGAAGAGCACGACATGCAGGGCATGCCGTGGACAAACCCCGAGAGTTACCGCAAGTGGGCGCCGATGACGTACGCAAGCGACTTGGGAAAATTCAAGACACCGACGCTGGTGATTGCCGGTGAACTCGATTACCGCGTGCCGTACACGCAGTCGCTGGAATTTTTCAACACGATGCAAAGACAGGGTGTGCCGTCAAAGCTGGTCGTCTTTCCGGATGAAGGCCACTGGATTCTCAAACCGCAAAATAGCAAGTTCTGGTACAAAACATTTCTGGATTGGCTGGCTACGTATTTGAAATAGGCCACGGAGTCAAACCGCGAAAAAACGCTGCAGCGCGCGGCGCGCAAACCGGAAGAGATGAAAGAGTAAAAAAGCGGAGAGCGCAACTAGCATCACGACGATGATGGTCGTCGCCAGGGGATGCGCTGTAGCCATCCAAGTCAGCCAAACGGCCAGGACGTCTTCTCCGAAACTCAGCGCCCAATTGCTGAGCGGTTCCGGCGTGGTGTTGACGGCGGCGCGCGCGCTGGCCTTCGTGCCGTGAGAGGTTAACGCGACGCCACCGGCGAGAAGTGCCGCAGCCCAACGCCACTCTGCCGGAGCGGCGCCGGCAGCACCGTATGCCAGGAACGCGGCAGCGGGCGGACGAATAAAAGTATGGAGCGCGTCCCAAACGGTATCGACGTACGGAATTTTGTCCGCAAAGAACTCAACAATATAGAGAACCACAGCGATCGAGAGCACCGCAGGGTGCGAAAGCGCGTGGAGCGACTGCGGGAGATGGATGACTCCGAAACGCTCCAAAAGGCCGAGCGTAGCGACGGTCGCGTAGAGATTCAATCCCGAGGAGAATCCGGCGCCGAGGGCCATCCCCAGTGTTTCGATAGGATTCATTTTGCTTATCATAGCAAAGCAAGATAGCCCGGGTGGGATTGTGGCCCAGTTTCGGGTTGCCGTGTAAAAAGGTAAGTCCCCGTGCGCGCTTCCGCCGAGTCGGCCGATCGGAGACTGACCCGGTGCCCTAGAGGACAGTTACTTCCGGGCCTACTCGCGATAGGTTCCGTTTGACGATTTGGCGCGGGGCAGGGATGCTGTCCACAAGGGCGGTCGTTCATGTTTGGCTTAAGCCACCTCTTCTATCCTTGGGGATTCATCCTGCAGGGCCTTGCAATCGTGCACTTCGTGCGGCGCCGGCCGGAGAACTATTGGTTCTATATCATTTTCTTTGGCGGTTTTCTGGGAGCGGGCGTGTACATCATCGCGGAAGTGCTGCCCGATCTAGGGCTTTTGCGCGGCGTGTTTCAAGGTTTCGGCCGAAGATCACGCATTCAGATTGTCGAGACGCAAATCCTGGACAATCCTTCCGCGGCGAACTACGAAGAACTCGGGGAGCTTTACAAGGATCAGAAGCAATTTGAAAAGGCGCGCGAGGCGTTTACGAACGCGATTGCGGCGCGCAGCGATTCGGTTTACACATTTTATTATCGCGCGCAGGCTTCGCTCGGATTGGGCGATTTCGATGCCGCGATCCATGATCTGGAGCGCGTGGTCACGAGCGATCGAAAGTTCGATTCCTACCGGGCTGCGGGGCTTTTGGCGGATGCCTACGCGCAGACAGGACAATTGGAGCGCGCCGAGCATCTCTACTTTGACGTGGCGCAATTCTCGACGACGACCGAGACGCTTTACAACTATGCGAATTTCCTGAAGCTTGCAGGACGCCCCGAAGAGGCGCGCGAGTGGGCGCTGAAGCTGCTCGCGAAGAAACGGACTCTCCCGCGGTACATGCAGCGCTATGAACGGCCGTGGTTCCGCAAAGGCAAGGCGCTTTTGAAGGAATTGGCGGCGACGAAAGTGCCGACGGAAGCGCAGCCGAGAACGCAGAGCTGAGCGGCAGCTGCCGCTCCCGCAGGGCTCGATTGTCAGCGGGCTCCCGGTCTGTACTCTTGACGATGGCTCGACCTCTTTTTTGCAAGGATCGCTTCTAGAGTAGCTCGGGTTCCTTGAAAGGCCGTCAAAATCAAAGCATGAATTAGCTGTATATGTTGATTATAAACAACTTACGATAAACATAGGCTTGGGGCGACACTGGACATTTTGAGTCGCGAACCCGCGCCCTCGCAAACATCCAGGCCTATACCGCGGCCCTGCGGGAGGAAGCCGCAGGGCCGAGCCCAGGGCTACATTCGCCGGGGGGACGAACATTTTGGACAAAAAGCGCACCGCAGGGATTGGCCGTGCCACTTCGGGAGGGAGAACGGCACAAAAAAGAAAAAGCGGCAGGACGGCTGACGCACTGGGAACTCGCAAGAGTGCCTGAGAGAAGAATAGGAGACTTGGGTCAACGTCAAAGGGAAAAACATGAAGATGAGGCCTTGCTGAGGCTGCGAGGGCTCGACTTTAGAGATTCCTTCTCTTGTGCAGACGCGCTGTCCCTTGGAACAGCTCCCGCAATGCAGTACGTTTGTACTATCGGCAGGGCGCTAGATGCCTGCGACAATCGAGCGTTGTCGGGGCCGCTGCGTGGGGGCCCTCCACGGCCTTATCGTCTATCAAGAATGCGTCGCCCTCCGGCGGCACGAGGGACAACACAATCGTGGCTTCCGCAGCGGATCAACTTCCTTCGACCGTCTCGCCCCCGGCGAGCCCATCGAGCCCTTCCAGGGAAAACGCTCTGAACAAACCAAGGATGAATGCAGTTGCCGTCGAAGTTCAGGTAGTCGCTACCGGCACGCGCCTCTCGGAAAAGAGCGGGCAGCGCGACCTCTTCACGGAAGAGACTACCACGGCGCTGGTCTTTGAGAATGGCGGAGTCCTGAAGCTATCCTCGGCCGTACTTGTCGGACAGCTGCTGTTTCTGACACACACGGAAACGAAGCGCGAAGTCGTCGCACAAGTGACGCGCAAGCGCGATTTTCGGCCGACGATTTGCTACGTCGAGGTGGAATTCAGCGAGCCCTCGCCCGGGTTTTGGGGTATCGAGTTTCCCAAAACATCGGCCATGGCCCCTGCGAACGCCCGGCAAAAAGGAGCGGACCAGCCGGCGAGAGCGGAAGAGGACATTATCGGCGAAGAACCAATCGAGCCCACAACCGCTCCCAGCGCCGAAGAAGTCTCAGCGTTGAAAGACGAAGTGGAGGTGCTACGCGAGCAATTAAAACTGTTGCAGACACAAATCGTGTCCGGGAGCTCTCCCGCCTCCGCCGAGACTCCCGATCTTTCTCACCCAACAACTCCCGAAGCTCTGCGCGACCCTGTCGGCGTTCCTGTGCAAGCCCCGCTTATAGCAGACGCAGCCAGCCTACCGTTGCCAAAACTGCAGCCTGCGTCTGGCGAAGCGTCAGAGAAATCGCCACGGGAAGTTTCTGGCGCTCTCGCTGGCGCCCACGGCGCTCTTTCTCCCGCCTCTGCTTCCCTGCCGAGCGCCCAGGCCGAGACGTCCTTTTCCGAGGAAGAACTGCTACCAGAACCCGCGCTCAATTTCGAAAACGCAAAGCCGGCGGCGAAGGCCTCCTCCAAGCCAAAGCAGAAAATAGCCAGAGATCCCGAGCGCGCTGCACTGCGCAAGGACTTACTCTTCGCAGCGTTTGTGATCATCACTGCAGGCGCGGCGTGGTATCAGAACTTACTTCCGTGGCTGCCGCAGCGGAAGAGCTTTTCGTCCGGCGCTGCATCGAGCAGCGCTGTGCATCCTGCTCCTCTCGTGCCTGCAAAGAGCACCGACGGCCATGCCGATTCCGGCAAGTCCCCGCAGACAGGCGGGACGCCTGGAAATTCGCCGGGCGCAGTTTCGCTGGATGCTTCGCAACCTCGAGCGCCGGGAACAATGAAGCCTTCCACGATGGCTGAGGTCGAAACGCCGTCAAGTGAAGTCAAATCGGCACCCGACGGGGTTGCGGATGATGTGTCGGTGCCGGAAAAACCAGAGGTTGCTGCCTCTGCCGGAAAACGATCTGCGACACCATCGTTGAGCAAAGCGGCTATGGTTTCCGCGGTGCCACCTGCAGACGGTGCGGGTGTAGTGCCCCCGAAACTGATCAAGTCTGTCCGGGCAGTGGCCTCGCCGAGCATGTTGCAATACTTCGCGCCTGGCAATGGGGATAGCGTGACGCTCGACGCTCTGGTGGATACGTCGGGGCGTGTGAAGTCCATGAAAGTACTATCCGGAGCTGCTTCGCTACGGAACGCCGCGATGGAAGCCCTCAAGCAATACACCTACGAGCCCGCCACACTGCGAGGAAAGCCTGTGCCGGCGCGCATCACCGTCAAGATCAAATTCCTGTTCGAGCCATAGCCCTATTTTCGACTCATCATGCCTACCAAGTTTTAGGATAACTCCCTGTGGGGGCTTAACCGGTCGGCTCCCCGAATGAAGGCAAGTATCTAATATTCCAAGTTCAGATTATTTCGAGAAATCGAGCGGTAAAGTCTAAATGTCACGTATTTGCCGTTCCACACCTGCAAGGCAGGGATAGCCACATTTATTTCTCTGTGGATTGCTGTCTTGGCTCGCCATAAAGCCCGCCGACAAATCGATGGCCCTGATCACTTGAGGGGGTCATCCTTCACTCGGGAACAAAATTCCGCGTCGTCATGCAACACGTTGATCAGGCGGTCGATGTCCCGCTCTGAATTGAACAAATGGGGTGAGACGCGGATCTTACCCTCCCGCATCGCCACGACAACACGTTCCTTCTGCAACTTCTGATAAAGCTCGGAGGTCTTTTCCGGGGTCCGCGCGGTGAAGCAGCCGTAAGGCCCGCGCTCTGCGGAGCCCAGCGGACTCGCCGGGACGCAGCCTTTCGGTAGGCGCTGGAACAAGAGATCAATCAATTTTCGGTTGTGTTCGAGTATCAATTCGGGCCCGGCCCGCAGCACAAAATCTACCGAGGCATCCATAGCCGTCAGGTTGAAATTGAAATAAGTGGCGGCTTCCGCCGCATCCCAGCGCTTGGCGCTGCGGGATGGTGCGGGATCGACAAAATTCAATGAAAAAAAATCATCTTCAGCGCCCTGGGCGGTCCAATAAAACGGACCCGGACGCGCCCTGTCCAGGTGTTCGCTCTTCGCCCAAAAGAATCCCGTGCCATAGGGACTAAGAAGCCATTTGTATCCAGCACACACCAAAAAATCGGCACCGAGCTCGTTGACATCCATCGGCACCGCCCCACAAGACTGGCTTACATCGAGCACAAATAGCGAACCCTGAGCGTGGCATGCCGCAGCCACGCGCGCCGCATTCAACAGCGACCCGTCGTCAAAGCGGACATGACTCACCGAAACGACGCGCGTTCTAGGCGTCAGCGCGTGGATTAGATCATCTGCCGTGATGAAGCGGTCGTGCGGCGCTACGATTTTGAATTTCACGCCATGGCGTTCTTCCATCGGTTTCCAGGTGGCATATTGCAGTGGAAATTCTCCCTTGGCAGTAATAACCTCATCGCCCGGCTTCCACCTCAGGAAATGGGCTACGGCCGCAACGCCGGTGCTTGCCCCGGTCGTGAGCGCGATTTCTTCCGATTTCGCCCCAATCATTTTCGAGAGGGATGCCCGAATTCGTCTTGGAGCTTCGAAGAAAACGACGTCGTCCGTGTGATGCGGAGACTTGTTGGCTTCCATTGAGGCTTGCACCGCATGCAGGGCCACACGGGGCAGGGCCGCATGGGCTGCAGTGTTCAAATAGGTTGCGTCTACAATCTCGAACCACTGCTTCTGCCAGTCGGCTGCAGTTTGAATTGTGGCCATGAGGTCTCCAACCTTTCGTAAACGGACACTTCTTCTCCTTTAACTTCGGTTGGTATGCCTAACTATCTCGCAGAGCAATAATTGGATCCACCGTCGTCGCGCGGCGAGCCGGAATGTAGGTGGCCAGAAATGCGACAAACATCAAAACCAGTGGAACCGTCACGAATACCGTCACATCAAACGGATGCACGCCATACAGCAGAGTTGCAATCAACGGCGCTGCGGCTGAGGCGAGCACCAGTCCAATTGCAATCCCAACGCCCACGAGCAATAGCCCTTTCCCGAGCATGAGCGTGAGGATATCTGACCGTTGGGCTCCCAAGGCGACTCGGATTCCAATCTCACGAGACCTCTGCCCAACCATGTAGACCAGCAAGCCATAGATGCCAATGGAGGACAAGAGCATCGCGACGGCCGCGAACACTCCAACCAATTCCGCCGAGAATCGGCGCGGAGCAATGGAAACATCCATCACGTCGTTCATGGAGCGGATATTGAATACGGGCAGGGTAGGATCCACAGACTGTATCTCACTCCGAATCTGCGATTCGAGGAGTGATGCGGGCAAAGGCGTCCTTGCCACCACGCTCATGGACCGCCCTGATTGCTGATAGATAGGTCTGAATATGTGGGGGACACCATCTGTGTCGAGTCCGTCTTGCTTCATATCCTTGACGATTCCGACCACGATTACCCAAGGAAGGCTGGGATTTCCCCGCTGTGATCCCGTGTTTCGATCCAACCGCAAGCGCCTGCCGACTGGATCCATGCCTGACCAATAGCGTCGCGCGGTAGTCTCATCAATGATGGCTACCTCCTGCTTTCCGCTCTCATCGCTTTCTAGGAAAAAACGCCCACGAATCAATGGGCATTGCATCAGCATGAAATAATCGGGACTCACTCGAATTACTTCCGCTGTTAACCCTTGTGAAGAATCGGTCGCGCGGTCTTCGATCACCAGCGCCGCGGTTATCGCGGGAAGCGCGCCTGGCAAATCCGAGGTCATGGCGGCCCGATCGATTCCTGGAATCTTGGCCACACGCCGGATGACGTCCCTGATAAAAGATGTCCTCTCTGCGAAATTCGCGTACACGTCCGTCTTGGGATCGTTCGGGTTCGCTAGCCAGAAGCTTGCAGTAACTACTCTCGAAGGATTGAAACCAGGATCCTCCTGAAGCAATCCCCAGAAAGTCCGCAGGAGCAAGCCGGCTCCAACCATCAGCACAACAGCAAGCGCCAATTCAGACACAATCAGCAGACTCCTCAACCGGAATGTCTTAGCGCTGGAACCGGAGCCTTGAGCACCTTCCCGAATTGCGGCAGTCATATCGGCTTTCATTGCCTGAAAAGCTGGAGCGAGCCCAAATATGATTCCGGTGAAGATGGAAATCAGAAGAGCAAAAAGCAGGACAGTCCGGTCGACACCCACTTCGGCAAGCCGGGGAACTGAAGCGGGAACAAAGTGAAGGATGAAACTCAAGGTCAATTTCGCTGCGAGCACGCCTGCCACACCCGCGATCAAGGAAAGCACCAGCGACTCCGTCAGCGTCTGGCGCACCATGCGAAAACGGGCAGCCCCAAGCGTCATCCGCATTGCCATTTCTCTCTGTCTTCCTGAAGCGCGAGCCAGCAGAAGGTTTGCGATGTTCACGGATGCGATTAGCACGACCAGGACTACCGCGGCCATTAATACCAGCAGTTGGGGACGCACATTGCCTACGAGTGAGTCCTGCAAGGGTTGGATCTCGATGGACCATTTGGCCTCAGGAGGATAATCATTCGGGAAGTCAGTCCGGAGTTCACTGGCCATTGCCGTCAGTCTCGCCTGAGCCTGCGTTACATTGACGCCAGATTTCAGCCGTCCGATTGCCCCGGGCAGCACCCTCACGTTTCGCGCGGGTTTCGGGTAAGGATCCGCGCTGAACCCGCACGTGACCCACACTTCCACATCCTTCGCGACCGTCTTTCCGGGGTGGCGAAATCCGGCGGGAAGAACTCCCACAATCGTGTACGGATCGTTGTCCAGCTTCAGACGTTTTCCTAGAATATTCGGGTCGCCGCCGTAAGATCGGCGCCACAAGCCATCGCTAATCACAGCTGCTTCTGCGAAACCCAGCGCAAAGTCCTGAGATCCAAATAGCCTCCCGATTTGCGGCGGTACGCCGAGCATGGAAAAGTAGTTGGGGCTAACGCCGAGCAATTCAAGACGTTCCGGTTGTTGTCTGGCGCCGGTCAGGTTGGTGCTGCCAGCCCAGACAACGCTTACTTCCTCGAAGACACCGGCTCTTGCCTTCAGATCCTCCCACTCGGGGACAGAGAAGCGGATGTCGCGCAAACCTATTCCAGGATTGTTGAAAGTGATCTTCACCAAACTACCGGGGTCGTAGTACGGCAGGGAACGCAATAGCACCGCGTTCACGATGCTGAAAATCGATGTGTTCGCCCCAATTCCCAATGCCAGCGTGAGAATGATTATGAGAGTGAAGCCGGGACTCTTCCGCATGATGCGGAAAGCGTACCGGACATCATTGAATAGTATTTCCATGATCCCCCCAATGAATCAAGTTCTCAGATTGGTCACCTCGTGCGGATCTCCGTTTCGATGTATACGGCTTTACGAGTGGGAGCATCCGTGTCACAATACTTAGTCATTTAGCTTAATGTCAAATGCCAAATTGGTCCGAAGAGAAAATAAGAGCAAATCGCGTCTTTCGGATGCTGGCCAATAAAATATCGATGTCCTCCGCGCCGCTGTAGGTGTATCTTCCCGTTATCAATCGGGCCTTTTGTTAACCGTAAATCGCCTTGAAATAAAGGAGACGACGCGATGACTGCAGTAGCTCCCGTAGGTTGGTTCGGGCCGATTCCCCTGATTGGCAGCGCGAAACAAATAGCCGTCGCCGCAAACATCGATGGTCATCTCGAATTGTTCTTCATCGACTCCAAAAATCATCTCGGCCACAGCTTTCAAACGCAGGTGGACGGAATCTTCTGGGCGCCGCTCAACCAACTCTCAACCAGGACAATTTCGCAGATCGCCGCCATCCAAAATATCGACGGCCGGCTCGAAGTGTTCTACACGGATTCAAAAGGCAATCTCTGGCACAACTTTCAGACCAAGCCGCAGACGATCGCCGACCAGACAACGTTGAAGCTCCCGTGGTTCGCTGAACAAACGCTGGCCAATATCAAAGCCAAGCAATTCGCCGTGGCCCAGAATCAGGATGGTCGGCTTGAACTCTTTTTCATCGATCCAAAAAACAACCTGAATCACATTTGGGAGCTGACTGTACCGGACACCACCGATCCATCCACCTGGAATTCGTGGTCAGGCCCGTGGCTTCCTTCGCGCGGACGGCGAAGGCCATCACGGCAGGAGTGAATGATGACGGCCGGCTCGAAATTTTCTACACCGGCACGGACAAGACGCTTTACCACGACTGGCAAAGCACGCCCGCCACTCTGCCAACCGTCGAAACGCCCAATGCGCCCAACAATCCCAATCCGTGGTTGGGGCAGACTCTCTTCGGGAAGGGCAACAAGGCGAATCAAGTGTCTCTAGGCCAAAACTCGGACGACCGGCTTGAGATCTTCTACGTCGGCACGAGCAGCGACCTATTTCACGGTTACCAAACGAAGGTAATCAAGCCGCCGCATAAAGAATCCGCCGCCGATTGGTCGCCCCAGTCGCGTATCGCCAAACTCAGCGCGAAGCGGGTCACTTCGGTATTGGATCAGAGCGGGTTCCTCTACGCGCTGTACGTCGGGATGAAAAATAAAGCCGACTATGCACAACAATCAGCGGCGCCCTCCGTTGCGCAGCCGGCAACCCTGAACTCCTGGAATGCAGGAGGTTCATTCCCGCAGAACGCCAAACAAATCGCGGCGGCTAGTAACGCCGACGGAAGGCCCGAGGTCTTCTGCGTCGGCACAGACAACAAGCTCTCTCATATTTGGATGACCGCCGACATCGACCGCACCGGCAGCAACCAGAACTTAGTCATGTCCGGCTCTTCGCCCGCGAATCCAGGGGTTTGCCCCAATCTAATCAACGTGCTGGTGGCGATTACCATCACGCGGGACCTGGTTGTGGGATGGACGACTGGACCGACGAAGGGATTCAGCATTCAACTGAACGCTTACTCGGCTCCGAATTCCAAATGCTACTGGCAACAGTACGGTTTTTCACTCGAAGGAAGCACTCTTCAGGGCTGGGTAAATAATTGGGGGCCGAAAGGGGCGCTGCTCAATTCTTGGTACAACATGATGAAATTCAAAAATTACACAATTCCTGTTGGCACGCAGTTTCAGATCTCGCTGGGAAACGATCCGACTACCGGCAACGTATCTGCATTCAGCTGCACCGTTTTCGACGGCAGCGGGACCAAGCTCGCCAGCCTTACCAAGAAATTGAAATCCGTGAAGGGAGGATCTGCGAAAAATCTCGCGCCGATCAAGGCCTTCGAATTGGACAATATTCAGCGGATAACCAATTATTCGTCAGCGACTTAATACCCGGCTGCTCCGGCGCCACGACACAATACACCGAGGAAATTTCGAACGCGCGATACGCTGCCATCCCAGCAAATCAAAGTTTCGCGTTTTCACAAAAGTTCAGCATCGTCGGCACGGCGAATCCGTAAACTTCTTCGCGGGGAGCCGATGGCGATTGCCTACAACGACGGGGCAATGATCGAAACGCCGCTCGCGTGCATCGGTCATCGAGAAACATATCGCATCCGCTATCGGCCTTGGATAAAGACGTCGGCAGGAAGTTTGAACCGTGCGCTTAGCTTCCGTACCTGCTGCAGTGTGAGCTTACGCCGTTTCGTCAGAAACATGGAGACGCCGCTTTCGGATCCAAATTCCGGAATCAAATCACGCTGCGTGAGATCCTGTTGTTCCAGCAGCAAACGCACCACGGAAACTGCGTCTGCGGGAGGAATCGGGTAGTGCGTTTCCTCGTAGCGTTCGATCAGCAAGGTTAGAAGTTCAATCGCCTCTCGTTCCGCGCGAGATGGATTCTCGAGAGCCGTCAATTGGAACAGGGCGTCGGTGTACGCCTCCAGCTCCTCGTCATTGTGTATGACGTGAGGAGCGCCCTTTGCAATCATCTTGGCCGGATTTGCTAGGGGTGTTGTGCTCATTTTGTACCAAATCTCCTATCCCAGTTCGCGGGATTATCGTACTCCTTGTGTGTCAAGAAAGAGCGAGTGTAAACGTGCCCTTGGGTTCGCATCTGGTTGGTTGTTCTTGCGTAGTGAATGACTGTGACGAGCCTGTAACGGTTCTGCCGAATGCTGAAAATCACGTATCCCTCCACATTGTTGGCATCCTTGAACGCGCCGCGAACCTCCAGGAAATTGTGCCATCTAACCCCTTTGACGATATCCACCCATGCTTTGATCTCGTTTGCCGTACCTGGGAACTGCTGCATGGCCTCGTGCAGATGCTTGCGCGTGACGATATGCACAACGACATGATACTTCACAATATGTGAAGGTGTTAAGGGGGCACAGATACCGAGATTCCGAGCGAAGTTGTCGAGGGGAACTCCGATTCCCGTCGAAACCTGAGATACTCTCAATGGTGATCGCGGCAGGGATCTTGGGTCGCTCCAAGCGGTCGACTTTCTTCCTGACAAATCGGGTAGGGCAGGTGGACTTCCCTCAACAAGACGGTGTGGATCCCCAATTCGAAAACGCGAAACGGCCTTGCAGAACTGCCCTTGACGGATGTCGCGATTGAGGCGTTTCGGAGCCAGATGAGTCTTGCAGGACCTGGACAGTATTTGTTTCCGAGCATGCTTAACTCACAAGGACACCGGCGATCGTTGAGGACCGTCTGGCACCTGACTCTGAAACGAGCCGGCATTCCGTATTTTCAGTGCCGATGCGGCTTGCGCTTCCCGCTGGAAGCGGGCCAATGCTTGAGCGTCCTTGGCCACTTCATCTGGCAGAAACTTCAGCGCAACGAATCGATGAAGTCGCGTGTCCTCGGCCTTGTACACCACACCCATCCCGCCGCTTCCGACTTTTTCAAGTATGCGGTAGTGCGAGATAGTCTGGCCGACGAGCGGTTGGATCTCCGGCATGGGCAGAATCTTAGGATGCACTCTCATCCGCTGATGGCGCATCAGACTAGAGAGCGTCTGCCCTTTGCGTAGAAGCTCAACGCCTCGAAAATCGCATCGTCGCATGCCATAAATGATTTAGAATCAATGAAGCCGACGCGCCCGTAGCTCAGTTGGATAGAGCGTCTGCCTTCTAACAAGGAAGGCAAAAATTCTAAATGCTTTGCTGAGCGTCGCTTACAGGCTCCCTCTCCCGAAATCTCGCCCTCAGTTGTACCGAAGTTATACCGAAACTGTTGGCTTGCTAATCAACTAAACGCGCAGATGCCAGATGATCCCGAGGTGTCGTTATCTAAAAGCAAGGGCCTGCAACGATCCGAATTGTTTAGTCCTACCTGCCTTTCCGCTTCCCGATGGTTCGCGCAGCGGCTGAAATGACCAGCTCTTCATTCCGCAAAGAATTTTAGGCCTTCGAAGGCAATCTTACTATATACAAATGCACCAAGTTCCCATAACATGCGAACTTATAGTATTATCGTATAGCCATGGAGCCGCGGAAAGATTCATTGCCAGCTCACCGCGCACGCCTCGGTGCAGTACTCCGAGCAGCAAAGGAAGTCGTGTCGGTTGATGTCACGTCTCGGACACTCGGGATCGAGAGGCGTGCCGCAGCCAAGCTCCTCTCACGATGGAAACAGCAGGGCTGGCTCCGGCGGATAGGACATGGGCTTTATGTTCTTGTGCCGCTGGACCTGGCTGGTAGCGAACAGGTGATCGCAGATCCCTGGGTTCTCGTACCAACGCTCTTCAATCAGTGCTACGTGGGCGGCTGGACAGCCGCCCATCATTGGGACCTTACCGAGCAGCTTTTCAATGAAACCCTCGTCTTCACTACTCGGCGTTTTACAGAAAAACGCGTGATCGCCCAAGGTGTGGTTTTCGTGTTGCACAACGTGAAGCCAAAACGTTTCTTCGGATTGAAAACGCTATGGCGCGGTTCTGTCAAAGTGTCTATATCGGACCCCGCGCGTACGCTAGTCGATATGATCGCCGCGCCCGAGGTGGGCGGTGGCATCGACCACGTAGCTGATAGCCTGGGCGCGTATCTCAAGACTAAGATTGCTGATCGCGGCTTGTTGATTCGGTACGCAGAGGAATTTGATAACGGAGTCATATTCAAGCGCCTCGGATATCTTGCAGAAACGCACTTGCACGACGACAAGCTTGCTGCCGAGTGCCGGTCACGGTTGACACAGGGTTATGCCCAGCTTGATCCCTCGCTTCCTCCGAAAAAACTCGTTACGGCCTGGCGTCTCTGGTTGCCGTCCGCCAGGAAACAATCGGCATCATGATCGACAGGCGCGAAATCCTCGAAGCCGCTTCGGCGTTTTCGCTGCTGCCTACCATTGTCGAGAAGGATTACGTCCTTGGCTGGATGCTCGCGGGCATAAATGCGCATGACGAACTTGGTGAAAGCTGGGTATTTAAGGGCGGAACCTGTCTCAAAAAGTGCTATTTCGAGACTTATCGGTTTTCAGAAGATCTGGATTTTACCCTGCGCAATGAAGAACACCTCGACGAGGAATTCTTGCGGACGGCTTTCGAAGAAGTCGTCGCATGGGTGACGGAACAATCTGGTCTAAATATTCCCGCCGACCAACTCGAATTCGATATCTACGACAACTCCCGCGGACGCTCCAATTGCCAAGGCAAAATTCCGTACCGTGGACCGGTGTCGCCAACTTCGGGCGGCTGGCCCAAGATCAAGCTCGACCTCACCGCGGACGAAAGGCTCGTGCTTCCCTCTATCCGGCGCGAGGTATTTCATCCGTACAGCGATCGACCAGAAGGAGGGATCTGGGCGAATTGCTACGCCTATGAGGAAGCCTTCGGAGAAAAACTGCGCGCGCTCGGAGAACGCACGCGACCTCGCGATCTTTACGACGTAGTGAACCTCTACCGACACACGGACAGCCGGCCAACAGCCACGGTGCTTCTGGACGTGCTCCGGCAGAAATGCGAATACAAGGCAATCCCGGTGCCTACGTTCCAGTCGCTTATTCCTAATCGCCAGGCTCTTGAGGGGATGTGGTCGGACATGCTGTCACACCAGCTCCCCGTGCTTCCGCCGCTCAGTGACTTCTGGGATGCGCTGCCCGAGATCTTTTCATGGATTATGAGCAGCGCTCCAGTTCCGCAGCGCGCGCTCATCCAGCACGGCTCCGGCGAAATCGCCATCCGCTCGCGCGCGCTGCCGATGGGGGTTCCACTCCCCTTCCGTTCGACTCTGGAAATCATCCGCTTCGCTGCGGCGAATCATCTATGTGTCGATCTCAGGTATGACGGCAGCCTGCGCCGTATAGAGCCGTATTCGCTTCGGCAGACGGCCGAGGGATATTTTGTGCTGCACGCAATCCGCAGCGATTCAGGAGAGCATCGTTCCTATCGCGTGGACAGAATGCAGGGGGCGACCGTAACTTCGCAAGTGTTCATGCCACGTTACGTGGTTGAACTAACTTCGACGGGTCCGCCCACTATCGCGCCCTCAACCGCGATGCCCCGCGTGCCAAGCATGCGGCGTGCAGCCAGAACCAGACATCAAGGGCCAACCTACGTCTATCGATGCACGGTTTGCGCAAAGACATTCAACAAGAAAAGCATGAATGGCTCCCTCAATCCTCACAAGAACCGTCAAGGAGCTCCGTGTTACGGGCAGTATGGCGTGTACGTACGCACGAAGTATTAGGGCAAGAAATCTACTAATTGTTCGTCGCTGGCTGGAGCATCGAGGAGAACCCGTTCTCGGGAAAGGAAGAGGTACAGGCTTGGATTGATGCAGCCAGGTTCTAGGCCGGATTCGCGCGGCCGTGGTAGCGCCGAGTGCGGGAACTTATGCTGCTATCGCGGAGTCTGATTAGCCATGCCGGTCATTGATCGGATTTGGTGGAGAATTCCACGCGCAACCCTCGCTTTGCTTTCAACTGTAGCCGTTCTCGCGGTTGTCGTCGTAATCATCGGTTGGGTCGAGCGGAAGCGCAACGCAGATGAAGAATACGCGGTGTACTCGGCTTACCTCTCCGAAGGGCAATTGAACGATGCTCACGACTGGTCAGTGGGTGGGCCGGTGCAGTTGGTAATCGAAGACACAACGAGAATAGGCGAAAACCTGAGATGGTCGGCGCTGCACGTGCTGGATGGCTGCGCGAGTTTCGGGCAGCTACATGCGTCAACTCGCGCCAGCTTCCTTGTCCGCAACTTGCTTCACACTCGAATACTGCCCAAGTTTGTGTTGCCGAGGCGCGCCACCGTGGTTCTGGCTCCAAAATCCGACATCGAACCCCGGTTGCAAGGCTCACCCGAGTTTCAAAAGAAATTCCCGCACAACATGGGATTCATCATCCTTTCAGGTGTAGGTTTCAACGTCTCTCGCACCCAGGCTGTGTTCTATATCGACCACTTTTGCGGGCTGTGCGGCGGCGGGCGGTATGTGCTGATGGAAAAAGCCAACGGCTCGTGGCAGGTTCGGGACGAGCACTATACTTGGATTTCGTGAACCGTTCCGATCTTGGCTAGCGTGGTCATTCAAACCCCTTCCTTGAAGCCTCGTCAAAATCTTTGCGTGTAACGTCTCCTCTGATACCATCCGCACATGATCCGGGCGACTTTTCCTATCTTGATTTTCGTCGTGGCGTTAACGACTGCCGCACAGACCGACCCCGTGAAGACCGTGTCAGCAACCGAGGTGACCAATCATATCGTGCACCGTGTGGAACCGACGGTTCCCCCTCTAGCGAAAGCGGTCAAAATCGGCGGCAAAGTAAAACTGCATGTCGTCGTCTCTCCATCCGGCGAAGTTTCCTCGGCCACATTCGTCAGCGGTCACCCCTTGCTCGTGCAGGCGGCTATCGATGCTGTGAAGCAGTGGAAATTTAAGCCGTTTCTCGAAGATGATACGCCAATCGTGGTGGCTACCGATGTCGAACTCGATTTTCCTGGTGGTATGTCAGAAAGCGAAAGCGCCGTGCGGGACAAATACTTCCGTGTCGAAGACGAGTGCAGAGGTCTGGTCAAGGGCGCCAAGTACGCTGAAGCAGAACCAAAATGCCGACAAGCAGTCGAGATTTCCGAAAACTTGCCGAAGGAAGTCGTGCTCGAACGAAGCGGCGCGCTGTCCATGCTGGCTAACGCCATCTATCTCCAGCGGCGATTCTTGGAGGCCATTTCGCTTTACCAAAGGGCACTGGAACTCGACAAGGGTTACCGAAAACCCGATGATGCGGACCTTGGCAGCGACTACGCGAATCTGGGCCGGACGTACGGCGCTACAGGCAATCTGTCCAAGGCAGACGAGTTCTACGGTATGGCGGTTTCCACATTCCGAGCAGCCATCAAGAGTTTGCCTTCGATGTACGAGAACTATTCACGGCGGTTGCAAGGGACGCTAAACCAGTATGCTCAACTCAAGGATGCGGAGGGCCAAACGGAGGCCGCATCCGCCCTTCGCAAGCAAGCTAGCGAAATAAGCCCCTACATCAACCCAGCCGCGATCGTTCCACCAATGCCTCCCCCAAACAGAGTACTCAAGGACTCCGAAACTGTTTCTTCCAAGCCGCATACCGAAATGAAGTGCGACACGCCTGATTGCACCCACGGCACATTCGCCGTGCGCGGCGGCGCCGCCGATAACTTGGTCTTACATGTTGCGTTCACACCGGACTCCAAACTTCTGCTCGCGGCTCATGAGCAGGGTGACCTCAGCATCTGGGACACCTCTTCTTGGCACATTCCTACTTTCGCATGGCAGCTGCAGTCATTGCATCTGCTGAAGATGCGGACGGCAACCCACTGTATCCTCAAAAATGGGATGCAAACAAACTGGACCTTCCTCTCGTGGAAACCTCGAAGCAAAGGAGACCATCGATCACAGCGGAAACCATGACAGAGTTTGTCAGGGTCAAGAGTCCAAAGTATCGGATGCTCCTCATCCTCGCGGCCTCCGCAGGCTGCCGTATCGGTGAGCTTCTCGGCCTTGAAATCAAGGACTTGCTGGACGACTTCACCACCGTCAGTATCATCCAGCAGGCGAAAGGCAAGCAGCTGACCACAGAACTCAAGACAGCGAACTCGGAGCGCTTTGTTGACATCTCTCCAGAGGTAGCTGCTCTTCTAAAGGAGTTCCTTGCCGGTCGAACCACCGGCTTGGTCTTCCCAAATCGCGTGGGTAGGCCGCTCAACCCATCGAACATTCGCAACCGGGTCATTCACCCATTGTTGAGGATGAAGGGCCTCCCAACTGGCGGAAACCACATCTTTCGCCGCTTCCGAATGACGTGGCCACGCGAGAACTCGGTTTCTCCGGACATCGAGCGGTTTTGGCTCGGTCATGCGAACCGGGCGGTTGGCGACAATTATTCCATGCTCAAAAAAAACATAAAGTTCCGCAAGGAAATTGCGGACAACATAGGGGTCGGGTTCGAGCTTCCGAACTCGATTTGGGCCTCAGTTGTACCGAATGTACCGAAAATGGCGATCGAACAAGCAGAGCAGGCTGTAGCGTAAGTGATTGTAATATGAGAAATTAGGGAGAGAGCGCCCGTAGCTCAGTTGGATAGAGCGTCTGCCTTCTAAGCAGAGGGTCGCCAGTTCGAGTCTGGCCGGGCGCGCCATCACATTGAATTAAAAAGATTACGAGAATGTATCTTCGCCTTTGACCCTCTGCTTTGGGCAGATGCTCGCGCAAACTAATCTTCCCACCCATCACGTGCATTCTCCACCGTGCATGGTATTTAGAACAATTTCCTGATTAGTTTTGACTCTGATTCTCGGTCCATTCGGTCCAAAAACCCACTTTATACACTTCGACGAGCGCGACTACCTCGTGAGCAGGCGCGTTTCCGAGTTCCTGCGTCGTTGGTTCAAATCAAGCCTCCGCGACCGCAAACGCATGTTTTCTCAATAGGTTCTAATTACCCCGCAACCATCCGAATTGACTAGCATGAGGAGAGTAGCTTCCCTGACCGGACACGTCAAAGCGACACTGGGTCCTCCAGCAGGTGAACCAGCAATTCGCTTGGAATGTCAACCGCGCAACCTAGGTTCTTGCTGCGCGAGGCCCAGTCCAGCAGCGATTGATATTGATCTCGCCTTGAGATGTTTCCCAGCCACACTGTCTTCGTTGGGGTGACAATCGCGACGACGTTCGGCACGTCACAGGGGCCGAGGCATCCGCTTACGGAAAGCTGAACGCGCTTGAGCAGACCGCGTTTTCTCCACTCCTGTTTTAGCCACTCTACCGGCACTTCGGGGCGTCCGCGTTCGACCTGACCGCAACAACAGCCCTGACAGACAAGAACCTGAGCGATTACTCTCCGCTTCGTGGTTAGCACGCGCAACCCATTTCATTCATCGATTATCAGGATTTCAGGTTTCCCATAATACTGCTCCCCAGTATATACTCCTAGGCAGTATGGCACACACAATTCGAGACAAAGACAAGTTATTGAACCGCGTTCGGAGAGTTCGCGGCCAAATCGAGGCGGTTGAGCGCCTGCTGGAAAACGAAAGCGAGTGCGAAGAGATTCTTCAGCAGATTGCCGCTTGCCGTGGCTCAATCAATGGGCTGATGTCAGAGGTCCTGGAAGGACACATCCGCTTCCATTTGGTCGAACGTCGCCACAACCACAAGTCACGCAAGAGCAATGCAGTCGACGATGTAATCAGTATTGCCAAGTCCTATTTAAAGTGAAGTCCGGTTCAAAGGATTGGGGACAATATGCCACACGTAAAGGAAAGTTTGCCAACTGATGTTGTTATTCCAGCAATTACGGAATCGGTTGCCATGAAGCATGGCGATGACGATCACGACCAAGAGGCTCACGACCATGGATTCGAATTGCAGGAAGGAATACGAATCCTTTTGGTGGCAGTCGCAGCAGCTCTCGTCTGGTTTCGCGTATGGGAGCCGTTTGCTCACGTCAGCATTATCGGCATCGCTGGCACTTTGATCGGAATCTATCCGATTCTCAAAGAGGCCGCCGAAAATGTAATGGAACGCAGGATGACGATGGAGCTTTCCATGACCATCGCAATCCTTGCGGCGCTGGCGATTGGCCAGTTCTTCACAGCGCTCATCATTGTGCTGTTTGTACTGATCGCAGAGGTACTGGAGGGCCTCACGGTTCAGCGCGGTCGCACCGCCATTCGAGAGCTTTTGAATCTGCTTCCTAATGAAGTCACGGTTCGAAGAAATGGCAGGGCGGAACAACGCAGCACGGAGAGCATTCGTCCGGGCGAAATAATTGAGGTCAATCCTGGAGCACGAATACCCGTTGACGGAGACGTGGTCGGCGGCAATTCGTTTGTAGACCAGGCGACGATAACGGGAGAGTCTCTTCCGGTCGAGAAATTTCCAGGCGCATCGGTCTTCGCAGGCACCGTGAATCAGTCCGGCGCGCTGGAGATCCGGGTCAGCAGGATTGGGCGCGACACGGCGTTTGGCCGCATCCTCAACGCTGTTGAGGAGGCTGAGCGCTCACGTGCCCCAATTCAAAAGACTGCAGACAGACTTGCAGGGTATCTCGTTTGGTTTGCGCTCGGCTGTGCTGTCCTGACATTCATCATCACTCGCAATCTGACCTCGACCATATCCGTCATCATTGTTGCCGGCGCTTGCGGAATCGCAGCCGGAACTCCTCTGGCTATTCTCGGGGGAATCGGGCGGTCAGCGCGAGAAGGCGCAATTATCAAAGGTGGGTTGTACCTTGAACTCTTGAGTTCGGTGGACACCGTGGTCTTCGACAAGACCGGCACACTGACTTTCGGAACTCCTGAAGTCACTTCGATCCTGGCTGCCGATGGGCATACGGAGCAGGAGGTTCTTGAAATCGCCTCGATTGCCGAGCAAAGATCGGAACATCCTTTAGCCAAGGCCATCGTCAACAAGGCGGCGGAATCCCAACTGGAAGTGTCAGCGCCGGAAGAATTCAAATATGCTCCGGGCAAAGGGATTGATTGTCGCGTGGATCACCGGAGAATTCTTGTGGGAAGCAAAGCATTTCTTCGGGACAACAACGTTGTTCTTAACGGTGCAGGGTCTAGTGGAGATCCCTCGTCCGAGATACTAGTCGCCTGTAATGGAGTGTATCTCGGTGCCATCGGAATCGCGGATACCTTGAGACCTGAGGCCAAACAATCCGTGGCTGCTCTTCATTCTCTGGGAATTCGGACCGTCCTTTTGACGGGCGACGCCAAGGGCATCGCGGAATCGATTGCCAAAGAAGTCGGGATCGATGTCATCCACTCAGAAGTCCTACCGGATCAGAAGAGCGAGGTCATTAGAGAGCTAGTGAGGAGCGGCAGAAAGGTCGCCATGGTCGGGGATGGAATCAACGATGCGCCGGCATTGATGCAAGCAACGGTCGGTATTGCCATGGGATCGGGTACTGAGGTCGCCCGCGAGAGCGCAAAGATCATGCTGATTGGCAACAATCTCCTGCGATTGGTGGATACGATCAAGATTTCCCGTCGCTGCCATCGCACGATCATGCAAAACTTTGCCGGAACCCTGGCCGTGGACAGTGTGGGCGTCGGATTGGCTGCGTTCGGTATGCTTAACCCCCTACTCTCGGCGTTCATTCATGTGGCGTCCGAGCTTACCTTTATCCTGAATTCGGCTAGGCTACTACCTCGGAAGGGATGACGAACGAGTCGTCTGGAGAAATCCGAAAAGCCAGTCTTGGACAAATCTCGCTCACGCCAACCGAGGTCATACATCGCTGATGTTGGGTCGCGGTAGCGAATTATGATTGGCCTACTACTGTTCTTGCCTGCACAAGAGGTGCCCGATTCTGCCCTAACTTCGGCTAAGCCCTAGTCTATGTGTGGGTTACGCAGCGCAGCGGATCAATTCTGTACGAAACGGTATGACTAGCAAATTCGGATGGTTGCAGGCCTCTGCGACCAGAAACTATTCTGCTGCAATAGGTTCCGAACACCCTGCAACCATCCGAATTGACAGTCGCCCGCCGCAACAAGAGAAGCGCCACAGCCATTCAGCCATTGACCGACTAGTCGCTCTATGATATGTTGGTGTTGGAGTAGAGGCAGCAAACATGGCCAGACCCAGAAGCGAGGATAAGGAGAACGCAATTCTAGAGGCGGCAACCCGCGTGATCTGTACGCATGGGCTGAGCGCGCCGACGGCGATGATAGCGAAAGAGGCAGGCGTCTCCAACGGGTCTCTATTCGCGTACTTCGAGAAGAAGGTTGACCTCTTGAACCGGCTCTATGTAGACCTCAAGGCGGAGATGGCTGCGGCTGCTCTTGACGGGATCCCAACTGAGAGTGACATCCGGACACAAGTGTTTCATATGTGGTCCAATGTGATTCGCTGGGCGACCGACTGCCCGGAGAAGCGCCGGACGCTCGCACATCTTTCTGTATCGGACGATGTGACCCCGGAGAGCCGTGAGAAGGCGCTTGGCGAGATCGCGGGAGTCGCCGAGCTTGTGGAACGGGCCCGCCAGAATGGACCGATGCGCGATCTCCCGCTGGATTTCGTCGCAGCCCTGATGACTGCGCTGGCGGACGCGACGATCGACGACATGATCCGGAACCCTGCAAATGCAGACAGGCATTGCGCGGCTGCCTTTGATGGCTTTTGGCGAATGATCGCCTAATTTTTTTTAGCCAGTTTCTATGACTGACTAGTCACACTTAAGGAGAAAATGACCATGGCTAAAACCGTACTGATCACCGGCGCGTCAAGCGGCTTCGGCAGGGATACCGCATTGTTGTTCAAGAAGAAGGGTTGGAACGTCGCGGCGACCATGCGTTCCCCTGAAAAAGCCAAATCGTGGACCGGCCCGGCCAGCCTGTTCACACCGCGACTGGACGTGACGGATCGTGCATCCATGCAAGCCGGCATTGATGAAACCGTCGCCAAGTTTGGCGGCATCGACGTTCTGATCAACAACGCGGGCTTCGGCCTGTTAGGGCCCCTCGAAGGCGCATCTCCTGAGGATTTACGGCGTGAGGTGGACACGAACCTCATGGGCGTCATTGGAATGATTCAACTCGTCCTGCCCTTGATGCGCAAGGCCAGGAGCGGCGTCATCGTCAACGTGTCTTCGCTCGGCGGACGAATGACTCTTCCGCTTTTCTCGGCGTATCACGCGACGAAATACGCGGTGGAGGGTCTGACCGAGTCCCTGCAGTATGAGCTGGAGGGATATGGAATACGCGTAAAGCTGGTAGAACCGGGCGGGTCAAAGACTAACTTTGATAGCAGCACCAGTATGGTGCGAACACCACATCCTGCCTATCAAGCTCTGATCGACGGTTTCGACAAAATGTGGGCGGAGCAAGCGGCCAAATTACCTGGCCCAGAAAAAGTGGTGCAGGCGATCTATCGCGCCGCCACCGACGGATCAGCGCGTCTTCGCTATCCCGCGCTTGCATTTCCCTTTCTCACCATACGCAACCTTGTAGGTGCGCGCGGATGGAGCGCAATCATGAAGATGATGGTCCGACGTATGCGTTGAGCGCCGGTGCAAAGAGAAGCGTATCGAGGTCTCGGGGGCCGCTACGTTTGGGACGCCTTCCTTTCCATTGCCGATCACGTGACCGGTGGAGCTTTACGCTATCGGCTGTGATAGCGCAGATCGATCAGGAAGATAGGTGACATGGATGAGGTTTTTGCTCGCGGTGCCGCCTACGCGGCGAGCCGGATCAGTTCCACGCTAAAAGGCAGCTCTAAACAATTCGGATGGTTGCAGGCCCCCGCAACCATCCGAATTGACAATGGGGCCGCGTCGGTATGCGGCCCTGTTTCTTTTCCGACGAGATCCCACGATCCTTCCGCCACGTAGTGCGGCCTCTTATTGCCGGGCTGACCGCGCGCGGCATGCTCCTCGAGTGGCGCGCCGCGATGCCGAAAGATCTCGCGCAGGTGGATTACGTGCGCGAGTTCATCGATCAGCTGGAGAAGAACGCCCCTGCGGCGAAGCGACCAACGCTCGTACGTGGGGTCCGGCCGCCTTTCCGGAACGCCTTGGCGGACCGGCATCGCGTCGGCGGAGGCGGGTAGCCGGCACAATTCCCTGCGTCCAAGCCTTCGTTGAATTGCTCGCGAAATTCGCCCCACCGGAGAATGCCCGGCATGAACTGGGGAGTAGTCACAGCCGCGACAGAAAGCGACGGCGCGGAGCGAAAGTAGGAGCGCCGTTCATCCTAACGATGACGAATCAATGTTTGACGAGCGACAGCCGCAGGGAGAAACTAAGACTGCATTGGACCAAATCTAAGCAGCCATGAGATGGGCGACCAAAGGGCGGCTACCTTTTTCTACGGGTCGTTCATGGACGATAACATTTTGAAACAGCTCGGCGTTGTAGCCGGAGCGCAGTGAGGTCGCGGTGTTTGTGTTACGTCATCACACCCGTATGATTGCGAACCAGGACGGCTCGGTCTACTCCACGAGATTTTCGGCCGCGTACGCAGTCCGCCGGGAGGACCAATGGCAGAGACGTTCGAAGCATACCGAACTCGAGTCCTAAGCTATCTTGGCGATGAGGAGCCCCTCGGTGTACAACAAGCCACCCCATCACAACTCGATCGGCGTCTGCGCGATGTCGCGCCCGGGGAGTTGACCCGGCGTCCTGCGCCTGAAAAGTGGTCAATCGCCGAGATCGTAGCGCACTTGGCGGACGCGGAGCTGGCGATGGGGTGGCGATTGCGAAACATGCTGGCGAATCCGGGCGTGGCCTTAACGTGGTGGGATCAGGCCGTATGGGCGGAGCGCTTGGGTTACGCGCAGCAAGATGCGAGCCTTTCGGCAGGGGTCTTTCGGGCGCTGCGCGAGAGCAACCTGCGACTGTTGGAGTCGGTCCCGCGCGCACGGTGGGTGGAGTGCTATGGGGTCCACGAGGTACGCGGACGGCAAACGGTCGAGGAGTTCGTCCGCTTGGAAGCGGCACACGACTTGAACCATCTTCGGCAGATCGACCGCATCTTGGGTGGGCGTATGTAGTGGTAGCCGTTTGGCTGCCAACGCCTCGGCGAGCGCACTCAGTCGGTTGAGGTGTTGAAAAGGGGAATAAAAGAGTGTGAACGACGTGTAGAGGTTTTCTTCTATGGCCTCTTCTCATCCAAGGCTAGGTAAAACGTAGCGTTCTGTCATGACAGAGTACTGGTTCAACGAACGCCCACTGCGGTCACGAACAAAAATGCAGCTTTTGATTTCTCCTGGTCATCCAAGTAACGACAAGACAGGCAGTCGCCACGCGTTCGAAGCTTAGCTTGGCAAACACGTCTCGAAAATCTGCGGTGATGTTTTACATTTTTGCCTGAATGGGGGTTCTATGTCTCAGAAAGCCAGTGCCGCAAAGAGTGCTCAGCAAAGCGTAGTCCGGCCTCACCAACTTGGGCAGGGGCTTTTCAAACCCATCCTGCCGGAGGACATCGATTGGAAACCGTTCCCGGCATTCCCACCTTCCGTCCGCATGGCCGTCGTAGTAGGTCAGCCCTCGGAGCCCGGCCCCTACACCATCAGGGTCAAATCGCCCCACGGCGCGAAGCTAATGCCTCATAAGCACCCAGAGGATCGCGTCTACACCGTAATTTCTGGCGTCTTTTATATCGGACTGGGCGATGAATTCGACGCCAATAAGTTGGAAGCCTATCCGCCCGGCGCGGTTGTCATTCTTCCTGGTAGCACGTCCCATTTCCACTGGGCGAAATCCGGCGAGTACGTCACGCAAGTCACCGCGATGGGGCCGCTCGGACTGGAATACGTCAGCGCGAAAGACGATCCGCGAAACAACAACTCGTAAGAGGAGTCTGCCCGACTTTTTGTGAAGGAGAGCGCAACATGACTGAACTTATGAAGGTTTCTTTGGCCCGAGTACAACAAAAGAAAGAAACGCGCCCGGCCATAAAAACTATCGCCGCCCTTACCATCCTCGCAGCCGTGGCTCTGCTTGCCATCCTCGGCGGCGCGGTCCTTAACGCGAAAGGGCAGGACACGGACAAGTACTCTCTGAAATCACCGGATGGAATCGCGTTCTCTGATTTCAGGGGATATGAGGATTGGTCTACGGTTTCTTCCGCCCGCCAGGCAGAAGTTCTTAAGGTAATCGTCGCTAATTTGGCGATGATTAAGGCGTTCAAGGCTGGCGTTCCACTAAACGGCAAGGCATTTCCGGAAGGGTCCATGATCGTGAAGCTCCAGTGGTCACCGAAGAAGGACACGGAAGCGACTTTCGATGTGGAAGTGCCGGACGCTTTTAAGCAGG
>Ga0210391_10000039_pt1 | contig 162399 bp, 120 predicted proteins | sample IncBWC12OmetaG_FD_160573 | JGI IMG/M metagenome (GOLD analysis project Ga0210391, IMG submission 160573) | Forest soil microbial communities from Barre Woods Harvard Forest LTER site, Petersham, Massachusetts, United States - Inc-BW-C-12-O ...
TTACCAACCGGCCGGTCACCGAGAAGGGCGAGTTCGTCGACAATCACAAAGTTTTTACGATCCATTCGGTGGCTTACGACAACACCATCCAGGCCGGGCGATCGGGAATGGTTCGCTACGAATTCCGAATCCCGGCGGATGCCAGGGGGCCGCTGACAGTCGTGGCTCGCGTCAACTACCGGCATCTGCGGCAGAGCTATTTGAACAATATTTTCGGGACCGACCATCCGGCTTATCCAGTGATAGAGCTCGCTACGCGGACGCGGACATTGAATATTGGCGAGAACCCGGCAACGGCGGCGGATCCGCAGGACAACCCGGACTGGATGCGTTGGAACAATTACGGGATAGCGTCGCTCGACCAGCTCCAATATGCGGAGGCTATCCGCGCCTTTTCTGAAGTCGTAAGGTTGCGGCCCGACTACGCGGATGGCTACACGAATATCGGGCTGACAAACATCGAATGGGAAAAATACGGTTCAGCGCGCTGGAGCCTCAAGATGGCGCTGGCGCTGAGCCCGGACAATGCGCGAGCGCTTTACTACATGGCATTGGTCGAACGTCGCGCCGGCAATCCGGAACTGGAAGAGGCGGACTTGCGGAAGGTGGTCCAGCAATATCCGCTGTCACGCGACGCGCGACGCGAACTGGGGAAATCCTTCTACCGGCAGGGCAAGGAGCACGAAGCGATGGAGCAGTTTGAGGCCCTGCAAGCCATCGATCCGGACGATGTCGCGGCACATTACAACCTTGCAATTCTCTACGGCCGAATGGGAATGGAAGAAAAAGCGGCAGCACAAACGGCATTCTTCACGAACAAAAAGGCGGATCCAGGCGCTCCGACGTATTCGCTGGACTTCCTGCTCAAGCATCCTGAAATCTCGACCGAGAGTGTGCCGTGGCACGTGCACGCGGATTTGGAGCAGGAAGCCGTAATCGAGACGCCGCGTGTCCCAAAGGCCGGCGGAAGCGGCGACGGAGGCTCTCCTCGAAAGTAGTCTTGGAAGGCCCTGGAGGACAACTTGTACCGGGATTTTGAATGCATTTTTGGAGTTTTATTTCGCGCGAGAATTGTCAGCCTGCTGCTTTGCACCCTGATCGCCTTGTGCATACCGGGCAGCAGTGTGGCGAAAGAGAGTTGTCCCTGGATCAACGAAGCGACCGCATCCGGGGCGCTCGAGGGGCCGGTCACCGCGACTGTGACTCATCCTGAAATGAACAAGGACACTGACGTCGCGACCTGCGTCTTCCTGCATCAGAGCGGATCGACTGGCATCGAGTTGAGAATCGAAGTAGAAGCGCTGAGCGGCACACCCGGCGCCTACGCGGCGTACGCCGCCCGGTGCGGCTCGGATGGCGTACCGCTCCGAGCCATCGGGAATGAAGCGACGATGTGCAGCTACGAGGACAAGAAAAAGAAGAAGTGGGTTTCCGAACAGGTAGTGGGAAGAGTGCGCGACCACGCCTTCACGGTGCGGGTGAGCTCAAGCGCCGGGTCAGCAGATCGAGCGATCCTCCGGGAGAAAGCCCGGAAAATAGCGGAGCAGCTGGCAGGTTTCCTCTTCTAGACATCACCAAGGGCAGCTGATCCCGGACAGAAGAAGACCAAGGCAGGGCATGCCGGCGGTCAAAGCCGACCAGCGTGGAACTATGTCCCTACGACCTGACTTGCGCCGCAAATCACAAGGGGGCCAGAAGCGCGGCGTCAGGCGAGGAAGACGATCAGCGTGTAGATGCCGAGCGTGGTGCCGAGGGGAAGGTCGTGGACAGAAAAGAAGGCGGCGAGTAGGGAGAGGGTGCGGGCGGATTTTCCGGCAAGGAGCGCCAGACCTGCAAAGATGCCGAAGAGGCCGGATATGGCGGTGACGATGATGGCGGCGGTGTAGAGAACGTGGAAGAGGGCCATGAGGGCGGCGTAATCGACAACGCGCGTTAGAAGCGCGCCAAACATGACCGTGGCTGTGCCGGCGTAGAGGACGAGGAGGATTACGGCTACGAGGCGGAGGATGCCGTAGACGATCCAGAGTGCGCCGAGGGTAGTCGAGTTTCGGCGGGGATTTTGTGTGCTTGCGGCGTTGGTGGACATGGACGCTCCTTGAGCGTTGAGGCGCTTGGGCCGGTCTTTAGAAAGTTTAACACTCTGCGAGGTAGATGGGCGTCGGGTAGATACGGTACGGAAGGCGGGAGAAAAGCCCGGGCTGTGTTTCTTCCCGAAGATTGCAGAACAAAAGAAAAGGCTTTTACGCCGCGGTCAGGGAGACACAGAGGGCAAAGAGAAGAGGGAAAAAGCGGAACCCTCGTTCCGTTCGGATTGGCAATTCCTGAAGCGGTCGCACGCGACCCTTGGGCTATCGCTTTGGCAGGGGCGCGGCCGGGTCAGCGCCGGAGAGGGTTTGCCAGCCGCGGCGGCTCAGGCTCCAGAAGATGAAGTAGGCGGAGGCGGAGGCGATTAGGAGGAGCAGGATGCCGGGGAGCCATTCATGGAGGACCAGCTCGCCGATCGAGAACATGGCGCAGTAGACGAGGAGGCAGCCGGCGATCCAGTCGTAAGTGCTGGCCGCAAGGTCGCGGACAGGAGTGACGTCGGGAGCGAGGGCAGCAATGTGCTTCCAGCCGTGGATGGTCGGGCGGACGCGGCGGTAGAACTCGAGGAGTTTGGCTTCGGGCTCGGGTTTGGTGATCAGCGTGGTGAGGAGCCAGACAACCGTCGTGGCGGCGGTGGTGATCAGGGCGGTTTTGGCGAAAACGACGGAACTGTTGCCGGCGAACTGGACGCGGGTGAGCGACATGGAGACGACGAACGCGGCGATCATCGAGGAGATTTCGCTCCAGGCGTTGATGCGCCACCAGTACCAGCGGAGGAGAAGGACAGAACCCGTGCCGGCGCCCATGCCGAGGAGGAGTTGCCAGGCGGATTGGATGCTGGTGATGTTGGCGGCGGCATAACCGCTGAGGATGACCAGCAGGACGATGATTATTTTGCTTGCGAAGACGTAGTGTTTATCGCTGGCTTTGCGGACCAGAAAGCGGCGGTAGAAATCATTGATGAGATAGGAGGTGCCCCAATTGAGCTGCGTGCCGACTGTGGACATGACGGCGGCCAGGAAAGCGGCGATCATCAGGCCGCGGAGAGCTGGCGGTAGGAAGTCGCGGAGGACCATGACGTAGCCTTTTTCGGGTTCGGCGGCGAATTCGGCGCTGGGGTGGAGGCCGCCGTGGGGTGAATAGACGGCAACGGCGACGAGGCCGGTGATGATCCAGGGCCAGGAGCGCATGGCGTAGTGGGCGATGTTGAACCAGAGAGTGGCGCCCAGGGAATTTTTTTCGTCCTTGGCGCTGAACATTCGCTGGGCGACGTAGCCGCCGCCGCCCGGTTCGGCGCCGGGATACCAGCTGGCCCACCATTGAACGGCGAGATAGAGCGCAAAGGTTATGACAGGGAGCGTCCAGAGAGCGTCGGTCGTCCAGCCCAGGTGGAACGAGGGGAAAAAGCCGAGGATGGAACCGGTTGTCTCGCCGGATTGGCGGGCGACGGCGTCGACGTGAGAGAGCTGGATCTTTAGCAGGGCCATGCCCCCGATTTTGGCGACAGCGATCCAGGCGAGGACGACGATCATGGTCATCTTCAGGGCGAATTGGAAGAGGTCGGTGACCAGGACGCCCCAGAGGCCGCCAATGAAAGTGTAGATGCCGGTGAACGGGACCAGGAGCAGGACGCAGATCAGGAGGGCGGTGTGTTCGGGCGTGCCGAGAGTGTAGGTGGTGAGAGTGTGGCCGGCGAGGCCGATGCTGAGGACGCGGCCTTCGGCGATGGCATCGCCGAGAAGAACTGTCGTGATGCTGATCATAGCTTTGATGACCCAGCCGAGGATGAGGCAGTTCATGAGGGCGCCAAGATAGATGGCGCGAAAGCCGCGCAGGAAGGCGGCGGGTTTGCCCTGGTAGCGGAGCTCGACGAATTCGACGTCGGTGAGGATTTCGGCGCGGCGCCAGTAGCGCGCGAAGAAGAAGACGGTCATCATGCCGCAGAGGCATTGCGACCACCAGAGCCAGTTGCCGGAGATGCCGTTGCGGGCGACGAGGCCGGTGACGAGGAGAGGCGTGTCGGCGGCGAACGTGGTGGCGACCATGGAGGTGCCGGCGAGCCACCAGGAAACATTCCGCCCGGAAACGAAAAATTCTTCGGTGCTGCCGGAGGAGCGGCGGCGGTAGTAAAGAGAAATGAGGAGATTCAGGAGCAGGTAGGCGGCGATGACGATCCAATCGGTGGCGGTAAGGGCCATATTTCCTTTTGCTCCGCTGGTGCCAGTGCTGGTGGTGCGTTGAGCGGCCTAGTATACTGCTATATAGCTCTTGAGAAGCAAGCTAATTTCGGGACGGCGCATTTTACCCTTATTGGCGGAATTCTTATAGATTTCCCAACACGATTTGGGCCCGCCGGGAATTTGGTATATATAGCACCGGCTGGCATAGTGTTGTGCGGCTTTGCGGCCGATCGGGATAATACACGGGAATGGCCAGTGCGGGCGAGGAAGTGCTGATCGTCTTGCCGGGCGGAGATTACCGAGAGTCGGGGAAATGGCGGGGAAATGCTGGTACTGCTGAATTCGAGTTATGAGGAATTGAGCCAGGAGGCGGCGCGGATAGTCGCTGCCACGGTGAAGAACAAACCGTCGGTGACGCTAGGGCTGGCGACCGGTAGCACTACTTTGGGGATGTACAAGGAATTGGTGCGGCTGCACCGGGAGCAGGGGCTGGATTTTTCGAAGGTGGCGACGTTTAACCTGGACGAGTATTTGGGATTGGCGGCAGAGCATCCGCAGAGTTTTCATTGTTTCATGCGGGACAATTTTTTTGCGCGCGTGAATATTGCAGAACGGAATATCCATATTCCCGATGGGACGATTGGCAAGGATTATGAGGAATATTGCGCGGCGTATGAACAGGCGATCCGCGACGCCGGCGGCATTGATTTGCAGATTCTCGGGATCGGGCGGAACGGGCACGTCGGATTCAATGAGCCGACTTCGAGTTTCGGGTCGAGGACACGGCTGAAAGTTCTGACCAGCGAGACGATGGAGGATAACCGGAAGTTTTTTTCTGCAAACGAAGAGATGCCGGAGTGCGCGATTACCATGGGCATCGGCACAATTCTCGAAGCGAAGAGAATTTTGCTGCTGGCGACCGGCGAGGCCAAGGCGGAAACTGTGGCAAACGCGATCGAGGGACCGATTACGGCTTCGGTGACGGCTTCGTGTTTGCAGCTGCATCCGGACGTTACGTTTGTGATCGACGAAGCGGCCGGGGCGAGACTGAAGCAGCACGATTATTACCGGCGAGTGATGGAGATGACGGCGCGATTTACACCCAGCCGGCTGTCGTGAACCTTTCGGTCAAAAGCCCCATCCCCGGACAGTCGAAGGATGGGGCTTCGGGCCGCTCCCATCGCGAATCAAGTCACATTGAAATAGAATTGCCAGTCCCAGCAACCAGCAGAGCACATGCCAGTGGGGTCGAGGACGATCCAGGTTCCCGACGTCTCGTATTCGGCGTGGCCATAGGGAAATACCGCGCCGGCGCCGTAGCCGGGGGGATTGGCCTTCTCTCCATTTTCCATAGGCAGGGCTTGATAGACGGTGCCTGAATCGGCTTCAAAATCGATGTGGTATGTCTGATTCGCGAGCAGCGTGTGAGAGCTCGTGAAATTGCAACTTGCATAGTTCGACCCGCTTCCGAATGAGCTGCTGGCGATGTAGCAATCGTCGATTGTATTTCCGGAACCATCTTCGAGATGTGCATGCAACTCTCCGGTGCCCGTACTTAGTGCGAATCGCACGTTTACGCCGCTGACGGTGACATTATTGCTCGGCATGGTCATCACTTCGCGAATGGCGTCGCTTCCGCCCACATTGGTCGCAGAACCCACTTGAATATACCCGAGCCCCTGCGTGGCGCCAGACGGCGTGCTGTAGACAAAATTAACGATCGGCATGTAGCTTGCGCCGTTGTGGACATCCGGCGACAACTCGATCCAGCCCGAAGCCCAGGTAACGCCGGATCCTGTCGGTAACTCCAGCGCGCTCAGTTGATCTGTCGAGATTGCCGGCGTTGGCTGCGCATTGGTGGTGTAGAGGGTCTCGACCGAAACAAAATTCCCTGATCCGCCGGACCCGTTTCCGGACGATCCGCTTCCTGTCGGGTTGGTCCACACGAGGTGATATATGGTGTTCGCGGTAACCGGAATCGCAGGAGAGAATTCGAACGAATAAAATACGTTTGCACCGGCCGCGTTAGCGAGCGAGGCCGTACCTAGCGGGGCCGTCTGCGTCGGATCTTTTGGATGATGGCTCGGGGTTCCATCATCTTCCATCAGTTGTACAACCAGAGTTCCTCCCGTCCCGCAGGCATATTCGCAGGGGGGCTTTGGCGGATCTCCCGCGTCGGGATTGGTAATCAGGTATCCCGCGACGGATTGTATCGAGCCAATCTCGAGTGCCGTGAAACGGAAACTGAGCGCCTGCGCGTTCAGACTCGATGTCGCTGCGCCAATGGTTATATTGTCCAGATAATCCATCGATATCTCTGAGCCAAAATATTGAAACTGATCGATTTGCGCGCTTGCCCTCGGTACGACCGCCAGTCCAAAGAGCAACAAAACACACGTATACACGGCATATTTCGCTTTCATGAACTCACTCCTAATTTAAGTTTCTCTGGTTAGTAGATTGGCTGGGTGTGCGGGACAAATCCTTATGGCAGCAATTTTCCGGGCGGGTTTTGCTCAAACCGGGCTTACCTTACTCGTTCTAGTCAGAACTGCCTATCGGGAGAACACTGTAAATTTACAGGTCCCTCGCATTTCCCGCGGACCCATTTTCCTTCCTGCATTCGATTTACTCAGGTGGATGGGACGCTCCAGATACCGGTTTCCACCCGTAGCGCGTCCCTCGGAGGAAACGCTTACGGGAGCATAGTCGGGTGTTTGCGAATGACAGCGAGGAGAAAGGCCAATCGAAACAAACAGCGCTGCCAGGCCGAGGGCCAAGAGCTTCAGGATGTCACCCGCCAAATTTCAGACTGCAACTACGGGAGTCGTCACAGCCGCCAATTGCACAAGGATAGGACCAATCGGGTGGGGAGGCAGGAGCTCTGGGCCGGAGTTGTTCGAAGTGGTTTGGGCCGGGCGGCCGGCGGAAGCATCCGCGGGGCGGGTCAGGTAAACTAGTCCCCGCTGTCAAAGACCAATCTGGAGAGGACAAAGCGATGGGCAATCGAGACGTGAGAAGCAGAGAGAAAAAGAAGCCGAAGAAAAAGGAAGTGAAGGTGACGTATCAGCCGGCCAGGCCCACGACCGTGTACAAGCCGACGCCGCCGGTTACGCCGCAGCCACCCTCCGATCCGACAAAACCATAGAATCTCGCGCGTTACGCATGCGCTGCTCACAGATTGGGTCACGCGGCGTCTATGCCAACTAGGGTGCGAGGCGAACGCGGGAGTTTTGCGCCCGGTCCATTTTTGTTGTTAGAGAACGAGGGAGAGGTGTGTTCATGCGAAATGTTTCGAGGATTTTTCTAGGGATGATGATGGCAGTGGGCTGCCTGGCAGGCCGGGTGGACGCACAATTCAAGAATGGCGCTCAGGCGACGGAATTGAATTTACCGACGATAAGCCAGCGCGCCGTGGTGACCCAGCGAATTGGGTTGACGGATATTACGATCATCTATCACGAGCCGATGGTGGGCGGACGCGAGCTGTGGGGCAAGGTCATCCCGTACGGCAAGGTGTGGCGCGCGGGAGCGAACGAAAACACGACGATCACGTTTGCGGATGACGTTACGGTAGAAGGCAAACCGCTAGCGGCGGGTACGTACGGGTTGCACATGATTCCGAACGCCGACCAGTGGACGATTATTTTTTCGAAGAATTCGACGTCGTGGGGCAGTTTCAGCTACGACGATAAAGAGGATGCCTTGCGCGTCGACGTGAAACCCCAGCCCGCGGAATTTCGCGAAGCACTGACATACACGTTTGACGACATCAAACCGGAATCGGCGGCAGCGACGATGCGCTGGGAAAAACTGGCAGTGCCGTTTCACGTTTCCGTGGACGTGAAAGCGATCACCGAAAGAAGCATCCGCAACCAACTGCGAAACACGGGAGGATTTTCGTGGTCGGGGTATGACGAAGCGGCGATGTGGTGCCTGGACGGCAATTGCAGCCTCGAACAGGGACTGAAGTGGGAAGACACTTCGATTCAGAATGAGGAAAGATTTGAGAACCTGCTCACGAAATCGCAGATTTTGGAGGCGATGGGAAAGAAACAGGAAGCGGATGCCATTAAAGCAAAGGCGTTTGACAAGGCCACTGGTGTGCAGCTCCACGTCTATGGCCGGGGCCTGCAAATTCAGAAAAAGCAGGAAGAGGGGTTCGCTGTTTTCAAGATCAACGTCCAGAAGCATCCGAACGAATGGTATACGCATGGAGAGATTTCCAGGATGGCTGCGGCCAAGGGAGACTTTCCAACGGCGCTCAAGGAGATGAAGCTGGCGCTGGCGAGCGCGCCAGATCAAGCGAAAACGCAAATCCAGGGACTGATTGCGCGGCTCGAAAAGAATCAGGACATCAATCCCATCTAGAACCCGCACCGAGGAAGAATTCCCGGGAGCGAGCCCGGCGGCGTCAGGAAAGGATGCCGCCGAAACAGAGATATTTGATTTCGAGATATTCGTCCATGCCGTACTTCGATCCTTCGCGGCCGAGACCGGATTCCTTTACGCCGCCGAAGGGTGCGACTTCGGTGGAAATGATTCCGGTGTTGATACCAACGATGCCGTATTCAAGCGCTTCGGCGACGCGCCAGACGCGGGCAATGTCCCGGCCGTAGAAATAAGCGGCCAGACCGAATTCCGTATCGTTCGCGAGGGCGATGGCGTCCGCTTCACTCCTGAAACGGAAGAGCGGCGCAACAGGTCCGAAGGTTTCTTCGCGGGAGACGAGCATTTGGGTTGTGACACCGGTGAGGATGGTTGGTTCGAAAAAACGTCCGCCGAGAGAGTGGCGTTTTCCGCCAACGAGAATTTTTGCACCTTTGGATTGCGCGTCGCGGATGTGACTCTCTACTTTTTCGACAGCGGCGTCGTCAATCAGCGGCCCCTGCGTTGAGCCGGCCTCTGATCCCGGGGCGGGCTTCAGTTTTTTTACCGCGTCGGATAGCTTCCCGGCGAAAGCGTCGTAGACGGCGTCTTGCACGAGGAGCCGGTTCGCGCAAACGCAGGTTTGCCCCGTATTCCGATACTTGGAAGCGATTGCGCCTTCGACGGCGGCATCCAAATCCGCATCTTCAAAAACAATGAATGGAGCGTTGCCTCCGAGCTCGAGAGAGAGCTTTTTTATCGTGCCAGCGCACTGAGCCATCAGGATTTTGCCGACTTCTGTGGAGCCTGTGAACGAGAGTTTGGAAACGATGGGATTGGAAGTGAGTTCGGCGCCGATTTCCACGGGCGAGCCCGTGACAACGTTGAAGACGCCTTTGGGGATGCCGGCGCGCTCGGCAAGCTCGGCGAGAGCAAGCGCGGAAAAGGGAGTTTGCTCGGCGGGCTTTACGACCACCGTGCAGCCGCAACCGATGGCTGGCGCCGCTTTGCGCGTGATCATAGCCAACGGAAAATTCCAAGGAGTGATGCAGGCGACAACGCCAATGGGCTGTTTAATGACGACAATCCGCTTGTCGGCTTGATGCTGAGGAATGGTATCGCCATAGACGCGCTTGGCTTCCTCGCCAAACCATTCGAGGAAGGAAGCGGCGTAGGCGACTTCTCCGCGCGACTCGGTGAGCGGCTTGCCTTGCTCGAGGGTCATCAGGCGCGCGAGATCTTCCTGGTTGGCCATCATCAAGTCGAACCAGCGGCGAAGAATTGCAGCGCGCTCCTTGGCCGTTTTTTTGCTCCACAGGGGAAAGGCATGCTTGGCCGCTTCGATGGCGCGGCGCGTCTCCTCGCAGCCTAGATTCGGAACTTTGCCGATGATTTCCCCTGTGGCGGGATTGTCCACGCTAAATGTTTGGCCTGAGCCGGCCTGAATCCATTCTCCATCGACGTAGCAGGCTTCACGGAAAATGCGCGCGTCTTTCAGCTCGGCGGCAACGCCGGCGGGTTTCGGCAAGGTGTCTTGCATCGAACGCTCCTCTAGATCTCCCTCTGTTAGATGCCCGAGGCAACAGTTTGGCGCTTCTCTCACGCAGCTAGGCGTGAGAAATCGCGGCTTGCTTACGTTCCGCGACGCCTGTCAGTGCGGCTTCGAGCACGTCGAGGCCTTCGTTGAACTGCTCGTCGGTTACGACCAGCGGGACGAGAATGCGAATCACGTTGTTGAACGTGCCTGCCGTGATCATGATGAGGCCGTGCTCGTAGCAATATCTGCCGATCTCTTTTGTTTCGGTGTCGGCGGGTTCACGAGTTTCGGCGTTACGCACGAGTTCGATGGCGCACATGCCGCCGAGGCCGCGGACTTCGCCGATCAAGGGCCATTTTTTCTGCCAGCCGCGGGCGCGTTTCTCAAAATGTTCGCCGATGGCCGTCGAGCGCGCGAGCAAGCCGTCTTTTTCGATGGTTTCGATGGCCGCGAGGGCTGCCGCGCAAGAAGCAGGGTGGCCGCAGTAGGTGCCGCCGAGAGAACCCGGCCCGGGCGCGTCCATGATTTCGGCACGGCCCGTAACGGCGGCGATGGGCATGCCGCCGCCAAGGGACTTTGCCGTGGTGATGAGGTCGGGCTCGATGCCGAAATGTTCGGAAGCAAACCATTTGCCCGTGCGCGCGAAGCCGGACTGTATTTCGTCGGCGATGAAGAGAATGCCGTGCTTGCGGCAGATATTTTGGAGAAGCTTGAAGTACTCGCGCGGCGGAACGACAAAGCCTCCTTCGCCTAGTACGGGCTCGGCGATTACGGCGGCGACGGATTCCGGCGCGACGGAGCGCTTGAAGGCGTCTTCGAGGTGATGCGCAAATTCCGTGGAAGATGTTCCGGGAGCATTGCGATATGGATAGGCGAACGGAATGCGGTAAATGTCGCTCGCGAAGGGCTGGAATCCTGCCTTATAAGGATGCGTTTTACTGGTGAGCGACATGGTCAGGAGCGTGCGGCCGTGAAATGCGTCCTCGAAACAGATGACGGCGGGACGTTTTGTATAGGCGCGGGCAATCTTGATCGAATTTTCGATGGCTTCGGCGCCGGAATTGAGAAGAATGGTTTTCTTCGCGAAATGGCCGGGGGCCAGCGAGTTCAGCTTTTCGGCTACGGCGACGTAGCTTTCATAGGGAGTAACAGCAAAACAGAGATGCAAATGCTTTTCGAGCTGCACCTGGATTGCGGAAAGGACGCGCGGGGAGCGATGGCCGATATTGAGGCAGCCGATTCCGCCTGCGAAATCAATGTACCGATTGCCGTCAACATCTTCGATGGTAGCTCCATCGGCGCGTGCGGCGAAAACAGGAGTCGCATTGGCAGGCCCGCGGGGGATCGCTGCTTCGCGGCGTGCCATCAGCGCGCGCGAACGCGGTCCGGGAATTTCCGTACGAATCTCGATCGTAGACATTTTCTCTTCCTTTTTTCTCTGGCCGCCGGCCACACGATATCCGGCGTCCCGGATGCTAATACCAGCCGATGGGGGTTTCGTCGAGATTGACGAAGACCTGTTTCGTTTCGAGATACTCTTCGAGACCCCACGGTCCAAGTTCGCGGCCGAAGCCGGATTGCTTGTAACCGCCCCACGGCGCTTCGACGTACGTCGGCTGCATGTGATTGACCCAGACGATGCCGGCGCGGAGCGACTTCACGACGCGGAAAGCTTTGTAGATGTCGCGCGTCCAGACGGCGGCAGCGAGGCCGTATGGCGTGTCGTTGGCTATGCGAATCGCATCCGCTTCACCGTCAAAAGGAATTACAGACGCAACCGGGCCGAAAATCTCTTCGCGAGCGATCCGGGCGGTATTGTCGACGTCGTAGAAGATGGTGGGCTCGACGTAGTAGCCTTTGCCAAATTGTTTTGGGCGGCCGCCGCCGATGGCGACTTTCGCTTCTTTTTTTCCAAGCTCAAGATAGGAGCTGACGCGGTCGTATTGCTCCTTGCTGACGAGCGGGCCCATCTTTGTGTCGCGCTCGAGCGGTGCGCCGAGCTTGATGCGCTTGGCCTTTTCGGTCATCGCTTCGACGAATTTGGAATAAATCTTTTTTTCGACGAGGATGCGGCTGCCTGCCGAACAGACTTCGCCTTGGTTAATGAACACGCCGAAGAGCGCGCCGTCGATGGACGCTTCCCAATCGGCGTCAGTGAAGAAAATGTTGGGCGATTTGCCGCCGAGTTCGAGCGTGACGCGCTTCAGCGTGTCTGCGGCGCTTTTGACGATAATCTTGCCGACGGCTGCGCTTCCCGTGAAGGCGATTTTATCCACTCCGGGGTGCGCAACAAGGGCGGCGCCCGCCGTTTCGCCGGGACCATTGAGGATGTTCACGACTCCGGGAGGCAGACCTACCTCCCCGAAACAGTTCGCGAATTCGAGCGCGGTGAGCGGCGTTTGCTCGGCGGGCTTCAGAACGCAGGTGCAACCAGCGGCAAGAGCAGGCGCGAGTTTCCAGGCAGCCATGAGCAGTGGATAGTTCCAGGGAATGATCTGTCCGGCGACCCCGACGGGCTCGCGCAATGTGAAGCTGAGCGCGTTGGCGGGAACGGGATTTACGCTGCCGAGAACCTTCGTGGCGAGGCCGCCATAATATTCGAAGCAGGTGGCAACGTCGGCGATGTCGTATTCCGCTTCGACGATGGGTTTGCCCGTGTTGCGGCATTCGATTTCGGCGAGCTGGGGGCTGTTCTGGCGGATTTTTTCGGCGAGCTTGAAAAGGACGCGGCCGCGGTCTTGCGCCGTGGTGGTGGCCCACGGACCGGAGTCGAAGGCAGCGCGTGCGGCCTTTACCGCGAGATCGACGTCGGCGGCGCCGGCAGCCGCAACCTCGGCGATGACCTCTTCGGTCGAAGGATCATAAACGGGAAAAGTCTGTCCCGAGGCGCTGGCGACCCACTCGCCATTGACGTAGTTCTTGTACGTTCGAATTCCCGCTGTCGCACTGCTGGACATCACGGCCTCCCGAAATCCTTACTCCGTGAGCACCACGCCAGAACCTTGGCGGGCTCAGAGAACCGGCACGGCTTCCGCGAGCTTTCTCGGAGTCTTGCGGCGCCCGTAGACAAAAAAGAAAAAAGCGGCCAGCCCGATGAAAAAAAGCGTGCCGCCGAACATCCACACCTCGTAGGAACGGAGAGATGTAACCTGCTGCGCCGGAAAAAAAGCCAGCGCGATTCCGAGAATCGTGGTGACGAGCCCACTGACGCCTGAAAGAATCAGCGTGGTCCTGCTGTAAACAGCTTTTACAAAGGAATTGCCGAACGCGATTTTCAGGAGCCCCCCGAACATATACAGAAACGGGATCAGTTGAAGCACAACGGCAAGCGACAACAGTTTCTGGAAAGTCTCCTGCACGCCGGTTTCGCTAGCCGACAGACTGCTGGCGACAAAACCGAACGCCTGCAGCACGTGTCCGACGAACGACAATTCGATGAACTTATTCCAGATCCACCAGCCGCTGAAGTTCAGCACGACGAGCACCATGGAAACCGCCGCGTGGACAATCAGCGCGGCATACGGCGTGTGATAACGGGGATGCACTTTGCCGAGCCAGGACGGCATGTAGGAATCGAGCCCAGCGACGAAAGGGATGCGCGCGGAGCCGCCGAGCCAGGCGGATGCAATGCCGGCGATCGACAGGCTCAACATAAGCGCGAATGGCGCGACGATCCACGCGACTCCGACGCGGCCGGCCATGTGACCGACGGCTTGCACGATGCCTTGCAGAACATTGATGTCACTTTTGTTGATCGCAAGAAGCAGCGTGAGCGTCGCGCCGAGATAGAGCAATCCCGACAGCACTCCGCCCCAGGCGACGGCGCCTGGCAGAGTCTTTTGTGGATTTTCGATTTCGTCGCCCATGACGGAAGCGAGCTCGAGCCCCACCAATCCGAAACAAATCACACCGAAGGAATTGAGGACGAATTTCGGATTCGGCGGGACGCGAAAATCAGCCCAGGTCACCGTCGTACCGAACCGCAGCCATACGACGATCCCCAAACCGATCAGGACCGCGGCGGCGATGCCGGTGCCGATCGCGCCGAAGTTGTTGATCCATTTGCCGACGCCGAGGCCGACAATATTCAGAACGACGAGAACGATCAGCAGGAGGAGCGAAGCGGTCAGCGCAAAAGTTTTGTTGTCCCCCAGCGCCTCGTGACCAGAACCGAGCGCAAAGACGGAAACGCCTACAAAGTAGAGCATCACCGTCGGCACATACATCATGTTGTTGGTCCAGTAGCACCAGCCGGAGAGGAAACCGTGGAAGTCTCCGAAGACTTCCTTGGCCCAGAGATAGACGCCGCCTTCGCCGGGATAGCGGTGAGCAAGCTCGATGACCGCGATTCCTTGCGGCCAGAAAAAGAGCAGGAGCGAAATAAGCCAAAGCCAGACCGTGACGCCGCCGTTCGCGGCAATCGAAGGGACGACGTTCAGATTGAAGACGGCAACAACGAACAGCAGAACGAGGTCCATGCGCCCCAAGACGCGGCGCAGGTCCGGCGCGGCTTGAACTGCGGGCACGACGGAGGCGGATGCAATGGGGGCCTCGTTCTGCAATGGAGCGGTCTCCTAAAATCAGTGGCCCGCGGCACCGACAAAGTGCGCGCCGCGCTCGAGCTGCGCTTTTCTGAGAGCGGGAGCGACTTCGTCGAACACGGAGAGGTGCTTCTCGATGTCGGCTTCGGTGTGCTGGACGGAGATGGTCCACTGCTCGTCCCACCAATAGGGCTGAGGAAGGACGCCGCGGTTGACCATCGCAAACCAGTAGTGGCGCCAAAGATCGACGTCGATTTTCGTCCAGTCGCGATAATTGCGAATTTCCTGCGGGTAAAGCATGAGCGCGCCGTTGACCCCGGCGCTGATGACGTAAGCCTCCAAGCCGGTTTTCTTGACGATGGCGCGATAGCCCTCGGTGAGTTTCTTGCTGAGCTTGCCTACGTGTGCGTAGTTCTCGCGAGAAAGGATCTCGCGAAACGTCGCGAGGCCCGCGGCCATCGCGACGCGATTCGTGTTGTACGTGCCGCCGTGAAAGACTTTGTGCTGAGAGATCAGATCCATCACGGCGCGGCTCGCGCCAAACGCGGCGAGCGGCAGCCCGCCGCCGATAGACTTGGCCAGGCAAATCATGTCCGGCTTCACGCCGAAATATTCGCTGGCGCCTCCCCAGGCGAGCTTTGCGCCGGTTTTCACTTCGTCGTAGATCAGCAGGGCGCCGTTTTTTGTGGCGATATCGCGCAAACCCTCGAGAAAACCCGGCTGAGGCATGCACAGGCCGACATTCATCAAAATAGGTTCGAGGATAATCGCGGCGATCTGGCCGGGATTTTCGCGGAAGCGGCGTTCGACGCTTGGCAAATTATTGAAAGCGGCGACAACTACATTGGCGAGCGAAGCCTTGGGAACGCCTCCACCACCAGGAACGGAGTTGGGGGCGTCGGGATCGCCGTAGTCTTCGGCTTTGGGTTTGACGCTGACGAGCGCCGTATCATGAAGTCCGTGGTAAGCGCCCTCGAACTTCAGAATTTTGTCGCGGCCCGTGGCAGCGCGCGCGATGCGGCAGGCGTGCATCGTGACTTCGGTACCACTCGATCCAAAGCGCACCATCTCGACGGGATAGCGCTTGCAGATTTCTTCCGCAAGCTCCCACTCCATGTCGTGCGGCATACCGAAGGTCGTTCCTTCATGCAGTTTTTGTTCGACGGCTTTCACCACGGCGGGATGACAGTGCCCCGCCATAAGCGCGCCGAAACAGAGGTTGTGATCGATATATTCGTGCCCATCGATGTCGTGAATCCTGCTTCCTTTGCCGTCCTTTACAAAAAGCGGATAGGGCTCGTAATGCCGGTAATTGCTGGCAACGCCGAGGGGTATGCGTTCTAAGGCGCGCTGGTAAGCGTCCGCGGATTTCGGCGTCCGCTTTTCGTAGGTGGCGATTTCCTTCTGCAATGCGTCGTGCATTTCCTTATTCCATTTGCTGTGTGGCCGCGAGGCGGCCAACGCTAGCAGGTCTGTTCCCTGCGGTCAGTTTGTAGTGACAAAAATCTCGCAACCGAATCCATTGTCTCACTTTCTTCCTACGTGCGAAGGCGCCCCGGCTAAACTGGGGCGCCTCCTGGACCGTCTTCTTCTCCGCTGTGGCGTCAGAAACGGAACTTCAGCGAGAACTGAACGAGCCGCGGATCGTGGACGTGCTGCACCTGGCCAAAAGTGCTGCCCTGATCCGATACGTCTCCATCCACGCTGTAGAATTGCGCGTGATTCCAGATGTTAAAGATGTCGCCGCGGAACTCCATCTGCAGTCTTTCGCCAAAGTTCGTTTCCTTCATGAAGCTCATGTCCCAGTTGTTGATGCCTGGTCCACAGCAGATCGAGCGCGGCGCATTTCCGATTGTTCCCGCTGCAACGGTGGAATTCGTAAAGAGATTCGGGTCGAAAACGAACCCATTATTCTGGCGAATGTTTTGCGTATGGAAGGGAGCGGTGAGATTCGGTTCACCCGGGAATTCGAACAGGTCGGTGGAATCCAGTTCTTCCACGTCATCCGAGGAGGTGATGCGAATCGGGAAGCCGCTCTGGAAAGTCAGAATTCCGGACGCTTCCCAACCATCCAGCAGCTTTCCTTTGATGCCGTCGTACTTCGGAACGGGCAGATCCCACACATAGTTGACGACAAAGCGGTTCCTCGCATCGTAGGCAGAGAGACCGTAGGTGGCATTGAAGTTGAGCGGATTGAGCGCGCTTTCAAAGCTCGAGGCATTGTCCATCGTCTTGCTGAGGGTGTAGGCAGCCTGGAACTGCAAGCCGTGCGAGAAATTCTTCTGCAACATGACTTGCATGGAGTTGTAGTTCGACCTCGCGACGGTGTTCTCGCTGAAGATGCCGGAAAAAACCGGCGTGCCATCCGACGGGCATCCCGTGCCGGTCAACGGCTGGCACAGCGGTGAGGAGTACTGGCGCAGGCCTACGAGCGTGATGCCGCCGCCGGGAGCATTTACCGTTCCGGCCGGGACGGTCAGACCGCCCGTTCCCGCGTTGTAGGGCAGCGGAAGTCCGCCAGCGGGGATGACCGCGCCGTTGGGGATGAAGTACGAACTGTCTTCCCCAAAGGGACCACAAGTTGTCGAAGCACCCCCCGGGCCGCTCAGCACGTTGCTGGCGCCTGCGCTAGCCATGGCCGTCAAAACATTGCAGGTCGCGGGATTTCCGGGGTTGACTTCATAGCTCGCGAGGAGACGATGACCTTGCGAGCCGACATATCCGATTTGAAAGAGAATTTGTCCAGGGAGCTGGCGTTTGATCGTCAGATTGTACTGGTCGGAATATTGCAGGCGCAGATTGGGAGGAAACTCTCCGAAGAAAGTCATGGGGCGGAATTGCTCCCAATCGACGGCGCTCCCTCGCGGCGGACTGAGAATCCCGTTGAAAGGATTCGGGAAGACGTCGCCGCTTTGATCGACATAAGGAGTTTGCAAGAGCGGACTCGTGATGAAGTTGCTTCCGCCAAAAGGAGGCTCGGCGCTGAACTGTTCGAGCACCAGTTGTTCGATCGGGTTGTAAAAAATCCCGTAGCCCATGCTGACGCTGGTGTTCGAGGGACCTCCGGTTAGCTTGCTGAGCCATCCGTCTTTCCAGCCGGGGCTCCAGTTGAGGCCAAGGCGCGGCGCGAAGCCCTTGTAGTAGGTGTTGGTCAACGCTTCGGGAACACCCTTGTCACCGGGGAACACCAAACCAACCGGCGTGACACCAGCCTGATCGCAGGTCGTCACGCTACCGGCAACGTAGAGCGGGCTGGTCGTCGGAAGCGTGCAGGGATAAATCGTCGACACCTGGCCCGGCCGGAAGGTCTGCACTTTCTGTCCAATGTCCGTGAGCGGCGTGTTCATCTCCCAGCGCAAGCCGTAATTCAGGGTGAGGTTGGGCTTGATCTTCCAGCTATCCTGCGCGAAGAGGTAGACGGAGGTGCTGCGCACGAGTTCGTGTTGTGCCGACCCCTGAAAATAGCTGTTGCCGAGCCCGAGGAGATAGTCGGGATAGGCGTCGGAATAACCGAGGTCATCCCCTTGCGGTGAGGTGGTCGAGGAGAGGAAGGACAAGTCGCCGTTGACGTCAAAGTAGAGCAGCTGATTGAACATTTGATAGCGGGTGTCGACGCCGAACTTCAAACTGTGATTGCCGATGATCTTGCTGTAGTTGTCGCTGAACTGGATGGTGTTGCCGGTCTGTGGCAACTGGCCGTTGAAATTGTTGCCGATGGAAAAGCCTCCGTCCACGCTGATGAACGGAACTCCCTCTTTGCTGGCTCCGAGACCGGAATGGATCCCGTAGTCGGGATTCGTGCCAAGCACATTGCCGCTGTCGTCGACCAGCGGCGTGTCAGACGTGCCTGTAAAGCAAAATGCCGCTGCCGCCCCGGTGCCACACGAAGCCTGGATGGAATTCGTGCGCGTCGGACTATCAAACTTGAGCTGCCCCTCGCGAAAATAGCTGACCCGCAATTCGTTCACCGCCGTGGCGCCGATCGTTGAAGTGTGCGTCACGTTTAGCTGTTGTGTGCGGGTTGCATAGTCTCCAGGAAAGTTGCCCGTGGTGGCGCCGGAAGCCTGGAATTTTGCGAAGGGGTCGACGGTGTTGTCGTCGTCGAAGTAGTAGTAGAACGCGGTCTTCTGATTGTTGGACCAGTTGTGGTCAACCCGTATCTGGAACTGATCGCCGCGATCCGTTTCGTTCGGCGTGACCTGCACTCCGCCGCTCCCGCCCGACCCCGGAACGTACTGCAACAAGCCGAGAGCAACGGGGTCGAAACATTGCGTGGGAATCTGGAAGTTCGGAAAAATCTTGCTATAGAGCTGCGGAGCCCCGCCGTTGATCACAGACTGGACGGCTCCATTGGCCGTAGCGCTAAGATTTGCGCCGCAGCGGTTCTCCAGAATATTCGCGACAGTCGCATCGGATAAGGATCCGGCGAAACCGGGAACTCCGTTCGGATCCACGACGCCGTTGGCAATCCCGTTGGCGGAGAAATTTCCACTGGTGAGTTCGTCCGCCGTGGGCACGCTGATCGGCTGTGAGACAATCCCCTGAATAATCCGGCGCCCTTCGTACGAACCAAAAAAGAAAGTCTTGTCCTTTTTAACCGGGCCGCCAATCGTGCCGCCGAACTGGTTTTGCTTGAACTCCGGCTTGGGCGCCGAGAAAAAACTGAACGGATGCGCGTTGAGCACGTCGTTACGGAAAAATTCATAAATGCTGCCGTGAAGATTGTTGGTACCGGACTTGGTCACGACGTTGACGACTGCCCCCGAGTTCCGGCCGTACTCCGCGTCGAAGGAATTGCTGATCACGCGAAATTCCTCGATGCTGTCTGGAGAGGGCTCGATGGCGGGAAGGTTGGCGAAGAGATCGTTGCCGTCGCCACCGTTCACGGAGTAATTGTTCGAGCGGCCGCGGCCGCCGTTTACGGTCACGACTCCGGGCTTGTCCGAGCCGTAAAAGAGATCGTTGCCTAACTGCGACTGAACGCCAGGCTGCAATTGCAGGAGCTGATAGACATCGCGCTGGTTCAAAGGCAATTGCGTCGAAGCGCGCTCGTTGACCACCGCGCCCAGCTGGGTCGAGCTTGTATCCACGACGGGCGGCGCGCCGGTAACTTCCACGCTTTCCGTGGTTGCGCCGAGCTGTAGCGTGATATCGACACTGATGACTTCGTTCAAGTCCAGCGCGATACCCTTGCGGATAAACTTCTTGAATCCGGCCTGGGTGACGTCGATTTCGTAACTGCCCACCGGCACTTCGATAAAAACATACTCGCCGCTCGCGCCGCTCTGCACCTCGTGAGCGGCATGCGTCGCCTCATTGATGAGCGTTACCGTGGCGGCCGTCACCGAACCGCCGCTCGGATCGCTGACCGTTCCGCGAATCCGTCCGCCAGTGCTTTGCGCCCCGGCAAACGGCGCGGCGAGCAGCATCAGAAGCAGGAGAGAGAATAAGGAAAGGATGTTGCGGTGGCATTGCGCATAGCGCTGCCAAAGTCCTCGGGACATTTTCATGAACTCACCCCTCTTCTCGAAGAACTTCCTGGACAGCGGATTCTTCGAGGTTGCTGTGCCCCCGAAACCTTACTATAATCCCGCAAACTTAGAGAAAGCCGGGAGCCGTGTCAAGCGGAAAGAATTTCTCCAAGCCATCAGCAAATCGAACGGCGCGGCGGCTGCTGCGCATCAGCGAAGTGGCGCGGCGCGTAGGCATCTCGTCTTCCGCGCTGCGTGCCTGGGAAGCGCTGGGCCTCGTTTCTCCCCAGCGCACACAAAGCCGCTACCGTCTTTACGCGGAGGCCGATGTGCGTCTGCTGCAGCGCGCGGTTTTTCTGCGCCGAGCCCGCGGACTGAACCCCGCCGCCATCGTCCACGTGTTGAAACGCCAGGGCGTCGTCCCGCCGTCGGCCGAAAGCGCTCCTCTTCCCGGGCAGCGTTTCCGGCGTCTGCGCACGCGCCGTGGACTCTCCCTCGCCCAGGTGGCGCGCGCCACGAAGGTTTCCGTCGGTTTTCTCAGCGCGCTCGAACGCGGACAAATGCGCTCCTCCATTTCCACGCTGCGGCGCATCGCGCGCTTCTATGGCACAAATATCCTCTCGCTGTTTGAAACCGCTGCGGAAAATCCACGCCTCGTGCGCCCCGGCCAGAGAAAAGTTCTGGAGACCACTCCGGGCGTGCGCATGGAATTGCTCGCTTGGGGACAAACGGCGATGGAGCCCCACCTTTTTCGCATCAAGCCCGGCGGCGGCAGCGGCGAGTCTTACTCGCATGAAGGCGAAGAGTTCTTGCATATTCTTCGCGGCGAATTTGAAATTTGGCTCGACAGCAAGGAGCATTACCGGCTCAAGCCAGGCGACAGCCTCTATTTCGAAAGCTCGACGCCCCATCGCTGGAAGAATCCCGGCCGTTCCGAGACCTGGCTGCTGTGGGTGAATACGCCGCCGACGTTCTGAGAGGATATGACTCGTGACTGGAGCGCGTGGATGCCGCAAAAAACTCGACCCCGGAGCTGCGAATGACCGTATCGCGTAAGGCCCCCATCTCACTGACGTTTGCCCTCGCCCTTGCTTTGGGATTCTCCTCGACGATCATTGCCCAGAGTACGCCGGAGGCGAAAACCCGGCCTGCGGAAACGATCCTCGTTCACGGCAAGTTATACACTGTAAATGCCAAGCAGCCTTGGGCGCAGGCAGTGGCCATTCGCGACGAGAAAATCATGGCTGTGGGCGATGATGCCGAAATCGAGCGACTTCGCGGGCCGCACACCAAGGTCATTGACGCAGGCGGAAAACTGGTCCTGCCCGGCTTTGTCGATTGCCATATTCATTTCCTGGATGGTTCGATTGGTCTAGGCCAGGCCAATCTCGAAAGCGCCAAGAATCCTGCCGACATCCAGCGCATCCTGCGCGCATACGCGGCTGAACATCCGGGCGACGGCTGGATTCTCGGCACCGGCTGGAACTACGGCATGTTCGGCGAAGAAACTCTTCCCCACAAAAAATACCTCGATGACCTCTTCCCGAATCGCCCGGTTTTTCTCTACGGTTCCGATGGGCACACTTCCTGGGCGAATTCAAAGGCTCTTACACTCGCAGGCATCAACAAGGACACCGCGGATCCCGTCAACGGCGTTATCGTTCGCGATCCGAAGACCGGCGAAGCCACCGGAGCTTTGAAGGAATCTGCAGGCCATCTCGTCGGCAAATTCGTTCCAAAACCGGCGCGCGCCGAGAAACTCGCTGCCCTTCGCGCCGGCGTGCATTGGGCCAATCAGAATGGCCTTACGCGCGTCCACAGCGCCGGCGGCGACTTCGAAGAATTCGCTCTTTATGATGAACTGCGCCGCAGCGGCGATCTGACGCTGCGCATGTACATCGCCTATTTTCTGAATCCGCCGGAGTTGCGCCCCAAAGATATCGATGCGATCGAAGAGGCGCGCAGGAAATACACAGGCGACTGGCTCTCCGGAGGCGCGGTGAAGATGATGGTCGATGGCGTCATCGAATCGCACACCGCCGCAATGCTCGAACCTTACACCGACGATCCTTCCACAAAAGGCAAATTATTTTGGGACGCAGACAAATACAAAGCCGCGGTCGCGGAACTCGACAGACGCGGCTTGCAGCTCTTCACGCACGCGATTGGTGATTATGGCGTGCGCACCGCTCTGGACGCATATGAAAACGCCGAGAACGTGAACCACACCGAGGATCGCCGCCCGCGGATCGAGCACATCGAAACCATAACTGCCGCGGACATTCCGCGTTTCGGAAAACTCGGAGTCATCGCCAGCATGCAGCCGTTACACGCGTATCCGGACGATGAAACGCTGCGAGTGTGGGCCGGTAGTATTGGACCGGACCGCGCCTCGCGGGCGTGGCTCTGGAACGACATCGCGAAGGACGGCGGGCATCTGGCGTTCGGCAGCGACTGGAACGTCGTGACGCTGAATCCATGGGAAGGCCTCGAAATGGCCGTGACGCGGCAAACGACGGAAGGCAAGCCCGAGGGCGGTTGGATGCCGGAGCAGCGAGTGACGCTGGCGCAGGCTGTCGAAGCCTATACGCTCGGTGCGGCCTACGCGGGACGCCGCGAAAAAACGGAAGGCTCGATCGAGCCGGGCAAGCTGGCCGACCTTGTTATCCTGTCGCAAAATATTTTCGAGATCGATCCGCATACGATTGCACAATCGAAAGTCGTCAAGACCATCGTGGGCGGAAAAGTGGTCTATCAGGCAAACGCAAGGTAGGAAAAGTGTTCGAGGCGATTCAAAACGGCTTGGGACAGAAAGCATCCAGGCCTCGTAGAATGCAAATGCTGCGGAAGCGGGAGACAGTATGATACGGCGCGCAATCCTTCTGGGAATCCTGGCGCTGGCGATGGCCTGCTGCGCTGGCAAGCAAAAGATAACGACGCTCAGCCTGCTTGTCTGGGAGGGCTACGCCGATCCTTCCTTCGTGCGCGCCTTTGAAGAGGCGAACCACTGCAAAATCTCGGCGTCCTACATGGGTTCGAGCGACGAGCTGGTCGCGAAGCTGCGCGGAGGAAGCGCCTCCAACTATGACGTGATTTCGCCTTCGAGCGACGTCGCTCACTCCATCGCCAGCAGTGGCTTGGCTGCGCCACTGGATCCCGCCAAGCTCCCCGCCTATCCGCAGCTCTCGGCTAAGCTCCGCGATCTTCCCCTGGTAAAGAGCCACGATCAAATCTATGGCGTTCCTTTTATGTGGGGGCCGAATCCGCTGCTGTACGACACGAAATCGATTGCGCAGCCGGACTCCTGGGCGGTGCTCTGGGATCCCAAGTACAAAGAGAAAATCGCCGTGTGGGACGACCTTTCTACCGTTTACATGGCCGCCCAGGTGCTCGGCTACGACAAGCCTGATCCCTCGCAACTTTATAATCTGACTGACGAACAGCTCGAAGCCGTCAAGAAAAAACTGATTGAACTGAAGCCCAACATTCGAAAGATCTGGTCCACCGGCGGCGAACTGACCAACCTCTTTCAAAACCATGAAATCGTTCTGGCGATGGGCTGGCCTCTCAATACCAACGACCTTCGGAAATTGAATTTTCCCATTGGGGAAACCATTCCCAAGGAAAACACGACCGGATGGATCGACCACTTGATGGTCACGGCCGCGAGCAACAACAAAGAACTGGCCATGGCCTTCCTCGAATACATGATTGAAGCAAAGACACAGAAGCTCGTGACCGATCGGACGCACTACACTCCCGCAAACCCGGGCGCCTCGCAATTTCTCACCGCGGAAGAGATGAAAGGCCTGCACCTCGACGATCCCGACGCCTACATGCAGCGGATATATTTTTGGCAGGATGTGCCGCGCCGTGGCAAGTACAACGAAATCTGGAATGAGGTGAAAGCCGCGCAGTGAGTTCCGCCGCCATTCCGCAGGCCCCTCTCGCAGGCGCTGACGCCCCGCTGCTCGAAGTGCGCGCCGTGGCCAAGCGCTTTGGGGCGCGCGAGGTCCTGAAAAATATTTCGGTGAACATTGCTGCGGGAGAATTTCTCACGTTGCTCGGCGAAAGCGGTTCCGGAAAAACCACGCTTCTGCGCCTCATTGCCGGCTTCGAAGAACCCACCACGGGCGAAATCTGGATGTCCAGCGAGCGCCTGGATACGCTGCCGCCCCACCAGCGCCGCGTAAACACCGTGTTTCAGAACTACGCGCTCTTCCCTCACCTGAGCGTACGGGACAACGTGGCCTACGGTCTGCGGGTGCAAGGCGCGCCGAAAAAAGAAATCCCTTCGCGCGTCAACGAAGCGCTGGCCATGGTGAAAATGACGGAATTCGCTGGCGCGCGCCCCTCGCTCCTTAGCGGCGGCCAGCAGCAGCGCGTCGCTCTGGCCCGTGCCCTGGTGAATCGCCCCCAGCTTCTGCTTCTCGATGAACCTCTCTCGGCGCTCGATGCCAATTTGCGCAAGCAAATGCAAGGCGAATTGAAGGCGCTCCAGCGCGAAATCGGTATCACCTTCCTCTTCGTCACTCACGACCAGGAAGAAGCCATGGCGCTCTCCGACCGCATTGCTCTCGTTCGCGATGGGGCTCTCGAACAAGTCGCCTCTCCGCGCGAAATCTACGCGCGCCCCGCAACAGCCTACACCGCTCAATTCATCGGGCAAACCAACTTGCTGCGCGGTGAAATCCAACGCAGTATCGCCACCTGCGGCGTGCTGCGCTGGCCGGTCGAAGAACCGGACGGTCCGGTGCTTTTTTCGCTTCGCCCGGAAACGATTCGCCTCTGCGCGGACGGTAAACGCCAGACTCATGAAGTGAAATTTCGCGGCGTCGTTCGCCAGCAAATCTATGGCGGCTCGAGCGAACTGCTCGAGGTAGATTCAGGCGACGGCCAACTCCTGCGTGTGCGGCTGCCTGCGTGCGGTCCGCTCGCTGGCGAACTCGATTTCGTTTTCTCGATCGCGGATGCTATTCGCGTCCTGGACTGACGTCGCCATGTACTCGCGGGCTTACAAAACGATCGTCTCCGCTCCGCCGCTGCTCTGGGTAGGACTCTTTCTCCTGCTGCCGTACGCGCTGATGTTTGCGCACAGCTTCTGGGCCGTCGAAGACGGTGTCCTTGTCCACCACTGGAATCTCGACAACTACGAAAAGCTCCTCACGAATCCCCTGTACGCCGAAGTCCTCTTCCGCACCCTGCGCATCGCCGGCTCCGTGATGCTCTGCTCCCTTCTCCTCGGCTATCCGCTTGCCTACTACCTCTCGTTTCATTCCGGCGGGCGCAAGGAATTGCTCTATCAACTCGTCATCGTCCCGCTCTGGGTCAGCTATCTGGTTCGCGGCTACGCCTGGAAAACAATTCTCGGCAGTGAAGGAGTCCTCAACGGCTTCCTTCAGTACGCGCACATCACTCACGAGCCCGTCAGCTTTCTCCTCTACAGCCCTTTCGCCGTAATCCTCATGCTCACGCACATCTACACACCCTTCGTTTTCCTTCCCATCTATGCCTCGCTCGAACACATCCCACGCCCGCTCGTCGAAGCCTCCCATGATCTCGGCGCCAACTCTTTCTCCACTTTCTTCCGCGTGATTCTTCCGCTCTCGATGCCTGGTCTACTCGCTGGAGCCACTTTCGCGTTCGTTCTCTCTCTCGGCGATTTTCTCGCGCCGCTTCTCGTCGGAGGCTCTTCCGGCACCATGATCGCCAACATCGTGCAAACTCTTTTCGGCGCCGTCTACGACTGGCCGCTCGGTGCCGCGATTTCCGTCTCGATCCTGCTTCTCACTCTCTCGCTGCTTTTCTTCACACAACGGCTCGAAAAGCGCTGGTCCTTCAAATGATCAAATGAGCCGCCACTCTCCAACCCGCCGCTCTCCCTTGCTCGCGATTTATGCCGCGCTTGTTTTCGCATTCATCTATCTGCCGCTCGCCGTGCTCATCCTCTATTCCTTCAATCGCGACGGTGTCGGCGGCTTTCCTCCGCTGCACCTTACGCTCGATTGGTATCGCCAGCTCTTCGCCGATGAACCCATCTGGGATTCCGTGCTTAATAGCCTTCTCGTCGCCGGCGGCGCCGTCGCGCTTTCTCTCACGCTGGGCCTGCTCGCGGCTCTCGCACTCGATCGCGCCAGCTTTCCCGGCAAAGCGCTCTTTCGCCGGCTCGTTCTTCTTCCACTGATTCTTCCCGGCATCATCACAGGCCTTTCGCTGCTGATGCTCGTTGTACTTTCCGGTTTGCACCTCAGTCTGCTGACGGTTTTGCTCGGCCACGGCACCGCCCTCATTTCTGTCGCCACCACGGAGCTCTTCGCCGGCCTTCAGAAAACCGACCGTGCACAGGAAGAAGCCTCGCTCGATCTCGGGGCCACTCCCTGGCAAACGTTCTGGCGCATCACGCTCCCGAATCTCAAGCTCTCGCTTGTTGCCGCCGGCCTGCTCATTTTCACTCTTTCGATGGACGAGATCGCCGTAACTTTCTTTCTCATCGGCCGCGACAACACCCTCCCGCTCGAAATCTGGGGACGCCTCCGCCGGGGCATCACGCCGGAAATCAACGCCGTCTCCACACTGATTTTTGCCGTTTCCGTTGCGCTCATCGTCATCTGGTATCGCATTCGTATGCGCAGCATCGGTGCGGAAGCAAAGCAGCTGCTTCAAAGACCCTGAGGCCCCTGGGAGGACCAATGTCGCACTCGCGCCGTGAATTCATAAGGTTCGTTGTTGCCGGATCGGTCGCGTCGGGCTGTCCCGTGGATGCGGCTTTGATCGCCTCGCCGGATTCGAGGCCCACGAATTCCGGATCCGCCGATCGGAAGCCTTCGGACTCGCCGCGCGTCGATGGCGAACATTTCGAAATTTGCCACCAGGTCCGCGATGGCCATCATTTCGACCTGCCGGCTGCCAATCTAAAAGCCGACGTGGTGATCGTCGGCGGCGGCGTCGCGGGCCTTTCCGCAGCGTATTTTCTTCGCGGAAAAGATTGGCTGCTGCTGGAAAAAGAGGACCATTTCGGCGGCAACGCCTATCAGGAGGAATTCGACGGCCAGCCTTTCGCCACCGGCTCCGCCTACGCGTATCGCGGCGACGAAGGCGATGTGCTCGCGTCGGAAATCGGCCTGAAACTCCCCATGGTCAACATGCCCGATCCCACGCTCGTCAACAAAACCTACGTCCCCGACACATGGAAGACGGGAATTACGCAGCTTCCTTACTCCAAAGAAGTCGTCGCCAGCTTCCTGAAATTCCGCGAAGACGTTTTGAAAATGAAAATTAATGAGCGCATGGCTGAGCTCGACGCTCTTCCTTTCTCGCAATTCACCGGGGCTTACACTCCCGAAGTACAGCAATGGTGGGATATTTTCGGCCCTTCGAATTGGGGCGCCACTGCGCCGGATACGTCGGCGTTCATCGGTCTCTACAACGCCAGGGACATTTTCACCGGCGGCGACGGCAAACGCGCCATTCTGCCCGGCGGCCTCGGCTGCATCACGCACAAGCTCGTGGAAATCCTCCAGCCAAAATACAAGGAACGCATGCTCGGCGAGGCGGCAGTGGTCGGCGTCGTCCAGAAAAAAGATGCTGTCGACGTCACCTATTTCCGCGAAGGAAAGCTCGCTACTGTGGCAGCGAAAGCTGTTTTGATGTGCACGCCCAAACACATCACTTCGCGCATCGTAGAAGGCTTGCCGGCCGAACAGAGAACCGCCATGCGCCGCACGCGCTATGCTCCCTATCCGGTCGTCAATCTCATCTTCGACAAGCCCGTCTACAATCGTGGGTACGACAATTGGTGCCCCGGCAATTCCTTTACTGACTTCATCGTCGCCGATTGGACCGTCCGCAACAATCCTGGCTACAAACAAAAAAACAACATCCTCTCCTTCTACACGCCGCTTCGTGAAGAATTCCGCTCCACCCTTCTCGAGGAAGCCGATTGCAAGACGCTCGCCGCCCGCGTTCTCACGGACTTCCAGAGGGTTCTCCCGGAATTCAACGTTGATCCCATCGAAGTCCGCATCTACCGCCGCGGCCATCCCATGTTCATGTCCACGCCCGGCCAATACACAAAAAATCGCATCGCAGCCGCTCATCCCATGGACCGCATCTATTTTGGCGGCAACGATTCTGGCGGACCGGAATCTCTTACGAGCGAGGCTGTGCGCCTGTCGCAAGTCGGCGCCGAATGGGCAAATCTTATTCTGGCTGGCAAGCCCAGCGCAAAGGAGCTCGCAGAGAAAGCTCTCGCCGCTGTCGCCGACTAGCGAGTTCACAAGCGTTCCTCTTCCATCTTCGCTCCTCGTTGGTATATAGGTGAGAGGGAGAACGCAGCGCTTTGCCGTTCCTTCAAGGAGTACCGATGTTTCGCACCACCTGGCTATCGCCCACCCTTTTGTTTTTCGCCTTGGCTCCGAACTGTGTTTTGGCCCGCCCGCAGGAAAAATCGGCAACAATCGTGATTATCAATGCCCAGGTGGCTGACGGCACCGGCGGGCCGTTGCGAAAAGCCAATGTCCGCATCTCGGACGACCGCATCGTCACCATCGGCGAATTCAAGCCAAAAAAAGGCGAGCAGACCATCGACGCCAAGGGCCTCGTCCTCGCTCCCGGCTTCATCGACATTCACAATCACGCCACGGAGGGCCTTGAAAAAGATCCGCTCGCCGAAACGCAAATCGCGCAAGGCATCACCACGGTCATTCTCGGTCCTGACGGCGATTCACCCTGGCCCTTGGGAGCCTGGCTTGATACCCGGCGCAGGAATCCCGCCTCGCTGAATCTCGCTGTCCTCGTCGGCCACGCCACCGTTCGCGAACAAGTTCTCGGCAAGGACTTCCGGCGCGCCTCAACCCCGGCCGAGATCGAGAAAATGTCACAGCTTGTGGGTCAAGCCATGCACGAGGGAGCCATCGGCCTCTCCAGCGGCCTTGAATACGACATGGGCACCTACAGCACCACGGACGAGGTTGTCGCTCTCGCAAGCGCTGCCGCAAAGCTCCACGGCTTTTACATGACGCACATTCGTGATGAAGCCGATCTTTCCTTCCAGGCCCTGGACGAAGAGATCGCCATCGGCGAGCGGGCGCACATTCCCGTCGAGCACTCCCACATCAAGCTTGGCACCGTCAGCGTCTGGGGAAAGGCCCAGCCATACATTCGCGTCATCGAGGCGGCCCGACTCCGGGGTCTCGATTTTCTCGCCGATTGCTATCCCTACGACGCGTGGCACTCGAACATCAAAGTCCTCGTGCCCGATAAGCAATACGAGGACCCCAAGAGCGTCGCGAAAGCGCTGTCCGATGTTGGAGGACCTTCGCATGTAACGATCGTCGAATTCGCGCCGAACGCTTCCTACGAAAACCGCACCATCGAGGAGCTCGCCACGCAGCGCGGCATCTCTCCCGTCGAGATGTTCATCCGCATCATCCGGGAAGGCGATGCCGCGAACACGGAAGCCGAAGTCATCGGTCAATCCATGGTCGAGCGCGATATTCAGGCCTTTTATCAGCAGCCATGGGTAATGGTCGCCAGCGACGGCGGCATCGGCTCTCGTCATCCGAGGGGCGCCGGCACGTTTCCGCGCGTGCTCGGCCTTTACGTCCGCGAGAAAAAATGGCTCTCGCTTCCCGAAGCCGTGCACAAAATGACCTCGCTCCCGGCCCAGCGGCTCGGCTGGAAAGATCGTGGAGTCCTTCGCGAAGGCGCTTTCGCCGATCTCGTCCTCTTCAATCCTGCCACCGTCATCGACCGCTCGACCTTCCAGAAACCCTTCGAGCTTCCTTCCGGCATCGAAAAAGTCTTCGTCAACGGCCTGCTCGTCTGGGACGCCGGCAAAGCCACCGGCGCACGCCCCGGCCGCGTCCTGCCGAACTAGCCCGATTTAGTCCATACTAATTGCTCCACTTGCGGAGGAATCATGGCGGACCGCCTCGACGATTTTCAGAAGTTTCGTGCCGATGTAAACGAGGAAATTCTCAACTGCGGCCATCTCGGCATAAAGCGCTTCTTCGCCCTCGACAATCAGGCGTATGAGCCCGGCGCCCTCGGCACGAAATCGAAGGAGCTCCTGGGACTGGTCGCCTCCGCCGTCCTCCGCTGCGACGATTGCATCACCTATCACCTGGTTCGCTGCGGCGAAGAGGGCTGGAAGCGCGAAGAAGTCATCGACGCCTTGAACGTGGCATTGATCGTCGGCGGCTCCATCACCATTCCCCACGTCCGCCGCGCCTTTGCCCGCATGCGCGAGATAGATTCGTTGAAACCTTGAGCCGCGCCGCGTACTCTAAGTAAGTACATTGGATAAGGAAGTAAGATGAGCACGGCCCCAGCCACTGCGGCATCTCCCTACGAAGCGACCGCTGCGCGTTTCCGCAACTTCCTCATTGGCGCTTTGTTCGCGCTCGTTCTTCTGATTCCCAAGCTTCTCCGCATCCGCCGCAACGCCCAATCCTGGATGGCCTTCCGCGTTTTTCTTGGATTCGCGGGCGCGGCTCTTGTCGTGCTGCCCCTCGGTCTTTGGAATAGCTGGCTTGCCGCCATCCTGGGACTTGGAATGTTTATGGCCGCCATCCTGCTTCCCCCTGCCAAGCCGCATAACCTTTCTGACGACAAGGCCCGCGAGCTCGACACACTCGTCATCGTAAACGGCGGAAAATATCAGCCGGCCAGCGCCGCCCCGGTTCCTGTCCAACTTTTTGTTGGCGCGGAGCGCATCTGGGCGCTCGATAGGAACTTCAAGCCGCTGCTCGTCATTCCTGCCGCGGAAATCAAGTCTCTCGAGGCCGTGCAACACAAGGACCGCTGGATCCTAGAAATTCGGTGGCTCGATCATTCCGCCGAATTCTTCTATCAAGGCGTTTTTGCCGAACACCTCGCTCATGTTGCCGAGAACACGCTTGGAAGCGTGATGCACTCTCCGCTGCCCATATTGCCGAGAAGCCGCTCCGCCAGCGCCTAGCCATCCGCTAAGCTAAAATGTACGACTGGCCCGCCGCCGAGGAGACCAGCCTTTGAACAATTCACCAATCCTCACAAGCGAATATTCTGCGCTAGTGGGCGCCACGATCCATATCAGTCCAACGGAAGAGCCCATCCGCGACGGCGTCGTTCTAATGCAGGGCGAAAAAATCGTTTCTGTCGGCCAACGGGCGCAGCTGCAGTTCCCTGAAACCGCCCAGGTCCTCGATTGTTTCGGCCTCACGATCACCGCCGGCCTTTGCAACAGCCACGTCCACTTTTTCGAACGGAAGTGGGCCGATGCAGCCAAAATCCCGGCGCCCGAGCTCGCCCGCCAGCTTCAGGACATGCTCACTCGCTTCGGCTTCACTACCGTATTCGACATCGGCTCGCTCTGGGAAAACACGCGCCGCCTTCGCGATCGCATCGACTCCGGCGAGATCCTGGGGCCAAGAATTCGTTCGACCGGCGAGGGCCTCGTTCCTGTCGGCGGTCTGCCCTCGGATCAGGTTCTCGGCATGATGGGCGTTATGAAATTGCCCGCTCCCGAGATCGCCGATGCCGCCGGAGCCGCCGCCGCTGCCATAAGACTTCTCGACGCTGGCGTCGACGGTATAAAACTCTTCGCCTCTGCCCCGCGCAGCACTCCGCTCACCGAGGGCGCCATCCGCGCCGCCGCTGATGAAGCGCATCGCGCCGGCAAACCTGTCTTCGTTCACCCCAACAACGCCGCCGATATCCTCACCGCGGTTCGCGGAGGCGTCGATATCATCGCCCACACCACGCCCCATTCCGGCCCGTGGGACGAAACGCTCCTCGCCGCAATGAAGGACCATCGCGTGGCGCTCACGCCGACTCTCACTCTCTGGAAATATTACATGCGCCACGATCGGCTTTCCGTGCAGGAGCAAATCACCAACATGGAAGTTGCCCAGTTGCGCGCATGGCTAGCAGCTGGCGGCGAAGTCCTCTTCGGCACCGACCTTGGCGCCGTCGAATACGACCCCAGCGAAGAGTACGCCTTGATGGCCCAGGCGGGAATGAGCTTCCCCCAGATTCTTGCATCCTTGACAACCGCTCCCGCCCGGCGTTTCGGAGACACCGAAAAAGTCGGACGCGTCGCCCGAGGCCTCGAGGCCGATCTCGCCGTCTTTCGGAAAGACCCTGCCGTGAACATCTCCGCCTTGGCCTCTGTAAAGTACACGCTGCGCGCCGGCAAAATCATCTATCGAGCGCCGGTTGGACTGTAGCCCTGTCGTTTCTGGCCGGCACGCCTGGACAAAGCACCCCCTCAAACTTTCTTCTCATAAACGCGCGCGCCTGCTGGAGAATGTGGCAAACTATACGCATGGCGCGAGGATGGGAAAGCAAGGACGTGGAAGCGCAGGTCGAATCCGGCCAGGCACCCAAGGGCCACTACGGCAATAAAACGAAAAGTCCCGAACAGCTTCAGCGCGAGCAAGAACGAAAGGATTTGCAGCTGTCGCGGATCAGGATCGCGCATGATCTGGAATCCGCAACGAATCCCAATCATCGCAAGTCTCTTGAAGCCGCTCTCGCCCACCTCGACAAAAAAATCTCCGACCTGAACTAGGGTTCCTTCCGCATCAACAACTCTCTGTTCTCTTTGCTAAAATTTGGCCATGCAATCAGGCCAGCCAAGCCGCACCGCATGGGCCGCCGCCGCACATCGCGCTGCCCATCAAATCCTCGAACAAGGCCGTATCTTCTCCGATCCTCTGGCCCTGGGCATTCTTGGCCCGGACGCCGAGTCCGTCGCTCGCGAAGCCGAAGCGCGCCCGTCCAGCCTCGCCATGCGCCTTTTCATCGCCGCCCGAACACGCTTCGCCGAGGATAGTTTGGCCGCCGCCATCCAGCAGGGCGTTCGCCAACTCGTCATCCTGGGGGCTGGCCTCGACACCTACGCCTACCGCAGTCCGTTCGGCGATCGCCTCCGTATTTTCGAGGTCGATCATCCCGCGACCCAAAGCTGGAAACGCGAACGCCTGGCCCATGCCGCAATCCCCATTCCGCCGTCGTTGACCTTCGCGCCCATCGACTTCGAGCGCCAAACCCTTCCCGAAGGCCTGGCCGCCGTGGGCTTCGATTCCGCGCAACAGACGTTCTTCACCTGGCTAGGAGTCGTTCCTTACCTCACCGAAGAGGCCATCTGGTCTACGCTGGCCTTCATCGCCAGCCTGACGGGCGGAGCGCATGTGGTCTTCGATTACAGTGACCCTCCGCACACACTTTCCGCGGAGGCGCGCGCGTACCACGACCGCCGCGCCTCCCGCGTCGAATCCCTTGGCGAATCCTGGGTTAGCTATTTTGAAGCAGACAAGTTGAAGGGGAAATTGCTCTCGCTCGGTTTTACGGAAGTCGAAGACCTCGGCCCGCCGCAAATCGCCGCCCGGTATATCCCAACCTTGCCAACTCCCCGGCCCGAGAGAGGCGGCCACATCCTCCGCGCGAGAAAGGCCTGAAGCGCGGAATAAGCGTCGGATGCACACAGCCCCGCGCTGGGTTCGCCCTGGCGCTCGCGCCTCGGCGTTTTCTTACGTCAAATCTTCCATGTTGTTTGGCTCAGAAATTACTGGATGAAATCTCCCGCCAACCCCCAAAAATCATTCACGTAATAGTGCGACAGAACATTCCCAAACAAATAGCAGATCCCCTGGCAAGGCGGGATATCCCCATACATCTCACGGCCCCGCGAAAATATTTTCGCGAGCGATCCGTGCCGCAACAAATTTCCCGCCACCTTCCGAAGCGGCTCGCACGGGTAAAACACATCTCCATTCGGATACACTCGCGGAAACATCGTCGGATAGCACTGGAAATCGCGAAATCGCAGCAACGTTTCAATCGTCCGGGGAGTCCCGTTGATCGGCTGCGTCCCCCGGCGGCGCCTCTCAATAATCTTATCCACCAGCGCCTGATACTTCGGATTTTCGAGCAGCTCCAGATTGGGCATCTTCTCCATCTGTGCCGATTGCGCCGCAAACACAAACCCTTCCGCGCCGCACCAATCCAGCAATTTCTCCACTTCCCCGATGTTCCATTCCTCGATCACGGTGCTGATCGTGATCCGCTGCGGGCTGCCCAAAACTTCCTTCGCCATCGTCAGATTCTGCAAAACCTTCGGCAGCGCAGCCGGCTTCGAAAGCGCATTCGACGGATCAGCCGCCAGAGCATCCAGGCTCACCACCAGCCCCGTCACTCCGCCGAGAATCCCCGGCTTGCGATCCAGCAAAGTTCCATTCGTAATCAGCATTACCGACCGGAACCTGGAATGAAACCGCGCCGCGTGCACCAGTTCCTCGATGTCCGCCCGCAGTGTCGGCTCTCCCCCCGTAATCACAATCGAATCCGTCTCTTTGCGGATCTTCTTCAGCAACCGGATCGTTTCTCCGGTATTTAGCTCTTCGCTGAAAACGTCCGGCTCCTTCTGCGTGCAATACGAGCAAGCCAAGTTGCACTTGTGCGTCACATAAAACGTCACCGCATACGGCGCCACCACATTCGTTCGCAAAGCGTGCCGCCGCCATCCATTTCGGAAGTAAAGCCGGAAGTTCTTCGCAACAAACGGCGCCTGCCGCACCAATCCGCGGATCAGCGCCACCTTCGAGGGCTTTCTTTTATCGAGCGCGCTTAGAGGAACAAAATTTGCCGTTCGCGGACGAGGCGTGGTCATAGGGCCAAGATTGTAACGCAGTGCGCTGTTGCCGGTCTCTTTTCAAGCAACCTCGTCACAAGGGTTTACAAGCTGCCTCTGCGCCCGCGGTCCCGCTCGCCGTTTGCCCAGAGAAAGGGTCTTCCCGATTCCAGAGGTGCGGCACGTACAGCGCCAGGGCTCGCAATTTACCTGTTGTTTTCCCAAAGGAACTGTGCCATTCTCCCTGTTGGAAACCCACATGGCGGTCCCATGGACCAAAAATCAGGCCTCTTCCGAGGGAACGCTGGCCTTGGTGGTCTTAAAGACTCTCGATGTTCTGGGACCGCTTGGATCAAGGAACTCTGTCCCCCATGCGGCTGGGACTCGAGCAAGAGGGCTTGATCGCCCTCCGAATGGGGCGTTTCTCTGGGAATAATCGCCGGGCGCGCTTCTATGGATTGACCAGGGGCGGGCGAATGCAATTGCAGACCGGAACCCAGGACTGGCAACAAACGGCAGCGATCATCGAGCGTTTCTTTGGGCTGAAGCCGGAGGAATTGTCATGAAATCTCTTAGGCGGTTTTTCACGCGGCTCTTCCACTCGGCGGCCCGGCGCGACGAAGAAGAGCGCTTGCGAGAGGAGATTGCCGAGCACATCGCTCTGCAAACCGGCGAAAACCTTCGTCGAGGTTTGCCGCCCGTCGAAGCTAGGCGCCAGGCCATGCTGAAGTTTGGCGGGGTGGAGCCGATGAAAGAGGATTACCGAGCCGAGCGAGGACTTCTATGGATCGAGAATTTGGCGCGAGATGCCCGCTTTGCCCTCCGTCTGCTGCGCAAGTCTCCCATCTTTACGGCTACGGCCGTTGTGACGCTGGCATTGGCCATTGGCGCAAACACGGTGGTCTTCAGCGCTCTGAATGCCTGCTTGATCCGGCCGCTGAACGTGCCGCAGCCGGAGAGCCTCTATGGACTTCAGTTTGGCGAAGGCAGCAAAGGCGCGCAGTCGTATCCCAATTATCTGGATCTGCGCGATCAGAATAGCAGCTTCGATGGTTTGGCCGCGTATCACATGACCCGGGTGGGCTTGGACACTGGTCGAAACCCGTCCCGCGTCTGGCTCTATGAAGTGACCGGAAACTATTTCGACGTATTGCGCATTCAGCCGTATCTTGGCCGTTTCTTCCATTCCTCCGACGAGCACGGCGCCCGCAGCGCCACATACATCGTGCTCAGCTACGGGTACTGGCACAGTCATTTTCAGGATGATCCCGGTGCCGTAGGCCGTACCGTAGAAGTGAACAAGCGTCCATTCACGATCGTCGGTGTAGCTCCCCCGCAGTTTCAAGGGACCTTTTTGTTGCTCTCCCCCGATTTCTTTGTGCCCATCGTCAGCCTCGAGGACGAGGATTCCTTGCACACGCGCCGTGGCCGCTGGATTTTCGAGACCATCGGACATCTGAAAACAGGCGTGACTCCGGCCGAAGCCTCGGCCGATCTCAATTCCATTGGCGCCTATCTCCAGACGACGTATCCCAAGGACAACGGCAAGATGAATATCTCACTGTCCCGCGCGGGTCTCTATGGCGAGACGTTTGAGCGGCCCCTGCGCGGCTTCGTTGCGGCTTTGATGCTGCTCGCGGGGTTAATTCTGCTGGCCGCCTGCGCCAACTTGGGCAGCCTCTTCGCCGCCCGCGCCGCCGATCGCTCCCGGGAAGTCGCCTTGCGACTCGCTCTCGGATCCAGTCGCTTTCGCATTCTGCGCCAGCTCTTCACCGAGGCTCTTCTGATTTCACTGGCCGGAGGCGCCTTCGGAATTTGGGGCGGCGCGATGCTCTTACGCCGGCTCAGCGCGTGGAACCCCTTCCCACAGCTTCCCACCAATGTGCCTGTAAATCCGGACGCAAATGTCTACGCCGTCTCGGTGCTTCTGGCCTTCGTGAGCGGCATCCTCTTCGGGGCGGTGCCCGTCAGGCAGGTTTTGCACACCGATCCCTACGAACTCATAAAGTCGGGCTCGCTGGCCAAGCTCGGGCGCCGCATCACCTTACGGGAGGTGTTGCTGGCCGTGCAAATTGCGATTTGCGCCGTGCTGGTCACCTCTTCGATGGTAGCCGTGCGCGGGTTGCTGCGCTCGCTGCGGAGCGATTTCGGTTTTGAACCCGCGAACGTTCTGCTTCTAGACACGGATCTGGATATGGCGGGGTACTCCGATCTAGCCGTGCCCGCCATGCAAAAGCGCATGCTCGAATCGATAGAGACGATTCCTGGCGTTGCTTCGGTAGCTTTGACGAATTGCGCTCCGTTGTCGAGTTGCGGGCGCCTCTCGAGGTCGTCCGTGTATACCGACGAGACGTCCGATCTGCTGCCTTCCAATGTTGCTGCCTCTTCCCTGAGGTTCCAGATCTCTCCCGAATTTTTTGCTGTGGCCGAAATGCCTGTCCTGGCCGGGAGGACGCTCACCTGGCATGACGACAAAAATGCACCGCTCGTCGCGGTGATCAACCAGGCATTCGCGCGCGAAGTATTCGGGGCGAGGGCGAATGCGCTCGGCCGGTACTATAAGACGTGGAATGGAACGCGCATTCAAGTCGTGGGCATCGTAAAGGACGGAAAATACACGAGCCTCACGGAAGATTCGCAGTCAGCGATGTTTTTGCCCATCCTGCAGGCGCCTTCGAGTGCAAGCTATCTCCTGGTGCGCTCAGAGCGCAATCCCGAGCAACTGGCCGCGGCCGTCCGGAGCAGGCTGCGAGAACTCGATGCGGGGTTGCCCGTTTTCCTCCAAACGTGGCCCGAGGCGCTGGATCGCGTTCTGTTCGGCTCACGTTTAGCCACCGTAGCACTGGGAGTGCTCGGCGCACTCGGCGCCATCCTCTCGATTACCGGGATTTTTGGAATGGCGGCGTACTCGGTCAGCAGGAGGCTGCGAGAATTGGGAATCCGGATGGCCCTTGGCGCGCGGCGTAAGGAAGTATTGCAGGCGGCGCTCGGACGAGCCATCAAGCTGCTGGCGTTCGGATCTGCGGCCGGATTGCTGCTAGGAATTCTGGCGAGCCGCGTTCTGGCTTCTATCGTGTATCAGGCAACTCCCCGCGATCCTCTCGTCTTGGCAGGCGTTGTCTTGTCGATGTCCCTGCTGGGGCTGGTTGCTACGTGGATTCCCGCGCAACGCGCGCTATCGATCGATCCCGCGATACTGCTGCGCGAGGAATGAACCGGCTTTGGCAAAACCTCTGCTTCGGTCACCTGGCCGGTCGCGAACGATCGGGGTCCTTCATCCGCGCCGCAGCCGAACAGCGGTCCTCCGGACCCTTTGAGAAAACGATTCTTCCGGCGGTCATGCTGACGGGTGCTTCAGGATATCTGCCAAAGCGTGCAACCGCATCGAGTCCGCCGGACTTTTCGCGGATGCGGCGCTCCTTTCGACGGACGGTGCCAGGCCCTTCAACTTGCCAAGCTTGTTCCTGCTCATCGCCGCTCGGAGAGCTGCGATCTGGTCGCCAGGCAAAGCCTCGGACCGCTCCAGTTGGTCCAGATACGCCTTCGCCACGATCAGCTTCGCCGGCCACTCGATTTTCTGCTGATTCTGCACATTCAGCTCGGCGACACGAACCGATTTCGCCGCGTCGATTTCGTTCTGGGTCAGAAACTTGGTCGGCGTCAGTTCAAAAACGTCCAGCCCGCGCGCAATCTCCGAGCCGTAAATACTTCCGTTGTACCAGTAAGCGGACCAGTCACCGCCCAGCACCAGCATCTTCGGGTCAATCGGCCCGCGGTCGAAGTATGCGATCTCGAATGGATGGGCTATGTCGGTGAAGTCAACAACGGAGATGCCGCCCTGGTACCAAGCCTGCACTTCGATATCGCGCCCGGGAACCGGGACCAGCGACCCGTTGTGCGCCACGCAGTTCTCCGTGTCGCCCTGCGCGGCCGGCAACTTGTAATAACTCGCGAACGTCAACTTGTCGTCCTTCAGGTTGAAGAGCGCATCCGCGCCCCACTTCATGGGGTCGTTCGGACGGCACCGTGCTCCGAGCCCACCCCCCCATTCGTCTGTGAACACGACTTTGGTTCCGTCATTCGAGAACGAAGCCGAGTGCCAATAGGAGTAGTTCGGGTCGTTCACCGCATCCAACCGCTTCGGATGTACGGGGTCCTTGACGTCGAGAATAATTCCATTTCCGGAGCACGCGCCTGCCGCCAACCCGATCGCTGAGTACACCGTAATGTCATGACACTGGTTCGTGTCCGCCGGTTTCTCCTCGTCTTTGCCATGGCTGCCGCCGTTGTTTAGGCCGTTCAGCGCACCCGTCCGCGGATCGATAAACACGCGAGGACTCGACACCACCTTCGCGTCCTGCGGCGCAGCCACCGGTACCTTGATCACGTCGATACGAAACAGCGCCGTATTGGGGTCCTTATCCGGCTGTTCGCCCGAGCACCCGGCCAGCTCTTCCGGTTGACGCACAAACGATGTTCCCGAGACGTAGATATAAACGTTGTCCTTGTCGTTCAGATCTTGCACAAGAGTATGCGTGTGCGAGCCGCGGCACGTCTGCACCGCCGCCACTTGCCTGGGATTCTTGATGTCCGAGATGTCGAAGATTCTCACGCCGCGGAAACGATCCTTTTGCGCTGCCGGCAAGCGGCGCTTTTTTTCTTCACCGGGAGCCGGAGGAGGTGGCGGAGGCTCCGGCGGAAACCCCTGCGCGCTGCAATCCAAGCGTCCATTCGGCATTTCCACCGACATGAACAGCAGGTTTTTATAAACCGAAACGTCACCCTGTCCGCCCGGGCAGACGAGAGAAGTCAGCAAGGTGGTGTTCGCCGGATGGGAGATGTCAAAGATATTCACACCATAAAAATTCCCCAGGAAAAGGTGGTTGCCCTGGAACGCAATGTCCGAATTCGCGAAAGCGAGCTGCGCGATGACCAACTGCATGGGCTTCGCCATCTTCGAGCTGTTGCCTATACCGAGCTGAGCAATCATCTTCTGGACCTTTGGATCATCTGCCTCAGCGGATCCGAGTTGAAACGCGTCGGGCTTCTTGACCAGCACGAGGTGCTTGATGCCCATCGACGCTTCCCCCGCGTCATACAGCCCCGGCGTCAGCTTGAAGCGCGGATCATTCACATCTGCCCCCGTCATCCCGGCCGGCAGCGGCGGAGCCGGCTGCGGAGCAAACGGATTCTCTTCTGCTTCCGGCGCCTTCTCGGGTTCCTGCCCGGGCGCTACCGTGGCAGGCTTCTGAGCCTGGGGCGGCGTCAGCGGCGCAGCTGTCTGCGCCTCCGTCCGGCTGCCACCGGAACATAAAAAGATCGCGGCCACCGCCACACGAATAGCAACGCTCGGCACTCGGATCATCGTTTCTCCTCTACCGGTTTTTTCTCTAACATACTCTGCATAATCTTGATCTCCGCCCGCTGCGTGTTATCCGCATCGGTCGCGAAGTCGAATAGATCGGCGTCCTGCCCCGCACCCGCCGTGTCGAACAATTCCTTCACCATGGTCAGCGCGCCGCCGTGGTGCTGAATCATCCCCTTCAAAAATAATCGGTCAAACTCCGCGCCCTTGGCCTTCCGCAGCGCCTCCATCTGCTCCGGCGTGAGCATTCCGGGCATAAGCGCCATCGGTTGCCCCGACCGGTCCATCTCCGGCATGCCCGGCATGGCCATCGAAATTGCCTCTCCCCGCGCCGCCAGCCAACGCTGCATAAACTTGATCTCGTCCGACTGCGAGCTGCTGATGCGCGCCCCCAGCGACCGCAAATCCTTATTCTCCGTATGCGTCACAATCAGCGCGGTCATCTCCACAGCCTGCGCATGATGCATGATCATCCCCTGCATGAACTCCACGTCCGCCTCGGACCGCGGCGGCAGCGCGCCCTTGGTCGAAGGGGCCAGCGTCCTACTCGGCTTGCCAGGCGCGCCCGGCTGCACCACGACAGGCGCCGCAGCATCTGTCTGCAGTTCCCGCGTAGCCGCGAAGACGGGAGCCGGCGTAGAGAAAAAACCTGTGGCCAGCAACAGGCCACACTGCAGCGCTCGAAGTTTCCGTGCGATCCCCATGGAATGTGGAGTTAGTGCCAATCCAACGCTCAGATTTAGATACGGCGTAGAACCAAGCCGGAGGCCATAGGCACGAATTCAGATTCCGCGGGCCTTCGCGCATCTCCCAAACGCTACGGGCGCCCGAGAACCCACGCCGGCAATCACTCCGAAGCCGCAGCATAGACCAAAAGTGCGGGTGATAGCAACGCTTAGAGCGCGAAAAGAATCGTTAAGGGCGGGTGAGAAATGTCACCAACACCAGAAAATGGCGCGGCAGAAGGCCGGTCGTTTCCGTGCACTCCGGCCACGCGAATCTCGTCGCTCGTCCCGCGGCGAGCCCTACTCCGAGCGCAGCGCTACCAGCGGATCCACTTCTGTTGCGCGCCGAGCCGGCAAATAACACGCCGCCAACCCAACTCCTACGACCAGCGCCGCCACCGCTCCAAACGTCCACGGATCCGTCGCCGAAACTCCCCAAATCTGGCTGCTCAAAAACCGCGTCAGCCCAAGACTTGCCAGCAGCCCGATAGAAATTCCCACAACGAGCAGCGCGAATCCCTTCCTCAGCACCATCCGCAATATCTCCCCCTGCTGCGCCCCCAGCGCCATACGCACGCCAATCTCCTGCGTCCCGAGCGATACCGTATACGCCATCACGCTGAACACCCCGATCACCACCAGCAGCAGCGCAATCCCCGCCACGCCGGTAAATGTCGTCAATCCAAACTCGTGCGCCGAGTATGTCAGCCCGTAAAACAGATCAATGTACGGGCCCGTCTGCGGCGAAAAAATTGCATCGCGGTCCACTGCCCACACCTCCTGCCGCACCGCATTCAGCAAAAGCGCCGGGTTGCCCCTCGTCTTCAAGAAAAATAATCCGCCCCCACGGATCGTGTAAGGGATGAACGCCATCGAAACCACCGGCACTTGCGGCCCAAAATCCTTTATGTCCCGCACCACTCCGATCACTTGAAAATATTTGTCACCCGCCGGCTTCACCTTCTCATCAAATCCCTTCGCCTGGATTTGCCGCCCTAGTGGATTTTCACCTCCAAAAAAATGCGTCGCCATCGTCTGATTGATGACAGCGACCGGCTGGGCGTCATCCACGTCGGCTTCCGAGAGCCACCTTCCACTGGACATCTGCATCTCGAGAGTTCGCAGCAGGTTCTCGCTACAACCGTCAAACCCAGCTCTTTCAGAATGCGCCGAGCGGGACACAATGGCTTCATACCGCCTTCCTGCGTTATAACCCGGCAGCGAATTGTTCACCGCTACTTCAGTCACGTCCGGCAGCGACTTCAATCGCTCACCAACCTTTTTCCAATTGTCCTCTTGGAACTTCCCGACGTCCCCGGCCCCACGCGAAAGCCCCGGCGCGAGAAAGAAAAGGTTCTTCTCGTTGAATCCCAAGTCGATATGCGTCAATTCGTAGAAGCTCCGAATCATCAGCCCCGCGCCAGTCAACAACACCATCGAAAGCGCCACTTCCGTGACCACCAACCCGGCGCGGAATCTCCCATGCCGGAAGCTTCCGCCCGTGCCCTTGCCGCTTCCGGCCAGCATCGGTTGCAAATCGCGCGCTACCGAGCGCACCGCCGGCGCCAGTCCAGAAAGAAGCGTCGTCAGTGCCGTAATGGCCAGCAGGAAACACAGAACCGTCGGATCCAGACCGATGACCGCCTCCCCTCCGACTCCCTGTCCCTTGTGCGGAACCGCCGCGGCTACAAGTTTCAATCCGAAATACGCAAACACGCAGCCCGCAGCGCACGCTCCCGTCGCCAGCACGGCACTCTCGACGAGGAGCTGCCGCACCAGTCTCCCGCGCGTCGCGCCAAGCGCGGCCCGCAGCGCAATCTCTTTTTCCCGCGCCGCGCCTCGCGCCAAGAGCAAATTCGCAACGCCGCTGCACGCAATCAAAACCAGCAGCATCACGCCTGCCAGGAGGTCGTACAGCATGTGCTTGATGTCGAAGTGTTCGGTCTCCGGCCCGCCCGCGCTCCCGATTCCCCACGGTCCCATCAAAAAATCCGTCGCCGACTGTACTCGCGCCGTGAAATGTTTTGGAAAATCCCCGGGTTTGTTTTTCGCCAGACCCTTGACGACCACGTCCAGCTCCGCCGACGCCGCCGCAATACTTACACCGGGCTTCAGCCTCGCCATGAGCATGCCGATGTACGGCTCATCCCCGCTTCGTGCTGCGTTCGGCGCGTCCGGGATCGGAACCCACAGTTGTTGCGACGCGCCATATGCCTGGAATCGCTGCGGCATTACACCCACCAGGGTGCGCGGCTCACCGTTCAAAAGAAAACCCTTGCCGAGAACCTGAGGGTCCGCGGCAAACTCCGCCACCCAGGTTCTATAGTTCATCACAACAATTGGCGCAGCCCCCGGCCTGGCATCTCCCGCGATAATCCCGCGCCCCATCAGCGGCGGCACACCATAAAACTCAAACGCGTTGCCTGTAACGTGCGCGACATGAACCTGGTGATTTTCCTTCCCATCCTTCAGCAATTCGTTGCCGGGCGTCGATCCAACAATGTCCTCGAAAACGCTGGTTCCGGCGCGTATCGCGTCGAGGTCCGCCAAAGAACCGCCCAGCGGCTCCAAACTGAACTCCGGAGGCCCGCTGGCCTCCCCGTTTTGCACCGCCAAAACCACCAATCGCCCCGCACCCCGAGCCGCGAAAGCATTGAATAAAAGATTGTAAAAGGCGCTGAACGCCACCGTTGCCGCCGCAATCCCCAGCGCCATCGCGAACACCGCCGTGCCCACGAATCTCCGGTCTTTGCGGAGGCTGCGAAAGGCGTACCGAAAATCGCGGAACAGACTGTCCCAGTGAGTCACCCACCTCGTTTCGCGCACCTCTTCTTTGAAACGTTCCATTCCGCCGAATTCGATCCGCGCTCGTCGCTCCGCTTCTCCGCGCGAAAGACCCGAACGTTCCAGATCGTCCGCGCGGTTCTGGATGTGCAGACGCATCTCCTCGTCCAACTCATCATTGCTACGCTTGCCCATTCCGGCTCCCAACGAACCTCACTCGTACCTCAGCGCAACCAGGGGATCAACACTCGCCGCTCGTCGCGCAGGCAAAAAACAAGCCGCGAGCCCCGTCGTCACCACCAGCACTACCACCGCTCCAAATGTCCACGGGTCCGTAGCCGAAACTCCCCATATCTGGCTCGCCAAAAACTGCGTCAACCCAAAACTCGCGAGCAACCCGATGCATATCCCCGCGGAAATCAGCGCAATGCCCTTCCAGAGGACCATCCGCAATATTTCCCGCTGCTGCGCTCCCAGCGCCATCCGCACTCCAATCTCCTGCGTCCTGAGCGACACCGTATACGCCATCACGCTAAACACCCCAATCACTACCAGCAAGAGCGCAATCCCCGCCAGCGGCCCCGAGAGAGTGGCGCCAAATTCAGGGGTGGCGTACGTATGCTCCTCGAGAAATTCCGCCAGCGGGTCGAACACCCAAAACACTTCACTGCGGTTTACAGCCCAAACCCGCTCTTGCACTGCGTGCATCATTGAGCCAGGTTCTACTTTCGTTTTCACCTGCAGAATGAAATCTCCCGTGATCATCGGTGGAATAAAAGCCATTGGCGCAGCCGGCTGCTGCGGCCCAAAATTCTTTACATCGCTCACAACTCCGACGATCCGGAAGTCAGCATTTCCTGATATCGGCGCATACGTAATTCCAAGCGCTCGACCAAGGTTGGTTCTCCAAGTGTCAAAATCTGACGCCCGGAGCTGTTTGCCTATCGGGTTCTCGGCTCCGAACAGATCGTGCGCCAATCGTTGATTGAGCACCGCTACGAACTGTCTCGTTTGCACCTCCTCTCTCGAAAGCCAGCGACCCGCGATCATCCGCATCTCGAGCGTGTCGGCGCAATTCTCATCGCATTCATCCAGCCCAGCCATCTCAACGTGCGTTCCTCCAGGCACAGTCACTTGTGGCCCGCGCGACGGTCCGTAACCCGGAATCGTGTTGTTGACCGCAACAGCGTCCACTCCCGGTAGCGTCTTCAAGCTTTCCACAACCTTTTGGAATTCAGCCTCGCCCTCCAGTGATGCAATCCTTGCTCTGTCCGGAGTCTGCCCGGCTCTGCGCGCTGGCGCAAATGCAGCCACCAAAATGTTTTTCGGATTGAAGCCCATATCAATATGCGTGAGCAAGTAGAGGCTCCGCATCATCAAGCCCGCTCCGATCAACAGGACAATCGAAAGCGCTACCTGCATTACCACCAGGCCTGCCCGAACCTTTCCGTGTCGGAAACCGCCCCCACCCTTTCCGCTGCCAACGAGTTGTAATTGCACATCGCGTTTCGTCGCGCGCAATGCCGGCACGAGTCCGCAAATCAGCGTTGTCAACAAGGTAATTCCCGCCGCAAAAAACAAAACCGGAGCGTTCAGACTGATCACTGCCTCCCCACTCATCCTTTGCCAGGCCTTCTGATGAATCGTAGCGTCTACTGCCTTCATCGCTATCCAAGCCAGCGCACTGCCCACCGCGCACGCCGTCGCCGCCAGCACCAGGCTCTCCATCAAAAGCTGCCGAATGATCTGCCAGCGCGAAGCGCCTAGCGCCGACCGCACGGCAATCTCTCTCTCCCGCGTGGTCCCCCTCGCAAGCAACAAATTCGCTACGTTGCTGCACGCAATCAGTAGCAATACCAACACCGCCGCCAGTAAATCGTACAGAATGCTCCTCAAATCGATCTTCGAATTAAAAACCGCGCCTACTCCGGAAGCCCCCATTAGATAGTCGTTTGCCGACATCACTCGGGCACTGAACTTTTTCGGATAGTCGCCAGCATCCGGATGCAACGCCGCCAGCCGCTTGACGAGCACATCCAGCTCCGCCGACGCTGCCGCATAAGTCACCCCGCGCTTCACCCGCGCCAGTACGTCAAACTTCCGTCCGTTTTCCTCCTCGAACGCGCTCGGCGTCCACCTCACTGGCGTCCAAATTTCCCTTCCCACTCCAAAACCATGGAACCGCTCCGGCATCACCCCTACGAGCGTTCGCGGCTCACCATCAATCACGAAGCTCCTTCCCATGATCCCCACGTCTTCGGCGAACTCGCTCTTCCATGTCCTGTGACTCATCACAAAAACTGGTGGCGCTCCCTGCTTTCCATCTTCTGAAACAATCGTGCGACCCGCTGCCGCGGGTACGCCGTAAGAATCAAACGCATTGGCAGTCACGCGGCCATTGTTAAGCTGAAACGTCCGTGCGCCGTACTGCACCAGCGAAGTTGCGCCGTAGTACCCAACCATGTCCTCAAAAACCTGATTGTGCTCCCGCAAATACTTCAGGTCGGCCCATTGAACATATAAAGAACCAGTCTCGTCCGGCGTCGCCGCATCCTGCACCACCGGCACCACCATCCTCCCCGCATCCTTCGCTGCAAACGCGTTGAACAACAAGTTGTAAAAAACACTGAAAACCACGGTGCTCGCGCCAATCCCCAGCGCAAGGGCAAACACCGCCACAAACGCAAATCGCCGGTCCTTTCGAAGACTCCGCACCGCATAGCTAAAATCCCGAAACAGGTTTTCCACGTGAGTCTCCCACCTTGTCTCGCGGACTTCTTCTTTGAAACGCTCCAGACCGCCGAATTCGATCCGCGCGCGTCGCTCGGCTTCCCGGCGGGAGAGTCCAGAACGTTCCAGATCTCCCGCGCGGTTATGGATGTGCAAGCGCATCTCTTCGTCCATCTCAGCATCAATATGTTTGCTGGGAAGAAGGGCCGAACAGAGGGAACGAAGCGAGGTCAGAAATTTCATGCTCCCTCCGGCTGAGTGCCGGGGATAGAAGTCACGGCAGCGACCGGGCGATTCCAATCGCCAGCCTCTTGCCGAAGACGCTTCCGGCCCTCCGAGGTGAACTCGTAAAACTCCCGGCGACGATTGTTGTCGGACTCCCCCAAACTTGCCTTCAGGAGTCCCTGGCGTACAAGCCGAAAGAGAGTTGGATAAAGCGCACAATGTTCGATGAGCAGAGCGCGAAGCGAAATCTGCTCGAAGCGCAACAGAATGCCGTAACCGTGAAGCGGACCGAGAGAAACAGCCTTAGGAGTGAGGCGATCGAGAGCATCCGGAAGAAGCTGTGCTTGGCCTGTCACGTTTCCTCCTAAGATGATTAGGAGTCTAAAGCCTCCTCTCCTAAGTTGTCAAGGAGAGCGGCTCTTACGTGTCCTTTGTCGGGCGCTTTCAGGACGGCGGCAATCCTGGGAGAGTCATCGCCGGATACGAAGCTGTCCAAAAAACAAGCACGGAAACCTCCGAAGACAGCTTCGGTCGGGAGCTTATTTTGTATTGAAGAAAACCTAATCCGTAAAAACCACGCCTACCGCGATTTGCCCCTTCTCCGCCCCCGCGTCAATGCGCACGACATACCCCTTTAGCAGCATCGACGACTGCAGACCGTCCTCGCCAGGCGTCTCCATCGTCACTTGCAGTTCCGATTGCAGCTGCGGCAAGTTCTGCAGCGAAATCAGCGCGCCTTGCAAGGAAATGTCCCGCACCACCGTCTCTTCCTGAAACTCTTTTCCTTCTTCTGTCACTCCCGAAACCTTGGCGCGGAACTGAGCCTCTCGCCGCAGGGACGTCCGCGCTCCCGGCATGTGCGCTTGCACATCGTCTCCGGTCCCCCCGAGTTTAATCACCATGCCTTCGCTCGCCGCAAACACGGAATCAAACTCTTCCCGCGCCTGCCGCAAAAGCGAATCCACCGTGCGGTCCGTCGAATCGGGATCGTGATGAAACAGCACCAGCGTCTTCGCGCCAACTTCGCGAGCCAGCTTTACGCCTTCCTTCCACGACGAATGCCCCCAGCCCTTGCGCGTCGTCTTCAACTGGTCCGGCGTGAACTGCGCGTCATTTATCAAAATGTCCGCGCCCTGCGCCAGCTCCCGCAAGCTCTCATCCAGCTTCGGGTCCCCCGGCTCGTTGTCCGTGGCGTAGGCCACCGTTCCGGCCGGCGTCTCGATGCGAAACCCAAGGCAGCCTTGCGGATGATTCAGCCACCTCGTCGTGATTTTGTTTTCGCCAATCGTGAACGAATCTCCGCCTTGCACTTCCTTGAACTTTCTCTTCGCGTTCATGGCGGACATGTCCACCGGAAAATACGGCAGCGCCATCTGCGCCTCGAACACTTGCTTCAGACTGTCGCGCCCCAAAAATTTCGATCGGAAACTATAAAAATGAAATTCGTTGTTCTCGGCATAGAGCGGCGCAAAAAAAGGAATCCCCTGAATATGATCCCAGTGGTAATGCGTCACAAAAATGTGTGTCTCGGGATTTCCGCCGCTATTCGGCGTTCCCCAGCGGCTGCCGAGCATCCGGAGGCCGGTCCCGCAATCCAGAATGAATTGTGTGCCGTCCGGCGCGATCAGCTCGAGGCAGGGCGTGTTTCCGCCGTACCGCCAGGTGGCAGGGTCCACCGTCGGGGTCGATCCGCGAACACCCCAGAAACTTAGTTTTGCGATGGGAGCCGTCATGTCCCTCAGCGCACATTCCTGTGCCTAGGCCATTCCCGCCGCCAAACAAGCGGAATGGGAAGCTAGTTCGATGTTGGCAGCCGCCGGGAAATGCGTCAATGAATTCGCTCCGGGGACGTGTCAAACTTCCCACTGGTAGCGCAGGCACTCCAGTCCGCGGGCTTTCCAGGCTTTACCCAAAGGCTGCGCAAGGTGTCCAACGTGGGTAAAATAAACTCGATGGACCAGATGCACGACCATTCCGACGACCGCGCAAGCGACGGCGATCCCGAACGCGGCCACCACGACGGCCACGTGCACCACCCGCATTCGCACAATCACCACGGTCACGAACACCCGCCGTTGCGTCCTTCGGTTCTCGGCTGGGCTATGGTCGCTACGCTCGGCCTGGTGGTTGCGGAAATCTTCGGCGGCATCCTCGGCAGGTCCGTTGCCCTACTAAATGACGCAGTCCACAATCTTTCTGACGTTCCCGCCCTGGGGATCTCCTGGCTGGCCATGCGTTGGGCCGAACGCCCTGCCGACAGCGAAAAAACCTACGGCTATCATCGCGCAGGCATTCTCGCCGCCTTCACAAACGCCATTTTGCTCGTCCTGCTCTCGCTCTGGCTCGGCTACGAGGCCTTCGAGCGCTTCCGTTCTCCCATCCGCGTCGTCGAAAGCTGGATGATCTGGACGTCGCTCGCCGCGCTAGCCGTCAACGGCGGGATCACGCTCGCTCTCGTGCGCGGCCACAAGGACTTAAACCTGCGCAGCATTCTGGTTCACAATTTCGGCGACGCCCTCTCGAACATCGCCATCATTGCTGGCGCTATCGCCATTCGCATCACCGGCGCGCTATGGATCGACCCGCTCCTCGGAATCGCTATTGGCCTGCTGGTGCTGTGGTCCAGCATCGGCATTCTGCGCGAGTCCGCGCACATTCTTCTAGAAGGGCGTCCGCGGGAGATGCGCGTCGAGGAAGTCGCGCGGGCGATCCTCTGTGTGGAAGGCGTGCAGGAGGTGCATGATGTACATATCTGGTCGCTCGGCGGCGGACACAATGCGCTGAGCCTGCACGCGCGCATTCCCGATATGCACCTCGATCAGTGCGAGCGGTTGCTGCGTGCCATTCAGGAGAAAGCGGCCCAGGAATTCAAGATAGATCACACCACAGTACAGCTCGAGCGAGCGGGACTTCCCGCGGTTTCGGGATATGTGATGCCTGAGCCGGTGAAAAAATAAAATCCCGCCGCCGAGATCGCTGATTTGACCGGCCTTTGCTGTCCGGCAAGCGGTCGAGTTTGGTGCGGGCAAGAGGAAAATCAGGCAGGCAAGCGGAAAGTCAGCCCGCGCTGTTCATTGAATTGCTGCGTGGCGGCGAGGTCGAGCTTGTCGGCGGTCACGCTGCGGCGCGAACCATCTCGCGTAATGTAGCGCAGGGTGCCGTTCTCCCAAGCGTAGGCCGCGGCAAAAAACACGGTTCCATCGCGGCGCACAAACACATATTGTTCCGCTTCGAGCTCCGCGGCAGTCTGCGGGGCAGGCACGTAATCGCGCGAGGGCCGCGAGAGGCGGTTGGGGTCCTCCGTCTGTGCTGCTTGCTGCTCGCCAGTGTCTGGCTGTTGCGCTTCGGCCGGCGGCGCATCGTCTAGATAATCATCAGAGACCGGCATATAGTAGCCGCCGCCGTAGAACGGAAAATACGCAAAAGCAAAGTTTCCATTCCGTAAGCGGCCACGGCTGCCGTGGGGATGGACCGCGGCGACGTGGGCATAGTCAAAGCCAAGGCCCGGCACAAAGTCTTCAGAAAGCAATGCCCGGCCCGAACCAGCTCGCTGCCCGGGAGCGGTCGAGCGTTGGATCGGACGAGCGACTATGGCGCCAGAACGCGTGCGAACCCAGTGCATGCCCGAAGGCGGGCGGACTCCAGAGCTCATCTGAGAACTTGCCCGGGCACCCGTGGCGGGTGCGGCGTGCATCGCTACGGATGCGTGCGGAGCGCTGACGGCGGCATGGCCCCCCCCGGACATTCCTCCGCGCTGTGCGGAAGCCATCGCGGGAAGAAGGGCGAGTGAGGCAATAGCAATCTGTAAGCGGCGCATGATGGGCACCTGGTTTCCCGGGCCGCCGGGCCTTTCTGCACCTACGTAGATCACCTACATAGATAAAGATGCGCCATTTGGAGTAGGGGTTTCAAGGGGCGGAAAGTGAGTGGCGGGTAGCGCATGGTGGATAGTGATCCCACCCACGGGGTGTCCGCGAGTTATGAAGTAAACCCCTGAAGGGATTGGGGGTTGCGGGGATTCCTGGGTGTCGCGGGAGAGAAGGAAGCGTTCTGCCGTGGACCGGCAGCAACACCGGCGTCAGAACGGTTAGCAGTGGCTTGACACAGGCAACTAGGCGATGGTCCAGAGAATGTCGATTTTTTTTCCGACGGTGGCGAAGTCTTGGTCGCTTGTCGCGAGGGAGGCTTTGCGCTGGACAGCCAGGGCGGCGGCAAAACAGTCGGTATAGGGGAGTTTCCGCTCGGCGCGCAGCTCGGCGGCCGCCCGGGTCAAGTCGAGGCTGGCGTCGACGACTTCGATGGGCAGTTGGCTTATATCTTCGAGGATTTTGCGGGCAACGCCCGGGCCGTGGGCGCGCCATGTGGAGTAGCAGACTTCGCCCCAGTTGACTACAGACATTAGCAGCTGTCGCTTGCCTCCGACGCCGAGATGGATGAGTTCCTCGACCTTGTCCGCGCCGGGGCGGTTTTCGAAGAAGGTCATGACAGCGCTTGCGTCGAGAACAATTCGCTTCATAGTTCGCGCTCACGTTTGCGGTCATCGAGAAGAATTTTCAGCGCGGATGGATCCGTCTTTAGGGAGCCTCGGAGGCTGCGGACAAATTCCGGCGTGAGTGGCTGGAGGACCAGGCGGTTCTCTTCCTCGAGAAAGGCGACTTGCGTACCGTCGCGGATGGCGTATTTACGGCGGAGCTTCGCGGGGATGACGAGCTGGCCTTTGGTGGTGACGGTAGAGACTTCGGTTTTCATGGGTTCGCCTGCTGTAGAAAAGTATACCTTGGACCAAAATGTAAGTCAATTGTTCCTGTGACTTACTTATTTGCTCTGTGGAACATCTTTTGCAGGAAGGAGGAAACTGATTTTGTGCGGAGGTCCGGAGAGACATCCTATCCCTCGCTTCGCCCTGGATCACACTTCCTTGGGTATCGCCGTGTTCCGAGCCTCCCACTGCGCGGACAGCCGTCACCCGGGATGTTGTGGAGCTGGCTGCTTTCGCGGCGGGCCGCGAATGGCGTTAAGATGGGCGGCATGGAATATCCACCGAATCGACGAAGCTTTCTCATTGCCGGCGGGCTCACTGCGCTTGCGTCCACCCGAGTGCTTGGCGCGAACGACACTTTGCGCATTGGCGTGCTGGGAGCGGGCGGGCGGATGGGCGACCTGCTGAATGCCGCCGACAAGGCAGGCGTGTACCAGATTGTGGCGGTAAGCGATGTCTATGGGCCGAGGCGCGACGCCGTAAAGCAGCGCTCGAACGGCGTCGCGACTACCCATGGGGATTATCGCGAAGTGCTCGAGAAGGAGATTGACGCGGTCCTGATCGCTTCGCCGGACCACTGGCACGTGCGAATGGCGGCGGACGCGCTGGCTGCGGGGAAAGATGTCTATCTGGAAAAGCCGGTGACGCACACCTTGGAGGAAGGCGCTGTGCTGACGCGCGCGGTGCGCTCGGGCAAAGGGATTCTACAGTGCGGGATGCAACAGCGCAGCTGGAGCCATTTTCGCGACGCGGTGGAGTTGATCGAGGGAGGCAGCCTCGGGCGCGTGCCGCAGGTGAGGACGTACTGGTGGCAGAACTACCGGGCCGGCGGGGCGGCCAAGCCGACCGATACGCAGGCGCTCGACTGGAAGCAGTGGCTCGGAGGCGCGCCGGAGCAGGCGTTCAGCGAAGAAACGTTCCACCGCTGGCGGTGGTTCTGGAATTTTGGCGGCGGAGCGATGACCGATCTCTTCACGCACTGGATCGACGTGGTGCACTGGGCAATGAAAGCGGATCAGCCGCGCGATGTGCAGATGCTCGGCGACAAATATATTTTCGAGCAATGGGATTGTCCCGATACGGTGCAGGCGGCGCTGCGGTATCCGGGATTCGATGTGGTGTACGAGGGGATGATGGCATCGTCGATTGACGATGGGGGCCTCGAGTTCCGGGGCACGGAGGCCACCATGAAGCTGAACCGGAACGGGTTTGGCATTTACCACGAAGGCGTGTTCGGGAGAGACAATCCGGTTCTGAGGGCCGACAGCTTCCGCGACGGGACGATCGATCACATGCAGAACTTCTTTGAGTGCATCAGGAGCCGCAAGGAACCGAATGCGCCGGTCGAAACCGGAGTGGCCGCGGCGCGGGCGGGGCACATCGCCAATCTGGCTTATCGCGGCTCGGGGCGGATTGCGTGGCCGGCGAAATAGAAATGGTGATGGTTGCTGCAGCGCGGGTTGAAGGCGGCGCGGCAGGCGGGGCAGATCGAACGGCAGGCGAGATAGGCCGAGATGGTGAGCTCGGTGCGGCAGGCTCCGCAGAGGACGGCAGCCGTGTGCCATTCGGACCGGGGCCAGGGCTCGAGGGGATGGTTGGCCAGGGCGCTGTGGCAGTCTTTGCAGGCGTAGTAGGTGGCGCAGCATTTCATTTTGATGGCGATGATGTCGAGCGCTGAGTAGTAGTGGAGGCAGCGGGTTTCGGGGTCAAGGTTCAGGCCGCGGACTTCGGGGACGAGTGGAGGCATGGCACTCGATGAGGATAGCAAAACGCCTGTTGCGGGCAAGTGCGGGGATGCCCTGGCTCGAGCCCGGCGCTACCACTGTTGAGCGGGGATGTGCTATAAACGTCGGGCCGTGAATAGTGTTCTGAAACAAGAGCTTGCCCCGGTTCAGCGGGAGCCGGTCGAGGTTTCTACCGAGGAGTCCTCGCCGGCGAATGTTGAAGGGACCGCAGGGATCCCCGGGGAAGATGCTTCGAGCTATTGTCCGGTGTGCTCGAAGCGGCTGGAATCGCGGCGATGCAAATTGATTTGCCCGGTCTGCGGATATTACATGTCGTGCGCGGACTATTATTGATAAGCTTTGTGGTCCCGGCCCGGGTTGCCGCCGGTACTGCTATCCGATGAGGAGGAAAACACAGTGGCTTTGAAGATGACGAACCGGGAAGTGGACGGGGTAGCCGTGGTGGCGCTGGACGGGCGGATCGTGCTCGGAGAAGAGAGCAACGCGCTGCGCGAGAAGGTGAAGAGCTTGATCGCCGAGGGCAAGAAAAAAGTTGTGCTGAACATGGCAAACATCACGTTCATCGACAGCGCCGGGCTGGGTACGCTCGTGGCCGCGCATCACAGCGCAAAGTCGCAGGGCGCGGCACTCAAGCTGGCGCACCTGGGGAGCAAGTTCCAGGAAGTGTTGCAGATCACGAAGCTGCTGACGGTGTTCGACGTGTATAACAGCGAAGCCGAAGCAGTGGCCAGCTTCGCCAAGTAAGCCGGTCCGCAGCGCGAAGAATGGTTTCTAGAAAAGGGCACGCGTGCGCGTGCCCTTTTGCTTTGGGATCACATGAGCCTTAAAACACGAGTCATTGTTCAATGCCTGCTTACGGCTGTCGTGACTGGCGGGATGTTGTTTCTTCCCGCAGGCACCTGGAAATTCTGGCAGGGCTGGATATTTCTGGGATTCCTGCTGATTCCGATGATGGCGGCGTCCATCTACTTCACCGAGCGCGATCCACAGTTAGTCGAACGAAGACTGCAAAAGAAAGAAAAAGTCGGCGAGCAGAAACTGATTATGAACTTCGCGAAGCTGATTTTCCTGGCCGTCTTCCTGATTCCTGGATTTGATTTCCGGTTTGGATGGTCGCGCAGGACTTTCGGTGCGGTGCCCGTCTGGCTCATGATTTTGTCGGGGACGCTTGCGCTCGCAGGCTACCTGATGACGTATTGGGTGATGAGCGCGAACAGCTACGCTTCGCGGATCATTCAAGTGGAAAAAGGGCAGCCTGTCATTTCCATCGGGCCTTACCGGATCGTTCGCCATCCCATGTATCTCGGCGGGATAATTTCGATTCTGTTCACGCCCCTGGCGCTTGGGTCGTATTGGGCGGTGCCCGCATTTGCGCTGCTCATTCCTGTGATTGTTCTGCGGATTTTGAACGAGGAAAAAATTCTTCGCAAAGAACTGGCAGGCTATTCCGAGTACTGCCAGAGCACGCGGTCCCGGCTTATCCCGCGAGTCTGGTAAGCACGAATCCGGAGGGGCTCTTTTTTGCCTCAGCCGATGCGGTACATGGTGACGCCGCTCAGCAGCTTGGGATAAAAGTCGGTGGACTTTTGAGGCATCACTTCCCCGGCAACCGCAATGCGCATCACCTGATCGACATCCACCGGATTCAGAAGAAAAGTAATCTGCGCAGCGCCGCGATCAACGGCATCGAGAGCGGCGGAAGCTTCGCGCTCGTAGCTGAGATTCCGTTCGGCGGTCACGGCTTGCAGGGTGATGCCGAAGGCGGGTTCGAGAATCCCGTCGTGCAGAAGAACGACGTCCAACTGGCGCTGGAGCGGCGAGACGGCGTGGAGAAGCTGGGAAAGGTCGGCGCCGCGGCGCAGCGTTAGAACGTAGTAGGCGCGTTTGGCGTGCTCGGCCGCGGGATAGACGCCGATGGCTCTCTGCCCGCGTGCCTCGTGGAGTTGCGCGAGAAATTTTCTTTGCGCTTCGGCTTTCCCTCCTTCGTCTGCAAAAGGAAATGCTTGCGCCTCGAACCAGGGCTCGAGATAGCGGCGCGCTTCGCTCCAGGAAAAATCGTGCAGGTTGGCGGCCAGGCGGTGCGTGGGAAGAATGGTGAGGCCCTCGCTGCAGGCGTTAACGAAGGTCATCATGGCGGAATCGTAGGACGCCGGCGCGTAGGGAGCCGAGGGATGCAGGCCGCCGGCGGTGAGGCGGCGCTCATTGCGATAATTCAGAGCGGTCTCATAACGATGATGGCCGTCCGCAATCACGAGTTTTTGTTCTTCCATGGCGACTTTGATGGCCGTGATGCGATCGTGGTCGGAGATGGCTCGCAGGCGGTGCACCACACCGTATTCATCGCGCAGCGTGGTCAGAGGAGGGGCGGACTCGGCGTCCTTCAGGATGGCATCGATACGCTGCTGCGGATCCGAGTAGAGCATGAAAAGCTGGCCAGTGTGCGTGCGGGTGTTCCGAAGAAGCTCGAGGCGGTCGGCTTTGGGGCCGGAGAGTGTGTGCTCGTGACGAAAGACGACGCCAGCGGCGTAGTCTTCGAGTTTGCCGGCGCCGATAAAGCTCCGGCGGGTTCGCTGCTCGCCGGTGCCGGGGACAACGTACTCCTGCGCATAGGCGTAGAAAGAGGGAACCGGATCCTCGACGACAACGTTTTCGCGGATCCAGCTCTCGAGCGCGGCGGCGGCGCGCGTGTAGACATTGTTCTGGGGGGAATCGTCCGGATAGACGCGGCCTTTTTCGACGGTGATGAGGTTATGCGGGTCGGCGGCGTAATAGTTGTCCTGCATGGATGGAGAGATTTTGTCGTAAGGCTGCGTGAGGACGCGTTCCGGCGCGACACGCTGGGGGTTGTAGCGAAACGCCTGGAAGGGGTGAACCTGGGCCATGTAGTGTGGGTCTCCGGTCGTATATTGTGCCGAGCGCCAAGCCCTATAGTTTACGCGAACTGGGGACGAATCCGATAAACGATAGAACGCTTTCTTTAATGCCGCTTTCATGATGCGTTAAAAATCGCGACGCGGGCATCGAAACAGGCGGCAGCCATATTAAGATGAAAGATTCATGACCGACCTCAAGGCTGGTTCCGTGCGCGCGCTGATTTTCGATCTGGATGGCACGCTGATCGATTCGAAGCTGGATTTGATCCATTCCGTCAACGCGATGCTGCGCGAATTGGGGCGGGGAGAGCTCAAGGAGGAAACAATCTCGGCCTACATCGGGCACGGGGCGCCGAAACTTGTGGCGCGGGCTCTCGGAGAAAACGGCGCTGAAGAGGAACGGCAGCGGGCGCTGGACTTTTTTCTCCGTTACTACGAATCGCACAAAATGGATACGACGTCGGCGTATCCAGGCGTCGCCGAAACGCTCGAAAAACTGGCGAGCGTGCCGATGGCGGTTTTGACAAACAAGCCGGTGCGGATCAGCGTGCGGATTCTGGATGCGATGGGGCTTTCCCGATATTTTCGCGCCATCTACGGAGGAAACAGCTTCCTGACCAAGAAGCCTGATCCGCTGGGGGCACGCACTATCTTGAGAGAGCTGGGCGCCGAACCGGGGGAAGCGCTGCTGGTGGGCGACTCCGAGGTGGACGTGCAAACGGCGCGGAATGCGGGGATGATGGCGGCGGCGGTGAATTATGGATTTGGTGTGCATGACCGCGAAGCGCACCCGGCGGACATTTACCTGGACAAGCTGGGCGACGTGATTCCGTTTGTCGAGGGCAGCTTCCGCTGAGCGGCAGAGTTCCTAGCGGCGATGCTAGGGTTCTCCGTGGCGAGAAAGTCGGCGCCCGAATCGAACCCATCAGCTAACGTTTTGCGGCGCGGTAGGTCTGGGGGTGAAATTCGAAGACTACGTAGCACAGGGTTTCGGCGGGTTTGCCGTCGACCAGTGTGGGTTGGTAGCGCCACTCGTGGAGGGCTTTGGCAACGGCAGTAACGAGATACGGCGGGCCGAGAATTGGTTTTACGTTTTCGATGTGGCCGTCGGCTGAGATCCTGGCTTTGACGCGGACGGAATTGACGCTGCCGGTTGGGAATGGGGCAGCTTGTGGATCGGCCCGGGAAATCAGCTCGCCGATCACTACCTCCCTATTTCGATGGAAGGGCCATCCGGCGTGTGTCGCGGGCATTAGAACGGAACGCTCGATATGCATGGTAACGGAGGGAGTTTCGAGGACGCGGTCGCCCGGCAAGCGTAGAAAAGAAGCCTGACGGGCGCTTGGGAGGCGCACTTCGAAGACTCGGTTTCTGGGAGCGTCCATATGAATGACGGAGAGGGCGGGTTCGGGAACAAATGCGGCCCGGGCGGGCGCGGCGATTGGGCCTGAAGGCGGTGTCGAAGAGGCGCTTGAGGGCGTGTTTCGGGAAATTGTTCCGGATGTGCTGGCGGGAAGGTTGGCGGGGTGCGTTGGAATGGAAAGAGACTCGAGCCGCGTTGCACGATCACTAGGCAGAGTTTCCGTTTCGAGCCCTGGAATTTCGGCGACAGCGGGCGATGGAGGGGAAACGCTGTTCGGCTCGGGGGCGACTTCGGCGGTTGCAGGCAACGCTGAAGTCAAGGATAGATCACCTTGGGTGGCGGCGGGAATTTCCTCGCGAGCAGCTTCGCTGGATGTTTTCCATCTTTTTGTGGAATCGCGATGAAGTGAGGCAGGTGTGACGGGGGCGAGTATGGACGGAGCGGCGTCCTCGGGGGACGCTGGAGCTGCCGCTGGGGTGGCGGCGCGATTTGAGATGCCGAGAGCTTCGGGAGTGAACTGGGCTAGTGGCGCGGCGGCGCTCGGCACGGAGCGCTTGTTGAGACGCGCGAAGGGACTGCCTGGCGCCGCTTTTATGAGGAGGATCGTAGCCGCGAGGCCAACTGTGGCTACGAGGATGGCCCGCATGGCACGCCCCGCTACTGTCGAACGGAAGCGCTTGGCGGCGAGAGGTGGAGCGAGCGCAACGTTTTCCACGGAACCGCCGAGCGGCGCGTCCTCTGTGAACCCGGCAGTGGCGTGGTCCGCCTCGGACGAACTTGCAGAAGGCGGAACGACCAACAAAGGTTGCTCCGGTTCCGATGGCAACGATGGGGCGGACTCGCGCGCGCTCCACTTGCGGATTTGCTGGCGATCGAACTCGCTGAGAGTAAGCAGCTGTACGCCCGCCAGTTTATTCGCTTCGCTGACCCACACGACGCGGGCGGCGACTTGTACGGGCTTCGGAAGGCCGTGGAGCCGGATCGAGAGGCTAGCCACAAAATTGCATGCCAGGTCAGCGGGAGTCGAAACGAGCAGACCATTTTCACTTACGTTGAGGAGCAGGCTCTCTTCCAATACGTTTTCGCTCGAGGCGACGAAGATGGGGGCTTGCGGGACGATGCGAGGATAGAAGCGGCGTTCGATCGTGGAAGTCACGGGCGGGATCTGCTGGGCGGAAGTGGACATGTTCGGATCTCCCTACTGAACGGCTGATTGCGCTCATGGGACGACGCCGTGCCGTTCGGAGGTTGCGCAAAGCAGGCGGTCGAAGCCACGACGGGCGAGGTGCGCACTCGCGTTTTCTCTGCACCTGAGGAGCTAGAACACGCGTCTTCGGAAAAGGTTTCTCTGAAATGCAAAGCGGAAACGTACCGGTACCGCGCGCAGGGCACTTCGGACTACGGGTGGCAGTGTTCGACACCACTTAGTGAGCTCAAGTCAGGCGAGGAAGCGGGAGAGAAGACCGGCCACGGTGCCGAGGGCGGCGACGGTAGCGTAGGCTGCGGCGGCTACTTTCCAGGAAATAGTTTTGCCGACAACGGAAAGTGAGAAGACGCTGACGATGCCGAGAGTGCAGAGAATCGTTACGACGTAAGGAAGCGGGACGCCTTTGGTCATGGCGATATAGGCGATGGCGACGTCAAATGCCATCGGAACGGGAAGAAACGCTCCGACCAGGGCAACCAGAACGATGCCGCCGATGGTGGCTTCGGCGACGAGCGCTTCTGCGGGAAGAAGTTCGATCACCAACGCGCCGAGGACAGCGGCGAAAATCATGAGCGGAAAGGCTACGCGAAAAACGTACCAAAAGCTTCTCAGGTACGAGCGCGTAGTGGAAACAAGGGCTTGGCCCCAGGTTTGGGAAACTGGGATTTCAATAGGGCAGACGTACGGCGCAATGGCTCCGCGACGTGAGGCCGTGGCAGGTGCGAAGACAAAAATCAGGAAGAGAACGGTGGCGAGCTTTAGAAGGGCGATGGGCACGGGAAAAAGCGCGAACGTCATGGCAAGGACGACAACGTTCAGTGCGGGAGAGGCAAACATCGCGGCGAGGACGGATTCGGTGCTCATGCCGGAGGCGTAGAATCCGCGTGCGATAGGAGCGACACAGTTGGTGCAGACGGCTAAAGGCATGCCCGCGGCGGCGCCGAAAAGAGTATTCAGATAGATGGAGCTCGTGCGGCGGCGGCGGAGAGTGGCGAGAAAGGTGAGTGCGGCGGGGCCAAACAGAAAAGAGAAGGTCATGCCGATGCGGTTGGCGTCGAGCCAGTTAAGGGTGGTGCGCCACACGCGGGTGGACAGCGGCATCGTCCGGTCTACCCGGTAAACAGCACTGAAGGTGAGGGCGCCGGCGGCTTTGACTTCTGTGCCGGTGTGGTAGCGCTTGAGCAGTGCGGGATAGCGCGAATCCGCCCAGAAAATACCGGCGATGACAATCATCAGTATGGCGGCCAGCGTGCGGCTGCGCCAGGCATTGGTGGTTACGAAAGTCGGGTGCAGGTCGAGAGAGGAAGCTTGAACGGACATCGGATGCCCCTGGTTGCCAGAGAGAATGGCTGATCGGAATTCCAGGGAGCCTATACGCCGGGCGGGCGCGAAGGAATAGTAGAAAAGCATTAGCGAGCAAAGCGGGGGCGGGACGACGATCGGGCGAAAATCCGGGCCGCTGCCCGCCTCGCACGGAAGAGGGCAACCAGCCGTACTGGCCCGAGAGAGGCAACGCGACCGGGCAGCGTCGAGTAACTGCTCCGCGCCGGGGAGCGCCCGGGAACTATTTTCAATGCGTTTGCGATCAGCCTAGCGGCTGCGATCGAGCCGGAAAGCAGCCGGCTGGAAATCGCCGCGCAGGTCTAGCTCGAGGCCATGGTGCATCCACCACGCGCCAGAGGCGGTGTCCGGGGTGCCGGGACTTGCCTGGCCGGCGATCCAGCTGAGCTTGTACTCGGCGTTCGGATCCAGTCCATGAAGCTGCAATAACGGGAATCCGCGGCCTTCCTGTGTGGCGTTGGCGAACGCGAAGACGACGGCCTGATTCTTGTCGGCAGCGACTGTTTCTGTGGCGGAGAATTCGCTTCCTTCGCGCGGGCTGATAAGGCGGTACAGATCGCCGCGTACAATCGTGCGCTGCACGGAGTGATAGGCAGCGATCAGGCGTTTGGCGGCCGCAAAATCTTCGGCGGTCCACTGGTTGAGATTTGCACCGATGCCGAGCGAGCCTTGCATCGCACTGAGCATGCGGTAGGCGAGCGAGGTCACGCGCTTGTTGTTCAGCCAGTGTGGCGAGTCGGTGACCCAGGCCATCATGATTTGCGGCGTGTAGGCGTAGGTAAAACCGTCCTGCATCGAGAGGCGATCGAAGGGATCGGTGTTGTCCGAGGTCCAGACTTCATCGGTGTAGCGCAAGATGCCGAGATCCACGCGGCCCCCGCCACCCGAACAGCTTTCGATTTCAATCCTGGGATGCTTCTTGCGCAGGTCCGCGAGAATCGAATAGAGATTGCGGATGAATTCGACGTAGACGCGCTTTTGTTCCTCGACCGGCACTTGATCCCAGCCGGGCTCCGACCAGTTGCGGTTGTAATCCCACTTGAGAAAGGCGATATCGTTTTCCGTAAGGAGCTTGTCGAGAAAACCTTCGACGTAGTCGCGCACGTCGGGGCGAGCGAGGTTGAGAACCAGCTGGTTGCGGGATTCAGAGCGCGGGCGTCCGGGAAAATTCAAAACCCAGTCGGGATGCTTTCGGTACAGGTCGGAATTCGGATTGACCATTTCCGGTTCGACCCACAAGCCGAAATCCATGCCGAGCGAGTGCACTTTATCGATGAGCGGCTTCAGACCGTGAGGAAATTTCTCCTGATTCACGTACCAGTCGCCTAGTCCGGCGTGATCGTCCTTTCGCTGGCCGAACCAGCCGTCGTCCATCACGAAGCGATCGACGCCGATAGATGCGGCTTTTTCGGCGAGAGCCATTTGTCCAGCTTCATCGACTCGGAATTCGGTGGCTTCCCAGGAATTATAAATGACCGGGCGGGGCTTGGGGTCCGGCGCTTCGGGGAGGATATGAGCGATTTCAAAATGATGCAGCAAACGCGAGGCGCCACCCAGGCCATGATCGGAATAGCCGCCGTAGAATACGGGCGTTTCGAGATGTTCGCCGGGTTTGAGTTTGTAGCCGAAGTCGAAAGGATTGAACCCACCGGTAACGCGCACTGTGTCCAGCTGCGTGTGTTCAACGGTGATGCGCCAGGAGCCGGACCAAGCGAGGGCGCCAAACCAGACTTCGCCGTTCTCTTCGCCGGCCGCAAACGGTCCGGTCGCGAGTGATCCGCTGTCGCGTGAAATGGCAAACCACGGATTAGCCTGATGGCCGGTCGTTCCGCGGCGGCTTTCGATGACCCGCGCGCCGCCGAGAATCGGTTCCTGATTGAGCGTCCACTCGCCGGCCCAGCGGCCCGTCAAATAGCTCAAGGTGTAACGTGCGGGAGGCAGCGTCCATTGCGCGGCAGCCGCCTGTTCGATCACGACCGGCTGTTTTTCGCGATTTTCAATGTCGGCGGAGCGCGCGAGGATGCCGGTGTCCGGGTCGATGGAGTAGCGCAAGGTCACATAAATTTCGCGGGAAATATCCTTCAGCAGCAACCCGACTGCTTCCGGACTATTCTGCGTGGCGCGGACAAAATGAAGAACCAGATCGCGGTTGCCGTCAGCGAAGGTTATCTTGAGAGCGGGCTCTGTGAATAAACCCGCGCCCCAGCCTGCGTACTCCTCGGGCGTGGTGGTGTAGGGCGAATCAAAGGAGGCCTTCTCCGGGAACGAGCGCGCGGCAGGAACGGTATCGTGGGGGCCGAGGCGGCCGCCCCAATAGAGAGGCTGCAGCTCGCCGTGCTCGTTGACACCCAACGCATAGGTGGAATTGCCTCCATCGAGGCGGAAGACTTCGGCGGTTTGGGCCTTGCTTCTGGCTGCCGCGAGAAGCGTCAGGGAGAGGATCAGAAACGCAGAATAAGAGAGACGTATTTTCCGAGAGATTTTCATTTGGCGTATCCTAGCACCGCCTGCCGGCGATTGTCTTCTCGGACGATTCACTCGGGCCGGGTTGGCGCCACGGGCCCTCGAGCGCCGCGGACGCCGCTGACATCGAAAACGTATGCCACCTGGTGTTTTGTAAGGGCAAGCAGGCGATTGCCATCCGCCGAGAAATGGAGGTAGGCAATGCCATCCGACAAACACTCCTGGTCCAGCTTGGCAGCCGTTGCCAAATCGTAGAGGAAGAGGCGGCCTGGTCCTTCCTCAATGGCGAACAAATTGGTCCGGGCGCTCGCCGTGGGAAATCCACCGACGAAGCGCGCTTTCAGACTCCCATCCTCTAGTGAATATACAGAAACGCGCTTTCCGTCTTTCCTAAGGAAAAGGGCGCCGCCGGCGGAGAATGCGGCGTCGTAGCTAAACGGGCCGCTTCCTTGTTGAACCAGGACGCCACCGAGAGTTTTTCCCGAGCGTGCATCCAGGATCTCGAAGAAGGAATCCAGGCTCATCCGTTTCGCCTGCTTGAACGACTCCCAAACAGACGGAATGCGCCTGGCGGCGGCTTCCGCGCCGCTGCTCCTGGCGTTCCAGCCGAGGACGACGCGGTCGCCCTGAGGGTCGGCGAACGGCACCGGACTGTTCTCGACAAATTCGCGCTTCCAGAGCTCGTTCCCTGAGGCTGGGTCGCGCGCACGCAGAAGATAGGAGACTTCATTCTCGAGGGTCACCGTGAAACGATGGCGAATGGGAGTCACCAGCTCATACTCGAGGAGAACCGTTCCTCCGGAACGGAGATGGTCCTTTCCGCCGGTCCAGGTTGGAGTGGCTTTGCCGGAAGCAAGAGCGAGTTGGACTTCGCGGGGCGGATTGCCCGGATCTCCCGGAAAAAGAAGATACGCCGAAGCCTCGTCAGAAAAATTTGCGGCGGAAAAACGCGGGCCGGCGTAGCTTCGTTCTCCGTTTTCCACCCGGAAGGCGGCAGAGTTGCCGTCCACGGAAAATGCCACACGGTCGAGTTCAGGCGAGACGGCGGCGGAGCGAAGCACGGGGAGAGAGTTCAGCGGCAAGTCGACAGAAAACCGGGGCCGGCTCTCGCCAATCGCGTAGAGCAGCAAGGATCCGCTTTCGTTCAGCACCGCCATTTCGTTTCCAAAAGCGTCGATGGAAAGACTGCCGGGAACATTCCATGCGCGGTTTTCCTCAAGGTCGAAGAGCCCGACGATGGCTCGACTGGCGTCAGAGAGGACCGCGTAGCGCGCATTGCTCGCGAGGCGGACGGCATCAGCCTTGAAGGCAGGCCTTGCGATGACTTCGCCGTTTTTCAGGGACACAATAGAAGGCCCAGACTCTTTCTCTCCGGAAGCGATTAAAACGCGCTCGTCACTTTCCAGGCAAAATGAGCCATGCAAATGTTTCAGCAGCGCGCCACCCAGCGACGTTTTCCTGCGCGTCGTGAGGTCAACGCTAAACGCCTCCCAGTCATTCTTCACCAGCAAGGTATTTCCCTCCGGCGAAAAACTCATGGATAGGAAGTTCATCCCTTTGTCGACCAGGGAGTCCAGATTGTTTGCCAAACGAAATCCGAACGGACCGGGAAAGGCGTTGTCGGGATCGAGAGGTATATGGAATACGCCATTCGGAGAGAACATCCCCTGCATGGAATCCGAGAAGACCGGCTCGCCGGTGGAAAGCCGGAGAACGACAAGGGTGAAGCTCGGCGCAAGACAGGCGAAATAATCAGCGCCGGGCGCGAACTCCGCATCCAGGCAGCCATCCTGAAATGGCAGTTGTCGTTCTTCTTGCTTCCTGCCGGAGGGCAAGCTGGCCCGGGTCAGCATCAGACCGTGGCCAATGGAAGCGATGGTTTTGGAATCTGAGGAGAACTGCACGGGATAGATATCCTCGGCAGAAAAATAGGCGGTCAGTCTCAGCGGTTCACGAGAAAAGAGGTACACGCCGCTGGTATTCTGCACCGTCAAGTAACGTCCGTCGGAACTATAGCGCAGAGTGACGGCGGCGTTCTGAAGTGGAGGGCTCAGCGCACGGCGAGAGAGGACACTGTGCAGATCTTCGGCAGGCCTGGCGGCCTGGGGCGAAGCCGAGGAAACAGTGATGAGATGGTGCTCCGCGAGGCCGGCCGAAATAAGGAATTCCAGGAGCGGCCACAGAAGGGGAAGCGCGCGTTTCGGCCACATATTCACAGTAGGATGAAGGATAAGCGCCGGGAGTCTAACACTGGCAACTTCGGGCGGCAATTCCGGAGAGAATCGTTCAAGAACATTTCGGGAGGGCTTGCCTTACGTTACGACACAAGGCAGACTCGGCGCGTGCTGATTGGACTGTTTAGTGAATTAGAGGGGACGGGCGGGGTGCAGCGGGCGAGCCGGCATTTGGCGGCCGTGCTGAGCGAATTCGCCGCGAGCCGGCGCCTGGACTACCGGCTGCTCAGCCTGAACGACACGCGAGAACTGCACAGGATGACCGTAGGCGGCAAGGAATTTGTGTTTACGGGCTGCGAACGGAGCAAAGCGCGGTTCCTGGCGACGGCCGTACGGGCGGCCAAGCGCCACGGGAAAGTGGTTCTGGCGGGACATCCCAACCTGGGGCCGGTGGCGCAAGCAATGAGAATCGCGGCACCGAGACTCAGGACAATCGTTTGCACACACGGCGTGGAAGTGTGGGAGCCGCTGCCGGCGGTGCGGCGGCTGGCGCTGCAGCGGGCGAACGTGGTGCTGGCACCAAGCTCGGACACAGCGAATCACGTGGCCGAGCAGCACGTGCGGCGCGAACGGATCCGCGTGCTGCCGTGGGCGCTGGATCCGGAATTCGAAACAATTCCGGCGAATGCGCCGCGAGCAAAGCTGCCCCACGGGTTTCCCGAGGGGCGCGTGATACTTAGCGTAGGCCGATGGCTCGAGAAGGAAAGATACAAGGGGATGGACACGCTGATCACCGCCCTGCCGCGGCTTCTGACGCGCTGGCCGGAGCTGCAACTGGTGGCGGTGGGAGATGGCGATGACCGCGTCTGGCTCGAAGAACTCGCCGAGAAAAACGGCGTGAACCGCCATGTACATTTTCTGACCGGTTTGAGTTTCGAGGAGCTCGCAGCCTGCTACGAGGCGTGCGAGATGTTTGCCTTGCCGAGCCGGGGCGAAGGATTCGGGCTTGTTTATCTTGAGGCCATGGCGCACGGAAAACCTGTGATTGGCGGAGCGCACGGCGGAGCACCGGAAGTGATTGAAGATGGCGTGACGGGCTACCTTGTGCCGCACGGCGACCCGGCGCTGCTGGCAACGTCGATCGAGACGCTGCTCTCGGACCCGGTCCTGGCGCAAAAAATGGGCGCGCGCGGCCGGCAACGTGTCGAGCGGGAATTCCGGTTCAGCGTTTTTGCCAAGTCGCTGAAGAAAATCCTTCGCGAACAATGCGGATCCTGAACGTCACCGCAAGCTATGCACCTTTTTTTGAGTTCGGCGGCCCGCCGGTAAAGGTGCGGGCGCTGGCAGCGGGACTCGCCGGGCGTGGGCACGAAGTGACGGTCGTGACGGCGGATTGGGGCCTCGAAAAACGCACCAGTACGGAAGAAGAATCTGCCGCCGAACGCAGTCCTTTCGGATGGAGGCGCGTGGAAAACGGAGTGACCGCGATCTATTTGCCGACCTGGATGCGCTACCGGTCGCTCGGCTGGAATCCGGCGGTGCGGCGATTTTGCCGGGCCAGGCTCGGGAATTTTGATGTGGCGCACATTTACGGGCTGTACGATTTTCTCGGCCCGGCCGTGGCGGACGCTTGCGTCAGCAGAAAAATCCCGTACGTGCTGGAGCCCATCGGGATGTTTGTACCGATTGTGCGGAGCCTTCGGCTAAAAAGGATTTATCACGCGATGTTTGGGCACCGTCTGCTAGAAGAAGCGAGCGCCATCGTCTCGACATCAGAGCAAGAGTTCGAAGAACTGGTGAAGGGAGGGGTGAAACGCGAAAAGATCGTGTTGCGCCGCAATGGAGTGGAAACGCCCGCTTCGTGGCCGGCGCGGGGAGTTTTTCGGAAAGCAGAGGGACTGACGGAGGAAGCTCAAGTCATCCTTTTTCTTGGCCGTCTATCGGAAAAGAAAAGTCCCGACATGCTGCTGGAGGCCTTTGCTTCGCTTCTCGGGGAAGCGGGGAAGAAAAGATTGCGGCTGGTGTTTCTGGGCCCTGACGAGGGCGGAATGCGAGCGCGGCTGGAGAAGATGGCAGACGAGCTCGGGGTAGCCTCCGAAGTCCGATTCGCCGGGGCAATTTTTGGCGAGCGAAAATGGGCGGCGTACCGGGACGCTGATGTGTTTGTGCTGCCGTCACAAAATGAAAACTTTGGCAATACGGCGGCGGAGGCGGTGGCCGCGGGCACACCCGTCATAGTGACGGAGCAGTGCGGTATCGCTCCCTTTTTGGCGAATGTGGCGGGGCTGGTGGTACGGCATGACGCCCGGGCTCTGGCCGAAGCAATCCATGCGCTGTTGACCGATGCGGAATTGCGCGCCCGCTTGGTACGAGGGTGCAGCGCGGTGACCGCGAGGCTGGGGTGGGAAGAACCGGTTGGCGAGATGGAAGTCCTTTATAACAAGCTTGCAATTCAGAGTGTCCCCAGTGCAAAATTCGTGGCACCGGAATGATTCTATTGCCAAGAACGAAACACCCTGGCTCTTGTCCTGGTCGGCGAGGCGAGAACAAGCGGCGCGCGGAACTGCCGTGCTATGCCGACAGCCGCCCGGGAATTCCCGGATCCCGCCCGGGTGTGCACGCCTTGTGCCCCTCTCTGCCCCTCTTTTCGTCTCCGGAGATCAAGCAGTAGCGTGTGCGGTATTTGCGGCGCCGCGTTCACCTCGAACAGCAAGGATGCCGAGCTGCGCGTGCGTGCCATGGCCAGCGCGATGCGGCATCGCGGTCCGGATGAAGAAGGATTCCTGGTCGGAGATCCCCGAGCGCCGGGGCTGGCGCTCGGGATGCGCCGGCTGAGCATCATTGATCTGGGCGGCGGCCAGCAGCCCGTCTGGAATGAGTCCCGGGATGTCGCGGTCATCTATAACGGGGAGTTGTATAACTACCGCGAACTCCGCGAGCGCCTGAAGCTGCTCGGACACCGCTTCCTCACGCAATCCGATACGGAAATTCTGGTGCATGCGTGGGAAGAGTGGGGCGAGGAATGTTTAACGGAGCTCCGCGGAATGTTTGCGTTTGCGCTGCTGGATTTGCGTGGACGATTTGCGACCGCGCCTTTGCTTTTTTTGGCGCGCGATCCCCTGGGCATCAAGCCTCTCTATTACACGCAGACCGCCGAGGGGTTTGCGTTTGCGTCGGAGGTGCGCGCTCTGCTGGCGAGCGGAGTGGTGCCGAAGCAGATTTCTCAGGACGCCCTTACTTCGTACTTGCTCTTCGGCAGTGCGTCGGAACCCGTAAGCCTGGTGGAGGGAGTATTTTCTCTGCCGCCGGGCCATCGCATGCTGCTGTACGTTCCGGAACGGCGGCGTGTGCCCAGAGCGCGTCCCTGGTGGGATGGGCAGACGAATTCGGCGGCGCGCGACTTGCGTAAACCAAAGGATTTGGATTCCGCGGCCAAGAGGCTGCGGCCGCTCCTGGAAGACGCCGTGCGCGCGCATTTGATCGCCGACGTTCCCGTGGGATTATTCCTTTCCGGGGGCCTCGATTCCGGAGCGATCGCCGCGCTCGCGGCACGTTCCGAGGCGGGGATCCGGAGCTTTACGCTGTCGTTCCCGGGAACTTCCTACGACGAGGCTCCGCTGGCGCGCAAGGTCGCTGAACGCTGCGGCACGAAACACACCGAAGTCCCTCTCGACGGCTCGGCGATCGTCGGGCGCATCGACGAAGCGGTGGCGGGCCTCGACCAGCCGACGATGGACGGCATCAATACGTATTTCGTTTCCTGGGCGGCGCGCGAAGTTGGCCTAAAGGTGGCGCTTTCCGGTCTCGGAGGCGATGAGCTTTTTGCGGGCTACGCCAGCTTCCTGAACACGGCGCTGCTTCAGCGGCTTACTCGAACGGCATGGTTCGTGCCGCGGCCCTTGCGGCGAGCCGTGGCACCGCTCATCGCCCGGCTTCTCGAGACTCGCCTGTCGCGCGACGCGGCGAACAAAACAGTTTCGGCATGGACCAATCCCGATACGCTTCCCCATCCTTACTTCTACGCGCGCACGCTTTTTCCGCCGGGCCAGCTTGAGCGGCTGATCGAACCGCGTTTTCGTCCGAGCACCGTGGGCGCCGACGGCGTGACTCTGGAACCAACCTGGCTGGGCTGGCTGAACCGCACCGCAAGCGAAGCCGGAAAATTGGAGCCCGTGGCCTCAACCGCGTGGATGGAAATGCGTTGCTATATGGCCAGCACGCTTTTGCGCGATACCGATTCCGTGAGCATGGCGCGTTCGCTCGAGGTGCGCGTGCCGCTGCTCGATACGCCGCTCGTCGAATTCGTCAGTTCCCTTCCCGATGCGGCGCGCCATCGCGCCGGGGCGCAGAAGGCGTTGCTGGTCGAATCGCTGGCCGGGCTGCTGCCCGAAGAAATTCTCGGCCAGCGGAAGCGGACCTTCACCTTGCCGTGGGAGGAATGGCTTCGCGGGCCGCTGCGTCCCCGGCTGGAGGCCAGCTTCGCCGGCATCGCGCCATCGCTTGCGCCGTATCTCCGCACGGAAGGTGTACGCGGGGTTTGGGCGGCGTTTCTGGAGGGCAGGACTTCGTGGTCGCGTCCATGGGCGTTATACGTTCTGAATGAGTGGTGCAGGCACCACCTCGCGGCATGATCCGCGCGCCTGAGGTAGACTGAATTCACCCGCAATGAATATTCTTGGGATAAACGCCTACCACGGCAACGCGTCGGCCGCCATCGTCTGTGAAGGCAGGCTGGTGGCCGCCGTAGAAGAAGAGCGCTTCAACCGCGTGAAGTACGCTGCGGGCTTTCCCGCACAGGCGATTCGTTATTGCCTCGAAGAAGCGGGGCTCGAACTTAAGGATATTGATCATGTGGCCGTGCCGCGGAATCCCTATGCGCGGCTCGGGACGAAGCTTTTCTACGCGCTGCGCATGCCGTCCTTCGCGCGCGAGCGGATGAAAGTCCTGGCAAAGTTCACGGGAATACCGGAAGCGCTCGGGCAGGCGTTCGATATCGATCCGGCAAAGGTCGCCGCGAAATTTCACCGCGTGGAACACCATCAGGCGCATCTCGCCAGTGCATTTTTCGTTTCGCCGTTCGAACGAGCGGCATTGCTTTCCGCCGACGGCCTCGGAGATTTCGCGAGCACGATGTGGGGAAGCGGCTATGGCAGCCGCATGAAGATCGACGACGCCATCGCGTTTCCTCATTCGCTGGGGCTTTTTTACAGCGCCGTTACACAATATCTTGGCTTTCTGAAATTCGGCGATGAGTACAAGGTGATGGGCCTGGCCGCCTACGGCGAAGCGGAGCAACTGGAGGCGTTCCGGAAAATCGTCCATGCCGACGGGAATGGATTCCGGCTGGGTCTTGACTACTTCACGCATCACCGCACGGGCCCGGAAATGAGCTGGGCGGAAGCAGACAAAACACCCATGCTCGGCAAGATGTTTTCAGAGGAAATGGAGAAATTGCTGGGGCCCAGACGCAATCCCGACGAGCCTCTCGAACAAAGACACAAGAATCTGGCGTCGGCGCTTCAGGCGCAGCTTGAGGAAATCTATCTTGGAATGCTTAAGAAACTCGCAGAGCGCACGGGACTAAAAGCCGTGTGCCTCGCGGGCGGAGTGGCGTTCAATTGCGTAGCTAACGGCAAGATCTTCGACACAACCGGGTTCGAGGAAGTTTACGTTCATCCTGCGGCGGGCGATGCGGGTCTGGCGGTCGGCGCGGCTTACTATGTGTGGCACCAGGTGCTCGGAAAGCCGCGTTCGTTCGTGATGGATCACGCCTATTGGGGACCAGCTTACACGCGCGAGGTGATTCTTCGCGCGATGGATGCGAACGGATCGCTCAAGAACGGCTGGCGCATCGAAGAACTGCCGGAGGAAAGTCTGATGCAACGCACGGCCGCCATTGTGGCCGACGGGAAAATTCTAGGCTGGTTTCAGGGCCGGGCCGAATGGGGTCCGCGCGCGCTCGGCAACCGGAGCATAGTCGCCGACCCGCGTCGGCCGGAAATGAAGGAGATATTGAACCAGCGCATCAAGCACCGCGAAATCTTTCGGCCCTTTGCGCCGTCGATTCTTGCAGAATCCACCGGTGAATGGTTCGAGAAGTCCTATCCTTCGCCGTTTATGACGCTGGCGTATTCCGTGCGCCCCGGTAAGCGCGGGAAGATCCCGGCGCCGACGCACGTAGATGGCACGGGCCGGTTGCAAACGGTGACGCGCGGAGCGAACCCGCGCTATTGGGGCTTGATCAAGGCCTTTGAGCAGCTAACGGGAGTGCCGGTGGTTCTTAACACTTCTTTCAACGACAACGAGCCGATCGTCTGCCGCCCGGAAGAAGCGCTGGACTGTTTCGAGCGCACCCGGATGGACGCGCTGGTGCTCGGCGATTTCCTCGTTACCCGATCGTGAATCACATGCGGCGAGCACCGTTCGAATGAGAATCCTGCTCTTGAATCTCTATTATCCGCCGGACACTTCGGCGACGGCAAAAATGGCGGCAACGGTAGCCGAAGCACTCTCTGCCCGGCACGACATTACGGTGCTTTGCGGGCGACCTTCCTATGACCCGGCCGAACGGCGACCCTGGCGGCTGAGCCAAACGGAGGTGGCAGGGGGCGTGAAAATCACACGCCTGGGTTCGACGGATTATCCTCGCTTTCAGATGAAACGGCGCGTTTTGAATTATCTGAGCTACGTTCTGCTAGCCATCCCGGGAGCGCTATTTCTGCCATGCGATGTCGTCGTGGCCATGACGGACCCGCCGTTTGAAGGAATCGTGGGCGCGATCGTCGCGATGCTGAAGGACAAGCCCTACGTCTACAACATTCGCGACATGTACCCGGACATGGCGGTAGGCGGCGCGATTGTCAGCCCCGGCCTCCTGGCGCGCCTTTGGGAAAGATTGCACCGCTGGGCGTTGCGCCGCGCGAAGCGTGTAATTGTGCTTGGCGAAGATATGAAGGCACGCATCATTCGGAAGGGTGTTGACGCCGTGCGCGTCGAAATCGTCCGCGATGGCACAGACATCCCTCCCTCCGGCGCTCCCGCCCCTTTGCTGGACGCGGAAATCATACGAACGATTCGAGGCGACTCTAGATTCGTGCTGGTTCACGCAGGCAACCTGGGTTTCTACGGAGCGTGGGAAACCTTGATCACCGCCGTGCGCGATCTGGAAGCGGATGGCGTCGGTCTCGTCTTCGTCGGAGACGGCGCGCAGCGCGCGCACATGGAAGCGCAGGCAAGAGAAGCGAAGAACGTACGATTTCTCCCGTTTTTCCCGGCAAACAAAATCCCTTCGGTTCTAGCCGCCGCCGACGCGCATGTCATCACCGTGAAGCGCGGCCTCGAAGGCGTCGTCGTACCGAGTAAACTGTATGGGATTCTCGCGGCCGGAAAGGCCATCCTGGCGGTCGCGCCTCAAGAGACGGACCCGGCTTCGCTGGGGGCGAAATTCGGATTTGCAGTTTCCGCCGATCCGGATCGTCCGGCAGAGGTCGCCGCCGCCATCCGTTCGCTTGCCGGCGACGAGGCCAAAGTGCAAGACATGGGACGGGCGGCCCGAGCCGTGGCGCCCGATTATGATAGAGTCAAAGAATTGGAGAAATTTGTGAATATTATCGAGGGGGTCGTCAGAGCGTGACATCTTCGGGGACTTTTTGGAGCGGAAAGCTCGTATTGGTGACAGGGGGCGCCTCCTTTATAGGCTCGACTCTGACGGATCACCTTCTTGCACGCGGCGCGAAAATCCGCATTGTCGACGACCTGACAAGCGGTCATCGCGACAATATCAAGGAACACGTCGCCGGCGGAAAAATCGAATTTACCCAAGCGGACTTGCGGGAGCCGGGTGTTACCCGCTCGGCGATGCAGGGCGTGGACACGGTTTTTCATCTGGCCGCCGATCACGGCGGCCGCGGTTATGTCGACCTGCACCAGGCCGGGCCTGCTTCCAATTTTTTCCTCGACGGTCTCGTTTTCGCGGAAGCCCTGCGCGCCAAGGTCAAAAAGGTCGTGTTCGCGTCATCCGGCTGCGTGTACCCAAACTTCCTTCAGTCGGACGTTAAAAAAGAGCTCTACCTCACCGAAGATCTCACCAAAGGCCCGAACGATGCCGATAACACCTATGGCTGGGCCAAATTGATGGGCGAGTTTACGCTGAGCGCCTACGCGAAGGAGCACGGCATGGGCGCAGCTTCGTGCCGATACTTCACAGTGTATGGGCCGCGGGGCGTCGAGAATCATGCGGTCATTGCCATGATCGCGCGGGCTTTCCTTGGCCAGAATCCCTTCGAGGTGTGGGGCGACGGAACGCAAATCCGGAATTGGACCTACATCGAGGACATTGTCGAAGGGACGATTCTCGCCGGTGAAAAAATCAGCGATGGCACGGCCATCAATCTGGGAACGATGGAGCGCATAAAGGTCATCGATGCCGCGAAGATGGTTTGCGATTTCACGGGTCACAAAGCCGAAATAAAACTGCGTCCCGACATGCCGACGGGGCCGCTCAATCGCGTTGCGGACAATGCCCTGGCAAAAAAGCTGCTCGGGTGGGAGCCGAAAGTGGCCTTTCGCGATGGCCTGAAGCGCACCATCGACTGGTATTACGCGACCAAGAACCGCGAAGAAGTGAAGAGCACCTTTGGCCGCATGCTCACGGAACGATAGGAAGAGGGCCGAGCAAATGCAAATTCGAACTGTTCTGTGCGATTCAGGAAAAAACCGCCTGCAAATACCCCGGATACCTATTCTGGTTATCCTAAAAACAATGGTCATTGAAGGAAAACAATTTTAGAAGTATCGTGTTAAGGCTGCGTGGGACAGCCATTTTCTTGGGAGCCGGACACCCAACCCGGCAGAAGACGATTGAGGCACTGGCCGCACCGTCCCGGCCAGCACCTTCAAACAAAACGAGGGATCATGTCCGCAGGCCTGCTGGCGTTTCTAATAGCGCTACTTGCATCTCTAACGCTGACGGTACCGGTGCGCGCACTTGCATTGCGCGTAGGAATGGTGGATCTTCCGGGGCCGCGCAAGGTTCATCTTCGCCCCATCCCGCTTCTGGGTGGCTTGGCCATGTACGGGGCCGTCGTTCTGGCGGTTCTTTTTACCTTCAGCGGACCGGCGCGAGCTCAAATCGTGGGCATCCTGACGGGCGCTACAGTGGTGGCCGCTGTGGGCATTCTCGACGACCGCGGCTTGCTTCACCACCAGGTCAAGCTATTCCTCGCGATGCCGCTTGCCGCTTGCGTTCTGCTGGTTACCGGCATTCATGCGCAGGTCTTTGAGCTTTTTTCGAGCGGACGGACAGCCTACATTCTGGACGCAATTCTGACCATCTTTTTTGTCGTGGGCATTACTGCATCCTTCAGCATCCTGGACCACATGGATGGTCTTTGCGCTGGTGTCGCTGCCACCGCCTCCATCTTTTTCGCCCTGCTTGCCTACCTGAATGGCCAGACGCTGGTTACGACGCTGGCGGCAGCGGTACTCGGCGCAGCAACAGGTTTCCTGCGCTGGAACTTCAAGCCCGCCAAAATCTTCATGGGTGACGGCGGAGCCATGTTTCTGGGATTCCTGATGGCCACGCTGGGGCTCAAGCTAAGACTCGAGCAGGCCAACCACATTTCCGGATGGCTCGCTCCGCTGCTGATCCTGGGAGTCACTATTTTCGACACCACGCTGGTCACGATTTCGCGCTCGCGGCGCGGGCTACTGCCTTTTGCAACACCCGGCAAAGATCATGCCGCTCATCGCCTCGCAAATTTGGGACTGGGGCATCGCGGTGCTGTTGTCAGCTTGTATGTCCTGGGACTATTGAGCGGCGGGGCCGCCGTCCTCGTGAGCTACCTCGAGCCAGCTGCCGCCGTTGCCGTGGCAGTCGTCGCGTTTGCTGTTGTGTTGAGTGGGGTGATGTTCCTCGAACGGGCTCCGTATGAACGCCAGGCGCAGAAGCAGGTCGTTTCTTCCTGAAGTGCTCTCTATTTGTCGACTCCCGACAGGCTAAGCATGGATGGGCCCGGCCGGTTTGCCCACACTTCCGGATTCGCTATACTTAGCGGGTTGCTGTCTCACCGATTTTCAGGGCATACCGCTCGGGGCTGGGCGGAATGCAGTCCCGTTTTAGATTCTAGGGAATTTGAGCGTGAATAGCCGGCTGATTGAGCGCCCGGGGTGTATGCGCGACTAGGGAAAGCAAAACTGTGCCAAACACTGAACAGAAGCTCCGGGGGGACGGGGCGAGTGGTGAGATCATCGTCGTGGGAGGTTCCGCAGCGGGTTTGTATACCGCGTCGACCGTGGCTGCCGGGGGGCGCCGCGTGCGCGTCCTCGAATCGCGACCCGGCTTCGAACCCGCGTCGCGCTCGCTGATCGTAACGGACCAATTCCGGAGCCAACTGGGCGTCGCCGCCGCCGAGAGCATCGTCAATGAGATCCGGCGCTTCGAGCTATTTACGGATGGACGCTCGGCACAAGTTGCGCTAACGCGGCCTGATCTCATCATCGAGCGCTCGCGTTTGATTCCGGCATTGGCTCGCAGCGCGCAGCAGGCCGGGGCCAGGCTCTCTTTCGACACGCGCTTTCTTGGCCTTTCCGCGGATGGCCCGGGACTGCGCGTGCAGGTCGCTTCCGCGGGTCAGCGCGAGGAATTGCATGCAGAGAGCGTAGTTGGAGCGGACGGCGCATCGAGCCGGGTGGCGCGCACCGCCGGTTGGCCGCCTATCGAGACAGTCCCTCTGGTGCAAGCCATCGTGCGCTTGCCGAAGGATCATCCGCCCGATACGACCCGCGTTTGGTTCGTTCCCGACGACACGCCTTATTTCTACTGGCTGATTCCCGAATCCCCGGAGCGTGGCGCGCTCGGGATCATCGGCGAGGACGGCTCGGACACGAAGAAGTGTCTTACGCGGTTCCTCGAGAAAAAACAGATGGAGCCGCTCGACTGGCAGGGAGCGCGCATACCCGTCTATCGGGGCTGGGTGCCCGTGCGGCGGCGCGTCGGAAACGGCGACGTATATCTGGTAGGCGATGCGGCGGCGCAGGTGAAAGTGTCTACTGTCGGCGGAATCGTGACGGGGCTGCGCGGCGCGCTTGGAGTGGGGCAATCGATCTTGCGAAAGGGCGGCGGCAGAGAGCTAACGGCACTGCGCCGCGAACTGGGCACTCACTGGTTGATTCGCCGGGCCCTGCACCATTTCCAGCAAAGAGACTACTCGCAGCTGGTCGATCTGCTCGATGCGTCGACGCGCGAGTCTCTGGGTGAGATCAACCGCGACGAATCCACGCGCCTGTTATGGAACGTCGTGCGCCGACAGCCGCGTCTCGTGCTGCTCGGTTTGCGCGGACTGCTCATGGGGAGAGGTTTGAAAAGCTAGGCGAAAATTTCCAGGAACACAGAATGGTCGTTTGCGCCCGAGAGAAAGCGCAAAACGGTTTGTGCGGGCCCGCAACGCCTGGCGATGAGGTACTTTCTTCCGCACGGCGGTTCGGTCAAGATAAATTGTTTGCTCTGAATCTCGGGCCACCTCAGGTTTTTGCTCGAATCGCTCTCAAGGAGATCCTGGCTTGCGTCTCTCGGTGATTGGATGTGGTTATGTGGGACTGGTGACGGGCGCGTGCCTCGCTGCCGCAGGGCATGAAGTGACCTGCACGGACATCGATCGGGAGCGCATCCGGCGGCTGCTCGCCGGAGAGGTGCCCATCTACGAGCACCATCTCGAAGAGATACTGAGGGGGGCACGCAAAGCCGGGCGAATTTCCTATACCGCGGACGCCGGTGAAGCAATTCGCGCAGGCGACGCGATTTTTATTTGCGTGGGCACCCCGCCAAAAGAGAGCGGCGAGGCCGATCTTTCCGCGATTGATCAGGTAGCGCGGCAGATAGCCGAGCAGGCCCGGTCACCCAAGCTGGTGATTGAGAAGAGCACCGTGCCCGCGCGCACGGGACTCGAGCTGCAAAGAGCGCTGGCCGCCTATGGCAGCGGCGGAAAAAACACTTTTCGCGTGGCTTCGAACCCGGAATTTCTCCGTGAGGGCACAGCCGTCGGCGATTTCTTCCATCCGGACCGCATCGTTGTGGGCGTCGAGGACGAATCCACCGCAGCCGATTTGCGCGAAATCTACCGTCCGATTCTGGAGCGCAAATTTCATTGCCCGGTGCACAAGGGCCATTGCCCGCCAGGGCCCGAGCCGGCCTTCCTGGTAACGACCATTAACAGCGCCGAACTCATCAAGCACGCGTCAAACTCATTTCTCGCGCTGAAGATAAGCTACGCGAACGTGATAGCCGATCTCTGCGAAAAAATCGGCGCAGACGTGAAAGAGGTCACTCACGCGATGGGCTTGGATCCCCGAATTGGCGGACAATTCCTCCAGGCAGGACTGGGGTTTGGCGGCTTTTGTTTTCCGAAGGATGTGCAGGCCTTCATTCATCTCGCGGCGTCCGTGGGTGTCGATTTCGACCTTCTGAAAGCCACCGAACGCGTCAACAAACAGCGCATCGACCGTTTTCTCGAAAAAGTGCATAAAGCGCTGTGGGTGGTCAAAGGAAAGCATATTGCCGTGCTCGGCCTGGCTTTCAAAGCCAATACCGACGACGTGCGTTTTGCGCCGGCGCTCGAAGTCATCAAGAGGTTGCTCGAGGAAGGCGCGAGCATCCACGCAAGCGATCCGGAAGCGATAGCAAGGACGAGGGCACTCTTACCGAAGGTGACCTATCACGAGGACCCGTACGAAGCGTTGCACGGGGCCGATGCCGCGCTGGTTTGTACGGAGTGGGACGTTTTCCGCAATCTGGACTGGAAACGCGCCAAGCCGCTCATGGCTCGCGGCCTCGTCTTGGACGGCAGGAATCTCTATTCTCCGAAGCACATGCGCGAGCTGGGTTTCGAATATTATTCCTTTGGCAGAGCGTAGGGGAGCCCGAGCGAACCTTTCGCAGCCGCTAAGCGCTCTTTCCGGCTGCGAATCCTTGCTTAAAATAGGCCAGGGTCAGGCGCAGACCCTCTTCGAGCCCAACCTTCGGCTCCCATTTTAGAACGCGCTTGGCCTTGGTGATATCCGGGCAGCGGCGCTTCGGATCATCCTGGGGAAGCGGCTCAAAAACAATAGGGGGAGCACTCTCGAAATGGCTGCGAACGCGCTCGGCAAATTCGAGGATGGTTATCTCCTGAGGATTGCCGATGTTCGTCGGCAAGTGCTCGTCCGACAACATCAGGCGGTAAATACCTTCGATCAAGTCAGAAACGTAGCAAAAGCTGCGCGTCTGCCTGCCGTCGCCATAGACGGTCAGCGCTTTCCCTGTTAGTGCCTGGTGCACAAAATTCGGCAGGGCACGGCCGTCGTTGAGGCGCATTCTAGGGCCGTAGGTGTTGAAGATGCGCACGATGCGGGTGTCCACGCCGTGATAGCGGTGATAAGCCATGGTCATGGCCTCGGCAAACCGTTTGGCCTCGTCGTAAACGCCTCGCGGCCCGATCGGATTCACATGGCCCCAATACTCCTCGTGCTGCGGGGAGATTTCCGGGTCACCGTAACATTCGCTTGTCGAGGCCAGGAAGAACTTTGCCTTCTTGGCCAGCGCCAGGCCCAGCGCGTTATGCGTCCCGAGCGCACCAACCTTAAGCGTCTGAATCGGAAGCTTCAGGTAGTCCACCGGACTCGCTGGAGAAGCAAAGTGCAAAACGTAGTCGACAGGCCCTGGCACGTCGATGTATTTCGAGACATCGCACCGGCCCATGCGAAAATTGGCGTGTTTGAGCAGGTGGCCTACGTTTGAATCAACTCCAGTGACCAGATTGTCGAGAGCCAAAACGTCCCAGCCCTCGGCAATCAGGCGATCAGAAAGGTGCGACCCCAAAAATCCAGCCCCCCCTGTAACCACTGCTTTCATGCACCCTCCGGAAAAGCCGAGCCAATAGTTTAGCTTGAGGCCGCCTGATTGACCACCCGTCTCACGGGGGATAGGATGCGCCCACCCATAAGGTCCATGAGGAAGGACAGCCGATGGCGCTTGAGAAAAATCTAGAAACCAGGGTTCCCGAGCGCGGGCGAAGGCGGCGCATTGTGCTGGGGGTAGCCGGGATGTTCTTACTCGGTGCCACCGTCTTTCTTTTCGGTATAGGCCGCTGGCTCGTGGTGGAAGATCCGCTTGGAAAAGCGCAAGCCATCGTAGTCCTTAGCGGGCGCATGCCCCTGCGGGCTATAGAGGCGGCGAAGCTCTATCGCCGAGACTACGCGCCAGTAATATGGCTGACGCATTCCGCCGAACCCGGCGCAACTCTCAAAACGATGGGGATCTCTTTCGTCGACGAAGATGCTTACAATGCGGAAGTGCTGATGCACGAAGGCGTGCCTCGGGACGCCATTCGCGTGCTTCAGCAGCCCATCGTCAATACCGCGGATGAAGTCGCCGCCGTTTCCGCGGCGCTTAGAGAAGAAAAGGGCACACGCGTGATCCTGGTCACGAGCAAAGTGCATACGCGCCGCGTGCGAATCCTGTGGCACGGCCTTCCGCGAGGCCACGGCGAAGCGATTGTACGCGCGGCTGCGGATGATCCTTTTGAACCTGGACACTGGTGGCGGACCACCAGCGACGCCCTCGATGTCGTCCGCGAATTCCTGGGGATATTAAATGCCTGGGCCGGAATGCCGCTCCACCCTGCAAACTAGAAATCTAAAAGAAGAAAAACCGTTTTCGGCGCGGAGTCTGGAATTCATCCGGCAGCTGCGGAACATGCGGAAGGTCGCGTCCCTCGAATGCGGCCATCGGATTCTCAACAAAAAGTGCCAGGGCCTTTTTTTCTCCAAAGCGTTCCCGCACGAGGTCGAACGCGGGCCGAAGCCTGAGCGGCCGCCCGCGCGTGTTGTGAGCGTCGCTGGCCACGATGTGAACCAATCCGCCGGCCAGCCAGCGCAGGGAATCCTTTTGCGCCGACGGGCCAAAAACTCCCGTCAGAGAACCTGCCGTCACTTGTGTAAAGCAACCCAGCCGCACCCATTTCAGAAGCCGCTCTGTCTGCAAACGCAGAATAGCGTTGCGCTCCGGATGGGTGATCACCGGCCTGAGCCCCAGAAGTTGAATCTCATGCAGCGTCTGGTCCATGGATGGCGGAATGGAATACTCGTTGAATTCAACGAGCAGGTAATCGCGCTGATTTATGCAGAAGCGTCGTGCATCTTCACGCAGGGCGTCGAGGTTTTCAGGATTCAGGTGAAAATCGCAGCCCGTGGCCAGGATGAGCCGGTCGCCAATTTTCTCCTGCAGCTCCGCCCGCAACGCGCGCACCCTCGGGTAGTCGAAGGAATATTCATTGCTCGAGTGCGGGGTGGCCACAACATGCGTGATTCCGTCCGCAATCGCGGCTTCCGCCATCGCCAGCGAAATCTCCATGCTTTCCGGGCCATCGTCGAGTCCCGAAAGGATATGACAATGCACATCGACCATGAGCGTCAGAAACTCCCTAGCGGGCCCAGGCTGACAAGGCCTGCCAAATTCCCAGCACAAACATCAGACCCGCAAACACAATCCTCATCCGCCGCGGCGCCAGACGCTTCGCCAGCCACCCGCCAAGAATGCCTCCGGCAAAAACTCCGGGAATCAAAAGCAGACCGGTTTGCCAGGAAACGTATCCCGCCTTCGCATAGGCGAAAAATGCCAGCGCCCCTGTCGGCGGTATGAGCGCAATCAAACTGGTGCCCTGCGCGCGATGTTGCCCGAAAGCAAAAAATAACGCCAAGAACGGGACCAGGAGAGTGCCACCTCCGATTCCGAATAGCCCGGAAGCGACACCGCAGACGCAAGCCGCCACAAATATGCCAAGGTCGCGCGCTGGGCCGTCAAACACGAACAGACTCTCCAGGAGGAGAGGCCGTACTTCGGCCTTCGGCCTGCGGTTTTCGCCACAGTAGCAGCGCAGCCACGATCAGAAAACAACCGAACAGCCCCTTGAGATGGCGTGAAGCGAGCGGAACGGCAATCAAGCTGCCAAGGTAGCCGCCCGCGAGCATTCCGAGCGCGCACAAAATTCCCGCACGCAAATCAACCTGGCCTTGCTTCCAATATTCGCGCAAGGCTCCGAGTCCTACGGGCGGCAAAAGGATAAGAAGCGAAGTGCCCTGAGCCAGATGCTGGTCCATGTGCAGCAGATAAACCAGTGCCGGCACCAGCACCACGCCGCCGCCAATGCCCAACAAGCCCACAAGTACGCCAACAGCGAGTCCAAGCAGCAGGACGATCGGAGTCATGGGTGGATGGGGCTGCGCTTTGCAGCTTCTCTCTCTCCCCAGTGCATCGATACCTATCTTGCCGCGTCTCAGCGCGCCTCGCAACCACTCTTGAACAGGCGGTAACACATCGTATGACCGTGATTTTTAGTTCTTGTGGAACCTGCTATATTGGGATGTCTTTGTCCAATCGGCCGAATGGCCTGCTTTATTCCCAAAAATGATTAGGAGAGCGACGTAACTCATGCCAATAGACCGGAAACCCGAATTCTTCAAAGGCGCTCAATTGAAAGTCGCCATCATTGGCTGCGGATATGTGGGTCTGCCGCTGGCCCTGCGTTTCGCCGAAGCAGGCCACAAAGTCACTGGATTCGACACGGACCCTAACAAGGTATCGATGCTCAATGCCGGCAAGTCCTATATCGAGCACATCCCGCAAACCAAGATCCAGCAGTTCGTCAACTCCAAGCACTTTAGCGCCACTACGGATTTCGCGCGCATCAAGGAAGCCGACGCCATCATTATCTGCGTGCCGACGCCGCTGGATGAACGGCGCGAGCCGGACCTCTCCTATGTCGAACAGACCGCGATTTCCATTTATCCCCATCTGCAGAGGGGCCAGCTCGTTGTCCTTGAATCGACGACCTATCCCGGCACTACGGAAGAACTCGTCCTTCCCATTCTTGAAAAGAGCGGCCTGCACTGCCCCATCGCTGCCGGCCCGGAGAATGAGAATGTTTCTTGCGATTTCTTTCTCGCCTTCTCACCCGAACGCGAAGATCCCGGCAACAAGCAGTTTGGTCTGGCGCAGATTCCCAAGGTCGTCGGCGGCGTAAATCCGCCGAGCGGACGCGCCGCGCAATCGATCTATGCGCAGGTTGTGGCGCGCGTCGTGCCGGTTAGCTCCACGCGAGCCGCGGAAATGGCCAAGCTCCTTGAAAACATCTTCCGATGCGTCAACATCGCGCTGGTCAACGAACTGAAAATGCTTAGCCTGCGCATGGGAATCGACATCTGGGAAGTGATTGACGCGGCCGCCACAAAGCCGTTCGGGTTTATGCCTTTCTACCCTGGACCCGGCCTCGGCGGACACTGCATTCCGGTGGATCCGTATTATCTTTCCTGGAAGGCGCGCGAGTTCGACTTCTCCACGCGCTTCATCGAGCTGGCCGGCGAAGTCAATACCGCCATGCCCTATCACGTCGTGGACGCCATTGCCACGGCTCTCAACGACCATAAGAAGAGCCTCAAAGGATCGAAGCTGCTGATTCTCGGCGTGGCGTACAAAAAGGACGTCGACGACCTGCGCGAATCTCCCACGCTCAAGATCATGCAATTGCTTCAGCAGCGCGGCGCGAACCTCGAATACAACGACCCCTATTTCCCTCAGCTTCACAAAATGCGCCACTACAACTACGAAAACATGAAGTCCGTCCCGCTGAATGCGCAAACTCTCGGAAGCTATGACGGAGTCATCATTGCGACGGATCACTCGAGCTACGATTACGTAGCCATCGTCGATGCCGCCAAACTGGTAGTAGACACGCGCAACGCCACGCGCCGCGTCATGCGCCATCGCGACAGAATCGTGCTCTGCTAGGCGCCGATGGGCTCATCCGCCGAAGAAATCCGACGCCAGCTCGAGGAGAGCGCTCGCGTAAAGCGCAGCTTTTCCGATGAACTGATCGGGCGCATCGGCCAATTTGCTGAAAAAAGCGCGGCCTCGCTGCGCGATGGCGGAAAAGTCCTTTTCTTCGGAAATGGAGGAAGCGCCGCCGACGCCTTGCACCTGGCGGCCGAACTTGTCGTGAGGCTGCGTTCGGACCGGCGCGGTCTCGCGGCGCTGGCGCTGACTACGAATCCCTCTGTGCTCACCGCGGCCGGCAACGACTATGGCTTCGAGCGCATCTTCTCCCGCCAGATCGAATCGCTCGTCGTTCCCCAGGACGTTCTGGTTGCTCTCTCGACGAGCGGTAAAAGCCCAAACATCGTGCGCGGGGTGGAAGCCGGCCGGACACGCGGCGCTTACCTTGTCGCGTTCACGGGAGAAACCGGTGGCGCGCTGGCCGGCAAGGTGGATCTTCTGCTCAATGTGCCCTCAGAAGATCCTCAACGAATCCAGGAAGCCCATATCACGATCGGCCACATCGCCTGCGCGCTGATAGAACAGTTGGCCACAGCATAGCGCCCCGCCGCCGCGCTCCTTCTTCCCTGCTTTGCTTTGGGGGACTGTCTGCTCCCTCCCGCAAAAGAGCGGACTTCTACTTCGCGTACACCAGCTGCACCTGTGCGGTCGCGAACGGCATAATCGCTTCCAGCAGCACGGGAGTGCGCGGCGCATTGTTCGCAAAATAAATAGTGAAGTGGGCGTCCTTCATCTCCTGCCCGTTCTCGAATACACGGATCTCGATCTTCGAGGCTTTATAGCTTCCGGCAGGGACCGTGACCGCCTCGGCCGCGCTGACGAGCCTGGCCCTGACGTCGTACAATTTGTGCCCATCGTAGACCGGACTTCGCACTTCCGCGGTCCCCGTCCAGTCCACGTTTCGCAAAAACTGCATCATCCCGAGCGGGTCTCGCGTGCCAGGCAGAACGCGCGTCTCGGTGGCATCCGGAGGCGCCGGCTCTTTCCCCGTGGCCGTCATGCGCTGCACGGAATCCACTTTTTGCCCACGTTCACTCAAATGCATTTCGTACTGCAGGCTGGTCATCGTCGCGGCATCGCTGTAGGAATCAAACCGGTCGTCCAGCTCGAAGACCATCCGCAGCGGGCTTTCCGTGTGCGCAAAAGCCTGCAGATGCCACGCGTTCTTTCCGAAAAAGTCCTTGTGTTCGCCCACCTGCAATTTCAGATTGGCCACATTTGTCAGGCTCGAGACATTCGCCGTGTATTCGAGCACTTCTCCCCTTCGCAAAGGCAGCCCGGGATCTCGAGCGGGCTCGGCATTCTTGTCAGAGGTCCCTGCCGGTGTGGTGCTGCTCGGCGCGACGGCTGGCAGGTCCGTCGACGGGGCGCTCCCCGAGTCCGAGGCCCGCGCGGAAGCCCAGGCGCGCGCCAGTTCCGCGTTCCGTTCCCGTACCCAGTAGTAGCCGAGGAGGGCGCATCCGAGCGCCAGCAGGCCGGCAACGCCAATGACTTTTCGGTAGCTCATGCTCTTTGTGTGACCTGGCGCGGAAACAGTGCCTTGCCTTTTCTCCTTCCGTCGTACAATACGAACTCGTCCGCGATAGCCCGGCAAAGTTCCGCCGGACGCTACCCAGGACTCTGAGGTTACCAAAACGCGAGGCCTGCGTCTTCGCCGGCGCCGCGTCCATGCCGGGATGGCCTTCCGCCGTTCTCGGACCTCGATCGAGGAGGAATTCCTGAATGCGCTACCTCGTCACGGGCGGCGCCGGATTTATCGGCTCGAACACAGTAGACGAACTCGTACGGCGCGGCCACAGCGTGGTTGTGCTCGACGATCTATCTTCCGGCAAAGAAGACAACCTTGCCGAAATCCGCAACAAAATCACTTTCATGAAGGGCAGCATCACGGACATCGAAGTGGTCCGCAAGGCCATGCACGAAGCCGAATTCGTGCTGCACCTCGCCGCTCGGACGTCGGTGCCGCGCTCCGTCAAGGATCCCATCGAAACCAATAGGATCAACATCGATGGGACATTAAACGTCCTCGTCGCGGCCCGCGACGCCAAAGTGAAGCGCGTGGTTTTCGCCGCTTCTTCTTCCGCCTACGGCGAGACGCCTACTTTGCCCAAAGTAGAAACCATGCCTCCGGCGCCAATCTCTCCCTACGGCGTCACCAAATTTGTCGGCGAGCTTTACGCGCAAACGTTTGGCCGTTGTTATGGCCTCGAAAATGTATCCCTGCGCTACTTCAACATTTTCGGCCCTCGCCAGGATCCCGGCTCGCCGTATTCCGGCGTGTTGGCGAAATTCTGCATGTGCTTTCTCGAAGAGACGCAACCCGTCATGTTTGGCGACGGCGAACAGTCCCGGGACTTCACTTTTGTCGAAAACGCCGTCCAGGCCAACCTTCTCGCCTGCGAGGCCCCGAACGTTTCCGGCAAGACGTTCAACGTCGGTACCGGCGGCCGCTTTACGCTGAACCAAACCGTCGAGTTGCTCGCAAAGATCTCTGGCAAGAAGCTGGAACCAAAGTACGAACCGCCGCGCGACGGAGACATTCGCGATTCCCAGGCCGATATTACCCAGGCGCGCGCATATCTCGGCTACGATCCACCAGTCAGCTTTGAGGAAGGCTTGGCCCGCACCTTCGATTGGTACCGTTCAAGCCAGACCAAACCGGAAGAGAAACCCAAAGAGTAAGCGGTCGCCGTAACACCCTGGGGGGCACGATACATCGTGCCCCCTTTCTTTTTCCGCTTCCACTTCGAGGGGCGCGGCATGCGGCGCCCTATCCTCGAGCCCGGCTCGCTACGGATTCACCGTCTTCCCGTAACTCAGCGGCTCTCCAGCTTTTGGCTTATCAAAATTCCAGAAATACAGCGGCTCGAGCTTCTTCTGCTCCGGCCAGACCTGATCGAGCGTATCGCCTTCAAATAGTTCGCCGTTTTTCATAACCCAGTGGATCGTATTCGTATTGTGAATATCGTCCAGCGGGTTCTTATCCAAAATCACCAAATCGGCCAGTTTGCCCGCCTCGATCGAACCGAGATCCTCGGGCCGCCCGACAATTCTTGACCCATTCACCGTCGCGCACCGCAGCACCTCGAGCGGCGTCATTCCTCCGCTCGCCAGCATCCACATCTCCCAGTGATAGCCGAGCCCCTGCAGCTGCCCGTGGCTGCCCACTCCGACAAGCCCGCCGGCCCTTAAAAGTTTCGCCATCTGCGCCGAAAGCCTTGGAAATGCGTATTCGTCCTGGCGGAACCAGTCCGGCCGCCGGTTCGTTTTTTCATCGATGAGGTTGTGCGGTGTGAAATGGTTGAGCTTCGGATTGTCGTGCACGTTGGTGTTCTCGAACCAGTATTCCTGGCCAAAGGGGCCGCCGTAATTCACGATCAAAGTCGGCGTTTCGGAAATTCCCGACTGCGCAAACATTTCTAACACGTCCTTGAAAAGAGGCGTGATGGGAAGGGTGTGCTCGTTCCCGTGGAAACCGTCGATGACATGCGTCAGGTTCAGCTTCAGGTCCAGCGCGCCTTCTGTCGTCGGCATCATTTCCAGTTCTTTCGACGCTTCCACCATGAATTGCCGCTGCTTGCGGTTGCCGACGACGTAGCTCTTGATGTTGTGCGTGCCGTAGTATTTTCTGTATTTCGTCAGCACGCCCTTCACTTCTTCCATCGACTGAAAATTGTTATCGGAAAAAACGCCGGGCCCCGTCGAAAACGCCCGCAATCCAAGTATGTCGCCGCTGTCCACCAGATCCTGGTAAGCAAACATGTCGTTCGTGCCTGTTTGCACGTCGAGTCCGGCAGTAACGCCGTAGGCCAGGTTCGCCAAAAAGGCCCAGTTTTGCGTGTCGAGAATTCCCCGCCGGATTTCCGTCCAGTGCGCATGGGTGTCTACAAAGCCCGGCACGATGGTCTTCCCGGCAACGTCGAACACTTTGGCGCCCGCGGGCACAGCGCCCTTCGGTCCCACGCTCTTGATACGGTTATTTTCGATCACGATGTCGGCGTTCTTCAGGACCTCGTCGCCTTTCATCGTCACCACTGTCGCGCCCCGCAACACTATGTTGCCCTTGGGAGTCTTCCGCGGAACCTCGAGAACAACGGCGATCTCCTGAACGTTCTTGTTCTCTTCCTTCAGCTTCTTTTCTTCCTTTTTCTCGTCCTTCTTTTCGTCCTTGCTGGCATCCGCCGTTTGGGTTCCGGCGTCTTTTTTCTCATCCTTCTTCTCGTCTTCCTTCTTTTCGTCTTTGGGCGGCTCGAACGAGATAGCGCTGAGCGGCTCCCGAAACAAGCTGGCCCCGACGGCCCACGTGATGGTCTTCCCGTCATCGGCCCAATTGAAATAATCCGCGCCGATGTCGGTCAGCCGCTTCACGGGCACAGACGGCGACGTGACCAAAACCGTCGGCGCCTCGCCCCCCACGACTGGCACGGCAGTCACATAGAGCTGGTTCATCACCTGAGCCAGCACCCAGTTTCCGTCAGGACTTATTTTTACATCGTCCGCAGGAACGGGTTCCTCCGCGGCAAAACTACCCTGCCCTTTTACCTGAACGTGCATCCGGCGATCCGTGCCGTCAAACCGCAGCGAGACAAGCCCCTGCGGGGTGTAAATGTAAATTCTTTCTTTATCGTGCGTGAAGTGCGGCGAGCCTGCGCCGCGCGCCGGCAAAATCAAATTCGCGTCGCCGCCGCCTGCGGGAATCCAAATGAGGTCGGCGTTGCGGGTCTGCCCGGAATCGAATTCCTGGTTCTCGCGGTCATAGGCGTTTCCGCGCAATGCCACGATCCTGGTACCGTCCGGCGACCAAACCGGATTGCTATACAACGCCGCCGGCTTCGACAACTGCTGCGGCGTTCCGCCCGCAGCCGTTATCTTCCAGAGCTGTCCGCCTTCGTTCGACCAGGTCACGTAACTGATAAATTTTCCGTCCGGTGACCACGCGGGCTGAAACTCGTGCGCATTTCCGCTCGTCAACCGCCGGGGCTTGCCATCGGGAAGATCCATGACGTAGAGATGCGTCATCGCCGAAAAAACCATCCGCTTGCCGTCCGGCGATTCCGCCGGCCCCTGGATCAGCCGCACCTTCACCGGGCCTTGCTCCACTCTCTGCGGAAAATCCAGCTTCGGTCCGAGGTCTTGCGACACCTGCGCCGTGAACGGAATCACGCTCTCCGCGCCTGTCCGGATGTTCAGCCGCCGGATTTTGCCGTCCTGGTTGTAGACGATTTCCTTGCCGTCCGGAAGAAAGGCGTAACCCGGAAAAAGATCGCGCGTGAAGCGGGACTCCTGGTCGTCGCGCGTGATCGGATAACGCACCCACCGGTCTTCACCGGTTTCCAAATTCCGCAAACGCAGGCCGCTTTCCGTCTCGTATCTCGTCACGTAGAGAAGCTGCGTGCCGTCCGGCGAAAGCGCCGGCCGAAAACTGCTCTCCGCCTGCTCGAACAAAACATCCTCGTCGCCGGTCTTGCGGTCTCGCCGCGCAATTTGCCAGAGCGGAAACTGCGCGTTGTATTCGAATCCGCCATTCCGCTTCGCATAGTAAAGATACTTGCCGTCCGGAGAAGCCACGACCCCAATGGCATTCCCTCGTTCGCGGCGCGGCGTCGCGGGTGTCGCCTTTGCTTTGGTGACTTGCACTCCGGTTCCGCCGTCCACGTGGTACATCCAGATTTCAAACGTCGTGATCCCGAACCCGGCCTTCGAGACAAAAATATAGCTCCCGTCAGGCGACCAGCTCGGCGAAGCAAACTCGTTGTTGGGATCTTTCGAGACCTGCTTCGCTCCGCTCCCGTCCGGATGCATGATCCAGACGTTTTCGCTGCCCTCGCGGTCGGAGATAAACGCGATCCATTTTCCATCAGGCGAAAATTTTGGCTGGCTGTCGAATGCCATCCCGCCGTCGATCAGCTTGGCGGGGCCGCCTTCGATCGGCAGCGTGTATATGTCGCCGAGCAATTCGAATACGACGCTTTTCCCGTCGGGCGAAACATCCAGCGAGAGCCACGTTCCCTCATCCGTCGTAAATTCGATCTTTCTCGCGGACTTTAGCGTCAGTCCCTTTTTCTCGTCTTTCTTATCCCGCTTGTCCGGGGCCGCAGCGTCCTGGAGCTTCGCTTGAACGTGCCCTCCCCATCCGCCAAGGATCACTGCCGACACCACGAACCACGCGGCCAGACCGCGCAGGCTGAGCTGCTTCGCTTTCATTCTCTTTCCTCCGTGTAGTCCCCAAGCCTTTTGCTTCGTTCGAGCCTATGGCTCTTCCTCTTCTTCATCTCCGCCCCGTCCAGACCGCTGCGGCGGTGCAGGGACGATGTGGGGTATCCCCGCTTCATTCATCTTTTTATTCAGGGCAGGCAGATCCTCTTCCGCAATTTTTTTCACCAGGACAGAGTTGTCGCCGACCAGCGGAGTCAGTTCCGCCAGCTTTTCCTTTTGCTGTCCTCCCGGCGCCGCCCAGAAACCATCCAGCTCTCTCAACAGGCTTTGCACCTGCTGCGGAAGCGGCTCGGGCTTCCATTCAAACGGCGGTCCGGCATTTCCCAGTCCTTGCTGTTCGCGAACATACTTCTCTGCCACCGCGTCCACCTTCTTCTGCAGTTCCTCCGCGGCGTTCTGTATCTCCTGGGGAATCTTTGGCGCTTCCGGCTTGTCGGCATCCTTCTTCCACTGATCCCTCGCCGCTTTCAACCCGTCCTTGATCCCTTGAATTGTCTTGCGGTCCTTGTCCGTCGTCTTCGCCATCAGATAGAGCTGCTGGATGGCTTCGCTTCGCGCCGCGCGGTCTGCCGGTGAAATCTGGAGCCGCGGGTCGTCCTCGACGGCAACCTCCTGGGTGGCTTCCTTGCTTCCTGTTTTGATCTTGATGGTGTACTTGCCGGCCTCGACGAGCGGCCCGCGCGGGCCAAAATCAAAACCAGCCGCGGCAGCCTCGAGTTGCTCCGGCGTTGGAACCGCCGGCGAATTCCACCGCAAGTCCCAGTTCGTGCGGTTTACGCCGGCCTTCCCGGGTCCGTCGAACTCCCGCACCAGCTTGTTGTCCTTGTCGTAGACGCTGATCTTTGTCTTGCCCTCCTTGTTCTCCTTCTCCTCTTTATTCTCTTTGTTCGCAGCCGCTTCGCTCTTCCCCTTTTGCTCCTCGCCCGGCGCCGCTGTTTCTTTCTTCTCTTTCTCCTTCTCCTTATCCTTATCCTTATCTTTATCTTTTTCGTCCTTAGCCGCCTTGGGAGGTTCCGGCGGCACAGCTTCCTTCAGGTAGTAATTCAAAATCGCCCCGTAAGGCGGATTCTTTCCCGTGAACATCTTCTGCCCCGCGCTCCATCGGCGATCGCGCAAATCCCACAGCGTCGCCGTCCGTGGGCTGAAAAACGTCAAATCCGAATTCGCCACGTCCGCATTGAACTTCTCGATGGGCGTCATGTCATCGAAAATCCAGATAGACCGCCCGTGCGTCGCGAGCACCAGATCGTTCTGTTCCGCCTGAATCTCGATATCATCCACCGGTACGGTTGGAAAATTGTTCTTCAGCGCCGTCCAGTCTGCTCCATGGTCCCAGGAAACCCACAGGCCAAACTCCGTCCCCGCAAAGAGCACGTTTCGGCTTTTCGGGTGCTCCCGCACGACGTGCACCGTGCCCGCCGAATCCGGAATCCCGTTGCGGATCGACTTCCAGGTCTCGCCGTAATCCGGCGTCTCGAATAAATACACGCTGTAGTCGTCCGTGCGGTGCCCATCGAATGTCGCGAACGCCGCCCCCTCGCTATACTTCGACGCCACAACGCGCGTTACGTAGGTTCCTTTGGGCAATCCCGGTACCCGAGCTGCCACGTTCTTCCAGGTTTTCCCGCCGTCTCGCGTCACCTGCAAATTCCCATCGTCCGTTCCGACCCACAGCACATCGGCCGACAGCGGCGATTCATTCAGAGTTGTAATCGTCGGGTATTCCTCCACGCCGTCGTGCCGCGACAACGTGCTCTTGTCCGGCGTCTTCCCGAAAATCTGCAGCTTGTTTCGGTCCGCCCCCGTGGTCAGATCCCCGCCCAAACGCGTCCACGAATCCCCGCGGTCGGTCGACTTGAACAGATAATTCCCGCCGTAATAAATCGTCTTGTGATCGTGCGCCGAAACTTCCATTGGCGAGTTCCACTGAAAACGGTAGTGCGGCTCGCCTACCTTCGCTTCCGGCATGATCTCCCGCTGCTGCGCGGTATGCTCATCTCGCCGCGAAATATGCCCATCCTGCGACTCCGTATAGACAATCCACGGCTCCGCGTAATCGATACGCGCATAGAAACCGTCGCCGCCAGGCATCAGCGTCCAATCGCTATTGATAATCCCGTCCCGCGTCAACGACATACTCGGCCCGCACCAGCTCCCGTTGTCCTGCAAACCGCCGCAGATCTTGTAGGGCTTCTCGTTGTCCAATCCCACTTCATAGAACTGTCCAATCGCGATCGTATTCAGGAAGTCCCAAGTCCGCCCGTTGTCGTAACTCCAATGAATCCCGCCATCGCAGCCGGTAATGACGTGATTCGAATCCGCCGGATCGATCCACATCGCATGAAAATCCCCATGAATACCCTTCACCCGCTGCGTCAGAAACGTCTTCCCCCCATCCTCTGAATAGAACATCTGCGCACCCAGCTCCCAAATCCGCAAATCGTTGTTGGGATCGATCCGGATCTGGCTGTAATAGGAAGGCCGCGGGTTCGTGTCCCCCATCTTCTTCCAGGTCTCGCCCTTGTCCTCGCTGCGATACGTCCCGCCCTTTTCATGCTGCACAATCGCGTAGACGATGTTTGAATCCTTGCGGTAAATGTCCAACCCGATTCGACCGACATCTCCGCCGTTCTCATACGGCAGCCCCTTGGTCAGTTTTTTCCAGGTCGTCCCGCCATCCACGGTCTTATAAATCCCGCCGTCCGGTCCGCCGCCATTGAATCCGAACGGCGTCCGCCGCCTTTGATACGCCGCCGCATAAAGCGTGTCGGGACTCTCCGGATCCATGGCGATATCGCTCACGCCCGTGTCGTTGTTGATCTTCAACACTTGATTCCAGGTCTTCCCGCCATCCGCCGTCTTGTAAACACCGCGCTCCGGATTCGGCCCCCACAGATGCCCCAGCGCCGCCGCGTAAACCACTTCCGGATTTTTCGGATGAATCACGATGCGCCCGATGTGCAGTGTCGCCCGCAGGCCCATGTTCTGCCAGGTCTTCCCGGCGTCCAGCGACTTGTAGATTCCATCTCCCCAGGAAGAGCTTTGCCTGTTGTTGGGTTCCCCCGTACCGACCCACACCACCGCCGGGTCCGAGGGAGCAATCGCAATATCGCCGATCGTCGACACACCTTGCTTGTCAAACACGGGCTCCCACGTGGTCCCGTTATTCGTGGTCTTCCACACCCCACCCGATGCCGTCCCCACATAGACGATGTTGGGATTGCTCTCGACGACGCCAAAATCGTCGATGCGCCCGCCCATCACCGCCGGCCCGATCTCTCGAAACTCCAGATTTTTCAGCTTGTCAGTCACACTTGACTGGCCCGCCGATCCATCGGGCAAAGTGAACACCAGCGCAAGGCAGAATATACTTGGCGCCAAAACAATCCTCAACGTGGACAATCCGGACAAAGAACGACGCATACTATTCCCCCTAGTAATCAAGGCCGGGCATCATACCTCCTCCGTGCCGCGGCGTGCATCAATTGTTTCTGGACTGGCAAAGAGACCCGTGCTTCTGCAGACGCGCTACATCGACTCCGCGTTTCGTTCCGCTGCTCCGATCGCCAAAACGCCTTCAGGCGCCCGGCCGCTGGCGCTCCTTCTCCGCTTGGCTACCCATCCCTCCGGCCGCATGCTAGGCTATCCAACTGTTTTCATCGCCCAAATGTTCCGCGTGAATGGTCGCTCTCATGCCCGGATTATGTCCGCGCCCCGCTTCTTTCTCTTCCTCGCGATGCTGCTCTATTTCCTCCCGTCGCCGGCTCTGCCCGCATCCTCCGCCGAGCAGGGCGGCCTGCATTCCGCCAAAGCCGGCAATGTCGAAATCTGGTCTCGCGGACCGCAACAAAAACGCGGCGACCTTTTTATCGCAGATGATGATGTGGATATTCATTACGGAGACGAACGCCTCCAGGCCGATCACGTCGAATACAACGAAAAAACTTCCGAATCCTTCGCTCGCGGCCATGTCCGCTATGATTACAACAATGAACACCTCGAAGCCGATGAAGCCCACTACAACGTAAGCACCGGCCACGGCACTTTCACCAACGTTCGCGGCACCGTCAAAATCGAACGCCGCGCCAATCCCTTGATTCTGATTTCTCAGAATCCCATCTATTTCCAGGCTCCGCAGGTCGAACGCCTCGCCAATGACATCTACCTCATCAGCAATGGCTGGATTACGATTTGCGACCCCCAACACCCCACTTGGCAGTTCTACGCACCGCACGCCCGCATTCGTCTCAATAAGACCATCGCTCTCGTCAGCGCCAATTTCCGGCTCTACCGCGTGCCTCTCATCTGGATGCCTTATGCCACCGCGCCGGCAGGAGAAAAGGTCCGCCAGTCCGGAATTTTGCTTCCCGTGATTTCCCAGAGCAACAGTAAGGGCTTTGTACTGGGGGATGCCCTATACCTGGCGCCCCGGCCATGGTTCGATGTCACGGCGGGAGCCGAGCTGCTCACCAAGCGCGGCTCCGCCGAACGCGGCGAATTCCGCGCACGTCCTTTCGAAAACACCTCGATTAAATACACTTACTACGGCGTGATCGACCGCGGCATCAATGAGCCCGGGCCAAACGACTCGACCGTCCTTGAAAAACAAGGAGGCCATCAGCAGCAACTCGAAGTTCAGTCTCTGCTTCCCGACGGCTGGCGTTTCGTCAGCGACCTTAACGAACTTTCTTCGCTGACCTTCCGGCTGGCCTTTGCCGACAGCTTTGGCGATGCCATCACTTCCGAAGTTCGCAGCGCTACCTTCCTCACCAACAATTTCCGCGGTTTCAGCCTGAACTTCGCCGCCCTGGCCGACAAAGCCTTTCTCAGCATTCCGATCACAAACACCATTACGGGTGTGACCACTCCGGCCGTCAGCGTTTCGCTGCGCGACGCTCCGGAAGTCCGCTTCGGCTCCGTCGAACAAGCCCCCTGGCAGAATCTCCCCATCTATTTTTCGCTCGACGCCTTTGCCGGCGCCCTCCACCGCCAGGATGACACTCCCATCAACACCGCTCCCTTCGTGCCCCGCACCGAATTCGCTCCCACCGTCACTGTTCCCCTCCACTTCGGCTCCTGGCTGGGCGTCACCACCTCTGCCACCTTCCGCACCACCTACTACGGCGACTCTTACACTGCCACGGGACTATTGAGCGCACAATCCATCACGCGTAATACCGGCGAACTCACCGTTGACCTGCGCCTGCCCACTCTCGAACGCTTTTTCGACCGTTCCCCTCTCGAGAAAAACAAACCTCGGAAGCGCTACAAGCACACTATCGAACCAACCATCACGTACCACTACGTTGGCGGCGTCAGCAATTTTGCGGACTTCATTCGCTTCGACTCCGACGCCACCCTGACCGACACCAACCAGGTCGAATACGGCCTTACACAGCGCCTGTTCGTCAAGACGGGCGACGCCCAGCCCCAGGAATTGCTCACCTGGAGCATCCTCCAGGAACATTACTTCGATCCTACCTTCGGTGGCGCCATCGTGGATGGCCAGCGCAACGTCTTCGAAGCGCTCAGCGCCATCTCGCCTTTTGCTTTCGCCTTCGGCACACGCAACTGGTCACCCATCATCAGCGATTTCAAGGTCACCCCCGGCGGCCTCTACGACCTCGAGCAAATCCTCCAGTACGATCCTCAAATTCAACGCCTCGTCACCGTCGGTACGCTCCTCAAAGTGAAGCCCTACAGCGAATTCTTCGCCACCGTCGCCTATTTCCGCCTGAACGACAATCCCGTCGAAGCCGATCTTCCTCTCACGCCTCCGCAAGGATTTGTGGCCTTTTCGCAGCCCCTCTCGAACCAGGTGCGCGCCCTGCTCGGCTACGGCAATCTCACCCGTAAAGGCTTCAATTTCACCACCGGCATCAGCTACGATTTCACCAACCAGATCCTGCAAAGCCAGCTCGTCCAAGTCAGCTACAACGGAAGCTGCTGCGGGCTCGCTCTCGAATATCGCCGCATCAACCTCGGCCAGGTCCGCACCGAAAATCGCTTCACCGCGACCTTCATCATCGCCAACATCGGCTCCTTCGGAAATCTCCGCCGCCAGGAAAAAATCTTCTAGTTCTTTTGTCTTCTCCTCTCCCTTCTCTGTGCCCTCTCTGAACTCTGTGTTAGATTTCCCCTTCCACCCCAAGCTCCCATGCCCACCACGACCGACACCGACCTGGCCTTCGCCTCCATCGAAGAGATCTCCCGCCTCTACCGCAAACGGAAACTCTCCCCGGTCGAACTCACCAAACTCATCCTCGCGCGCCTTGACGAACTGAATCCCCGGCTCAACGCCTACATCACTGTCACAGCCGACCTTGCCCTCGTCCAAGCCAAACAAGCCGAAGCCAGACTTTTCGCCCCGCGCGGCAGTAGAGACGATCGCGGACCGCTCGATGGCATCCCCATCTCGCTGAAAGACAATATTTACACGCAGGATATCCGCACCACGGCGGGCTCAAAGATTCTCGGGAAGTTCATTCCGCAACACGACGCTCGAGTCGTCAGAAAGCTCAAGGAAGCTGGCGCGGTTATTCTCGGTAAAACCAACCTGCACGAGTTTGCCTACGGCGTGACGAGCAACAATCCCCACTACGGCCCCGTCCACAATCCCTGGGACCTCCGTCGCATCCCCGGCGGCTCCAGCGGCGGCTCCGCTGCCGCCGTCGCCGCTGGCCTCTCTTATGGCAGCATTGGCAGCGACACCGGCGGTTCCATTCGCATCCCCGCTTCGCTCTGCGGCATCGTCGGCCTCAAGCCCACGCTCGGCCGCGTAAGCGTTCGAGGAGTCATTCCGCTTTCCCCGCACCTCGATTGCGTCGGCCCGCTAGCTCGTACGGTGTGCGACGCGGCTCATCTCCTTGAACCCATTCTCGATCGCGTCAAAGGCCAACCCAGTCTTCGCGCTCATGAAAAATCTTCCGCCAAGCTCCCGAAATTCACGCTCGGAATTCCCAAGGATTTTTTTCTTGATGCTGTTTCACCCGAAGTCTGCGCCGTTTTCGAAGACGCCCTCCGCGTCCTCAAAAAGCAACGCGTCACGCTCAGGAAAATCTCTCTGCCTCTTCTAAAGGAGACCGAAGACGCAGGAAACCAAATCGCCTGGGCCGAAGCCACCCACTATCACCAGGAGGCCGGTTGGTTTCCCTCTCGCGCCGCCGATTACGGCGACGACGTTCGCACTCGCCTCGAGATGGGAACCAAAGTAAGCGCCACAACTTATCTGTCCGCTCTCGAATTCCGCGAAAAATTCATCCAGCAATTCCATCTGAGCCTCGAAGATACCGGCGTTGACGCTCTAGCCGTTCCCACAACGCCCGTCACCGCGCCGCTCATCGGTCAGGAAACCGTCTCCCCCGGCAATCGATCCACGCGCGCGCTCCTGCTCCGGGCCAATCGTCCCGCCAATCTCGCCGGCCTTCCCGCCATCTCCGTCCCCTGTGGTTTCACTCCCGGAGGCCTTCCCGTCGGCCTCCAACTCATCGGCGCCGTCGCCGATGAGCATCTCCTGCTTGAGATTGCCCGCCTCTTCGAGCGCGCCCGCCCTCAACCCCGCCGTCCCTCAATCCTCTAGGGGCACGGTTCCTGGTGGCCTCTTTCTTGCTGTTCCCGCATTCGGGCCTCGTCCATACCTCGACAACGCCTTTTTCGCCGCATGGTACCCGCACATGCCGTGCACACCCCCGCCCGGCGGCGTGGACGCGGAGCAAATGTAAATATCCGGCGCCGACGTGCCGTACTGTCGCCACGTCGGCCGGAACAGAAACTGGCGCATGTCGAGCGTCCCGCCTCCGATATCCCCTCCTACCAGGTTTGCGTCCATGCCCTCAAGGCTCTCAGGAGAAAAAACGCGCCGCGCCAAAACGCACTCGCGGAAGCCCGGAGCGAATCGCTCGATCTGATTCTCCAGTCTCTCGAGCATGTTCTCTTTCGATCCGTTGGGCACGTGGCAATAAGCCCAGGCGGTGTGCTTGCCCGCTGGGGCTCGTGAGCTATCGAAAAGACTAGGCTGGGCGAGCAGAACGAACGGACGCTCGGCGGGTTCTCCCATTCGCACCGCCCTTTCTGAAGCGGCAATCTCCTCAAAGCTTCCGCCCAGATGCACCGTTGCTGCCCGCAGGCATTCGGCAGCTTTCCACGGAATCGCTGCGCTCAGCGCATAATCCACCTTGAAGGCTCCGGCGCCGTAGCGGAATCTCTCTAGTCGCCGTTTGTAACTCTCCGACAGCCTTTGCCCTCCAATCTTGGCCAACTTCCGCGGAGTCAGGTCGCAGAGAAGCAGGTCATAGTTCTCCAGGGCTGCCAGACTCTGTACCGGCGAGGAAGTGCTCACCTTGCTTCCGAAAGCGGAAAGGATCCCGCAGAGTGCCTTTGTGAGCGACTGCGCGCCGCCGCGAGGAATCGGCCAGCCAACGGCGTGAGCCGGGACGGCCATCAGCATCCCGAACGCCCCGCCGAGCGGTTCGTCCATGCTGAGGAAGGAGTGCGCCGCGAGTCCCGCGAATAGCGCCCGCGTTCGCGGGTTACGAAACCGCCCAGCGACAGCCTTTGCCGATTGCAGCGCGACGACCCCGAAGCGCGCCATCAACCACGGATGTCTGGGGATCAAGGAGACGGGACGCAAAATCTCAGGAGCAAATTCCGTCCAGCGCTCCACAAACGGACGCATGAGCTTGACCCACGCCAGTCCGTCCTCCCCAAGCGAGTCTCCGGCCTCGCCCAGATCACGTTCGAGGACGACTGCCGTGCCGTCGTCGAGTGGATGCGCCAGAGGGGCCGGCGAGTGAATCCACGCTAAGCCGTGGTTGGCAAGCGGCAGCGACGAGAAAAATGGCGATCCTGCGCCCAACGGATAGACGGCTGCTCCGAAGTCATGTCGAAAGCCCGGCAGGGTTAACTCCAGCGTGCGCACAGCCCCGCCCGGCTCCGGCTCCGCCTCCAGCACGTCCACCCGGACGCCCGCCTGCGCCAAAACGATGGCTGCTGCCAGTCCATTCGGGCCGGCCCCGATGACGCACGCTTTAAGACTCATGGCGGATCACAGCGAAGTTAACTCCCAGAAGGTCTCTTCCCTTTATCAGCGGTTGAAGGGATATTCCTGTATCCAGTGAAACCCGCGGCTGACCAGCAGAAACTTGTGTAGGTCCACGAGCTGGAGCTGCATGTGCATCTTGTGGCTATCCATGTTCCCGTCCAGGATCAGCTGATCCTCCGCGACGCGCTCAAAGGTGAAGTTGGCCTTCCAGTTTTTGTCGCTATCCTTGCTAAGCGCAATGGTTTTGTCATTGGCGTTAATGGCCGCGCCGTAACGCTGAAACGTATCGTCCATGCGCTGAAAAGCCACCCGGTCCGGAGCGTCAAAGACGGCGCGATGCCAGCGATCATAATCCGTAAGAAGTGGCGAGCGGAGTTGGCCGTCGATGGAAAGCTCGGAGACACTCCAGATTCCGTAGAGCGGCGACTTTGGGCGACCGCCGCCCGAGGTGCGCCAACCGTCCCAGGCATTATAGGCATTATTTCCTATCACCCACATGCCCAGTAGGATCTGTGCGGCGAGCGCAATCCGGTTTGCCCGCCTTGTGCTGAAAAGCTCTGCCTGCGCCGAAGGCCCCACCGCGCGATTGCGAAGAAAGAAATCCGCCAGGCGCTCGAACTCCGGCGCAAGCAGAAAGACGGCCATGAGCAGCAAGTGAAACGAGAAAAGCTTCACGGGGACGTCATACGTCATATTGAGCATAAAGATCTGCGTCAGGTCTGCTAGTGAAACGAGCGCACCCAGCGTTGTCGTCCGGGGGAAGATGAGCAGGATTCCCCCCAGCATCTCCGCGCAGCCAGCGAAAGTTTCATACGCCGGAGAAGCACCGATCGAATACCAGAGAACTCCCATCGGAGAAAAATCATGGAATGGTTCGAGCAACCTGGTTAGAGACGGGAAGGGCATTTGCAGCGGAACGACTTTATCCATCCCGTACAGAATCATTTCAGTGGCAAGCGCAAAGCGAATGAAAAGCCGGAACCATTTGTACAGCGTCAGGTAGTTTTCGCGCCTGCGATCCAGAAAAGACCAGATCGAAGCAGCTAGAATGGCGAGCACCAGCACGCAGAAGGTTAAGATCCAATCGAAGGTCTTGTCGCCGCTGCCGCTGTCTTTGTAAACCAGTGGCTGCGTGACATGGAATATGTGCGTGGCGGTCCAGAAAACGATCGGCCGCATTGGCCAGAGCGTAGCGAGATCGGGAATCTCCACTTTGGGAATGGGAAACAGGCCACTGAGGATCTGCTCGCCAAGACAGTACAGTCCCAGGTACACAAAGCAGAAGCGAAACGCGACGCGGCGCGCAACGCTCCATCGAGCCGCGGGCGTTTCCCGCTGGGGTTGCGCGATCGGAACCTCACGACCCATCCAGGCCCTCCGAGAGCGCTCGAGTCTACCTTAGACTCGCTTCCGTTTCAGCCCTTTCCCCCCTCGGCCCTGGCGCACTCCGTACCGGCAAGCTCGCCGACTGCGGTTTACTCCAAGCCGCTTCTCAAAAGCGGATATTTGGCGTCCTGACAGCCGGTGATTGCGATGGATTCCGCCAGCGCGGCTTGCTATTCTGGGTTCCAGGGAAATTCACAGCCTGTAAAGAGCGGCAGCCAGTCTGCCGCTCTTTTCTTTTGGCGGGGTTCTCTTTTCCCGAGCTCGGTTGTTAGAAGAGTGGCCGCGTCGCCAAAAGCTACCCAGGCTCTGAAAATATCGCTCGCAAGCGCTGATTCCTGACCAATCAAAATAAACCGGACCGGGCGGATGTCTGGCTGACCAGTCCGAGCGCAGCCATCGACGGTTCCTAAAATAGGAAGAAAGGAAACACCACATGGGCATTCTCGAAGCTGCAAAGCCGGCAATTATCATTTGCACGAGAGACCGCGCACGCTCCACGGCGTTTTATCGCGACACTCTTGGTCTGCCACTGGCCTCCCAAGACAGCTTTGCCTCCATCTTCAGCATCGGCGGAGTCACTCTGAGAGTGTCGACCGTGCCCGATTTCACGCCGCACGAACACACCATCCTCGGATTCCGCGTCGAAGATGTTCCTGCCGCCGTAAAAGCCCTGCGTCAAAAGAATGTAGTCTTCAATATCTATCCTCACTTCCAGCAAGATGAACTCGGCATCTTGGCCGTTCCCGGAGGAGCCGTGCAAGTGGCTTGGTTTAAGGATCCCGATGGCAACGTACTAAGTGTGACAAACGCCTGAAACAAATCTCGAGGACACTCGATCGAAGCCAGGCCAGAATCAGGCATTCCGCATCGCTAACTCCTCCTCGCCGCATCTCGCGGTCCGAGCAGCCAGCCGCCGATCACATAACCAAGCGTCCCTGTGACCATGCCACCGAAAATGTCCGCCACATAATGATATCGTCCCCAAATCGTAGAAACGCACATGCATGCCACCAGCGGCAGCATCACCCAGAACAGCCATCTCCGGTGCCGCCAAGCTCCCCAGGTCGCTGCGACTGCGCCCGCCACATGCTCCGACGGGAAGGCCGCTCCCCGCACGCGCCCATAATGCTCGATCAAATTGATCAGGGATGTCGCCGCACCGCCCTCTAACGGGCCTTGCCACGCGCCCGCCATCGAAAACCACGGGCTCTCAATCGGAAAGAAAATCGCAATTACATACCCGAGGGCGTAGCCCACTGCCGAATACGTCATCACCGACCAATATCCCCGCCAGTCGCGCCGGTAATACAAAACGCCGCCAACCACGAGCAAATAGGTGAAGTACGTCAAATAAACAAACTGCATGAAGTCATTCCGACCCGGCGTCGCAAACTGCTCCAGCCACACGGTAGGGTCGACCCCCGTCAGCCAATGATCGAACGCAATTAATTTCGCATCCTGCCACCCCGGCTCTACCAGATGCACCAACTGCCCCAGCTCCTCAAAGCAAAACAGAAAGAAAAGATGCGGATACCAATGCCGCCAAAAATGCCAAAACCTTTCGGAGAAAGTGGGACGGACATTCCTGGCTGTCTCGCTGCTTTCTTCATCGCCAAAGGTACGCTCGGAGACCCAAGCCTCGGTTCTGCACAAAACCAGAATCGCCGCCGCCACCAGTGCCTGCATCCCGATCAATCGCACGGGATGCGCCAGGTTCTCGGCAAAAAAAAGTATCAACGCACACGAAACCCCCAGGTATCCCAACGCGACAGACTCAAACGTCCCGGAAGCCGCCCATGCCGCCGCGAGTTCGCGCCCAAGGAGCGCGGCAAGACTCTCACTCGCCAATTCCACAGCCGCAGCGCTCTCGCCGTTCTCAATCGCTCTGTCACGCCACCCGACCGCGTACTCACTCCCTTTGTACTCATTCCGCTCGATGTTTTTCATGCCCGGAATCCCGCCTTCGCCCGGGGCACCTCAAACTCGTCGTCACTCCCGTCCGTTCCCTGTGCTCTCCGTCGAAACGTTCTTTCTTTCCCCCACCACAAAACCGCCCAATCCTTCCTCTCGGCAATCCGCGCCAAATCGTTCGACGGATTTACAGCCGCGGGCTTTCCCACGGCTTCAAGCATCGACCTGTCGCTGGCGCTGTCTCCATAGGCAAAGCATCTCCCTAAATCCAGATCTTCAGCCGCTGCGATCCGCCGGATGGCCCGCGCCTTTGCCTCGCCAAACATCGCCTCTCCCACAATCCGCCCAGTCCATCTATCGCTTTTCTCTCCGAGCCGCGTCGCGCAAACGCGAATCGCGGAAGCCAATCCTCTCGCTCTAAGCTCTGCCTCAAGCACACGCGCCGATCCGTAGGCCAACTGTTCGAGCGTGCCACTGACAATCACAATCAAGTGCCCGCGTTCCGCATGCCACACCACGCGCTCAATGGCCTCCGGATAAAACGGCGGGACTCTTGACGAATCTGTTTGGTCACGCGGAACTCCGCGCAAATACAACTTGTTCGCGTACATGACCTGACTCGCCCCGCGAGGCGCCAGCCGCACCGCCTCCGCAATCCACAAAACATAATTCCGAACCCCGATCAGCTTGCGGTATCGCAGCATCGAGAAAAATCTCTTCTCGAGTGACGGGAGGCACATGAGCGTTCCATCCAAATCGAGAAACGCCGCGGCGCCGGCGTTCTTCTCCTTCACGTCCTCTCGTTCCAGCCGCTTTTCTACGCTCCTCACCCCGATCACATCGCCCCCTGCGCGATTCTCTTCACGCGGCGAACCCGCCCGACCCCCGAGACGAACCGCCATCCCTCGGCCAACACTGGCAATCCGCGCAACAGGCAAAACGCCGCCGTCATCCACGTCAGCACATGGGCGCCAACACGCACCGGCCCGCGGGCATCCGCGGTCATTCCGCCGAGCAGCCGAACGGGGCCGCGAGCGAGCGCCAACTCCAGACCGAGGTAGCAGAAGCACAGACACTTCATCGCCGCATACAAGCCGCGGCTCCAGCGCGACGCCACCAGCGCCCGTCCCCACCATGTCTCCAACATCGCCTTCGCGCCCCAACCGGAGTGCCCCGCGCCGAGAGCCAGCCCGCGCAAAAAATCCGTCGCCGCGCCCCGCGCAAAAAAGAAAACCGGCAGCCACAGCGGCACCATCCCCACCACCGCGAAATACGTGAAGTACACATTTTCGATCAAGCGGTCGCCGAGAATGTCGAGTTGCGCTCCGATCGGCGTCGCAAGATTCTTCCGCCGCGCCATGTGGCCATCGACAGCGTCCAGCGCTATCGCCGCTACCGTAAGCCCAACCGCCGCGAGATTCGCCCACGGACCGCGCCCAAACAAACTCACGGCGGCAAACCCCACCGCCACCCGCAGCGCTGTCACTTTGTTCGGCGTCCAACGCATAGCCGCCTGCTCCCTGCCGGGCACTCAAAAAGCGCCCGCGTTCCCAGATGGCAAGCCCTCTGCCAATCGGCGGCTGACTAACGCCTTGGGGATCAGCTACTTACGTGCCTTCTCGGAATGTGCAAATCGCGGCGCGTCGGCCAAACCTTTCATCTGTCGCCCCCTTCCTTCCCTGCGTATCTATTGCCGCGCACCCGCGTCTAAGAGAGTTGCCCCGGGCAGTCCCTGCTAACGCGTGGCGCGCTTTTCCCGTCTTTGTGGGAGAATTGGGGAGTTCCATCAAGCAACTGGTGCCGCCGCGCGAACTGGCCTGGCTGTTTGCTGCGCCAGGTCTGACTCGGGAAATAAAATCTCAGATCGAAAGATAGAACCAGCTCAGGTCCAATAAAAGATGACCGACGTTTCTCTCGCAGCAGCGTTTATCGCCGGGTTGGTTTCTTTCCTATCGCCCTGCGTTCTTCCTCTCGTTCCGGGCTACATCTCGATGCTCTCCGGCATCGGCATGGAGCAATTGCGGCAGGGCCAGCAGCCACGCGGCGGCCTTTTCGCTTCCGCGCTTTCCTTCGTCGTCGGCTTCTCCGTCGTTTTCATTTCTTTCGGCGCATCGGCGAGCGCTGTGGGCACTTTTCTTCTGAAAAACCGCGGGATGCTCGCGCCCATTGCCGGCGCGCTGATTTTGCTCTTCGGCTTGCATTTGGTCGGCGCCCTGGCGAAGCTCAGCTTCCGCATGGGCCTGGCCATTGGCTCGGTGCTCGTCATTCTGGGCATTGCGGCGATTCTCGATCACGGCCCTCTCTTCTTCGGCCTCGGCTGGGTTCACTTTTTTTCGCTCTCGCTCATCGGCTTTTTTGGTCCGGCCCTCGCAAAGTGGCTCAATCGCGACGTGCACCTGCGCAGCACCAGCACGAAGCCCGGACTCTTCAGCGGTTTTTTTCTCGGCTTCGCATTCGCGTTTGGCTGGACTCCGTGTATCGGGCCGATTCTCGCAACGGTGCTTGCGCTCGCTGCCGCCAGCGATACGATTGCGCGCGGAGTCCTGCTCCTGGCGGTTTACTCCGCAGGTTTGGCCGTACCTTTCCTGCTGACAGCGCTCGGCATCGGGCAATTTCTCAAGTTTTATCAGCGCTTCCGAAAATATCTCCACGCCGTCGAACTGCTTAGCGGCGCCTTGCTGCTCTTTGTGGGCGGGCTCGTTTTCCTGAATAAGCTGACTTGGCTCGCGGGCAAACTTAGCTTTTTGAACGAAGCCGTTTTGTGGCTGGAAAAAGCCCTGACGGGCGTGAAATAAGCGCCCTGCGTTTCTCGCCGCAGAGGCGAGAAAAATTCGCGATCGGGTATAATTGGTATTGAGGAATGGAATGATGAAAACGCTGTTGGTCGTTGCTACCGTGCTGGCTCTGGTTGCCGGCACCTACTTTGCGGACAAGGCGACACGCGTCAAACCAAAGACCGCGGTCCCTGCCGATACGGTCCTGAAGGCCGATAATCCGAACCCGGACGACAGGAAGACCGGTTTGCCCGAGCCAGAACTCACGCTCAAGGACCTGGACGGCAACAATATCTCTCTCAGCGAATACAAGGGCAAGGTGGTGCTGGTGAATTTCTGGGCCACATGGTGCGAACCATGCCAAGTAGAGATTCCGTGGCTCATCGAAATGCAGGAAAAGTACGGGCCGAGGGGGTTCGTCATCCTGGGGATCGCCCTCGACGAGGAAGGCAAAAGCGTCGTCGCGCCCTATGTCGCCAAGGAGCGTTTCGACGTAAATGGTCAAAAACTTCCCATGAGCTACAAAATCCTGATCGGCAACGATGATGCAGCGGATAAATTTGGCGGTCTATTCGGCTACCCCACGAGCATCCTGATTTCGCGCGACGGGAAGCAGATCAAGCGCGTCACAGGCATGATCAGCCAAGAGGAAATGAGCAAAGCCGTCGAGTCTCAACTCTGACGGGAAAACAAGCAGTGCGCCACCGCCGTCTAAGCTCACCGCAGTCAGCCGAATGACACCGAAGCGTATATCCAGACTGCCCGAGAGATCAGTAAAATGATTTTCGCGCTCCGTGCTAGACTTTCGATGTGAGCGCTCCGGGTTTTGCTGCTCGCTGTTCACTACTCACTTTCTACCCTTATGCTTGAAGAGAAAGATTTCCAGAGAAAAGCGGACGCGGCGTTTGAAGAGCTCAAGAAACGTCTGCTTGTCTTGGCGGACGAGCATGGTTTCGATGTCGAGGGCGAGAGCGGCAAACTCGAGGTGATCTTCGAGGAGCCCGAGGAAGTGAAGTTCGTGATTTCTCCGAACACACCCATCCGCGAGATCTGGATTTCGGCGCTCTCCACTTCCTTCAAGCTGGGCTGGTCGGGGGCAAAGAACGCTTTTGTACTCGAAAAGACGGGTGAAGATCTTTTTGCGGTCATGAACCGCGTGGTTTCTCAGCAGCTCGGCCGAGAGGTAAAACTGTGAAATTCGCTGGCACCCTCCTGGCCGGTATCCTGCTATGGGCGGCTGGAGCAGCTTTGTCCTCCGCTCCCCGACAGGCTCCTTCGCCGAAGGACGTCGTAGCCCCCGCGATCTATGCCTCTTTCGACCCGGTGGGCCGCGGCAGCCAATTTCAACTTGCGGTGGTCCTGAAAATCCGCCCTGGGTTCCATATCAACGCCCGCGAAAAATCCGAAGACTATCTGATCGCCACCGACCTTCGCGCCGATGTTCCCGCCGGTTTTCAGCTGGGAGATGTTTCTTATCCGAAAGGCGCGTTGCACACCTTCACTTTCTCGAAGAAACCGCTGAACGTCTACGAGGACACCGTCACGCTCCGCGTTCCGGTTACGGCGCTGCCGGGCGCTCCTCTCGGCGCGCAGCACATTCCGCTGAAACTTCGCTACCAGGCTTGCAGCACGGAAATTTGCCTGCCTCCGGTCACTCTTTCTCTGGACGCCGCTTTCAACGTCGCCGCCTCCGGCAAACCTGCGCACGGGGAGTTTTTCCCGAAGGAATAGATAACCGCTCTCGCGTGCTCGCGCCAGCCGTCACCGCGCAACCATGCTTACTCCGAGCGCCCGGCGTGGACTTCCTACTGTCTTTCCCCGAGTGCGTGCCCTGGCCATCTCTGGGACAATATCCCGATGACGGAAACTCGGGGCGCTTCTGGAAAGTGGCTGGCCGTCCTGGGGGCTTTCTTGCTGGTGCTGCTCGCAGGCGGCGGAGTGCTCGCCTGGCGCGCGCGGCACATGGATAACGCTATCCGCCTCTGGGTGATCCGCTCGCTCAGCGAACATTTTCAAAGCCGCGTCGAACTCCGGACGCTCCGCGTCACCGGATTCCCCCACTTGGGTGTGGTTGGCGAAGACCTGACGATTTATTTCCACGATCGCACGGACGTTCCGCCGATCATTCATATCGACAAATTTTCCTTTGATCTCGGTGTGCTCGCTATCCTTCGGCTGCCACGGCACGTCTCCACCGCGCTGATCGAGAACATGACCGTCACGATTCCGCCTCGCGGAGAAAAAAAGACTCCGAAATCAAGCGAGCCCGGAAAAACGAGCAACGTTCTTACTTCCCTGATCGTGGATGAAGTCGTCTGCAAGAACACCGTTCTTGTTACGCTTCCCCGGAAACCGGATCCGGGAAAACGAGCAAAAGAGCCGCTCGAATGGGACATCTACGACCTCGACTTGCGTTCTGCAAGCGTAGACAAACCTTTCCACTTCCACGGAATACTGACGAACGCCAAACCCAAAGGCGAAATCGACACCAGCGGCGAGTTTGGCCCCTGGGACATCGACGATCCGGGCTCCAGCCCCGTCTCCGGCTCCTACAAATTCACCGACGCTGATCTGGGCCCTTTCCCCGGCATTGCCGGAATCCTGTCCTCCACCGGAAAATTCACTGGGAAACTTGCCGAGCTGAAGGTCGATGGCGAAACGGATACGCCCGATTTCTCTCTCGACAAGATTGGCAAGCCGGTCCCGCTCCACACCGAGTACTCGGCCACGGTCGACGGCACCAATGGAGATACGATTCTCGATCCCGTGCGCGCCACTCTGGGCCGCTCGCTCATCATCGCCGAAGGCAGCGTCATCAACGAGCCCGATCATATAGGCCACAGGATCGTTCTCGATGTCGGCGCCCCCAACGCCAGAATTCAAGACATTCTCAGTCTGGCGATGAATTCCGATAAGCCAGTCTTGACCGGCCCGGCAAAGATAAAAGCGAAACTGCTGCTGCCGCCCGGCAAGGAAAAAGTTCTCGACAAGATGATTCTCGATGGGCAGATCGGTATCGACGATGCGCGCTGGTCGAGTCCGGAAGTCCGCAAAGCCCTGGAGTCTTTCAGCCGCCGCGCCGAGGGCAAACCGGCGGACGACGAAGCAGGCAGCGCGGTCTCCGATCTCCGCGGGAATTTCCACCTGGAAAAAGGAATCGTGCACTTTTCCAGTCTGAGGTTTGGCATTCCAGGCGCCGCGATCGATCTCGCCGGCACTTACCAGATCCTCGGCGGCCAGATCGATCTCGAGGGACACCTGCGTCTTCAGGCAAAGCTCTCAGAAACCGTCACGGGGAAGAAATCTTTCTTTCTGAAAGCGCTCGACCCGTTTTTTGAGAAAAACGGAGCCGGAGCGGTGCTTCCTATTTCGATCCGGGGAACGCGCGAAGAGCCGACGATTGGAGTGACCATCTTCCACAAGAAAATTGAGAAAAAGATCGGCGAGACCAAACCCGCGCCGAAGTGAGCTCGGGACCCGCTTTTGAAGCGGGGTGCCCCCCTCCGAAAAGCCTCGTCAAACAGCCAAAAAATACCGGAAAAAACAGGAACATTTCCGGCGGGCCGCCGTCTTCAACGGCATGAACCTCTACGCCTATCTTCGTTCCGCATTCCGCCAATCGAAGCGCAGCCCCGGTTTCTTCGCCATAGCGCTGGCTGCCCTGGCTCTCGGAATCGGCGCCAACACGGCTATTTTCAGCGCGGTAGAGGGCGTGCTCCTGCGCCCGCTGCCCTATGCCGAGCCGGGCCAGCTCGTGATGCTCTGGGAAGACGCCACGTATCAGGGCTTTCCGCAAAACAATCTGTCTCTGGCCGATTACGTGGACTGGCGGGCGCAAAACCAGGTCTTCACCGACATGGTGGCAATTCGTTACGCGGACGTCGCCTTTAACGGCGATCAGGCGCCGGAGCAGGCCCTGGGGCGGCGTGTGACGCCCAACTTTTTCGATGTCCTTGGTGTTCAGCCCGCGCTGGGGCGGCCTTTTACGGCAGGGGAAGACGCTGCCAAGCGCAAGGTCGTTGTCTTGAGCTATACCCTCTGGCAGAGGCGGTTCGGGGGCGACCGTGCTGTCCTCGGGCGTTCCATCTTGATGGACGATGAACCCACCACGGTCGTGGGTGTTATGCCTCGCGGATTTTTCTTCCCTGACAACGCGGCGGAGTTCTGGCAACCGGCTTCTTTCTCACCCGAGGATCTCGCCCGGCGTAGCCGGCACAACCTGGAAGTTGTCGCCAGGATGAAGCCGGGCATCACGCGCGAACGGGCCGAGCGGGATGTGGAAGTCATCGCCAGGCGTCTCGAGCTGCAATATCCCGACACGAACACGAATATTGGCGCCGTGGTGGTCCCCCTTCGCGAGCAATTTGCCGGCGACACGGGCGCGGGCCTATGGGTACTGCAGATCGCGGCCGTGCTGGTGCTGCTCATTGCTTGCTCGAACCTGGCGAATCTCCTTTTGGCCCGGGCCGCAGGACGGCGCCGCGAAATTGCCGTGCGCATCGCACTGGGGGCGAGCCGCGCGCAGATCGCTCTGCAGCTCGTTACGGAAAGCTTGTTGCTTTCCGCCGGTGGCGGAGCGGCGGGCTTACTCGTTGGCAGGCTTTGCTGGAGCCTGTTTAGGAATCTCATTCCTTCGCAAATTGCGGCGGAAGGCTTTGCGCTGAACATGCCGGTGCTGCTGTTTACGGCGGCCGTCTCCATTCTGTCGGGCGTATTTTTTGGGGTGGTGCCGGCCCTGCGGGGGACGGATGTTTCTCTCCAGGAATCTCTCAAGGAAGGCGGGCGAGCCGGCGAATCTCGCGGCGGGGTGCGGCTGCGAGACACTTTGGTGGTCGCGCAATTTGCAATGGCCTTTGCGCTTCTGGTGGGCGCGGGCCTGATGATCGAGACGCTGTGGAATCTGCGCCGCGTCGATCTCGGATTTCGCTCCGATCACCTGCTGACCATGGGTGTGCCGCTGCCGGACAAAAAATACAATACGAACGAAAAAATTCGTGCGTTCTATCGAGACGTGCTCGATCGGACGCGGACTCTTCCGGGCGTGAAAAGCGTGGGCTTTGGGTCGGATGTGCCGTTCACTTCGGTGGGAGACACGGAAGGCTATCTGATCGAGGGCGCGCCTCCTACTCTGCCCGGGCACGACAACGATGCGCTCTATCGCGAAGTGACGGCGGGATATCTCGAAACGATCGGCGGAACGCTCGAGTCGGGGCGGCTCCTCGAAGACCGCGACATTCCGACCGCCCAGCCGGTCGTGGTGATCAACGAGTTTCTGGCGAAACGGCATTGGCCAGGTCAGGACGCTGTCGGAAAGCGCCTGAAGCTCACCGGCTCCAAAGAGCCGTGGCGGACCGTTGTGGGGGTCGTCCGAGACATTCGCGAGCGCGGACTTTTGCTGGAGATGAAGCCGGCGGTTTACGTGCCGGTGAACCAGGTGGATAACCCGTCGCCGTATTACCTGGTTGCGAGAACTTCCGAAAAGCCGGCCAGCGTGATCAATGCGTTGCGCGGAGCGGTTTGGGCGGTGGATAGCGAGCGGCCCGTCGCGTTTATTCGCACCATGGACCAGCTGATGGAACAAAATGTTGCCGACCGTGCGCGGCCGATGATGTTGCTGGGGATTTTCGCGGGGCTGGCGCTAGTCCTGGCGTCGATAGGAGTGTATGGCGTCCTGGCTTACTCCGTAGCGCAAAGGACTCGCGAGATCGGCGTGCGCATGGCGTTGGGAGCGAAGCCGGGCGATGTTACGCGGATGATTTTGGGGCGAGGATTGAAGCTGAGCGCCGCTGGGCTCGTGGCAGGCGCGGCGCTGGCGGGAATTCTTGGGATACTGCTGCGGACTTTGCTGTTCGGTGTGACGCCTGCGGCGCCGCTCGTGTATGCCGGTACAGCGGCCTCGTTGATAATCGTGGCGCTGGCTGCTTGCGTGATTCCTGCGCAACGTGCCGCGCGTGTGGATCCTGTCGTCGCCCTGCGCGACGAATAGCCAGTGAGAAAAATGCGCGGCGTTTGGTGCGGACAATTTCCTTGAGATTTAAACGAAGGCCTTGCGCAAACGGCTCACGACGCGCTGCTGGCCGAGAACGACCATGGTATCGAAAAGCGGGGGAGCGACGGCTTGCCCTACGATTGCCACGCGACAGGCGTTGATGAGCAGGCCGGCTTTGACGCCGGCGGCTTCGGCGACGGCGCGCGAGGCGTGATCGCACGGATCGTGACTCCAGTCAGACAGCGCGGCGAGTGCGTCGGCAAGTTTGGCGAGCAGCTCGGGGACTTTGGGATCTTTCCAGAATTTTTCTTTTGCCGCGGGATCGATCGGAAATTCGTCGCTGAAAAATGCGCGCGACCAGGACGAAAAGTCCGGCAGCAAGCGAATCCGGGGCCGCAGCAGATCGACCGTCCGGGAAAACCAGGCATGGTCGCGTCCGTCCGGGCCTGGAGCCGCGCCGGCGGCCCACTCCGCCCGCCACAACTTGCTGCGCTTTAATTCGGCTTCGACTTCCGGAAGCAAATCCTCGATGGGAAGTTTCTGGAGATACTGGGTGTTGAACCACTCGAGCTTGGGCTTATCGAAGACTCCGTTCGTGCGGCTGACACCCTCGAGCGAAAATCGTTCGATCAGGTCTTTCGTACGCAGATACTCATCGTCGTTGCCCGGCGACCAGCCGAGGAGCGCGAGAAAATTGCGGAAGGCTTCGGGGAGAAAACCCTCGGTGCGATACATGTTGACGTCTGTGGCGCCGTGGCGTTTGGAGAGGCGCTTCTTGTCAGGGCCGAGAATCAGCGGCAAGTGCGCGAACAGGGGCGGCTCGGCTCCGAGCGCGCGATAGAGCAGCACCTGTTTGGGTGTGTTCGAAAGATGGTCGGCGCCGCGAATCACGTGAGTGATGCGCATGTCGATGTCGTCCACTACGACGCCGAGTTGATACATCGACTGGCCGAACTCTTCATCGCCCTTGCCCGAGCGGAGCAGCACGAAATCCTCGATCTCGTCATTGGAGAATTCAGTCTCGCCGAAGACGACATCGGTAAATTTTGTCGTTCCACCGAGGGGCACCTTGAAGCGCACGGCCGGTTTCGCGCCAGGTGTCGAGGGCTTGCCGTCCCGGCAGCTGCAACGCGTCACGCGGCGCGCACCGCTCTTGGGCTGCTCGTCCTGGCCGGGCTCGGCATGGTCTCCGCCAGCGTATTTCTCCGGAGGGCAGTAGCACAGGAAGGCACTGCCGTTTGCCAGGCATTTTTTGGCGGCCTGACGATAAAGCTCCGTGCGCTCGGACTGGTAGAACGGCCCTTCGTCCGCCTCGACCCCCAGCCATTTCAAGCCCTCGAGAATGCCTGTCACCAGCTCGGGCTTGTTTCGCTCGGCGTCCGTGTCTTCGATCCGCAAGATCATCGTTCCGTGGTGACGCCTTGCAAACAGCCAATTAAACAGGGCCGTTCGCGCGCCTCCGACGTGCAGATAGCCGGTCGGGGAAGGCGCAAAACGTACCCGTATTCCGTTCGGTGAATGGCTGGTCATCTCGCTCATGCGTCTGGTGCGTCCCCGGCTCCTGTCTTGATCATCCAGTTTAGCGAAACCCCTAAATCGCGTCCAATCTGAGCCTCGCCTGACGCCCTCGGGACGGGCTGGGGGCGGCGCCAGGCTTTCGCCCTTGCCGCCTTGTATGGAAACCGTTACCCCCCTCCCTGCTGCCTCTTTCGCAACCGGTACCGTGGTACGCTTGCTTCCTCAAATTTCCATCATCCATAATCACAAGTACTCTGCTTTGTGCATCGAGGTGGCCGCCTCGCGCCGCCGCATTGTTGTCCCCGTGCGCAGCTGTCGAGGGTTCTGTTCCACCTTGAAGCATGAAACGCATAACCGTCTTTGAACGGCGCAACGGCGCCGTCCGTGTGGGACGGAGAATTGACCGAGGCCTTGACCAACCAGAGCTTTATCGCACTGGCATTGCTGGCGGCTACCTCTCTGGTGGCCGGCTTCTTCGCCTATATTTATCAGCTCAAGCGCCGGCCGTATCTCCTCTACTGGACGGCCGGATGGGCCATCGTCGCGCTCAGCTATCTCGGGCCGGTTCTCTCGAGCGGCAGAAATGTCTGGCTTCTCCAGACGGCGATCGATCAGTTTCTTTATGCCGCCGCAGGTGTCTTTTTCTTCCTCGGCGCCCAGCTTTACGCCCAGCGTCCGCTCTGGAGTATCCCCGCCGCTGGGGCCGGGGGCGTTCTCGTATTTTGGGCGGGCGCCTACTCTCTCGGCTGGTTCAACATTCCGCTCATTCTTCCTGCGGCCGCTATATTCCTTGCGGTTACCTACATTTTCTGGCAAGAAAGCCGCCGCCAGGAAACACTCGCCGACTGGCTCCTCGCCATTTCTTTTGTCGTATGGGCCGCGGTGGGAGTGACTTTCTGCTTCTTCCGTACCGCTCCCTTCTTCCGCGACATCAGTTTCCAGACCGCCGCTGCCGTGCCCTCCGCTTTCGTGGCCATGCTCATGGTCATGGCCCTCTACGAAGAAGAAAAGCGCCGCGTCGAACGCAACATGCTCGCGCTCTCCAACCTCAATCTCGCCACCTCGAGTTTTGTCGGCGGAGAGATCCAGCGCATGCTTTCGCAGGCCCTCGATCGCGTTCTCGGAGTTGTACGGCTTCCCGCCGGCGCGCTCTTTCTCCATCATGGCGATCCGCAAGGTCCCACCTCGGTCGTTGCGGTGGGCCTAAGCGATAACTTCTGCCGCACGGCGCAGGAACAGGGACTGGACGATTATCTTGTGGGTCTGGTCTCGCGCCTTGGCGGCCTCCTCGGTTTCCGCGATCTGCGCAATGACGACACGGTCGCCGCTCTTGAACGCGAAGAGCCCATCCGCCGCTTCCGCCAGCTCGCTCTCGCGCAAGGACTTCGCAGCATCGTGGCCATCAGCCTGCAAGCCAAGGAACATGCTTTTGGCGTGCTCCTGCTCGGCACACCCGACAGCCGGCGGTTTACTCCGGCCGAATACCGCCTTCTTCTCGCGCTCGGCCACCAGATCGGTATGGCGGTCGAGAATAGTTACCTCATCCAGCAAACTTCCCGGCGCTCTGAAGAGTTGCACGTTCTGAACGAGATTGGCCGGGCGCTCAGCTCGACGCTGAACAAAGAGGATCTGCTCCGCAAGGTTTGGGAAGAGCTCCGCCGGCTCTTTGATGTGGAGAATTTTTATATCGGAGCGCTCAGCCCGCTCCGCGATGAAATGCAATTCGAGATCGAGGTGACCGGCGGAACGCAACGGCCTGCGCGCAGCCGCCCCGCCGGCAATTATCTTACCGAGTACATCATTCGCACCCGCCAGCCGGTGCTGATCCGGGAAAACTATGCGGCCGAAGTCAAAAAACTCGGCGTCGAACCGATTCTCCAGCAGGGTTGCTTCTGCGGCGTTCCGCTGGTCGCCTACGATCACGCCATTGGCGCTATGGCGGTTTTTTCCGAGAATGAACGCGTCTTCGATGAAGGGCATCTGGAGCTTATGCGCGTCCTCGCCAGCGAAGCGAGTATCGCCATTGAAAACGCGCGGCTCTTCCACGAGGAGCGCACCAAGGCACGCCATCTTTCGCTGCTGAACCCAATTACCCGCGATGCCATCGCCACGCTGAATCCCGACGAAATGCTGGCCAAGATTGCCGAGCAGCTGGAAGCCGGGCTGACCTACGATCACATCGGCATCAGCGTGCTCGAATACTCGACGCGCGAACTCGTCGTGCAGGCCGAATCCGGCGCCCGCCGCGGCGCCCTTGGCCGCCGCATTCCGCTTGGCACCGGCCTCATTGGCCATGTCGCGCGCAGCGGCCAATTGGCCGACTACCAGGCTTCTACCTCGGTGGATTCCCCGCACAAACCGCTTTTGCCGGATTCCGCCGCCGCCATCGCCCTCCCCGTGTTCTACGCCGAGCAGCTGCACGGTGTGCTGTACGTTGAGTCTTCGTTCGCCATTGAATTCTCTGAAGAGGAAATTCTCCTGCTCCGTACGCTCGCCGACCTCATCGCTGGCGCCCTCCACAATGCTCTCTCCTTCCAGAAGGCGCAGGAGCAGGCCATCACGGACGGCCTCACTGGCGTCAAGACTCACCGCTTTTTCATGGAAGCGCTGTCTGCCGAATGGAAACGTTCGACGCGCGCAGGCCGCGCTTTCGCGCTGGTCCTCATGGACCTCGACCGCTTCAAATTCGTCAACGATTTCTACGGGCACCTCGAAGGCGATCTCGTTCTCCAGCGCGTCGGTCACATTCTTGAAACGAATTGCCGGCGCTCCGATGTCGTGGCCCGTTACGGCGGCGACGAGTTCGTCATCCTCATGCCGGAAACAAATATGGAGCACGCCCGGCAGCTCGCGACAAAACTTCGCGGGTGGGTTTCCGCCGATCCGCTCCTGCGCGAGAAAAATATCAGCGCCAGTTTTGGCATCGCCTGCTATCCGCTTCACGGCTCTTCGCCGCAAGAGCTCATCCAGGTGGCCGATGCTTCCATGTATTTGTCCAAACACCAGGGCGGAAATGCCGTCTCCACGGCCGACCATTTCGACCCCAACGAAGCAAAAAAATGGAAGCGCGATGTCCTGGAAGCCTACCTCGGGGTAACTCTCAAGCGTCTTTTTGCCACCGGGCCGGATGCCTTTGAAGAAATTTATTCGCGCTTGAAACAATTCACGGAGTCGCTCGCCACGACCGAGGTTCCCAACACCAAGCCCACCGTGCCTAATTCCTCGGGCGGCCCCGAAGGGCTCCCTCAGGCCGTGCTCGATACGGTCACTTCGCTCGCCTTCGCCATCGACGCCAAGGACCACTACACGCAGGGACACTCGCAGAAGGTTTCCGCCTACGCCGCTCTTATCGCCGAGTCTCTCAACATGACGGACACGGAGATCGAGGAAATTCGGCTCGGCGGCGTGCTTCACGACATCGGAAAAGTCGCTATCCCCGAAAATATTTTGAACAAGAGCGGTCCGCTGAATCCCGAAGAGTGGGAGACCATGAAGGCCCACGTAAAATTTGGCGCCAGGATCCTCGACCCCCTCGCTCCGCTCGCCCGGATTCGCGAGATGGTTCTCCATCATCACGAATTTTTCGATGGCTCTGGCTACCCTGACGCTCTCTCCGGCGAAGGCATTCCTCTTGGCGCCCGCATTATTGCAGTGGCCGACGCCTACGACACCATCACAAGCGATCGCACCTACAAAAAAGGCCGCAGTTCTCTCGAAGCGCTCGCCGAGCTCGAACGCTGCGCCAACGCCCAGTTTGACGGCGCCATCGTCCAGGTGTTCGTCCGCACCATGCGCCAGCTTCCCAATCCCATCATTGAAGTGGCCACCACCTCTCCTCGCAACTCGTAGCGTTGCTCCCCCGGAGCCCATCTCTGTTCCATATCGGGAACACGCGATTCCCCGGAGTTTGGCCCCAGAACTGCCGATAAAAGCGGTGTGAATCCGCTGCCATGAGCACTATCGATCTTCAGCCGAATAGCAGGATGTCGCAATTGCGCCGAAGCCAGCGTGTCTGCCTCAGGTTACCTATCGTTGTGCTTCGAGAAGGACCCGGAACGAATGTGGCCTCGGAAGAGACTCATACCCTCATCGTGAATGCGCACGGAGCGCTTATCCAATTGGCCTTGACGGTCGAGATCGGCCAGCTTCTGGGAATCAAGAACACGCAGACGATGGAAGAGCTTGTCTGCCGCGTGGTACATCTAGGCCCCGATCATCCCGGCAAGCGAGAGGTCGGCATAGAATTTGAACTGGCTTCACCGCGATTCTGGCGAGTCGCCTTTCCGCCCTCCGATTGGACTCCTCGCAGTCCCGATGCAAAAGCGCCAACGAAGTATATGCCTGCCACTAATGCGCCCGTGAAGCAGCCCGCTGCGGTGCCAGCGGAAGCGGACAGAAAACTGGTGAATAAACTGCCCGGGCCAGTCCGCGGCTGAGGTTCCTAAAGTGTCCCGTTTGTCGCCTGCCGTTCCAATATGGGATTTCTCGTGGGATTTTTTCGCGCACTTGCCAGAGGGCCGGACCCAAGCATCCGCGCTCCCGTTACCGCCCGTCGAGATCCACATCTTTGATAGGCAAATCCCAGTGGGCTTCGAGAACCTCGAATCGCCTCTGTTCCTCCCGCTTGTAGGTCTCCTGATCCGGATAGAGCTGCTTGATTAGGGCCGCGCTATCGAAATCGTCATTGGCGATCGCGGCGTTCTTGTACACGATGGTCACGCGGAAGTCCCAGCGGCCGTCTTCGGTCGTGTGATACCGCGGCGCCACCATGCTCACTCGCAGCATGCGCCCCAATTCGACCTCTTTTTTCAACACCGGGTAATGATTCTTTTTAAAGAGCGCAAGGAACTCGTCGGCGTGTCCCCATTTTGCCTTGTAGTAGTACTCGATCACAAAAGGCGGCGGATTTCCCTCGCTCGATGCGCCGCTCTCGGCCGCCTTCGCCCGGAAGTGCCCCGCCAGGGAGATTGCCAGCATCAGAAGCATTGCGATTCCCGCCCACCTCGCCACGCGCCTATTTTTCTTCAGCATAGTTTTCCTCCGTCGAATATCGCACCTATCCTAACCTCATTTTGAGCTGCAGAGAGCGGGCTCCTGAGACTCAGGAGCGGCGAAGAAATCTCGGAGACCTCCCCGATCGTGCTCTCCTGCGCGTTGACTTGCCAACGACCAGCATCCTAATATGCCACGCAGCGGCAGGTGCTCTCCTCATGATCGGCCAAATCATAGGCCACTATTTAGTCACCGAGCAGATCGGTGCCGGCGGCATGGGTGTCGTCTATCGCGCCCGCGATCAGCGGCTGAACCGCGACGTAGCCCTGAAAGTGCTACCTCCTCTAAATCCAGGCGACGAAGCACCCCGCAAACTCTTCCGCAAGGAAGCCCTGGCCCTGGCAAAGCTCAACCACCCGAACATCGGAACGGTCTACGATTTCAATACGCAGGACGACATCGATTTTCTGGTCATGGAGTACATCCCCGGGGAAACACTTGGCCAGCGCCTCACGCGCGGACCCTTGCCTGAAAAGGAATGGGTTGCCATCAGCCTGCAAATTGCCGCTGCTCTCGAGGAAGCTCATGAACACGGCATCGTTCATCAGGACCTCAAGCCAGGAAATATCATGGTCACTCCCAAAGGGCAGGCCAAGGTGCTGGATTTTGGATTGGCCAGGCTTCTCGAGGCCGACCCTTCCGTTGAACTCACTCAAACTTCTTCACATACCGGTGGCGCCGGCACTTTGCCCTACATGGCTCCCGAACAGCTCTGCGGCGGCCCGATAGATCCCCGCACCGATATCTATGCCGCTGGAGCTGTCCTCTACGAGATGAGCACGGGCCAGCGGCCCTTCCAGGAAAAGCAGGCGCCACGCCTGATCCAGCAGATCCTCAACGAAGCTCCCCGCCCGGTTCAGGAATGGAACCGCCGCAGTTCTCCTCAACTCGAATCGATCGTTTCGAAGGCGCTCGACAAGCAGCCCGACCTGCGCTACCAGTCGGCGCGCGAGCTCCGCGTGGACCTCGAACGTCTCGGCGCCGCGCAATCGTCCTCTTCTGCCGTTGCCGGCGTGCCTTTCCGGTCGCGCCGCAGCTGGAAGCAGGCCCTGGGAGCGCATCCACGAGCCATTTACTTGTCTACTCTTCTCCTGGCGGCCGTTGTCGCTGCCTTTTGGTGGTTGGCGGGCGCGCGGCCAGTGCTTTCTTTTGCTCCGCGCGATTGGCTTTTGATCACGGATTTTGACAATCAGACCGGCGACCCGCTTTTTGACCGTTCTCTGCTTACGGCCCTGACGGTCAGCCTCGAGCAATCTCCGCACGCCAACGTCGTCCCGCGTCCGCGTGTCGTTGACAGCTTGCATCGAATGGGCAAGGCAGGCGATGAAAAAATCACCGAGGACCTGGCGCGCGACATCTCCCAACGCGAAGCGATACGCGCGATCCTGAGTTGCTCGATCGCCAAGGTCGGGCGCGAGTACGCCCTCACCGCCCGTCTGATCGATCCGCAGTCAGGCATGGCGGTTCGTTCCTACTATGAGCCGGCCAAGGATCAGGACCACGTTCTCGACGCGCTGGGCTCGGTGGCCACACACGTTCGCCGCGACCTCGGCGAATCCATGCTTGCCACCAGGAAAGCGGACCGCCCTTTGCCGATGGTCACCACGCGTTCGCTCCCGGCTCTCAAGCTCTTTGTGGACGGAGGCGCGCTTTGGAGCAAGGGAAAGTGGGATGCAGCCACGCAGGCCTTCGAGTCGGCGATCAAGGCGGACTCGGACTTCGCCATGGCCCATGCAGCGCTAGGCGACGCCTATTACAGTCACATCTTCAACAACCCGGCCAAGGGCAAAGAACATATGGACAAGGCTCTCGAGCTTTCCGGACGTACCACCGATCGCGAGCGCCTTTACATTCAGACCCGCTATGCGCAGGATCTCGGTCACACGAGTGAGGCCAGAAGCCGTTTTGAGGTCTATCTGAAGGCTTTTCCCGATGATTGGGGAATGCGGTTCAACTACGCCTCTCTCCTGCGCGCGAGCGGGCAGCCTCAAGACGCTCTCGAGCAATACAAGGAACTGGTGCGGATGGCTCCAAACAACCCGTTCAACTACATCGACATCGCCACCACTTACGGTGAGCTTGGCAATTTTAGGGAGGCGCTGCGCAACTACGAGCAAGCCTTCAGGCTGGACCCTTCCTGGAAGACCAATCAGAACATCAACAACGAATACGGCATGACTCTGTTTCGCGCCGGTGAGGAAGCCAAGGCGAGGGAAACCTTTGAGCTCGCCTTCACGATACCGGATCTGAAGCCGAAGGGCCTCCGCTCCCTTGCCTGGCTTGATCTCTACCACGGGAAATACGCCGCCGCAAAACCGCGCCTAGAGGAGGCCCTCCTCTCGGATGAAAATTTCAAATGGTCCCTCAGTACACTGCGTGAGCACAACCTGCTCGCTCTTGTGGCCAGCGGCGAGGGCGATCGCGCCGCGCAACTTCGCGAGCTGGATCTTGCCCTTCCCTTTCTGGCGAACTCGGGCTTACAGGTTCGCGCGGGCCTCTGGCTCGGCGCCCAGTACGCGCGTGCCGGAAACCCGGCAAAGGCGGCGGAGGTAGTTGAAAAAATTCGCCCCGTCGCAGACGGGAAGAACCCCGAGAATTCCAGCGACTTACAGGCTCTGGAGGCCGAGGTGGAGCTCGCGCGCGGCAACAAGGACCGCGCCATTGAACTATTCTCCCTCGCAGACAGAGCCAAGCGCAGTGCACTCACTATGGAAGGGCTGGCCCGTGCCTACGAGGCTAGCGGCAACATGGAGCAAGCCGCCGTTTGGTACGAACTTCTCGTCGGAAGTGCCGAGCCTCCCATCGGATGGGAGCCCCAGCAGGACTGGCTCCAAGCGCACTACCGCCTCGCGCGCATCTACCTCGCCAAAGGGGACAAAGGGAACGCCAGAAAGCAGCTGGATTGGTTTCTGGACGCCTGGCGAGACGCCGACCCCGGACTGCCGCTGCTGAAAAACGCGCTTGGCCTGAAGCAGGAAATGGATGCCAGGCAGTAGAGACCCCGGTTCGGCGCCGGAAACTTCGTATCCCGCCTGCTATCCTTTATCCTAGGAGAGAAGAAACTTCGTCCGGAGCCCTCATGCAAACAGCATCTGTAAAGTGGATTGGAGAAGAAAAATTTGTGGCCATCAGTCCTTCCGGCCACGCCACGACCATCGATTCCGACCGCGCTTCCAACAAATCAGCCGGCCCGATGGAACTCGTGCTTATGGCCCTCGGTGCTTGCACGGCCACCGACGTTGTCAGCATCCTCAGGAAGAAACGGCAAAAACTGGAATCGCTGGAGGTGATCTGTTCCGGCGAGCGCGCCTCCCTGCCACCCACCGTGTGGATAAAACTGGAGATTCTTTATCGCCTTCGCGGCCGGCTCGAGGAAGCCGCGGTGAAGCGGGCCATCGAGCTCAGTGAACAAAAATACTGCTCCGTTTCCGCGATGCTCCAAAAAACCGCCAAGCTGACCTGGCGCCACGAAATCCTTCCGCCGGCGGAATGAATTTTTATCCTCAACGTGTGCCTCCCTTTTTTGCGCCGGGCACAAGCCGCCGCAAATCCTTGTTTCTTGGGCTCTCGCCTTGTAACCTCACATCGGCATCGCATAGAATTTTGGATTCGCCTGGTTTGCAGTAACCCCCAAGGAGCTACATGTCCCACCGGATCGCGGCAAAAATCTCGGGTGTCGCCGGCTATGTTCCCCCCAAGGTGCTCACAAACGCGGACCTCGAGAAAATGGTCGCGACGAATGATGAATGGATTCGCACGCGCACCGGCATCCGCGAGCGCCACGCCGCCGAACCCGGCACCGCCAGTTCGCATCTCGCAACGGAAGCTGCCAAGGCGCTCCTGGCAGGGACCAGGACCGACCCCGCCGATATCGACCTGATCGTTCTCGCCAGTGTGACTCCGGACATGATGTTTCCTGCGACCGCATGCCTTGTGCAGGACCGCATCGGGGCGAAAAAAGCCTGGGGCTTCGATCTTTCCGCAGCTTGTTCGGGATTTGCGTATGCGCTGACGGTTGGCGCGCAGTTTGTGGGCTCGGGCGCACACAAAAAAGTCCTGGTCATCGGCAGCGACACGATGACCTCCATCCTGGATTACACCGATCGCGCTACGTGCGTCCTTTTCGGTGACGGCGCGGGCGCTGTGCTTGTCGAACCCGCTGAATCCGGCGAAGGTATTTTGGATTTCACTCACGACATTGACGGCTCCGGAGGGCAGTATCTCTACATGCCCGGCGGCGGGTCTCTGAATCCTGCGAGTGCCGAGACGGTTGAAAAGCGGATGCATTACGTGCATCAGGAGGGTTCGCAGGTTTTCAAGTACGCCGTCCGCCGCATGGCGGAAGTTGCAGTGACCTTGCTCGAACGCAATGGCTTCACGAGCGCTGATCTTGCACTGGTCGTACCGCATCAGGCTAACCTGCGCATCATTCGCGCCATGCAGGAACGCCTGGGCGTTGGCGATGACAAGGTCATGGTCAATATCGATAAGTACGGAAACACGACGGCCGGGACAATTCCCCTGGGTCTGTGGGACGCAACCAGACAGGGCCGTTTGAAAAAGGGTGATCTCGTCCTGCTCGTGGCCGTGGGTGCGGGTTATACGACGGGCGGCGTGCTTCTCCGCTGGGCGTATTAGCGCGACTCACTTCGCGGCCGGGGCTGCCAGGGCTAACGGCAGCAACCGTTCTTTACTGATTTTAAGCACCATGCCGGCGTTGCGGTCGGCCACCTCGCTTACTTTGTACTCGGCCGATGTGCCCAGCACTTGTGCGACCTCGGAAGGGGTCAACTTGTATTCGTCGGTGAGCCATTGGGCCATGTTTGCGGTGGCCTCGCGCATAGCGTCGTCCAGAGATCCGCTGAGGCCCATGGCCATGATGTGGGTGGCCGATTCTACTCGCGGGCCTCTGACACTCTTCGCCGGAATTACATCCACTGTGAATTCCACGTCCATGGACGTCTCCAACGCGTTGCCGTTGAGTTCGCCGTCGCCCTGGGCCGCGTGTCCGTCGCCGACGTAAAGCAGGGCTCCGGGCACACTCACCGGCAGATATATCGTTGCCCCCTCCACGATCTCGTTGAAGTCCATGTTCCCGCCCCAGCGTCCGGAGTCTCCCGTGCCCGGTGCGGCTTGTGCCGAGCCTGGAGCAACGGCAACGCACCCCAGCATGGGCCGCAGCGGCACGGTGTACTGCTTCAAATGTTCCGAGGGCTTTTCGGGAGTCGCCACGCCGCGTTGCGTGTCCAGATGCCAGCGGATCGTCTTGCCCATATCCTTCATTTTCACGGCAAGACCGGTGTCCAGCGCGCGGCCCACGACGAAGTCATCGCTCTCTGCAAAATTGCGATTCAAGCGGAGCCGCGTGAGATGCACGACCAGAGTGTCGCCTGGCGCCGCGGTCTCCACGTAAAAAGGCCCGGTTTCAGGATTTCCGCCAACCACGCGCGTCACGCCCTTTTCGTCCTTGCCCCCGGCATCGACCGTTGTCGTGTGGATGGTGTCTCCGGGAGAGACGGTCAAGACCGGCTTGTTGGCGGCGGAAAATTGCCGGTAAAAAACTGTGGGAGTGAATTCGTAGCGCTCGGCTGGCCCGGCCTTCCGTTCTGGAACAATTTTGGCCGTGAACGGGTGCGTGGTTGGCGGCTCCGTGTCGTCGACATTGGCAAACACGAGCGTTCCCGAAATGGCGTCGCCTTCGACTTTGGCGGTGCACTCCTCCGTGCCGCCTTGCTCGTCTTTCGCGAGAAAATGGATGGATCCGCCCCGGACGGTTCCTTCCAGCTTGTCGCCGTCAAAATCGCCGGTGAGCTTGTCTCCGTCCTGCTTGAGTTCGAGAGAAAAGGTGAGGGTGGTACCGTAAAAATCGGAGGTAACCACCCATCGCCCCGCGAAGGACGTGCTCGCGCTCCGCGGCCGCTCCTGAGTCCCTTCTGACCGAACGCTCCCGGCCACCAAGAGTCCCCCTACACAGAAAAGCAAGAATCGAGCCTTGCGCATATCGTCCTCCTGAAGGAGTTACTTTAGACGAAAGTGGACGCGGAAGGTTCGCCGTCAGAAGAAATCCCGCCGAATCCAGATCCGACGGCGCGTGCCGAGACTGCCTCAGGCCATAGATACGGTTTGGCTTGCCAGGATGTTCCGAACGGCTGGTTTTGCTGCGGGCTTGCTCGGGTGGCTGAAGCCCGGGTTACTTCGGGCTGCCCGCCTTGCGGATATAAATCTGCCCCTGAAAATTCGTGAACTGATATTCGGGGCCGCCGCCGTTGATTGTTCCGTGCACCGTTTTGTCAATCTTCACACGGTACTTGCCGCCCTTGCCGCGCCCATCCTCCACTTCCTGCTTGGGGGCGGACGCCTGCAACTGAACGTCGAAGTCGCTGAACACATCGCCGCGGTCCGAGCGTATGCTCACGTTGGCCTTTACGTCGGCGGGAAACGTCACGTCAATGTCACCGTTCAAGGAGCTGAACGCCATGGGCTTTTGCGCACTCACTTTCACAAAATTGGCGTGCACGTGTCCGTTCAGGGCGTGCGCCACCGCGCTGCCGGAAATATTGTTCAGGTCGACCTCTCCGTTTACGTCATCGACGTCCAGTTCGCCGTCGACGCCCGTCACAACGATATCTCCGTCATTCACTGCCCGCAGCTTCACCGACGCGTGCATGGGAACCGTAATGGTCAGGTCGATCGTGCGCGCGTGAGACTCCGTGCTGATACGCACTTCGTTGTTTTCTTCCTCAATCGAGAGTCCGGTGGTCGAAACAATTATGCGCTTGGGTCCGCTCGAGGGTTTCTCCCTCTCTTCATTGCGCGTGCGCGCTTCCACGATCACTTCCTTGCCGTCGTAGGCCTTCACGGTGATGCCGCCGTTCACCATGCTGGCCTTAATGAACGCCGGCCGCGCCGGATCGCTCAAGTTGACCGAGACGCGGTCCGGACTGTTTTGCGCCGAGACAGGCTGCGCCAGTAATGCTCCGCCCGCCAGCGCCACTGCTGCCGCAATCGATCGAAACGAATGTATTTGGTTATTCATGATTTTCAAGAATGCGAATGTCTCCATTTAGATTTTCAATCTGAATCTCTGGCCCGCCGGCGTTGACGCGCGCGGCCGTAAACCTGTCGGCCCGGTAAACCATCTTTCCGCCGCGCCGTTCTTCCTGAATCGCATGCACCGGCATCGCCGTCACCGGGAAATCGCTGTAGATGGCGCCATTGAATGTCTTGAACCGGAAATCGGCCGACAAATCACGGGCAAAGCGCAGTTCGACATTCCCGTTCACCGTCTTGAAGTCGGAATTCTCGCGAGGATTCTGCCGGAACGACACAGTCACCGGCCCATTCACCGTCCGCGCCGTCCCCGATCCCGCCACGTTATCCATCTCAATGTCGCCGTTGACGTTGCGAACCGCGAACTTGCCGTTCACGTCGCGCACCACCACGCGCCCCTCATTCACCGTTTTCACCTTGATATCGATGTCCCGCGGCACGTGCACCTTAAAATCCATCTTGACCCGATATCCTTCGTCATCTCGCGAATGCCGGCAATCGTCGCACTGGCAGCGAAACGGCCCATTCACGTAGAACTTCACCAGGCCTTCCTGCTCGGTGATGTCCAGCGTCACTTCCTTCTTCGCCCGTTCGAGTTGGTCCTTCGATTCCGCCTCGGTCGTCCTGGCAACCGTCAAATCCACCTTATCCGTCGTGTCCGCCAGCACTTCGATCGATCCCCACACGTTGTCGATTTCGAGCGACTTGTGGCCCGGAGGCATTACAAACGATTTCTGGATATTTTCCTGGTCCCGCACCGGCAAGTCCCGGTCACGGTCATCGCGGTCCTTCGCAGAGGCCGTTTCCGGCCCGAACACCGCGCGCAGCACACTCACCGCCCCCCGGGAACCGCCGCCCGCGTACTTTCCCGCCGGCAACACCGGCAAGAGCAGCGCCACCGCCGTATACATCCCCAAAATCGCAAAGAATCGTTTCCGCCGCACGCTTGCCTCCTTAGTTCAATCTGCTCAGCGCCCAATCGGCGCGCTGCCGCACCGCAGGATTCAGATTCGGTGTCTGCACAAAATCTCGCAGCCTCTGCGCCGCATCCGGATCACGCCATTCGAGCATCAGGTCGATCAGCGCCACCTGCACGAGCGGCGACTGTTGCTCCTGCAGCGCGTCCACGACTCCCTTGTGAACTTGCGGCTGCGCCCCGTGTCTGCTCAAAGCATCGAGCGCCGCCAGCCGGACATCGACGCTGCCGTCATACCGCAGCGTATGAACCAGCGCGGACATCACTTGCGGATCAAGCTGGTCTTCCCGCCGGCTGTAGCTCACGCCCTGCAGCCGCTCGCCCGCCGACTGCTGCTGCAACATCGAGAGCACCACCATCTGCTTCATATTCGCCAGCTCGGTGTGCATCGTCGCGATTTCGTCCTGGTTAGCGCTCGAGTGCGTTGGCCTGTTGCCGAAATAATTGCCCGCGAAAACCCCGATCACCAGCAGAGCCGCGCTCCATGCCAGTGCGCCAACCGGCGAACGCAACCAGCTCCAAAGCAAGCCGCGCTTCGACGGCCCAAATCCGGCCGAAGCCTTGTCGCTCCGCCCGGTCTGGTAAGCGCTCAGCATGGCTTCGAATCTTTCGCGCGATCCCGCACCCAGCCGCTCGACGGGCAGGAGCGACAATTTCTTCCAAATCACCACTTCCTCGCGGCAATCCGCGCACTGGGCGATATGCTCTTCCACCAGGCTGTCCTGCCCCGCTTTCAAACTCCCCTCGAAATAATCCGGCAGGAGCTCTCCAATCTCTTCACATCTCATTTCCAAACCTCCGTGGAGGAATCGTCTTTACTACCGCAGGTCCCGCATCACGAGGCGCAAGCCCGCGCTCCAACTGCTTGAAATTTTGCCGCAGCTCCTGAATGGCCCGGTGAATCCGCGTCTTCACCGTCCCCAGCTCGCATCCGAGCAGACGAGCAATCTCTTCATACTTCAATTCCTGAAACCGGCTCAAAACCAGAATCTCGCGTTTCTCTTCCGGCATCTGCAAGAGCGCGCGGTGCAGCAATTCCGTTTCTTCCGATTGTTGGGCCGAGTCTTTCGGCATCACGGGCGCCACCATCTCGGCTTCGAAGGTAATGTGCCGCGGCGTCTTCCGGTAGTGATCCACTCGCGCATTCCTCGCAATCTGATAGATCCAGGCCCGAAACGGCGTTCCCGGTTCATAGCTCTGCCGGTACTTCAGAATCCGCAAAAACACTTCCTGAACCAGATCGTCGCTAAGCGTCCGGTCGCCGGTGAGCTTTGTGTAAAAGTTGTAGAGCGGCGCGTGATAGCGGTCGAACAACACCCCTAGCGTTTCGCCCGTGCCGTTGCGCACTTCGAGCATCAAATCCTCGTCCGGAGCCAACCTCATCGCCTGGTCATTTTCCGTTTCGGCCCGTTCTTGCTCTTTCCTAGGTGATTACCGTGGAACCCTGAAAAGGTTACATCGGAATGCTGCCGAGAAACCGGGCGCCCGCTTCAGCGAATCCGAAAAAGTTTCCGTGCCTGGGGAGATGAGCAGGGAGAGTGGAAAATCAGCAGCTGGGGGCGCACTCGGGGAGCTTCAGGGAGTCAGGAAAGAGGAGGGTCGGCAGAGGGCCGGCCGCTTAGCTATGGCGTTAGCAGGAGCGAAGCGCAGCCGCAAGCGCCAGATTTACCTGCAGGCGCCGGTCGATCTGTACCGCCGCATAGCGCGCGCAAATCACACGCTCGCGCTCGCACCATTCCGCCACCAGAGGCATACGCATTCCAGACAGAGCACCCAGCCCTTCCACAATGCGGTAGTAAGCGCGCACCAAGCTCAACCCGCCGCCACCAGGGCCAAGCTCGGGCGTCAACTCGTGCAAACCAGCCAATTTCTCGAAATCCCGGCCATTCATGCGCCCGGCGTCGAGATTGGCCGCGGCCAGAACCCGGTCAGAAACCGGTTGAGCTGCCACTCCCGCCAAGATCGCCCGCCAGTAGTACAGGGCGAACTGCGAAAGCGCAACGATGGAGATCAGAAGCAGCATAGCGGCGAACATCCCTCAGGTTTGCCTCTGGGGATAGTGTGCCTCGGGCACCCTCCCGAGCCAATAGCCCACTAGTACCAGCATTCTGGGACCGTCCGCGCCCGCAGCTGCCGGTTCCAGTATGTACTTCTTTTTCAGCGACATACGCGGGTCATCGGGGGACGGCGCTGGTATGGTCGTGAACGATTTTCCAGCCTTCCGGAAATCGCTGCCAAACCAGCGAGAAGACGCCGCCGATGTCTCCTTTTTCTCGGTCGAGATGCCAGCGCCCCAGCACGAGCGCCGCCTCCGGCCCGAGGAACCGGTACTCCAGCTCGGAAAAATCAAGCCGCCCCATCGCCGCCTGGTCCGGATAATTCTTCTTGTATCGCGCCATGACTCCATCCCACCCGCGCGAGACTCCACTCGTTCCGGAAAACGTCAGCTCCGGCGAATGCCAGTAACCCACCAGGAATGCGTCTACATCCCCGCGATTCCAGGCCGCTTGCTGCGCGTTCAACACCGCGGTTATCGCGGTTTTGTCCTGATCGCGCGCCTCAGCCGCCTTTGTCTGCCGGCCCGTTCGCACGCCCAGCACAAACAATAGGATCAGCCCGAGTCCTGCCAATGCCAAGCGAATGCTCTTCGTCATCGTGTCGCTCCCTTCGCCGGAGCACGGAGCATAAGTCGCTCTCTGAAACTCCGCAACCCCCGCTCGGCCGGGAGGGACTGTTTCCGAATATGATGGAGGCGGGGAGGCCAGTGTGGCGCCGGATGAGGGTGAAAAGGAAGGATTTCTAAGGCGGCGGATGGCGCGGCCGATTGTTGAGTTGCTCCGCCAGGGCGTCACGCCGGAAAAGATGGCCCTGAGCCTGGCGCTCGGCGTGGCGCTGGGGGTGTTTCCTGTGCTGGGGACGACGACGGCGCTCTGCGCGGTGGTGGCGCTGATTTTGCGGCTGAACTTGCCGGCGATCCAGATCGTGAATTATTTTGTTTACCCCCTGCAGATTGCGCTGCTGGTTCCATTCTTCCGCGCTGGAGAAAGGCTATTTGGCGCGCCACATTTGCCTCTTTCTGTCAGGCAGATTGCGGCCATGGTGCACGCCAGTTTCTGGGGCGCTACGCGATTTTTATGGACGACGGTCTGGCATGCTGTGGTGGCGTGGTGTCTGATCGCGCCCGTGTTCCTGGTCCTGGCTTATGTGGTTCTCCTGCCACTTTTGGGGCGCGTGGCGAGGAAGAGCCGGAGGGATGGAGCAACAGGCTGAAGTCCATCCCGCCAGGAAAGAACTCGAGGCTAGAGAATGTCGAGGACTTCTTCGTAGCGTTTGAAAGGCGGAATCAAATACGCGCCAGCGAGCTCGCTCCGGGACCATGCCAGCATCTGGCGGGCGACTTCAAAGCCCCGGTCGCGTGCGGCGGCGCCGGCGGATTCCATCGACAGGAGCATCTGCTGGGGGATGACGATGCCGGGGACTTCGTTGTTGAGACGAAGGGCTTGTTTGTAACTGTTGAGCGGCCAGATGCCGACGAGCACGGGAATGGACGGTTTGCCGCCGAGTTTTTTTACAAAGGCGTGCCAGTGCTCGGGATCGAAGATGGGCTGGGTCATCGCGAAGTGCGCGCCGGCTTCGATTTTGGCGTGGAAGCGTTCGATCTCGCTGTCGAGATCGTCGGCCACCGGATTGACAGCAACGCCGATGGCGAAATTTGTTGCACCGCCAAGCGTTTTGCCGGCCCAGTCGGTGCCCTGATTGAGGCGGCTGAGAACCTTGACGAGGCCGACGGAATCGACCTCGTAGACGCCGCTGGTTTCCGGGTAGTCGCCGACGGCGGGCGGATCGCCCGTGATGGCGAGGACGTTGCGGACGCCGCCGACGGTCCACGCGCCGAGCAAACAGGCTTGCAAGCCGATGATGTTGAAGTCCCGCGTGGTGAGGTGCGGAACGGTTTCGACGCCGCGCGCTTCGAGAGCGCCGGCGGTGATGAGCGCATCCATGCCGACGCGGGCCATCGCGCCGCTGTTGATGTCGATGGCATCGACCTTTTTCGAGGCCATGATTTTGTCGACTTGCTCGAAAATGCGGTCGAGTGAAAGACCTTTCGGCGGATCAATCTCGACGCAGACGGTGAATTCCCTGGTCTGGAGCTTTTTCCAGAATTTACTTTCCGGCTCTCTCTCTAAAACGGGTGCGGGTTTTGCGACAACTTCGACAGTGGGATGCGCGGCGGCGGATTTCGCGGGACGCAGCGACTTAACGGCGTCGGCCATGGCGCGGATGTGCGCGGGCGTTGTGCCGCAGCAGCCGCCGAGAATGCGCACACCGAGCGCGGCCGCTTCGCGGGCAAAGAGCGCGAAATATTCCGGCGACGACTTGGGATAGACGATGCGGTCGCCTTCGCGCTTCGGAAGGCCGGCGTTAGGCATGCCGCTGACGCGAAGGCCGTCGACTTCGGTCAGCTCGCGCAGGATTTTGAGCAATGGCTGCGGGCCGAGGGTGCAGTTCGCGCCGATGACTTGCACGTTTTTTGCTTTGAGTTGCGCGGCGGCACCCGCGGGGCGGAGATCGCCGTACGTTGTTCCCTCTTCCGAGTAAGTAAGCTGAGCAACGATGGGCAAGCCGGAAAAGGAGCGAATGGCATCGACAGCAAGAAGAATTTCCTCGATGTAGGAAAAAGTCTCGAGAATGTAGAAATCGACGCCGCGCTCTTCGAGTGCGAGAGCCTGCTCGTGGAACACGTCCTGGATCTCGTCGGGAGCGGGGTGACGCGACTGCACGCCGAGGCCAAGCGGCCCAATCGAGCCGGCGATCAAAACTTCGCGGGAAGCCGACTCGCGAGCTTCGCGAGCGATTTTTACGCCGCGCGAATTGAGGCGTTGCACTTCGTCTCGAAGGCCAAGCGGAGCGAGCTTGAAGCGGTTCGCGCCAAACGTGTTGGTCTCTATGATTTGCGCGCCCGCTTCGATGTACGCCTGGTGAACGCGGAAAACGGCTTCGGGTTCGGTGGCATTCAGCTCATCGAAGCAGCGCTGTGTGCCAACAGCCTCGTGCAGCATCGAACCCATCGCGCCATCTGCGATGAGGATCGAATCTTTCAGCCGTTCATTAAAGTCGAGAATTTTCATGGAGCGATAGGGTCTCTTTCGGAATTAACAGAATACAATTTTTCCCGGGGCCGCAATCGCCAGGGCGTATCCGGGCCAATCGAGGAGGCTCGAAACCATCGCGCCCAGAAGCGAATAAAGCCAGAAGCTGGATCTGGGAAGCGGCGGCCTTACCGTGAAAAGAAAGAGGACGAGCGCCCAGACAAAAACGCGCACAAGGAACAAGATGCCGTAAATCGCGAGCACCTCGAAGGCCGACCCTGGCGAAGCGGACAATTGCGGGGAGCGAAAGAAGAGGAGACCGATCAGAAACACGACGAGAAGCGTGGCGAGAGGGCCCAGAACCGCCCCCAAGCCCGTCCGAACGAGAGCGATCTTCGTCGCCGAGGCCGCGACAGAGGGTTCAAATCGTTTGAGAGCTGAAGCGCCAAGGGAATAGCCGACAAATTTAATCCCGCCGAATGCGGCTACACCCAAGACGCCCGGAATTGTTCCTGGCACATCCGCTCCTTAGCGCTTTTGTTCCATGAGACTGGCGACGGTGCTCATCAAATCGTACTTGGTGAGGATCTCGAATTTGGCGCCATCCATTTCGACGAAAACGGCAGGATTTTCGTGGCTGAGAATGTAGGTGACGCGCTCGACGGGCGAAGTACCGGGGATGCGCGGGAGCGGCTTGCTCATCACTTCGCGCACCACCAGTTTGCGCAGATCTTTTCCCTGCAGCGCCATGGTTAGAATCTGGTCTTCGTAGATGGTGCCGATGGGCAAATTTTCTTCAAAAACGGGAATTTGCGAGATGTCCTGCTCCTGCATGGTTTTCAGCGCGTGGAAAACGGTTTGGTAAGGCCGCGCGATGACGAGATCCCGGACTTTGCCGGATTTGTGTTTGGCGTTGACGACTTCAGCGGCCGTAATGCGAACGGTCGCTTCGACGTAGCCGCGCTCGCGCATCCATTCGTCGTTATACACCTTGCTGAGATACCGCATGCCCGTATCCGGCAGAAAAGCGACGACAAAGGCTTCCGGGCCGAGATCTTTTGCGAGGCGGAGAGCCGCGGAGATGCAGCCGCCGCCAGAGCCGCCCGTGAAGATGCCTTCGAGTTTGACGAGGCGGCGCGCCACGACAAAGCACTCTTCGTCGTTGACCTGAATAACGTCGTCGAGAATCTTGAGATTCATCGTCGTGGGGAAAAAGTCCTCGCCGATTCCTTCGACGACATACGTTTTCGGCTTGATGGTTTCCCCGCTCTTGAAGAAATCGTAGTAGAGCGAGCCGATGGGATCGACGCCAATGATCCGAATGGCGGGATTTTTTTCCTTGAGATATTTTCCGACGCCGCTGACCGTCCCGCCGGTGCCCATGCCGCAAACGAAGTGCGTGATTTTGCCTTCGCTGTCTTCCCAGATCTCCGGGCCGGTGGTCTGGTAATGAGCCTCGGGATTCATGGGGTTGTCATATTGGTTGGGATAGAAGGAATTCGGCACTTCGCGCGCCAGTTTTTTGGCGACGGAATAGTAGCTGCGCGGATCCTCGGGCTCGACGGCGGTGGGGCAGACAATAACCTCCGCGCCGAGCGCTTTGAGGAGATCCACTTTTTCCTTGGATTGCTTGTCCGTAATGGTGAAGACCATCTTGTAGCCGCGGACGGCGGCGACGAGCGCGAGGCCCATGCCGGTATTCCCGGACGTGCCTTCAATGATGGTGCCGCCCGGCTTGAGCAGGCCGCGCTTTTCGGCGTCATCGATCATGGTGATGCCGATGCGGTCTTTCACGGAGCCGCCGGGATTGGTGTAATCGGCTTTGACGAAGATATGCGGCTTGAGGCCCTGGTTGATGCGATTGAGTCGCACGAGCGGGGTGCGCCCAATGGCTTCGAGGATGTTGTTACAGAGCATGAAATTTTCCGGGGCGCGGCCCGGCGAGAACATCGCGCCGGGGCTGTGCCATAATTCCTTCAGTTTAGCATGCAGCCTCGCGCGGACACAGGAAGGTGAGGCGAAGGAGGCTCATTTGGCACGGGAGAATATTTCAAGCGGAACGGTTTGGGAGCCGGTTGTGGGGTACTCGAGAGCCGTGCGCATCGGCAACGTCATAGCGGTTTCAGGGACAACGGCCACGGGAGCGGACGGCAAGATTGTCGGAGCCGGAGATTCCTACGCGCAAACGGTGCAGACCATCCGGAATATCGAAGCGGCACTGGCCAAGGCGGGAGCGGCGCTAACGGACGTGGTGCGAACGCGGATTTTTGTGACCAGCATTGCGGAGTGGGAAAAGATCGGGCGCGCGCATGGGGAGTTTTTCGGAGGAATACGCCCGGCGACAAGCATGGTGGAAGTGAGCAAATTGATCTCTCCGGAGATGCTCGTCGAGATCGAGGCGGATGCGGTAGTCGAGTGAAGAGACGAGGAGATTCCCGCCAGGATAACCGCGAACGAACAGAATCCTGGCCGCTTCCAGGGCAAACCCGGAGAACGCGCGCTTAACGAACCATGGACGCCAAGACCCTACTGCGCCTTTCGCTCCTCCTATTCCCAGGCGGGCTGCTGCTCCCCGGCCCGAAAGTCGTAACGGAAGCGCAAGACGCTTCGCCCGAAGCGCACCACGCTCCCGCTCAGTGGATTACTTCGCCCGGAGCCCCTGCCCGAGATTTGACGATGCTCCATTTTAGGCGGGAATTGGATCTGGAAAAAGTGCCGGAGCATTTCCTGGTGGATGTTTCGGCAGACAACCGTTTTCTGTTCGAGGTCAATCGGGAACTGATTGGCACCGGGCCTGCCCGATCCGATTTGGCTCATTGGAGATACGAGGTCTACGATCTCGCGCCGCACCTCCATGCCGGGCGGAATGTGCTGGCGGCGACGGTTTGGAATCTGGGGAAGCTCGCACCCGTCGCGCAGATCAGCAACCGTACCGGCTTTTTGCTTCGCGGCGAAGGAGAAACGGAACAAGCGGCAAATACCAATGATGGGTGGTGGTCCGAAGAAGAACCTGGCTTCGAGGCCGCTTCGGAGTCCATGAGCGAATTAAAGGGATACTACGCAGCTGACCCCATCGAGAAAATCGATGCGCGGCTGTTTGATTGGACCTGGGACGCGGCGACGAGCACCTCCCGACGATGGAAGAAAGCCGAACCCATCGGGCCCGCCGCCGAGCGGGGAACGGGAGATACGCCGAACAACTGGCAATTGGTCAAGAATCCGCTGCCCGGGATGGAGTCGCGAGAGAAGCCGGGAGGCCGGGTTGTAAGATCTTCCGGGCTTACGACAAATGGAGGATTTCCCGACGGGCCGGTTGAGATTGCCGCGCATCAAAAAGTCAGCATTCTTCTCGACAATGGAGAGCTGACCACCGCATTCGCGGAGCTCGCCGTCAGCGGAGGGAGAGACGCCCGCATTCGAGTGACTTACGCCGAGGCGCTCAAGAACGACAAGGGAGAAAAAGGCAACAGAAATGAAATCGCCGGAAAAAATATCACCGGCGTCTATGACGAATACGTGGCGGATGGCGCGGCCGGGAGGACTCTCAAGTCTCTCGTGTGGAGGACGTGGCGCTATCTCCAGCTCGATATTGAAACGCACGACGAGGCGCTCGAGCTTCGGCGCCTGCGCTCCTGGTTTACGGCGTTTCCGTTCGAGCAACGCGGCCGCTTCGCGTCGGACGATCCCGCGTTGTCCTCGATTTGGGACGTGGGATGGAGGACGGCCCGGCTGGATGCGCATGAGACCTACATGGATACGCCGTATTGGGAGCAGTTGCAGTACATCGGCGACACGCGGATACAAGCGCTGGTCTCTTTCGCCGTGGCAGGCGATGACAGGCTCGCGCGGCAAGCCGTGGAAGCGTTCGACGAGTCTCGCATTCCAGACGGCATCACGCTGAGCCGGTATCCCACCAACCACTTCCAGGCGATTCCCACTTTTTCCCTGCTGTGGGTCGGGATGTTGCATGACTTCGCGATGTACCGGTCTGACCCGGCATTCGTCTCTGAGCATCTGATCGGGACACGAGCCGTTTTGGACTGGTACGTCCGGCATCAGAACGCGAACGGGCTGGTTGGGCGGCTGCCGTGGTGGAACTTCATCGATTGGGCCAATGGATTTAGGGGAGGCGATCCGCCCCTGGACGAGCATGGAGATTCCGCGGTGATTACGCTGCACTTTGTGATGGCGCTAAGGGAGGCCGCGGAACTGGAGTCTCTCTACGGCGACCGGCAGCGAGCGGAGCGATATCGCGAGGTGGCTGCCCGCGCGGTGGAGGGTGTCAGAAAGCTCTGCTGGAACAGGGGTCTCGGATTGTTTGCAGACACGCCTCTACAGAAGGAATACAGCCAGCATACGAACTCGATGGCTGTGCTTCTCGATGTCCTCCCGAAAGAGCAGCAACGTGAGGTCATGACGAAAGTGCTCTCGGTCAGCGACGCGGGTTTCAAAGGAAGTGGAAGCCTTCCGCCAATGGAAAAAGCTTCCTACTACTACCGGTTTTATCTTGCGCGCGCCTTGGAGCATGCCGGAATGGGAGACCGCTACCTCGAGCTGCTAGAACCATGGAAAGGGATGCTTGCTCTCGGTCTCACGACCTGGGCGGAAACGCCCGAGCCTACACGGTCCGATTCGCACGCCTGGAGCGCTCATCCGAATTATGATTTGTTGACCATTGTCGCCGGGATTCGCCCGGCGGCTCCGGGCTTTGAAAAAGTAGAGATCGAGCCGCACCTCGGGAAATTGCGGGACCTAACCGCGAGCTTCCCATGGAAAGAAGGGGAGATTCAGGTCGATTACAAGCTGGAACGCGGGAGCTGGACGATTCGCGTGACCCTTCCGGCAGGCCTCACTGGGGAGCTGGTCTGGCAGGGCAAGCGATACGCGCTTTCTGGTGGCCGACAGACGTTCCAACTGGCGGCGGAGGATTCGCCTCGGCGATAGCGATCTTACTTGTGCGGGACTCCCGGAATAACTTCCGGCGCGGTTAGGACAACTTCATGAGCAGCGCGCTTTACGATGGTTTTATTGCGGATTATTACGACGAGTCGCCGATTGTACGGGGGCGCGTTCGAGATGTTGCGTTCTACCGTGATGCGGTCCTCGAGCACGGCGGCCCGGTGCTGGAACTGGGGTGCGGGACAGGACGGGTCGCTTTGGCGCTGGCCGAAGCCGGACATCGCGTGACGGGGTTCGATATTTCGGAGCGGATGCTCGAGCGCTGTAACCAGAAGCGGGCAGAGATGCGGACGGAAGCGCGCGAGCGGGTCCGCCTGGTGCAGGGGGACATGACAAAGTTCGATCTAGGGGAAAAATTCCGGCTGGTGATTATTCCGTTCCGGCCGATGCAACATCTCCTCGAGGTGGAAGACCAGGTGTCTTGCCTCGAGTCCGTGCGGGAGCACCTTTGGGCGGATGGAAGAGGAACGGGTGAGCGTCGAGGCCGGCTGATTCTGGATGTTTTTCAGACAGACGCCGAGCGTATGCATGATCCGGCATATCAGGAGGAAGGGCTGGTGGCGGAGTATTCGATGCCGGACGGGCGGCGGGTGCGAATCATGGAGCGGGTGAAGGCCTTTCACCGGGCCGAGCAGCGGAATGATGTGGAGATGATTTTTTATGTGACGGATGCGAGGGGGAAAGAGGAGAGACTCGTGTTTGCGTGGACGCTTCGGTATTTTTTCCGGTACGAGGTCGAGAATTTGCTCGCGCGCTGCGGGTTCAAGGTGAGCGCGGTGTATGGGGATTTTGACCGGTCGCCTCTCGAGGATGGGTCGCCTGAGATGATTTTTGTGGCTGAGGCGCGGTGAGCGGAACGGGGGGTCGCGCAAGCGACCCTCCACTCACCAGTGGGCGCGGATGCGGTAGCGGAGTACGGACGTGCCGCTTTTTTCCACCGGGACTTCGAATTGGGCAGCGAAGGCTCCTGTCTTTGTGTATTTGTAGCTGGAATTTAACATTTCCCAATCGCCGCCAATGGGCTCGTTGACCTGAACCGTAATGGGCGAATCCTTGTGGTTGCGAATCGTGATTTCGAATTCCATTTCCCAGACATTGGAAGAGATGCTTTTGTAATCGGTCTGTTTGCGTTCCGAGACGACATCGAAGGCGTTGCCGATGTGGATGGTGACGTCTTCGTCCTTCGGCGTGTGGCCGATGCGGTCTTCGCCGGCGAAGAGAATTCCACCCTTGGAATCTTTTTGGTAGACGCGGACGCTGCCGGCAGGAAGGGGCATGCCTAGTCCCGCCTTGTCTTCATTCTTGAACTTGTAATAGACCATGACGGCGTCCTTCAGAGGTGAGCCGGGATTCTGGCGACTGTGGTAGTAGAAATTCTGGCCGTTGACGACAAAGATTTTTTCGACGGGAATTCCGGAGCCCTGTAGAAGGCTGATTTGTTTGGTTTCTTTGTCCTCGACCGAAGTGCGGCGGCCGAGCGTGTAAAGATGGTATTCGCTGAAATTTTCCTGCTCGAATTGAGGCGCGGCAGGGGCCGCTTTGGTCGCCAGGAAGTTCTCCGCCAACCGGGCTCGAGCGGGAGCCGGGAGCCGATTCAGGTCCCCGGCGACGAGTTGGAGACGGGCGTTGTGGAAGGCGGTGCCGCTGTTGTTGACCAGGGTGACCCAGCCATCCAGGTCGGCGGCTTTGTCGTCGCGTGAAACGGTCAAGACGTAGTCGGAATTCCAGGACAGATTGTTGGCGAGGTAAGAGGCTTCAATCTGCTGTTTCCGAGAGCCGGAATTTTCCAGCGACATGACGAGTGTGGGGCGGTCGTAGAGATTCGCCGGGATATCCGGGAAGCGGTAGCTTTCGGCATAGCCGCCAGTAACGATGTCGTTGCCGATTTTCCAGACCTGGCCATTGTTATCGGAGAGGAGCGTGGCTTTGATTTCCTCGTGCTTGGTGGTGCCGCTTTCCTGATAGGTGCGGACGAGGGTCACTTCCTTGCCGACGTATTTGTGCAGGAGCTTGGCGGGCTCGAGGAGATCGTACTCGTAGTTTTGTTCGATAACGCCGAGTTTGTCAGGCTCGGTGAGAGAGCGGAAATGGACCGTAGCGGGATTCACCGTGGCAGCGATGTCCATGAATTTCAGGCGGAAAGCGCCGCTGGGCAAAGTGAGACTGCGAACGTCGCGCACAAGAGCGATGTTTGAATTGTAGACGGTGAGATTGAGATCGGTCTGATCGCTGAGGCTGGTCGATGGATCAGAAGCCGTGGCATGTGGAGCTTCCTTCTCCTGGGCAGCCACAACCTGCTGCCAGCGGCAGGCCGGATAAGACAGGGCGAAGACAGCCAGCAGCGCGGCCGTGCCGGAGAGGATCCAGGGCAGCCGGCGCTTCCAACCTGATTTGTGGATTTCCATGATGTGCACCTCGTTCCAGATTTCGCTTCGAGCTTAGAACGATCCGGAGCAAATTCCTTGCAGAAGGCTAATCGGGAATGCTTTCTCTCCGGCTACTCGCTCGGAACCGAGAGCCACGTCTGTCCGCCGTCCGAGGTTTGATAGGTCTTACGGAGACCGGTCGCCTGATCGGGCACAAACCAGATCGAGGCGTGCATTCGGTCGGTGGCTCGCACACCGGTGAGGTCGTTTGTGACAGGAGAGTCCAGTTTGCTCCAATGCGTGCCGCCATCGGTGGTGCGCAGGACGGTCCCGGAGACGCCGACAATCCAGCAGACTTTTGCTGATGGCGCGGAACCGGCGAGGAGATCGGTGTAGACGCCGCTGATCTGTGGAATCCAATTCTGACCTTTGTCCCTCGAATGTTCGAGAGAGCCGGCCGGTCCTATGCGCCAAAGCTGCTTTTCGCCCGGAGCCGCAACCACGCGGGGATTCTGAAGCGCGGCCGCGCGCATCACGGCACGTCCACTAAAAGCGGATTCGGGTGCCGCGGAAACCTCGACGGATTCCGTAACCGCTGAAATAGCATCCGCCCCGGTGGTCTGTGGTTTGGGTGGGGAGCCACCTGTTGGGGGAGCGGGTGCTGGCCCGGGAGCGCGCGACGCCTTGTCCTTCGGAGGAACGGAAACGGACCCGTCGTCCAAGAAGCTGGGTTCAGGAGGAGGGGGAGGCGGAGGCTGTATCGAGGCTGGCTGACTCAGGGCTCCGACAACTCTCCCTGGGGCGACGTGCTTCGCTTGCTCGTCCAGCTTCTTTCGAAGAAAGTCACTCTCGCGGCTAGCGGCAATTCCGCCTATTTGTTGTTCTTGTTTTTGCGCACTGAAGGAAGGTCCGTGAGTGGCGGGGGGAGCATTCTGGGATCCGATTCGTTGGGATAGCTGCAGCTGATTTTGGGGCTCTTTGGATGCGAAACGGCGAGTCGCTGGGGCGCCAGCGTCTTCGCTCGTCGAGGGAACCGCAGATGGAGTTTTCTGGTTGCTTACCTTGCTGTCGTTGGGAGCGACGAGTGTGGGTTTTAGAGAAGGTGCTACGGCCAGGGGCTGCTGATTGTCGGCTACTTCGACGGAAGCAGGCGCAGCGGGCCTGGTGGGCTTCTGGGTCTCCAAGGAAACCCATGCGATAAGGCCGGCGGCGATAGCGCCGGCAGGTACGAGCCAGAGCCATCGCAAAGTGTATAGAAAACTCGGACGAGCAGCCGGCCGGGGAGAAGAGCTTTCGCGAGAGGAAACAGGCTGCTCGGGGACCAAAACTTTTTCGTCGCCCGCCAGGATAACGGGAATATCGAGAGGAGTCTCGAGATGAGCGAGGACAAGCTGGCAGCGGTCGCAGCTCAGGACATGCTGTTTCCAGAGATCGCGTTCCTCGACCGAGAGCGTGCCATCGTGATAGGCCGCCAGCATCTCGGGATCGGGACAATGTTCGGTCAAAGGCGCAAGGGGGCGTTCGGCGGGCGCTCCGCGAAGGGCGTTTCTGTCAACGCCAGTTGATAGAGAGGAACGCAGCTGGCGGGCGAGCGCTTTTTCAAAGCTTCGGTCGCGGTCGTCAGGCGCCATGGTCTTCTCCTTTCTTAGAACGAGTGTTGGCTGGGTTCTTGCATATTGGCTGTATCGGCCGGAAGTTCATGGATCAGGCCTCCCGGCAGGAGGGCTTGTGCGGCTGCGGCGTTCAAGGAGTTTTTCGAGATCGAAAGGAGCATCGGCCGAGGCGTATTCGAAACAAAGAGAAATTTGCGCCTCGCTAAGGCCGAGTTCGGCCGCGAAACCGTTGGCGGCGGGGCAGCCGTTCTGAAGGGTCTCTTCGACCGTGCGGCGGAGAGCGAGACGGATACGATCCAAGTTGCGCGAGACGCTGGATTCATGCTCGCCAAGGTGCCGGCCGATTTCCGCCAGGGTTTGTTCCTCGGCGTAATAGAGGCGCAGGCGCTGTTCATCGCGCTCGTCGAGCGCGGCAATAGCGGCCTCGAGGGCGCGAACGAAAAGCGTGGTGTAGCGATCGCGATGAGGGTCGGCGGGCGGAAGGGAAACGGCGTGCGGGATTTTCTGGATGAGCTGTGCGCCGGGAGGCTTTGTTCCTTCGTCGTCGAGGGAATCGAAGCGGCGGCCCTCGCGGAGGGCATCAATGTGGCGCTGGGCGAGAACGGCGCGGAGCCATGTCTTAAGCGAGCTGCGGCCATGGAAATAACGGAAAAGCGAGCGTTCTCGGCGGGCTCCATCCGCCAGGCCGTAGAGCTCGGCGAAGAGAGAATCGGCAAGTTCACACGCTTCCGGGGAAGCCGAACTGCTACGGAGAACCGCAGCGGCGGCGGCGCGGAGATAGGGCCGATACTCGGCGACGAAGTGCTCCCACGCGGGTTCGGAATTTTCCATGCAGGCAGTGGCCAGCCCCAGGTCCACGAGATGCAGTGCAGCGAAATACTCCTCGACTTTTTCGGGTCGGAGGTTTCCACTCGCGAGCCTTTTCTCCGCGCTGCGCTGGAGGGAGGCGGCGAACCGCTCCCGGGAAAGTCCCCAACGCCCAGCCTTCGACTGGGCAAAGAGCCAATCGATTTTGGCCGGAGAGGCCGCCGCCATCCGGGCCGTGCCGGCGCGGGAGGCGGGCTTCGCGGCTTCCGGGCGGTTTAGGGAGTCCTTGGTCATGGCGATTTCAAGTGTTTGCCGTATAGCAGGGCGTCCAACGCCGTAGGTATCCTTGGCATCCTATGAGCTTAATCCAGCCCGGGAGGAACTGCAGGTAAAAGTAGGGACTCCAAAGGGCAGGATTGCGGTATCCTATACGAGTTGCGAGTCCAACCCCGCAACAAGAACCGCCTCGCCGGGTTAGCAGACTGGGTGCAAACCGTGCGCTCGCGGGACCATTAGCGACTTCGCGACGCTAGTACGAAAGTCCTATTAGGCCACCCTCAGCCCCGTAAGTACCCTAGTACTTGCAAAGTGCAAGTTTTGAAAAAAACTGGCGAACTTGGGAACGCTGGGCCTTTCTACATGTCCGATGTTCCCAAAATGAACTTTCTCGAGGCGGCACGCGGATGACTATAATGATTTCAGATCCACCACGGAGTACGACGCGGTTGGGCGTCGGTCTGGACGCCGATCGGCGCCGTTCACCGAACGCAGACGCGTGGAAGACGGCCATCGGGACAAAACCGATAGCGGCTCGGCTAGCTCTGCTGCCAGACTCGAAACCCCGGTGGAGCCGGATTGGCGTCAGCGCGGCGTTTCAACTTTGCTTGCTCCTTTTTTGCATACTGATCCCGCTCCTCTATCCCGACAAATTGAAGACCGCGCTGCATTTTCAAAATGTGGATATCGCCAGCCCGCTGACGGAGATTCCTACGCCACCACCGCCACCGCCGCCTGCCAGGGTGGTGAAAGCGAAAACACCCCCACCGCCGAAGCCGGAAGTGATTGAGCCAGTGAAACTGGACGCCAAGAAGCCGCATATTTTCGAGATTCCCAAGGCCGTGGTGCCCAAGGTGCAAAAAGTAGAAGCGCTGGCACCGGAGATGCAAGCGCACCTGGACGCGGCAAAGATTGATACGACCAACAACGGGCCGAAGAAACCCAAAGAAGATGTAAAGCTGAACAATATGGATTCGGGCAGCGCCGCGGCTCCGACGGTGAAGGCACCCATAGATAAGGTGCAGACGGGCGGCTTCGGGGATCCGAATGGGATGGCTGGAAAGGGCGATCCGAACCATGCGACGACCGTGAACCGCCTGGGTTCGCCAGCGCTCCCCGGCGGGCCGGGATATGGCAATGGTACGGGCGGCGATAAGGGGATCAGAGGAACCGTAGCGAGCACGGGATTCGGGAATGGAATTGCGAATCCGCCGGCGAGCGGAGGCAAGCAAGGGAAAGTGGTGTCTTCGGGATTTGGAGACCAGGCGGCGACCGATGCGCCGAAGAAAAAAGCAGCCGCCGGAGGACCAGCGGACACGCCTGTTGACATATTGGAAAAGCCCAAACCTGAGTACACGGCGGAAGGGCGTAATCTTAAGTTAGAAGGCGACGTGGTCATCGACGTGGTGTTCCTCTCCAATGGCACCATGCAAGTGAATCGCGTCATCAGTGGATTGGGCCACGGCCTCGACGAGGCTGCGGTCCGAGCGGCCCAAACGATCAAGTTTAAACCTGCAAAACGCGATGGCCAGCCGGTAGATTTTCCGGCACGCGTGCGGATTGAGTTCCGCCTGGCCTATTGAGGGGAGAGAGAAATGCGTATGCTAGCTACAGTTGTCCTCGGATTCGTCTTGGGTGGATCCGGGACCATCGCCAGTGCAGCAGCGGCGCCAGCGCCGGAGCCGCAGCAAGCCCGAACGATGGATCAAGTGATCGACCGTGTGATCACGAACGAAAATCGTCTGAACCAGCAGATACGGCAATACTCGCCGCTGGTTGAGACCTACATTCAGAACCTCAAGCCCGACAAGGACCTCGGCGAAGTGCCCGCCGGCGACAAATACTTTCTGGGCCGGGCGGACTTCGCAAAGGGTGTTTCGCTGGTGGCCCTGAGCGACGCTGGCAACAGGGGCAAGAAGATTTTCGGCTCGGTCGGAAACTTTTTTTCGTTCGCGATGCAGTTCCTCCCGGACGGCTTCCTGCAGATGATCTTCATCGATACGAACGGCTTCGACAAACAACACTACAAATTTGACTACGTGAAGCGCGAATTTCTCGGCGAAGTGCGCTGCCTGGTGTTCGATGTTTCGCCCCAGGAAAAGTCCGGCAAGGGCCGCTTCCTCGGACGCATCTGGGTCGAAGACCAGGACTACAACATCGTGCGCTTCAACGGCGCTTACAGCGGCGGAGGCCACTCGAGCTGGTACTTCCACTTCGACAGCTGGCGGACCAACGTGCAGCCTGGCCTGTGGATGCCGTCCTTCATTTACAGCCAGGAGAGCGATCTGCACTACGCCATGAGCAAGAAGCTGGACTTCAAGGCGCAGACGCGGCTGTGGGGCTACAACATCGGCCACGCCCAGCAGGAGCAGGAGCTGAGCAAGATTTTGGTCGAGACGCCGGTGAACGACGATACGAAAACGTCGAACGATCTCTCGCCGCTTCAGGCCCAGCGTACCTGGGACCACCAGGCGGAAGACAACGTGGCGGACCGCCTTGAGCGCATCGGGTTGATGGCGCCGAAGGGCGAGGTCGACAAGGTTCTCGACACCGTGGTGAACAACCTTGAAGTCACGAACAATATCGACGTGGAGCCGGAAGTGCGTTGCCGCGTGATGATGACTTCGACGCTCGAGTCCTACACCATCGGACATACCATCGTACTCAGCCGCGGTTTGATCGACGTGCTGCCGGATGAAGCGAGCCTGGCAACGATCGTTGCCCACGAGCTGGCGCACGTGGTGCTCGGTCACCGGATGGATTCGACGTATGCCTTCTTCGACCAGCTGCTGGTCGACGACAAAGAAACGTTCCGCCATTTCGGATTCGGGCGCACGCCGGATGAAGAAAAGGCTGCGAACGCGAAAGCAATCGTCTTCCTGAGCAACTCGCCTTACAAGAATCAGCTTGGGAACGCGGGGTTGTTCCTGACCGCGCTCGAAACGCGGCAAAAGGAAATTCCTAACCTGATCAGCCCGCACCTGGGAGACCGCGTGCCCGGGCTTACCGACCTGAAATCATCCACTCCCGTGGATCCCAAGCAGAACCCGCAGATGATCGCGGCGCTGCCCATTGGAGGCCGCGTGAAGCTGGACCCCTGGAACGATACCCTGTCGCTGATCAAGAGCAAACCGGTGGGCACGATCGCCGAGCGCGAGAAGATGCCCTTCGAGGTGACGCCGTTTATGCCTTACCTGACGCGTTTCGGCAGCGATGCGGGCAAGCCGATCGCGGCAAGCGTGGCCACCCCGGCGGATCCGAAATCCGGCGATGCGCCGAACAAGCCAGACAACCAGTAGCCTCGGCGCAGGAAATTGGGGCCCGGTGAAGACGTCTTCGCCGGGCCATTTTCCTTTAAACCGGCAGATTTACTTTCCTGGCGCCAGGTTTTGCATCAGCTTGTAGTTGAATTCAACACCGTCGTAAAAATCCTGAACCCTAACCCGCTCGTCCTGGCCGTGCGCCCTGCGGTTGTCGATGTCCAGGAACACGCCCGCGATGCCGTAGGTGGGAATCCCTGCCATGCGTAAAAAGCGGCCGTCCGAGGCGCCGGTGTCCATCACAGGCATGATGGGAAGCGGGCCCCAAATGCCGGCGGCGGCACTCTCCACGGCTTTCATGAGGTCCGCCCGAAGCGGGGAAGGCGGGACAGGTTCCGGGCGGATAAGATTGCCGTCGGCGTCGTGCTGCTCGACGAAGGTTACCTTGATTTGCGGGTCGTCCACGACCTTCGCCAGGCTATCTTTGATTTTACTTGGATCTTCGCCCGGCAGGATGCGGCAATTTACGTTGGCGCGCGCGGTTTGTGGCAGGGCGTTGGGAGCGTGGCCTCCGGAAAGCATGGTGGCCACGCAAGTGGTGCGAAGTATCGCGTTGTAAAATTCGTTTTCAGAGAGCCGCACCAGTACGGCGACATCAGGGGAAGGCTGCGCCGCAGCTTTCATATCCTTGGCCAGCGGACCGCCTTCGATGGCGGCGCTCTTTTCAAGCATGGAGCGCGTGATCTCGTTCAACTCCACGGGAAAATTGAACTTGGAAAGCCTGGCCAGCCCCTCGGACAGATGATAGATGGCATTGTCGCGCGTGGGGCGCGAGCTGTGACCTCCAGGATTTTTCACCTCCAACTGAAAGTCGACATAGACTTTCTCGCTGGCTTGGACGGCGCCGTAGATTTTCTTGCCTTTGTCGCTCATAAAATCGCCCCCGTCCAGATTTACGCAGTACTCGGCGTCGATCCAATCGCGATGATGCTTGAGCAGCCATTCGACGCCGTTGAAGTTGCCGCCCTCTTCATCGGCGGTAAGCGCGAGGATGAGATCGCGGTTGGGAGCAAACCCCGCCTTTTTCAGGCGGATAAAATTCGTCACGAGGATGGCGGCGCCGTCTTTTATGTCCACCGTGCCCCGGCCATAGAAGTAGCCTTCCTTTTCGACAAATTGAAAGGGATCGGTGGTCCAGTCCTCGCGGCGCGCTTCGACGACATCCAGGTGGGCGAGAAACAGGATGGGCTTCTCCTGGCCGGTTCCGTGCAGATGCACGACCAGATTCTTCTTGCGGTCGTTCGGGCCGGCCACGATGACGTCCTGCTCTTGGAAGCCGGCGTCCCGCAGACGCTGGGCCAGAGCTTCCGCGGCGGTGGTCACATTGCCCGCAGAATCGGTGGTATTGATTTCAATGAGCTCCCTAAAGATTTCGCGCGATTGCTGCCGTACCTCCTCCTGGGCCTCTCCCGAGCCGAGCGGCCCGAGACTCAGGAACGCGCCGACCAGCATCCACCAGTTTTTCCATAGAGACATTTTTAGCTCCTTAGGCAATTCATTCCGTTGAAGGCGGCGTGCTCAGAGTGGGCAGGGGCCCCAGGGCAAAGGCCCGGCGGAGGCAGCCGGAAAGATAGGAAGCGCCGAGGAACAGCATGACCAGGCCGAGCCCGGGATCAAACAAGAAGTGCAGAACGTAAGCGGCCAGGAACATAAGACCCACCATCTCGGGCTTCATTACGATCTTGCCAAATCTCCAGTTCACAAATTTGGCGATCTCCCGGGGCCACTTGAAAGACCAATAAAGATTGTAGCCGAGCAGGAAATGGAAACCCACGGCGCGCGCCGGGGATATCGGATGCTTCCACCCGGGCACGCGCCGCATGATTTCGTGATACCGGTAGACGCACACGAGCCAGTAGACCCAGCCGACGAAAATCAGCAGAAAAAGATATAACGGCGGGATCGGAAATTCTTCCTTGGCCGCCTGCGGATGAAGCGAGGCGTATACAAATCCGGCTACTGCATTGGCCAAACCTATGAGATAGCCGATCCAGAGTTGCGGAAACGGCGGGAGCTTTTCCGGCTGGATATCTTCCGTCGCTAATTCGCCGGGCGAATCGTCCATTTCACCCTCAAGAAACGCGCTTTGGGAGCGTAACGGTCAGAACGCGGGCGCGTCAAACAGTTTGGCGGCCTGAGAGTTCAGGAGGTTCTTCGAGCGAGTTGCCTCGCACCTCGCGCATTTCATAGACTGGCTGGGTAGCAACGACGGGAGGATGACGTGACATCAACCAAAAAACGCGCGGCGCAAATCGCCCTGGGCGCGGGATTGTTTATTGCGGGAATCGCAGCGGGTTCGCTCCATGCCTGGAGCGTGGGGGGACAGAACCGCTTCGGCCAGCCGAAGACGGTGCTGCATGTCGTGATCTACAAGTTCAAAGACGCCACTTCGAATAACGACCGGGAGAACGCTATCAACGGAATCAAGGAGATGGCGGGAAAAATTCCGGGGATCAAAAATATCTGGATAAAGACAGAGCGCAACCAGGTCAAGGATTTTAGCGGCGTCTACGCCATCGAATTCACGAGCGCCGAGGCTGCCGCCGACTATGCCGAGAGCCCGGTTCACGAGGCGTGGTCAAAGAAGTGGCAGGAGTTGCGGGAGAACAGCCTGTCGTTCCAGATTTCGAACCCGTAGGATGGCACTTGCCGCGCCCGGCGAGTGCGCGGTTCAGCTCCCGCGCACGATTCCGAATCTGCGCCGGAAGACCCTGTCCACCATTCTGTCTGACAACAGCCGTTTCGACCATTTCGCGAGGACTGCCAGCCCCGTGACGAGGTAACGAATTTTCGGAGTGGGCGCTTCGATAGCCCGCAGGACGATGCGTGCGCAGTCTTCGGGGGTAGTATGTGATTTGGCGCGGGCGCCCGTCACGCTGGCGAGGAATCGCGCGTACAGCGGAGCATAGGGACCGCTATTCATTTTTTCGAGATAAGGTTTCGAGAGCTCCATTGCCGCTTGCTGGATGCCGGTGACGATGTAGCCCGGCTCGATCAACACCACTTCGACGCCGAACGGGTAGAGTTCGAGGCGCAGCGCGTTGCTCAGGGCTTCGAGTGCGAATTTGCTGCTGCTATAAGCGCCTTGCGTCGGCGCGGTGACAAATCCGGAGACCGAACTCATCATCACGATGCGGCCCCGCTTTCGCTGGCGCATGTCGGGCACCACCGCTTGCGTGACCCGCAGGACGCCGAAGAAATTCGTTTCGAACTGGCGCCGCCAGTCCTCGAGGCTCAAATCCTCGACGGCAGCGGAAAAATTCACACCAGCATTGTTGAAGAGGACGTCGATGGCACCGGCCTTTCTCTGAACCGCGGCGACCGCTCGCTCGACGGACGCGCCGTCGCAGACGTCGAGTTCGAGCGTTTCCAGCGGCAGCTTCTTCTCCCGGGCCAGTGCGTCGAGTTGGGCCCGTTTTTCCGCCGAGCGGCCGGCGGCGAAAACGCGATAGCCATGCTGCGCCAGCAAAATCGCCGTGGCTCTGCCGAGGCCATCCGTTGCTCCCGTGATGAGCACCGATTTTTGAAGCTCAGCTCCATTGCTCATTCTTCCCTCCAAGCCAAGGAAGCATTATGCTACCCCGGTTCTTTCCCGGTGCGGAAGTTCGGGCGGGCCGGCCGTAAAACGGCTGAAACGTTTGTTGCACACAGCCCGTCACATGGTGCAGCAGCCGGTCGGGTGCCAGCGAAAAATATAAAAGCGAGGCGATGATGAGAATTTCGAGTGGAAACTTGTCGGAGTTTGCCCCGCCGGAGCGGGGATTGTTCGAGAGAATCTGTGTGCTGGCAGGGGCGGCTCTTCTTTTCGCGTGCTTCACGGGCAGCTTCCTGAGCGCGCAGAGCGCTTCGGCAAACGACGAGGAATACGGGAAGAAGATTCGCGAGTTTACGACGGAGCCATTTTTCTTGACGGATTTGGTCGATCATTTGCCGGCTTCCGCCACAGTTCCCTCGCCCGACAAGATTCTCGGCCACATCGTGGGCGCGCCGGACTTTCTGACCTATTCGAAGGACATCTACCGGTACTACGACGAGCTCGCGAAAGCCAGCCCGCGAGTGAAAGTCTACCGCGTCGGCAAATCGGAAGAAGGCCGCGACTTCCTGCTTATCGCCGTGAGCGATGAAGCGAACATCGCCGGGCTCGACCACCTCCGCGATATCACCGCGAAACTCGCGGACCCTCGCAAAATCACCGACGCTGATGCGAAGCAGCTCATCGCCCAGGGCAAGCCGTTCTACTGGGCCTCCGGCTCGATCCATTCCCCCGAGACGGGCTCGCCGGAAATGCTGATGGAGCTGGCGTACCGTCTAGCCGTGGAGGACACGCCGTTCATCCAGAATATCCGCAAAAACGCGATCTTTCTGATTACTCCCATCGTCGAAGTGGACGGCCACGATCGCGTGGTGGATTCCTGGAACTACAAAAAAGCGAATCCCGACAAGCCGCAACCGGATCTCGTTTACTGGGGCCATTACGTGCAGCACGACAACAACCGCGACGGCATCGCCATGGGCCTGAAACTCTCGCAAATGATGATGCAGAACTTTTTCTACTGGCATCCGCAGGTGCTCCACGATTTGCATGAGTCCATTCCGTATCTTTACGTTTCGACCGGAACCGGTCCCTACAACGCGTGGCTCGATCCGATCGTCGTCAACGAGTGGCAGAAGTTCGCCTACAACGACGTCGAGGGATTGACCGAACGCGGCGTGGTCGGCGTGTGGACCCACGGTTTCTACGACGGCTGGGCGCCCAACTACATGTTTTACGTGGCGAACGGGCACAACTCGATCGGCCGCTTTTACGAAACGTATGGGAACGGAACGCCGGAAACAAAGGAAGCGGAGCTGCCGCCGAGCGCGACGAGCCGCGCGTGGTTCCGCCCCAACCCGCCGCTACCCAAAGTCCTGTGGTCCTTGCGCAACAACACCAACCTCGAGGAAAGCGGCGTCCTGCTTTCTCTCGACTACACGGCACAGCACGGCCAGGAGCTCCTCAAGGACTTTTATGAAAAGAGCAAACGCTCCGTTTTGAAAGCCACGACGGAAGGCCCGGCGGCCTGGGCCATCGTAAATGACGGCAGGCGTCCCGCGCTTGCGGCACAGCTGGCGAATCTGCTGCAGAAACAGGGCGCCGAAGTGCAGAAACTCGAACAGGATTTTGAAGTGAAGGAAAAAGCCTCGCCGGCCGGGAAGGGCGGAGACGGCAGAGCCGAAAGCAAGACCGGCGACAGTCAAAAGACAGAAAAGTCAGAGAAGTCCAAAGACGAGGCCCTGGCCAAGAAAACCGAGGAAGCGAAAGCCACGAAGCTTCCGCTCGGCAGCTACATCATCCGCATGGACCAGCCTTACAGCCGCATGGTGGATATGCTGCTCGACACGCAGTATTACTCGACAAGCGACCCGCGCCCCTACGATGACACGGGTTGGACGCTTGGACCCTTGCGCAATGTGAAGACCGTGCGCATTACGGACACAGCGATTCTCAAGGCTCCGATGACGCTTGTGGATACCGCCGCGAAATTCGACGGTGGCGGGGTGATTCCGCCGCACTCGGAGCGGGGCAAGGCGGCACCAGCGGGGAAATTTTACGTCATCAACGCCACCGGCGAGCCCAGCCTCGCGACGCTGCGTTTTCGGCTGAAGGACGTGAAATTTTTCGCTGCCGAAGATGGCTTCGAGGCCGCCGGGCAGAAATTCGTTCCTGGCACCTTTATTCTTCCGATCGAAGGCAATCCGGCCGATCTGGACATACGGCTGAACAAGGCGGCGCGCGAGCTCGGCGTGCGTGTGACAACCGCGGAGTCCGTCCCCGATGTGGCGCGCCATGAAGTAGGCGTGCCGCGCATCGCACTGATGCACAACTGGACGGACACGCAGAATGAAGGCTGGTTCCGCCTTGCGCTGGAGGAAACCGGCGTGCCGTATGCCTACATTTCCGACACGACGGTCCGCAATACGGGCAACCTGCGCGAGAAATACGACGTAATCCTGTTTCCGCCGACATTTTTTGGGATGCAGCAAACCCTGAACGGCATTCCGGCGCGCACAGGCCCTGACGGCAGCGAAGCCGGCGGCCCTATTCCCTGGCAGAATTCCGCCACAACTCCGAATTTCGGCGGAGTCGACGAGGCCGCGGACATCCGCGGCGGATTGGGCTTCGATGGCGTGGCCCATCTCAAGAAGTTCATCGAGGATGGCGGGCTCTTCCTCCCCATCGGTCCCAGCACGCACTTGCCGATCGAACTCGGCCTGACCGATACGGTGGTCATCAACGAGACGCATCAACTGCAAGCGCGGGGAATGATTGCCCGCGCGACGGTCGAGGATAAGGCCGACCCCATCACCTACGGATATGACGACTCCGTCGGCGTGTATTTTAATCAGGGCCCGGTGTTCAAGGTTTCCGTGGCGGGCAGATTCGGAGCCTTTTTTGCCGGCGACGCCGGTGGCTCGCGCCCGAGCGGCAGAGGCTCGATGACCGATCCGGACATTCCGCAAGGCCGCGCGTGGACGGAGCCGGAACCTCCCGTGCACCGGACGAAGGCCGAGCAGGAGCTCTACGTCAGCCCGGATTTGAGGTCCGATCTGAGCTCGTTCCTCCCGCCGCCATCGCTCTACCCGCGCGTGGTGCTGCGCTTTGCCCCTGAAAAAGATCTGTGGATCAGCGGTATGCTCGCCGGCGGCTCGGAGCTGGCCGAAGCGCCTGCCATTGTTGACGTCCCGCTTGGGCGCGGGCACATCGTTTTGTTCGCAACCAATCCCATGTGGCGGCAAGAGACGCAGGGAAGCTTCATGCTGCTGCTGAACGCCGCGCTGAACTTCGACCACCTGAACGCCGGACGGAAAACACCGGCACCGGCTGCCACAAAGCCCGGGAAGCCCTAGCTCCGGGGCCCGGGAGAACCAGCGTCTCGCTTTCGGCACAGCCAAGTGCCGCTCTGCACCTGTCTCTAGGAAGGGCTGCTAAGATTGTTCTATACCTCGAGCTTCCCCGGGAACGGATGGGTGCGCCCGCATGGCCGACGACGGCAGTCCTTTGAAACGAGAGGTTGACGGAAAGTGGCGATGGGGTTTCTGGAGCCTGATCGCGACCCAATTTCAGGGCGCCTTCAATGACAACGGCCTGAAATTCTTCGTTATTTTTCTCATCCTCGGAACCAACCCGACGGACTCGGAAAAGGATCTCCTGGTTTTTTACGTCGGAAATCTGTTTGCCGTGCCGTTCCTGCTGTTTTCGATGGCGGGCGGCTACCTGGCAGACCGCTTCAGCAAACGATCGGTCGCGATCGCCACCAAGATCTTCGAGATTTTCGCAATGCTTTTCGCGATCTATGCGTTCCTGAACGGCAGCACGCGTATGGCGTTTGCCGTGATTTTTCTCGCGAGCACGCAAGCGGCCTTCTTCGGGCCCGCGAAATACGGCTTGCTTCCGGAAGTGCTTCCGGATGAGTTGCTCTCCTGGGGCAATGGCATTCTTGAACTGACGACTTTCCTCGCGATTATTGCCGGGGCCGTGGTAGGCCCGCTGCTGGCTCAGCATTTTCACGGGCGAGAGCTTTACGCCGGCCTCGTTTTCGGCGCTTGCACTCTCTTCGGGCTGGCGGCGAGCTTCGCCATCTCACGTGTCCCCGCCGCCGATCCTTCCAGGAAATTCCGTTTCAACATTTTTGGAGATCTGCTCAAGCAAGTCCAGATTGTCCGGCCGGATCGCACGTTGCATCTTGCTGTCGTCGGCAATACTTACTTCTGGTTTCTCGGCGCGCTCCTTCAGTTCGTGATTGTCTTTTACGGCCGCGAAGTCCTGCACATTGATGAAACGCACGGCGGCTATCTGCAAGCGGCGCTCGCGATTGGGATCGGCATTGGCAGCTATGCCGCGGGGCTGCTTTCTGCCGGGAAGATCGAGTATGGACTTATACCGCTGGGCGCCGTCGGCATGTCCGTGTTTGCTTTTGCGATTTCCATCCATGGGTTGACGTTTCTAGAGGTTGTTGTGCTGCTGGCGGCGCTTGGGTTTTCCGGCGGGTTCTTTATTGTCCCCATCAACGCGTTGATTCAACATCGGCCCGCCGAAGACAAAAAAGGCAGTGTCATTGCATTCGCAAATTTCCTGTCGTTTGTCGGAGTTATCGGCGCTTCGGCGATTTATTCCGGATTTACGCATTATCTGCACGTCGGGCTGGAGTCGTTCTTCCTTTGGACGGCGGTCATGTCGCTGGCCGCGACCGCTTACGTTCTATGGCTGCTGCCGGACTCGCTGCTGCGGCTGCTGCTGTGGATGCTCACGCACACGCTTTACCGGCTTGATGTCGCCGGGCGCGAACGCGTTCCCGCACGCGGCGGAGCGCTTCTGGTTCCCAATCACGTTTCCATGGCCGATGCCGTGCTGCTGCTCGCCGCAGTGGACCGCCCGGTGCGTTTTCTGATGTTCAAGGGCTCGTACGATCATCCGCTGGTGAAACCGTTCGCCAAAATATTGGGCGTGATTCCCATTTCCTCCGACCAGGGTCCCCGCGAAATGATCCATTCTCTGCGGCGCGCGACGCAGGCTCTAGAAGACGGCGAACTGGTGTGCATCTTTCCCGAAGGGCAAATGACGCGCATCGGCCAGATGATGCCGTTCCGGCGCGGAATGGAACGCATCATCAAGGGTGTAAACGTTCCGATCATTCCGGTAAACCTTGACGGCGTGTGGGGCTCGATCTTTAGTTTTGCGGGCGGCCGCTTCCTCTGGAAATTGCCGCGCCATTTGCCGTATCCGGTACGCGTGACCTTCGGCGCGCCGCTGCCTTCCACGGCATCGGCGCAGGAAGCGCGCCAGGCTGTGCAAAATCTGGGGGCGGAAGCGTTCGAGCGGCGCAAGCCTCAGATGCGGCCACTGCCGCGGACTTTTCTCTACACGGCGCGGCGCCATCCGTTTCGCTTTGCCATGGCGGACGGGCAGACGCCGAAGCTGACTTTTTTCGCGGTGCTGACGAGAACGCTCTTCCTCGCGCGACGCCTGCGGAAGACGTGGCAGGGACAGGAAATGGTGGGGATCCTGCTTCCCCCTTCCATTCCCGGCGCGCTCGTGAATTTCGCGGCGATGCTGATGGGCAAGGTGCCCGTAAATCTGAACTACACGGCATCGAGGGAAACGCTGGAATCCTGCGCAAAGCAATGCAATCTGAAAACGGTGATTACGGCACGCGCGTTTCTCGAACGCGTACACGTCGAACCGCCTGCCGAGACCATTTTCCTCGAAGATCTCGGGCAGAAGCCGCGCTTCGGCGAGCGCCTCGGCGCTGCTCTCCGTTTCTTTCTTCCCCCGCGGTTCGTTGAAAGCTACGCTGGCGCCGAGCGCGAGACGAAGCTCGGAGACATCGCCACAATTATTTTCTCGAGCGGTTCCACAGGCGAGCCGAAGGGCGTGGTATTGACGCATTACAATGTGGCTGCAAACGTCGAACAGCTCAACCAGGTTTTTCTGCTCCACTCGAGCGATCGCATCATGGGCATTCTGCCGTTTTTTCACTCCTTCGGCTTCACGGGAACGCTCTGCCTCCCGGCCGCGACGGGGATTGGCGTTGTGTTTCATCCCAATCCGCTCGATTCCCGCGTCATCGGCGCGCTCGTCAACAAATATGCCGTCACCATGCTTCTTGCCACGCCGACGTTTCTCAATGCCTATACGCGCCGCTGCGAACCTGAACAATTCGGCAGCTTGCGCTTTGTGATGGCTGGCGCCGAAAAGCTGCCGGATCGAATTTCCCAGGCCTTTGAAGATCGCTTCGGACTCCGGCCGCTCGAGGGCTATGGCTGCACGGAGTGCTCGCCAGCCGTGGCCGTGAATACAATCGATTTCCGCGCGGCGTCTTTCCGCCAGGTAGGCGCAAAGCGCGGAAGCATCGGGCATCCGCTGCCGGGAATGACCGTTAAGATTATCGACCCGGAAACCCTCGAACCCCTGCCGGTCAACCAACCTGGGTTGCTGCTCGTGCGCGGACCGAATGTGATGCAGGGTTACCTGAACCAGCCCGAGAAAACAGCGGCGGTTTTGCGCGACGGCTGGTACAACACCGGCGATATAGCCATGCTCGACGAAGACGGGTTTCTGCGCGTCACCGACCGCCTGAGCCGCTTCAGCAAAATCGGCGGCGAAATGGTGCCGCACATCAAGGTGGAGGACAAGCTGCACGAACTGGCGCACGCCACTGAGCAGGTGTTTGTGGTGACCGCCGTTCCCGACGAACGAAAAGGCGAACGCCTGATGGTCCTCTACACTCTCCCGGAAGAAAAGCTCGAGGAAACCCTCGGGCTGCTCGCCAAGTGCGACTTGCCTGCGCTCTGGCGGCCCCGCCGGGATCAATTTTTGCGCGTGGAAAAGCTGCCCTATCTCGGCACTGGCAAACTGGATTTGCGAAAAGCGCGCGAACTCGCGCAGGAAGTCGCGAAACAGGCGTGAACGTGCCTCGGGAAACAACGCGCGCCAGGGCGGACCTTCGTCTGGAAATGACTAATGCCTACAGCACGCGCAACTGGCCTCGCCTCATCCGCCGGATAATGCTCACGTCGCTCGCGCTGGGGATCTGGTTCTGGACACAGTCGCTGATAGCGCGGCGCGCCGCACCTCTTTCTGGCGTCGGCGACGGGCTTCACACACTGACAGCCGGGCTCAATTCCTATTTCTATCATTCGCCCGTTGCCGCGAACGCGCTTTTGATTCTCAGCTCAGCCTTGATTGACGGCCTGGGGCTGTTTTTGCTCGCCCGCTGGCTTTTTGGTCCGAGCGTGCGGCCTTTCTTGGGACTTGTGCTGTTGCTCGGATTGCGGCAAATCCTTGAAGCGCTCTGCGCGCTCCCCGCCCCACCGAATATGATCTGGCACTACCCTGGGTTCCCCTCGTTGCTGGTTACCTACAACGTGGGCAACGATTTTTTCTTCTCGGGCCACACCGCCATAGCCGTTTTTGGAGGGATCGAGCTGGCGCGCCTCGGCAAGCGATGGCTCGCGATCGTGGCTGTGGCGATTGTTCTCTTTGAGATTGCCACCGTGATCATCCTGCGCGCGCACTACACGATGGACGTTTTTGCCGGCATCCTCGCAGCACTTTCTGTCGCGCAGTTTTCGACCAGAGTTTCGCCCCGGATCGACACTTGGTTATCGCTTGCGCAATCCCCGCGCCGTCCCTGATGGGTCTGTCTTCCGCTACTCATATCGCAGGGCGACCATGGGATCGACGCGCATGGCCCGCCGCGCGGGGACGTAGCAGGCCGCGAGCGCCACAACCGTCAGCAGCGCCGCTACAGAAAGGAATGTCAGCGGGTCCCTGGCGCTTACGCCGAACAGAAGACTGGCCATCAGCCGGGTCAATCCCGCCGCGGCGGCGATACCAAGCAGAACGCCGATGAGCGTCATTTTCATGCCGTCGCCCAGGATCATGCGAAGTACATCGGTGCGATTGGCACCCAGGGCCACGCGAATGCCAATTTCCTGCGTCCTCTGTCCAACCAGATAGGAAATGACGCCGTAAATTCCCATCGAGGCAAGCACCAGCGCGAATACCGCGAAAATGCCAAGCACCGCCATCGAAAACCGCTGCGATGCGAGCGAATCGGAAATAATAGAATCCATCGTTTGCGTCTTGGACATCACGTGCTCGTCGCTGATCCCCCGGACGGCTGCCCGCAGCGAATCGCCGATGGCCGTAGCCCTGGGATCGAAGCGCAGCATCATCCCCGTTCCACTCCACGAAAGAACCATGGCCTGGTCCGGCAGCTGCATGTACGGAAAATATAGCTCCGCACGGAGCGACTCCTTGTCGTCGGAATCGAGGCCCCATTGGTTGACGTGCGGGACGATACCCACGATTTCGGCGCGTCCGCCCTTGTTGTCGAGAACAATGTGCTGTCCGATGGGATCCTCGTCTCCGAAGTATTTTCGCCGGAAGACGTCGTCGACCACGACGACATGGGAAGATTTTTCATTGTCCTGGGCTGTAAAGAATCTTCCTCGCTCGAGCGGGACGCCCATCACTTTCAGATAGTCCTCTTCGACCACATAGCTGAGCGACCAGTTCATGTCGTTGTCGGTAGCCGGTTTGGGCTTTCCCTCTATCCAGAAGAGATCTTCATCGTCGCTGCTCAAAGGCACCGCCGCCCAGGAAAGCGACAATGCTTCGACTCCGGGAACAGCCCTCAACTGCTGATCCACATTGCGCAGAGCTGCCCGTATTCCGTCGGCGCTAGCGTTGCGCATCGAGGGCGGCAGAGCCACGCCGAAGGTCAGAACGCCGTGAGAATTAAATCCGGGGCTGACGTTCCAGAGCGCAGTCAGGCTGCGGACCATGAGCCCCGCCAGGACCAGTAACACGAGGGCCATGGCCATTTCGACGACGACAAGTGTTCCCTGGGCCCGGTGCCGGGTGCCGCTCTCGCCTCGCCCTCCTTCTTTCAGCGTGTCGTGCAGATTCGGCGTCCTCGTTTTCAGCGCTGGCGCCAGCCCAAAGAAGATGCCGCAGCCGAAAGTAATGATCAGGGTGAAAAGCAGCGCGCGTCCATCCAGGTGGACCTCGCTTGCCCGCGGGAGTCCGGCCGCCAACCCCCCGATGGCAGCTCGCGTGCCCCAGGCCGCCAGCAACAGGCCGAGCGCTCCTCCAGTCACTGCGAGCAGCAGACTTTCGGTGAGAAGCTGGCGCACCAGCCTGCCTTGTCCTGCCCCCAGCGCCGCGCGAATCGCGAATTCGCGCGACCGCGCTGCGGCACGCGCAAGCATCAGATTGGCCACGTTTACGCAGGCGATCAGCAAAACAAATCCGACGGCTGCCAGCAGCACAAACAGAAGCACGCTGACTCCGCCGACCAGTGTTTGCTTCAGCGGCCGGAGGAACGCCCCGATTCCGGTGTCCGTATCCGGATACGCAGCGGCAAGGTTGCTCGAGACCCGCGCCATGTCCGCGCGCGCTTCGTCGATCGTCACTCCCGGTTTCATCCGGCCGACGCCATGAAATCCAAGACCAGCTCCGCGTGAAGGAAGAAGCGGATTGCCCCATTGCCCGACGGGAACGTAAACGTCAACGTCGCGAAAGTTTCCGGAAAGATCGAAACTCAGAGGAACCACGCCGACGATGGCGTAGCTCATGCCGTCCAGATCGAGGATTTTTCCGAGAGCGGCGGGCGAAGCATGGAACTTCCGCTTCCACAAGCTCTCGCTGATGATGGCGATCGGAGCGGCGCCGATGTCGTCTTCGCCCGGCAGAAAGGTGCGCCCAAGCACCGGAACCACGCCAACTACGTCCAAAAATTCCGACGAGATGAAGCGCGCCTGCAGCCGCTCTGCTTCACCGAGGCCCGTAAGGTTAAAGCTGTAGCTGCGATAGACGCCCATCGAGGAAAAAGTGCGATTCTCTCTCCGCCAGTCGCGAAAATTCGGAAAGGAGATAGATCCGCTCGCGAAGTTAGGTTTGCTCTCCGCCAGCCAGAGGAGCTCTTCCGGATGCGGGTACGGCAGGGGCTTCAGCAGCACGCCATTCACCACCGAAAACAGCGCCGTATTGGCCCCGATTCCCAGCGCCAGCGTCAGTATCGCCACGGCCGCAAATCCAGGTGACTTGGCAAGCATCCGCAAACCGTAGCGCAAGTCCTCGATGAGCCGTTCGAGAGAAGCCCAGCCCCACATTTCCCGCGTGACCTCCTTGATCAGGCCGATGTTGCCAAACTCCCTGAGCGCCGCGCCGCGCGCCTGGCGGGGCGTTTCGCCGCGGTCCGTGCGGTCCCGCGCCGCCATCTGCAGATGGCTTTGAAGTTCTTCGTCCAATTCGCGTTCACGTTTTTGACGATGCCAGAAGGAAAATGTCACGCTTCGCTCTCCCTTTTGCCGGGATTCAGCACGCCGGCAATGGCCTCTGAAACCTGCGCCCAGCGCGAGCGCTCGGACTCCAGTTGCTTTTTGCCTTTGGCCGTCAGCCGGTAGACCCGGACGCGCTGTTTGTTTTCAGAGACTCGCCAGTCCGCAGAGATCCATTTCTGCCGCTCGAGCCGATGCAGCGCGGGATAGAGCGAGCCGGTGTCCACCTGCAAAATATCGCCCGAGTGCAGACGAATCGCCTGGCTGATGCCGTAACCGTGCCGCGGTCCCCAACGCAGGGTTTCGAGGACGAGCAAGTCCAGCGTCCCCTGGAGCAGCTCGATGCGGTTTTGGTAGCGTGGACTCATCTTCGGTTCAGGCTGTAGATGTTCTACACCCACTGCATGTAGAATGTCTACCTCCATTCACAAAGCAATTCCGAAGCCGCTCGGAGAGGACAGCTAAGTGCCTGACGCTAAAACCCTTGGGCGAGACCGCCGGGCTCTCGGTAGCCCCCCGGGTGGCCGGTCCCGGGACGGAGTGTCCTGAAACCGGCCACCCGTCTCCTTGTCCAGGCGGCAGTGAGCGTATGGCCTCGGCCAAGTGATTACTGCCTTTCCGCATCTTTACTCTTGGTTCGCTCGCCCGAGTAATCCGATTGTGGAGCTTTCTCGCCGGTGCTACGGTTTGAGGTACTTGGTGGTGAAAAAATATGCAGCGTTTGCAGCGTAGATTCCTGCTCTCCCTAGGGATGATCGCGCTCTCGGTCTCTCTCGGGGGCCCGGTAAAAGGGCAAACTCCCGCAGGCCAGATCGCTCCGCTAAAAATCGGTTACCTGATGGATTCTCTGAAGGTTGAGCGCTGGCAAACCGATCTCGACACCTTCCAGAAGCGCGCGAAGGAGCTAGGCGCGGAAGTGCTGGTGGAAACAGCCGAGGGTGACGATCAACTGCAGTTGCAACAATCCCAAAAGTTGATGGATTCCGGCGCGAAAGTACTCGTCCTCGTCCCGCACGATACGGACAAAGCTGTGCGCATCGTGAACGCAGCAAAGGCCCGCCATATACCGGTACTGTGCTACGAACGCCTGGTGCCGAACAGCGACATTGATTTCTTTGTTGGCACCAACGCCGAAGTGATTGGCGAACTGCAGTCCTCCACCCTGGCGCGGCTTGCTCCGAAAGGGAACTATGTTCTGATCGGGGGCTCCCCGTCGGACAGCAATTCGAAAGTCCTGCGCGACGGACAGATGCACGCTCTAGAAGCGTTCATCAAGCGCGGCGATATAAAAATAGTCGGCGACGGTTGGGCCAAGGATTGGGATCCGGCCGAAGCTTACGCCATCATGTCCAGGGCCATCGATGCCACCAAAGGCGATCTTACCGCTGTAGTCGCTTCGAATGACGGCACTGCGGGAGGCGCTATCCAGGCGTTAGAGGAGCACAAACTCGCCGGCAAGGTGCTGGTCTCGGGTCAGGATGCGGACCTCGCCGCCATCATTCGGATACTGGACGGCACGCAGACCATGACCGTCTATAAACCCATCGGATTGCAGGCGAGATCGGCTGCCGAAGCTGCCGTCAGTTTGGCCGCCGGCACACCCGTCAAGAATGCGGTTTTGATTGCGAATGGAACGAAAACGATCCAGGCCATCTTTCTGAGCCCGGTAGTCGTCACCAAGGACAATGTGAAGCAAACGGTCATCAAGGACGGCTTCCAAAACCTGGAAACCATCCAGAAAAGTTTACCGAAGGAAAAATGGCCGAATTGAGATTCGTCCGGGGAACCCCGGTAGGCGCTCTCTCGGAACGGCCGTCGACAGAGAGCCCCAAACCAACACAAGGTTTTATCGCGCGCCCCGTGTCCTGAGGGGCCTCGCCAGACCAATTAAAATTTCACGCCCCAGAACGACGGGTCCGGCTTGATCAGCTCGAGGCCGACGTCCCAGGCTTCGTGATCGCGCCATACCACTTGCGCTTCCGCCGTGCGTCCGCTCTTGGAATGGATAAGACGCACGCGCTTCCTGAGGGGAAGTCCCGCTCCCACTACAGCCAAACAGCCGGACTTGCTTATGTCGACGGTCACGCCATTCGCCTGCTGCCGTTCGGCGCCTTCTTCCCATTCGACCTGGAACTTCACACGAGAGACGATACGCCTGTGGCTGCGCAATTTCTCCCATCTCTCCTCAAAAGCCTTGCCTTCGGGGATGCTGACGGTATTTAGAACGGTTTCGGTGGCCATGCCTGCCTCGCAGCGTGTGGGGTTTTCCTACTTGGCCGGGTACAGCAAAAGACAAAGTATTTCTCCGGACGGTCACAGTCAATAGTACTTGCTGCATTTTTTTCATCGGGCGAACGCGTGTACGTGCACGGGTTGGCGCGCCCGTCGGATTCCCGGCAGCCCTCTTAATCGATTGCATGTAAAGACGTTAGCTTGCTTTAGCGGGAGGTAATGCCGCGTTCCTTCTCCTTTTCTTCCCTGTCTTTTTTGCAGAAACGCCCTCAGGACGATTGGCTCAGACAGATACTCTCCAGCAAGAAATTCGATCGAAAAAGGAGACGCGGGAACCGGGGAACGTGATAGCTTGTGTCGAGTCTTCTCGAGAATGTGCGCATCACAATCTGGAGGTAATATCATGTCGATGGAAGAAAACCCCGCCTGTCGTTCCCGCCGTTCCTTCCTGCAAGTCTCGGCAGCCGCAGCCGCGGTGGCCGTGGGATATCGCATCGTCACTGAGCCGATGCTTGCAAATGCCGCCTCCGTTGCTTATCCCAAAGACGCGGTGCTCATTAATGCCAACGAGAACCCGCTCGGCCCCTGCGGTGTGGCTTGCGGCGCCATCAATGAGGTCGCTACCCAGGGCGGCCGCTACTCGGATTGGATGACCACGGATCTCATCAAGACTTTCGCGGCCGCCGAAGGGCTCAAGCCCCAGTACATACGCGCGTTTCCCGGTTCGAGCGGTCCGTTGCACTTCTCCGTACTCGCCTTTACGTCTCCCGCGAAAAGCTACGTCACTGCCGACCCCGGCTATGAAGCCGGTGCGCATGCCGCAAAAATCGCGGGCGCTCGCGTCGTGAATGTGCCGCTGACCAAAACCTATTCGCATGACGTCCGAGCCATGCTCGCGGCAGCTCCGGATGCCGGTATGTTTTATATTTGCACGCCCAACAACCCCACCGGCACGCTCACCAGCCATTCCGACATCGAATATCTGCTGGCCAACAAACCAAAGGATTCCATCCTTCTGGTCGACGAGGCTTACATCCATTTTTCTGACGCTTCTACGGCACTCGATCTCGTGAAAGCGGATCGAGACATAATCGTTCTCCGCACCTTCTCCAAAATCTACGGCATGGCTGGACTGCGCTGCGGTTTTGCAATGGCAAGGCCCGATCTTCTTGAAAAGATGGGCGCGTTCTCTGGCTGGAGCGCCATGCCCATCACAGCCGTGGCCGCCGCATCCGCCAGCTTAAAGGATCCGCAACTCGTCCCCGATCGCAAGCACATCAATACGACCATCCGCGAAGCGACGTTCGAGTGGCTCTCAGCGAACGGTTATTCCTTCGTTCCGTCACAATCGAACTGCTTCATGCTCGATACCAAGCGCCCGGGGAAAGATGTCATCGCCGCCATGGCCGCGCAAAATGTCTTCATCGGCCGCCCTTGGCCTGTCTGGCCCACTCACGTTCGCATCACCGTCGGCACACCATCCGAAATGGAGCGCTTCCAGACTGCTTTCGATCACGTGATGAAGAACCCGTCCGCGGCGCTCGCGCCGGCTTCGCCGCTCCCCATTTCCCGTAACCTGGACGGCTTGCACATTCCCGCGGGACTCTAGACTCTTTTCACTCGCGGGCGGAACTACTGGCCGCCGCCATCCTCCAGAACCGCATTCACTTCCGGCGGCCCCGGCACGATGCCGAGGTTTACGTAAATCGGGCGGATGACTTTGCGCAGGGCCTTCAACTGCGTCAAGAACCAGATCGCGCCCGCGAGGCAGGATGCGCCGCTAACCATCACCGTATTCGCCGCCCCGATCCTGCTGGCGAGTGTTCCCGCCAGCAAGCTTCCGAATGGCGCCATGCCCACAAAGGCGGCCGTATAGTAGCTCATCACGCGCCCGCGCTTGCTCTCTTCGACAATCGTTTGAATGACGGTGTTGCTGGCGGCCGCTTCCTGCATCAGGCCAAATCCGCAAAACAGCAGCACGCCGAGCGACAACCAGTAATTTCTCGACAAACCGAAAAGTATCAGTCCCACTCCGAGCATGCCGGCCGATATCGGCATCATCCTGAGCAATCCTCGCGCGCTCGGACGCAAGGCCAGAGAGTAGGCCGATGCGAGCGCTCCCACGCCAACGGCTCCCATCAGGAATCCGTAGGTATGCGGCCCTCCTTTCAAAATCTTCAATGCAAAGACCGGCATGAGAACGGTGAATGGCCAGCCCATCAGACTGATCACCGCAAAGAGCGAAAGAATCGTCCGGATGGGAACGGAGCCGGCCACGTACGTCCAGCCCTCTTTAAGCTGGTGAAACATGGAAGACGTTCGGTGAGGGGCCATCAGCGGTTTCAGCCGCATCAGGAGCAAGGAAGCAATCACGGGAAGGTAGCTGAGCCCGTCGATCAGAAAACAATAACCGGTGCCGAAGAGCGCGATCACTCCGCCGGCAAGCGACGGGCCAAGGAGCCGCGCCAAATTGACCATCGAGGAATTCAGTGCGATCGCGTTTCCTAAATCGTTCTTGTCCTCCACCATTTCGACGAGGAAAGCCTGCCGCCCGGGCATGTCGAACGCGTTGATCAATCCCTGAAACGCACTGAGCCCGATGATCTCTTGAATGTTGATGCGCCCGCTGAGCGTCAGTACCGCCAGCGCCAGCGATTCGACCATCGCGAGAACCTGCGTGGCTACCAGCAGCCGCCGACGGTCCAAGCGGTCAACCCATACGCCCGCAAATGGCGCCACCAGAAACGTGGGAATCTGTCCCGCAAACCCGACCACCCCCAGCAGCAAAGCCGAGCCGGTTAGCTGATACACGAGCCAGCTCGTGGCAATCCGCGTCATCCAGGTGCCAATCAGCGAAATGCTCTGTCCTGTAAAGAAAAGCCGGAAATTTCGATGCCGCAGCGCCCGCCAAATCCGCGAAGCCCTGGAATCGCCCGCCGGAGCGCCGCCTGTTTCGCTGGATGGTGTGCTCAGATATCCGCCCTTGCCGTTTCTTGAGCGCAAAGCCCCTTGCCGTTTGGATGAGGAGAAGTTTCGCCGGGGCCCGGCAACGAAGCTGCGCCGAAGGGTGCGTCCAAAACAAAAAAGCCGTCCTGATTGCTCAGAACGGCCCTTTCGATTTTAATCCCGGCGACGACCTACGTTCCCACACAGTTGCCCGTGCAGTATCATCGGCCCGGCGAGGCTTAACTTCCGTGTTCGGGATGGGAACGGGTGTGACCCTCGCGGTATGATCACCAGGAAACTGGAAACTCGCGTAAGGATTCCAAGCTCATCCCGAACCTGGATCGCGAGTGCGACAACAGAAATATTGCGCGACCGCAAAGCGATCGGCAATTATGTGCGGCCGCTCGGCGACCCCACATTAGGCTGGCTTTACAAGTTCGACTCTCGATCGAACGTTACTGCGGCAGAATTGGCGTTTTCATCTGACTCTCTAGAGCCAGTTCTGCTCTTCCTCAAAGACGTTTTGAGAAAGTTTTATGATTAAGCCGAACGGGCGATTAGTACTGGTCAGCTTCACGCATTGCTGCGCTTCTACCTCCAGCCTATCAAAGTCGTAGTCTTCGACTGCCCTTCTTAGG